>Ga0247727_10000602_pt1 | contig 88124 bp, 83 predicted proteins | sample WisWelCaveWW1625_FD_202498 | JGI IMG/M metagenome (GOLD analysis project Ga0247727, IMG submission 202498) | Biofilm microbial communities from Wishing Well Cave, Virginia, United States - WW16-25 | ecosystem: Environmental > Aquatic > Deep subsurface > Groundwater > Cave microbial mat | place... | reverse complement strand
CGTCCGGCCCTCGATTTTGCGATTTGGGCGAAGCGGATTTGTCCAATTATTCCGGTTTTTCACTCCAAACCCTTGTCAAATGCGGCTTAAACCGCCGGGATCCACGTGACCCTGACGAGGTCTGAACCTATATTTCGCTCGGAGTAATAACTTCAAAAACAAAGCTTTTTGCTTTTCAATAGTTTTGCCAACAATCGTTTTGCCTTTATCCGCGGCCTTCAAATGATCGTCTGCGCCTCTTCATTCCCGCCGGCTTTATCATTGATTCAAACGGAAACGCCTTCATGCCTCAAAAACTAACACAGTTTTTTTCACCCACCGACCTCGAACGCATCAGCGCTGCGGTCAAAGCCGCGGAAGGGCAAACTGCCGGTGAGATCGTTCCCGTCGTCGTCGAGAGCAGCGACGACTATGAACTCGCGCTTTGGCGCGGGGGCTTCGCATTGAGCGCGTTGGTGTGGAGCAGCATTGTGCTCGCGTATCTGCTCACCTCGGTTTGGCTTCCGTTCAATCTGCTGCACGTGCTTTTGCTCATTTTTCTCGCGCAGGGTTTGGGCATGCTGCTCACCATGATTATCCCAACCGTCAAAAGATTTTTTGCAGGCGCGAACACAATGCAACAGCGCGTGGAGCAGCAAGCGCAAAAAGCGTTTCTCACCGAAGAAGTTTTTCGCACGCGCGAGCGCACGGGCATTCTGATTTTCCTCAGCCTGTTCGAAAGAAAAGTCGTGGTGCTCGGCGACGCGGGCATCAACGCCAAAGTCGCACAAGCGGAGTGGAATGAGGTGGTGCAAACGATTGTGACGGGCATGCACGCAGGTCAACCCGCCGAAGGCTTGCTCGCTGCAATTCAAAAATGCGGCGAGCTATTACAAAAGCAAGGCGTGATCCGACGCGAAGATGATGCCGACGAGCTGGCGAACACGCTGCGTATGAAAGGGGGCAGGGCATGAGCAAAAAAGTTGATTCTTTCTCTACAGCATGGTCGCCTCATAACCACAAAGAAAAGCGCTCGCAAAGACGCAGAGACGCAAAGAATGCGCAAAGCAGTTTCTTTGCGGGCCTTTGCGCCTTTGCGTCTTTGCGTGAATGCTTTTGCTTTTTATGCGCAAATCTCGTTTTAAACGGCCTTCTGTTCTTTGCAATGTTGTACGGTTGCAGCGCTGCTTTGCGCGCCCAAACCATCTCCGTGCCCTATCTCATCGGCCATGTGAATGACTATGCGAATATGCTTTCGCTCAACGCGACTGCGGAATTGGAAGCCGCGCTTAAAGCGCACGAGGATTCCACTTCGAATCAAGTTGCGGTGCTCATCATTCCGAGCTTAGAAGGTGCGGTGCTGGAAGAATATTCCATTAAAGTCGTTGAAACGTGGAAGCTCGGGCGCGCGGACAAAGACAACGGCGTGCTGCTGCTCATCGCGCGCGACGACCGCAAAGTGCGCATGGAAGTCGGCAACGGACTCGAAGGCGATTTGCCGGACATCATGAGCGGGCGCATCATTCGCAATCAAATCGTGCCGCGTTTCAAAGAAGGAAATTACGAAGCGGGCGTGCGCGACGGCGTGCATGCCATTCTCGCGGCAATTCAAGGCGCATATGTCGCCACCGAAGAGGAGAACTCTTCCCAACCGGATTGGATGTTTCGTCTCATCTTCTTCGGCATCTTCATGCTCGTGGTCGGCGTCTTCACCGTGATCTCTGTTGTCACGGGCGGAGGCGCGGGATGGTTTCTTTATTTTTTTCTGATGCCCTTTTGGCTGGCATTTCCGATGGTGAGCTTCGGTGTTGTGGGCGGAGGCATTCTCTTTGGGCTGTATGTGATCGTCGTGGGTGCGATCAAAATTTGGCTGCGTTCGAGTAAGGCCGGGCAAGCGGCCGGAAAGACGTGGTCGAAAAAGTGGGCAGGCTCGCAGCTCAAACGTGGGCGCGGCGGTTCATGGAGCAGCGGCTCATCGTGGAGCAGTTCGTCATGGAGTAGCTCATCGGGCAGCAGTTTTTCCGGCGGGGGCGGCAGCTTCTCCGGCGGGGGCGCTTCGGGGAGTTGGTAATTCATGAAGGGCGAAGGGTGATGGGCGAAAGGTGTGTCCTTCACTCATCGCCCCTCCCCTTTCGCTCTTCCCTTCGGCCCTCCCCCTTCATCAGTAACTTGCTTGCATCTGCTGCGCGACCTCTTCTACTTGCGACCACACGCGCAACAAATTCCCGCTGCAAATCTTTTCGATGTCCGCTTCAGAATAACCTCGCTTCAATAACTCTGCAATCAAGTTGGGATAATCCGCCACGCTCTTCAAGCCTTTGGGCAGCGAATCGCCCACGCCGTCGAAGTCCGAGCCGAAGCCAACGTGATCGACGCCCACAAGCTTCACGACGTGATCAATGTGCGCCGCCACTTCGGAAATGTCTGCATAGTCCAGCTTGTTCTCTTCTTTGAATTTCTTCGCGAACGCTTTGCCTTCTTCGCTACCGGGGTTGATTTTGTGCGCCTGAAAATACTGCCACATTTTCTCTTCGGTCTTGCGATATGAGTCGCTGATGAACGAGGAACCAAAATTGATGTGCAACACGCCACCGTTTTGCGCGAGGCGTTTGATCATCTCGTCATCCATGTTGCGCTCCCAACCGGGAGTGAAGAAACGGCACGAGGAGTGCGAGGCAATCACCGGCGCTTTGGTGTGCTCCAGCACTTGATAAAACGCGTCATCGGAAATGTGCGACACATCGATCATAATGCCGAGGCGATTCATCTCCGCGACCACGTCTTTGCCGAACAGACTCAAGCCGCGCCACGTGCGCGTGGTGTCGTAAGACGAGTCGCAAATGTGATTGTCCTTGCCATGCGTGAGCGTGATGTAGCGAATGCCGCGTTCATAAAAGTGTTTGAGATTTTCCATGCTGCCTTCGAGGGGCGAGCCGTTCTCCATACCCATGGGCAATGAGATGAGTCCTTGCGTAAATTGCGCGCGCACCTCCGCGACCGACTTTGCAATCGCGAACTTGTCCGGCCAATCGGTCGTGAACTTTTCCACCATGTCGATGAGCGTATCCGCCAAAGCCTTTGCGCCTTTCTTTTCATATTCCGAGGGCACGTAGATCGACATGAACGGCGCATTCAGGCCGCCTTCTTTTGCGCGCACGTAATCGAAATCGCCGCTCGCGGTGCGCGCAGAAATGTCTTCCATCTTCTCGCGCAAGCGATACGGTACGTCCACGTGCGTATCCACGATGATGAACTTCTGCGCCAACTCTCTCGCCTTGGCTTTGAGCGCTTCTTCACTCGATTGTTGTTGGCAAGCGAACAACGCAAGCACAGCAAGCAGCATGATCGAAAGGGTTTTCATTTGCTCCTCCGTTGTTTGTGAGAACTAAAATGGATCTGTCATTCTGGAAGAACCTTCCCCGGCGCTGGGTAGAATGCTCGTTGCTAGGGAAGGTCCTTACCAGGATGACAGCATTAAGAGAAGCGCGCGAAATAAGAAAGCAGCTATCTCATCTATAGTTGTCATAGAGAGGAATCCTTTTTAGCATTGAGAAGATTGCGCATGCTGAAAAAGGTTCCTGCTGAATGACAGCGATATGAGGTCTCGTGTTCAAGGCCCATCCGCTTGGAAAACGTTTGCCTGACTCTTTAGAACGCCCCAAGTGCCGCAACAGATTTGTGACTTGATTTTCCCGAGAAGCCTCGCTATACTCCGCGCATGGAACAATTCGAGGTGGTCTCGAAGCTTACCGAGGTTGAAACGATCGCGTGGGGACATGGCATCACAATACTGCCATTGTTGCTCAGGAAATACGGCGGCAAGCCGTCCTCGTGGCGAAAGAAAAAGGGCAACGCCCTCATCAAACAATTTGGTGTTTTATTCGAAGCCGAGTTGCACTGGTATGAAGCGCACGGCTGCGGCAAGGTCGATATGAAAATCAAACACAAATCAATACTATGAGCCTGAAAGAGTTGCAACGCAAGAAGCTCGCGCTTTGCATCAACGCCGGAGACTATGAAGGCACGAGCTTGTTTGCGATGAAAATTTACGAATACCTGCCTGATCACTCTTCCGAAAAAGAAGGCTTTTTGCGCGTGATTGATGAAGAAGGCGAGCCTTATTTTTATGATGCCAAAGCCTTCGTCAAAATAAAATCCCGGCGCAACGGCCTGTCGATTTCATTCCCACCCGCAAGCGGGGCTCGCCGAAAACGCGCCAGTGTGCGCGCCTCGCGTTGATAAAACAATACCGTTCTTCTCTGTCATCCGAGCAGTCTTCTCTAACGTTGTGCCCCGAGCTTATACGGGAAAGTTCCCTACGAGATGACAGCCAACTTTAGTTGGCTTACACCTCCTAGCTTGATGATTTATCATCAAGCTTCGAAGAACTTCAGAATGCTCGGCACATACTTGTTGACAGCTTCGCCAAACTTGATGGCTTCGTTGAAACTCTTCGCATATTCGCCGAGCGTGGCGATCACGCCTTGTCAAATTCACCACTTGAAGAAAAGCTCCAAAGGAGCGCGATGCAAAAGCTAAGGGCAACGCCCTGGAAAAAGACGCCACCAATTATAATCATCGCCCCAAAGGGGCACAATAAAATGTCGGATCAACCCCATCAACCCCAAACGTATCGTTCATCGTATTCAATATTGTATTTCTTCAAAAACGCGCGGTACTCCTCCTGAAACGTCTTCTTGCGATGATGCTCCTTTTGGCGGTGCGGTCGTTGTCACCGGCGAACAGAAATGAGAAGAACAAGAAATACGAGGCTGACAGAACATGAAGTAATCGCATATGCCATCCGAGGTAATTATTCTTAAGCAGCGTGCGTAACACGTATCTGTTTAACCACGGCCTCCGCTTGCTCCCAATTCAACTCCTCGACACGCTCGATCTCTCGGCATAATTCGCCGAGTATGCCATCCTGCACCTTGCCTCTCTCCAAAGCATACAAGTAGGGCACGCGCCGAAAAGTGACGAGTGAGTATTTTGGAACAAAAATTTCCGGGAATCTTTGTTCCAACGCTTGCTCGACTTTTTTCTTCAACAGGAACTTCGGATCGGCGACGCGGTCGCGCATCTCGATGAAATTCTCGAGCGCGAGATCGGCGATGGCATCGGTGTTGGGCTTGCGCAAACGCTCGAACTCCTCAAACACGTTTTGCCAATTCGCGCCGTGCCGCTCCAAACACTCATTGAAATACGTGCAATCTTCGAAACAACAATTCACGCCCTGTCCGAAGAACGGCACGATGGCGTGCGCGGCGTCGCCCATGAGCAAAACTTTATCTTCGAAGTGCCACGGCGCGCATTTGATCGTCATCATCGCGCCCGTCGGATTGGCGAAATAACTCTCCCTCAAATCAGGCATGAGAGAAACAACATCGAGAAATTGGCGTTGGAAAAATTCAAAAACTTTTGTCTCCGAATCCAAACTTGCAAAACTCGGCTCGCCGTCGTGCTGGAAAAAGAAAATGCCCGCAAAGCTGCCGTCAATATTCGGCAATGCGATCAGCATGAAAGTTTGTCGCGGCCAAATGTGCAGCGCATGCTTTTCCATTTGATACGCGCCATTCAAGCCGCCGGGAATGATCAGCTCTTTATAGCCGTGCTCCAAATACTGCTGTGAAAAATTGAAAAGCCCGATCTTCAACATATCCGTGCGAATCGCGGAAGCGGAGCCGTCGGTGCCGATCACGACTTCCGCCGGCAACACGCGCGTTGCGCCGGTGGCTTCATCGCGCAACTCGAGCTCGCCGGTTTTGAAATCCATGCCCGTGCAGCGTTGATTGAAATGAATCGTCACGCCTTCGTGTTGCTCTGCAGCATCCACAAGAGTTTTGTTCAGCTCCGAGCGCAGCACGGCATAAATGACTTCGGAGTCGTCTTTGCCGTAGCGTTGAAAGGTGAGATCGCCGTTGACTGCGTGCATCATGCGGCCTTTCATGGGCACGGCGATGCTCATGATGCGTTCGAACAATCCCGCTTCGCGCAGTGAGTGCAAGCCACGCACGGACAGCGCGAGATTGATCGAGCGTCCGCCACCGATTGTGACTTTGCGCATATCCGGGCGGCGTTCGAAAAGTTCAACTGCAAAGCCGCGTCGCGCGAGATAAATGGCGAGCAGAGAGCCGGTCGGCCCGGCGCCGATGAGGGTGATTTTTTTCATTGGCATGTTCAACGGAGTTTACTCTACCTGAATTTCGCGGCGATGATGCCTTCCAACCCTCGCCTGATGCTGAAGCATCAGCCTACGAGATGAAAGCCATCTAATTAAATCTGACAATCAAGTTCGTAGTGTGGCGCGTGCCCCTCACGACGTCATTCAGAAGGAAACTTTTTAAGTACTGGCATCGGCGCCTGGAGCTGAAAAGGGTTCCTTCTGAATGACAGTTTTGGGGGCGCGATTACCGAATTTGAAAATCAAAATTCACAAGATGGCTAATACCCATAGAGTAACAGCCAACTTCAGTTAGCTTGCACCTTCTAGCCTGATGATTCATCATCAGGCTAGAAAGAATGGCGCAGTTTGATAAGACGGTCGCGATAAAAATCATCAACCGCATGCAAACTTGCAACTATAAATTTCCTCGACATGTGTAAGCGCAAGAGAACCGCGAATTGACGCCAATGAACGCGAATTAAAAATTAGCGGTTATTCGCGCTGATTCGCGGTTCAGAAATGCTTTGGGAAATTCCCCTTTGCATGTTCCTCGAAAATATGCTACCATTCTCGCGCATTTCAAACTCAAACAGTCTCTTCATCAATCCCCGGAGGGTTGCATGCGACGTTATATTTTGCCGGCTTTCTTGCTGCTCGGTTCCGCGCTTTTCAGTCTCTCCTGTGATTCCGGCCTCTCGGAATCCGACGCGCTCGCGCTCATCTCAAAAGACAAAATTCTGCAAGACGTGAAAGTACTTTCCGCAGATGACATGGAAGGCCGCGCGCCGGGCACGCCAGGAGAGGACAAAGCGGCAAATTACATTGCCGAACGTTTCAAAGCCAACGGCCTCGAACCGGTGAATGGCTCATACTTTCAAGCGGCGAAATTAGTTGGCAGCAAAAAGATCGCGGACAAATCCTCGCTCACGATTCGCAAGGACAACGAGGAGCTGAAATATTTTTCCGATTCAACGCTCACGTATTGGTCAAACGCGCTGAAAGAAGTTGTGGATCTCAACGCTGCGCCGCTCGTGTTCGTGGGCTATGGCGTGGAAGCGCCGGAGCATAGTTGGGATGATTTCAAAGGCGCGGACGTGAAAGGCAAAGTGCTGCTCTTTCTCAACAGCGATCCGCCGGTTACGGAAAACGGCGTGACGCTCTTCAAAGGCGAAGCGCGCACGTATTACGGTCGCTGGACGTACAAGTTCGAGCAAGCGATGAAGCACGGCGCCGCGGGCGCATTCATGATTCATACGACGCCTTCCGCGAGTTATCCTTTCAGCGTCATCGGTCACAACGGCGCAGAGGAAAGCTTCGCGTTGGATTTGCCGGGCAACGGTTATCAAGTCGATTTACTCGGCTGGATCGACGAAGCCACCTCCGAACGCATCGCCGCGGCCATGGGCACGAATCTCGCCGGGTTGTTCGCACAGGCCGCGAGCCGTGAGTTCAGACCGGTGGAGACGGGTTTCAACGTGACCGCGCACATTGAAACCGCGATTCGCCGCGTCGAAACGAAGAACGTGATCAGCATGCTCGAAGGCAGCGATCCTAAGCTCAAGCAACAAGTCCTGGTCTTCTCCGCGCACTATGATCATCTCGGCAAGAACGGCAATCTCCCCGGGCCGGACAAAGTTTATAACGGCGCGTGGGACAATGCGCTGGGCGCTTCGTGCATCATCACTTTGAGCAAAGCGTTCGCCAAGCTCGGCACACGCCCGCAACGCTCGATACTCTTTCTCGCGTGTGCCGCGGAAGAGAGCGGTTTGCTCGGCAGCAAATGGTTCGTGGATAATCCGCCGTTCGAACGCAATCGCATCGCGGCGAATTTCAACATCGACATGCCGCAAATTTTCGGAATGACGGCGGACGTTGCCGCCATTGGTTTGGAAACGAACACGCTCGGTGCCGTGCTCAAAGAAGTCGCGGGGCAATACCACGTCACGATGTCGAGCGGCGAGACGAAAGCCGTCGTCGTTCGTGACGATCCCAATCCCAATGCCGGAAGTTTTTATCGCTCCGATCAAGTGAACTTTGCGAAGGCGGGCATTCCCGCGCTCTATCTCGATCCGGGAACGCAGTATGTGAATCCGCCGAAAGTCGATACGCAAGAGTACCATGAAAAGCACTATCATCAACTCGTCGACGAAGTGAATGAGACGTGGGAGCTTTCCGGCTGCGAGCGCGATATGCGCATCATTTTTCAAACCGCGCTGCGCGTTGCCAATGCGCCCGAGATGCCGCGTTGGGCGGAAGGCAATGAGTTCGAAGAAGAGTGGAAGGCCTTGCACACGGGGACGAGCGAGTAAAGGCAAAACAATTTGGGGCAAAACGATCAAAAGAAAAAACGGCATTTGCAGCGTTTTAGAGCGAATGAGCCGCCTCTTTGAATGTCATCCCGCCGCGGCGGGATGACAATGTTGAGGTGAGTGTTACAAGCCAAACCTTAACGTGTCTATGCCTTTCACGCTCACACCTGCCAACGATCACTCTCTCCTCATCTCGTTCGGCAATGAGATTTCGCTCGCGCACCATCGGCAAGTTTGTGCGCTTACGCAAAAGCTGCTTTCAACCCCCGCGAATTTCATTCGCAATATTCATCCGGCCTATTGTTCGATCCTCGTCTCTTTCGATCCGTCACTGGCTTCTCAGCAAGAAGTCGAGGCGCACCTGCGCACGCTGCTTGACGGAGCTGATGACGAAGCTTTGCCTTCGACGCGTCTCGTTGAAATCCCGGTGTGTTATGAGGAAGAATTCGGTTTGGATTTGTGCGAGGTGGCTGCCCATCATCGGCTCACTTGCGAAGAAGTGATCGCCATTCATACGAGCGGGCAATACCGCGTTTACTTTCTCGGCTTCATGCCGGGCTTCGCTTATCTCGGCGGATTATCGCCGCGGCTCTCCACGCCGCGTTTGCCTTCTCCGCGTGCGCGTGTTCCTGCGGGCAGCGTGGCCATTGCCGGCGCACAAACCGGAATCTATCCGATGACCACACCGGGCGGCTGGCGCATCATCGGAAGAACGCCGTTGCAGCTTTTTTCCGCAGAGCGCGAAAAACCGGCTTTGCTCGAACTCGGCGACGAGGTGCGCTTCGAAAAAATTTCGCGGCAGGAATTTGTCGAGTTCGCGATGGGGTGATGGGCCAGGCTTAAAGCCGCCAAAAGGCTCGCAGGCTTTTTTCTGACCTCACAATATTCTCATTGCCTCAAAAAATGCCGCCAAAAAAGAGACGGCAACGCGGAGAGCTCGACGCGCGAAAATAATGGTTGCGCTGATAAAGCTCGTTTATTATATTGCGCCCGTCTTTTTTCAGCCAGGCCTCGTTCTTGTGGCAACTTCCCCTTCACGAATCATCAACGCTACTTCACCGGAGGCAGTATGACGTACATTATAGCCGAGCCTTGTTTGAATACCACCGATACCGCATGTGTTGACGTTTGCCCGGTTGATTGCATCTATCTGAATAACGACGCCAATCCCAAAATCGATACGAAAAATCTCAAGATGGTCAGCAATCCGGTCATGAAGGACGGCGTGGCCATGGACATTCTTTTCATCCATCCACAAGAGTGTATCGATTGCGGCGCGTGCGAGCCGGAATGCCCGCCGGCAGCCATTTTCGCGGAAAGCGAAGTGCCCGCGAACATGAGCGCCTATACCCCGCTGAACTATGAAGCATTCGGCATGAGCAAATAAGCTTCTCGCAGCCGCCACCTCTCATGCAACCCTCCTCGCACGTGGCGCACACAAAACGCACAGGGCTGTGCCGGGAAGTCGGAATTGCACGACTTCCTTTTTCTTTTTGGCAGCAGATGATTAAAACAAAAAGTATATACGATGCGTCTCATCCTTCAGACGGCGAGAGAATCTATATCGATCGTTTATGGCCGGAAGGTCTCAGTACACGTGCGGCCGCAGTTGAACGGTGGCAGCAGGAACTCGCGCCTTCCTACGAGTTGTGGCGTCATGTCTACGACTTGGAAAAATGGGAAGACTATCGGCGCAGCTATGTAGAAGAATTAAAGGCGCCGGACAAAAAACGCTATCTCGACGACTTGCGGCAAAAAGCAGCAAACGGAGTTTTGACCTTGCTGTTCGGAACTTCGGATGCGCACCGTAATAATGCAGAAATACTCAAGGAGTTCCTCGCATGAATAGGAGTTGCATAACGATAGCGCCGTTCGCAGGAGCGCGCGGCGCAAAAACGACATAAACAAGGGCCTGGTCGGCCTCTGCCCGCGCGCAGAGGCTGGTCAGGCCCTTGCGCTTAGGACGGCGCTTTTTTACCCAGGACGGTCATCGCCAACAACGTTTTACTCCTCTATCGCAATCCGCTTTGGATTGGAATAATCCAAGAAGCTTTTCGCTTACCTAACCCATTAGGAGGTGTTATGATGGATTGGCATGACAACATTGTCGAAGACGACAATGAAATCCGCGAGCTCCTCAAAACGAGCCACGTCATCGCTGTGGTCGGCATCAAGGATGAAACCCACTCTCAGGAAGCCGCGCACAGCGTTCCCGCCTATCTCTACTCCCGTGGCTATCGCATTATCCCCGTCAATCCCAGCTACAAAAGCGTCTTCGGTATTCCCTGCGTCGCGTCATTGGATGACGTTCACGAGCGCGTCGATATCGTGCAGGTCTTTCGCGCGCCCAGAAACGTCATGCCCCATGCTCTGGCTGCGCTCAAAATGAAACCCAGGCCCAGAGCGTTTTGGATGCAAACCGGCATTCGACATCAAGAAGCTGCCCATAAACTAGCGGCCGCCGGCATTAAAGTGGTGCAAGATCATTGCATCTACATGGATCATTTGCGCTTCGTTCGCGTGGCGGCTTAATCTTTACTAAACTTTGAAAGTTTAGTAAAGTTATTGTTCTCGCTCGTCCGACTGAAGGATTTTCCAGCTCGGCCTTATTTTCAGAATCACCTTTAAAGGGATGCAATCCCTCATACGCACCCTAGGTGCGACCTGAAGATGGGAACGCAGATCAACGCGGAGAAAGGTGTGCTGCTAAAACTCTTCGAGCATCTGCGTTCCATTCCTCTCGACCTCATCATGAAAATTTTCGTCACTCGCCCCATCCCGCAAACCGGCCTCGATCTTCTCCGCAAAGCCTATCCCCATTTTGAAATGAACACCGAAGACCGCGTGCTCGAACGCGGCGAATTGCTGGCGGCCGTCAAGGGCTTGGACGGCCTGCTTCCTTTATTGACCGATCGCATCGACGGTGAATTGCTCGACGCGGCCGGGCCACAACTCAAGATCGTCGCCAATCATGCCGTCGGTTTTGACAACGTCGATCTCCAAGCGGCGACCGAGCGCGGGGTGCTCATCACGAACACGCCCGGCGTTTTGACCGACGCGACCGCGGATCATGCGTGGGCCTTGCTCTTCGCCGTCGCGCGCCGCATTCCCGAATCCGAAAAATTTCTGCGCGCGGGCAAGTTCAAAGGTTGGGGGCCGCTCATGTTTTTGGGCGGAGACGTGAGCGGGCGCACGCTCGGTGTTGTCGGCGCCGGAAGAATCGGGCATCACGTGGCCTTGCGCTCGCGCGGCTTCAACATGCGCGTGCTCTACACCGACGAATTTGTCAACACTGCTTTGGAAAAAGAAATCGGCGCGCAGAAGGTGAGTCTCGACGAGCTGCTGCGCGAATCGGATTTTGTCTCGTTGCACGTGCCGCTGTTGCCAACGACGCGGCATTTGATCAATGCGGTTTCTTTGCGCAAGATGAAGCCGACGGCTTATTTGATCAACACCAGCCGGGGCCCGGTGGTGGATGAAGGAGCTTTGGCCGAAGCCTTGCGAACCGGTGTCATTGCCGGCGCGGCGTTGGATGTTTTTGAAAACGAGCCTGCGGTCCACCCGGCTTTGTTGGAACTCGATAACGTCGTGCTCACGCCGCACACCGCCAGCGCTACGATTGCGACGCGCTCGAACATGGCAAGCATGGCTGCAAAAAATCTTTTGGCGGGATTAAGAGGAGAACGTCCGGAGAATTTGGTGAATACGGAAGTGTGGGGGAAACACAGAAGATAGTGGATCGTGGGTAGTAGATCGCAGATATACCGAAAAGGTTTGGCTTGTAATCCCTCCCGGGGCTGTCATTCAGAAGGAAACCTTTTACGCGCTGGAGAAACAGCTCGTTTGGAGGTTGTGCCCGGCGCTTAAAAAGGTTCCTACTGAATGACACGATGTGGGGTATTACAAACTAACCCGCGATCAGTATAGTGAGCTAAAGAGCAAGAATGGGTTTTAGAAGCTCGCACGATATTACGATCCACGATCTACAATCCACGATTCTCTAACGCCATCCACTAGCAACGATCTACGTTTTACCAGTACACGGAAGCGAGGAAACCTTGGATTGGCTCAACCGGCTGATCGTCAAAACCATGCCGCTCGTGCCGAAACCCGTCGTGCGGCGTGTTTCGAATCGTTACATCGCGGGCGATACCCTGGCTGACGCCGTGCGCGTCGTGCGCGATCTCAATCAACGCGGCATGATGGCCACGCTCGACCTTTTGGGCGAGTTTATTTCGAAGCGTGAAGAAGCCACGGCAACCGCCGCGGCTTATATCGAAGCGCTCAATCGCATCGCCCAAGAAAAGCTGAACAGCAACATCTCCATCAAGCTCACGGCCTTCGGCTTGAAGCTGAATTATGATTTTTGTTTGGAAAACGTTCGCAACGTGGCGCAGCACGCGCGCAGCCTCGGCAACTTCGTGCGCTTGGATATGGAAGACTCTTCCTGCACTTCCGACACCATTCGCATATACCAAACGCTCCGCAAAGATTTCGAAAACCTCGGCATTGTCATTCAAGCTTACATGCGCCGTTCGCTCGCGGATATTCGCGGCTTCATGGCCAATGGCGCGCCAACCAATGTTAGGTTGTGCAAAGGCATTTATGTCGAGCCGCGCAATATCGCTTATAAGAACCGCGAGCTGATCAACAAAAATTTCACTTTCCTGCTCGACGAGTTGATGCACGGCGGCGCGTACGTCGGCATCGCCACGCACGACGAGCGTTTGGCGTGGGACGGCATGCGCCTCGTCGATCACCTCAAGCTGCCAAAAGACAAATACGAATTTCAAATGCTGCTCGGGGTCGATGAAGAGTTGCGCGACGTGATCGTGAACGCCGGTCATCGCTTGCGCATCTATGTCCCGTATGGCCAACACTGGTATGCCTATTCCGTGCGCCGTTTGCAGGAAAATCCGCAGATCGCCGGCTATGTCGTGAAAAACTTTTTTGGGATGAAAGAATAGCGTGAAAACGCCCTCGCGAATTTCGAGTTATCGCACTGCAACCTCGCCTTCATTTTTCCGCCACTCCAAATTCCGAGTGGCTTTTTTATTCATCCAAGGGAGCTTTGCTTTTAAAACAAACACACAGAGCAAAACTATTTTTGGCAAAACGATTAAAAGAAGGGTTTTGCCAGCAATCGTTTTGCCTTAGTGGTTCCGGCTCGCCTGGCTTGTGTAATGGCAAATCAAAACACGGCGATGAAAAATGACTGCTAAAACCCTTCCCGTGCCCTCGCACTTCAATCCCATTCGCGTCGGAGAAATTTGGAGAGTGCCATACGAAAGCCGCGCGCAAGAAGCCAAAGCCTGGGCCGTGCGGCACGCCATTCCTCCGGCAGCGCAAGATCGATTCAAAATCTGCTTGTTGCTCGTAGACGTGCAAAACACGTTTTGCATTCCGAACTTTGAGCTGTATGTCGGCGGCCGCTCGGGAAACGGGGCCGTGGATGACAACCGCCGGTTGTGCGAGTTCATCTATCGCAATCTGCATCTCATCACGCAAATTTGCCCGACGATGGATACTCATACCGCGATGCAAATTTTTCACGCGGTGTTTTTGGTGAATGATAAAGGCGAGCACCCCGGCCCGTTTACGCTCGTCTCGGTCGATGATATTGAAAAGGGCGTGTGGCGTTTCAATTCCGCGATTGCGGCAAGTTTGGAGATCGATCCGGGCTTCGGCCAACGCTACTTGCAGCACTATGCTCGCAAGCTGAAAGAAGGCGGCAAATATGAGCTCACCATCTGGCCGTATCACGGAATGTTGGGAGGCATCGGTCATGCGCTCGTTCCGGCGATTGAAGAGGCGATTTTCTTTCATAGCCTCGCACGCGCTAGCCAACCGGACTTTCAAGTGAAAGGCAACAATCCCCTCACGGAAAACTATTCGGTGTTGCGCCCGGAAATCGTGGGCACGGTGGAAAACAAACTCATCGCAGAGAGCAACACGCGCTTGGTGCAAAAACTCATGACGTTCGACGCCGTTATCATCGCCGGCCAAGCCAAGAGCCATTGCGTGGCGTGGACGATTGACGATTTGTTACAAGATATGAAAGCCTCACATCAAAGTTTGGCGCAGAAAGTTTTTTTGCTGGAAGATTGCACCTCGCCCGTGGTCGTGCCCGGCGTGATTGATTACACCGAGCAAGCCGATGCTGCTTTTGAAAAATTCTCCGCAGCCGGCATGCACCTCGTCCGCTCGACCGAGCCGATCGCAAGCTGGCTGGCCCCTTTCCTCAAGCGCTGAAAAGCGCGAGCGGCCTTGCTTTCCAATTTTGCAATGCCCAGCCAAACGCGGCAACGAAGCGGCGCGGTGGAGAGGCGCAAATCTTCATGCCTTTTATACGACATCCTTCACCCGAGGCAATTCCGCTTCGGAGGGAGGGCTGCCGCGCAGCGCACGCGCCAGCGCCAGCTCGCGCACGAGCGCAGTGATTTGACGCTCGAATCGTTTGTGTTGAACACTCATGCTGACTTGGCGAAACAAACTGAGAATGACAAAAGCATAAACGATCAGGTCCGTGCCGCGACCGATGCCAATGGCATTCGCGATGCGTGTTGAAAGTGCAGGATTGAATGCGAAAGCCATCCCGCCGAGCACCAACGCGATGTAGATCAAGCGATCCCCCAACTCGGTGCGGAGGCGAAAGACATATACACAAAACGCAACGATCGCGGCGACAATGATCGCCTGGCTCATTTGGAAGCTCATCGTATTTTCTCCGCTAGCATATCCCACACAATGTTCAGGCTATTGAAAATCGATTGGCCTTTTTGTTTGGAATAGGCAGTGTAGACGATTTTGACCGGCGCTTCACAATAGCTCAAACCCGCTGCGGCGATTTGCGCGAGAATTTGTGAAGCATGCGCCATACGATTTTGCGAGATGCAAATTCGTTCCGCGGCCGCCCGGGTTAGCGCGCGCAATCCATTGTGGCTATCGGTTACCCGTAAACCCGTGAGCAGGCGCGTGAAACGCGCAGCCGCGCGCAGCAAAACTCTTTTTGAGAATTCCATATTCACCGTCTCGCCGCCGGGCATGAAACGCGAGCCTAATACGACGTCGCAGGTTTGTTGGCGCAAAGGCCGAAGCAAACGTTCGAGGTCATTGGCTTCATGTTGGCCGTCGGAATCAAAGGTGATGATGAATTTCGTTTCTGCGCGCGCGAGGGCATATGTGATTCCGGTTTGCAAAGCCGCGCCTTGCCCGAGATTGCAAATGTGCCTCAGCACGACAACCGGAAAGCGTAAAGCAATTGCACTCGTATCATCGGACGAGCCATCATCAATAACGATGACGTTATAGGGAGAGCGCGTCAACTGATCCAAAACGTTTGCAAGCGCTTCGCTCTCATTAAAAGCGGGAACAATGATGAAGACTGAAGCCGGTTCCGTCATGGCAGGACTCAAAAAAAAATGGCGCAGAAAGGCGGAAATGTGGAAAACTTTCAGAATTGTATTCCGTGCCTGAAAGCCGGTCGCCCAACAGCGTTCGGTAGTTTCGCGATGATTGTAATAGCCCCCAAGCCGGCAAAACGAAGAAAAGGCAAACCGGAGTTTCATCTGTGCAATTTTTTATTAAGAACACCGTTTAAATAATTTCTAAGTCTGTTTGAAATTTTTGCCTCTCCTCTCCGCACCTCGAAACCCCGCCGGTATATAATAATTCTTCTGAAAAGCAACTCTGCGTCTTCCGCAGGATTCAGGACGAACACTTCAAGACCGGAGGACTTCGGTGCATCCCCGTTTTTTTTCAAATGCGTTCTTCGCCTTGCTGGCCGCCGCTGCAATCGCATATGGACAAGCGCCCGAGCGCGAGCACAAGCCTAACTTCTTCCAATTTGAAAAACGAGAACACAAGGAGAAGATCGAAGCCGCAAAGCAGAAAACTCAGCAAGCCGTTTTGTTCTCTGCCGTGGAAACCGCGATCGACCCCGCTGCTTATCGCGTCGGCCCGGGCGATGTGTTGGCGATCAACTTGTGGGGCTTGCTGGACGATCAGCCGGCGCTCATTATCCCGATCACTCCCGAAGGCAAGCTGCTCATTCCCACCATTGGCGCTTTGGACGTGAACAAGCTCTCTTTGCAGCAAGTGCAAGAAGCTGTGCGCCGTGCCTGTGCCGCGAAGTACAATGCCCAAACGATTTCTGTCACGGCGCATTTGACGCAAGTTCGGCAAGTGCGCGTGCATGTTTACGGCGAAGTGAAATCACCCGGGTCGTTTATCGGAACAGCAATAGATCGCGTTTCGTATTTTCTCGAGCAAGCCGGCGGCAGTACGGAATGGGCGGATGAAAACCGCGTCGAAGTGCGCCACGCCGATGGTCAAACCGAGATTTTGGATATGGCCAAGGTTTATCAAAAGGGCGAGCTTGCGCAAAACCTGTTCGTGCAAGGCGGCGACGTCATCTACGTGCCGCGCATCGAACTGGAGGGTAAAACGGTTTTTGTGGAAGGCGAAGTCGATTTGCCCGGCCCGCATCAATTTGCGGAGAACGAAACCGCGGAAAATTTTCTGCACCGCATCAAAGCTTTGGACCGCACCGCAGATTTGCGCGCACTTTATCTTTTTCGGAAAGAGCAACCGCCGGTGCATTTGAGCTTTCTGAACAAGGACATGTATCCCAATACGCAGGCGAGCAATGGCAAAGCCGAGCACAAGCGCGGCACGAACGGCCTCGCCTACGTCGCGGCGCAGAATCAAAAACTGGAAGACGGCGACCGCATTGTGATCACACGAATGAAAGAATACGTGTATGTTCACGGCGCCGTGAGAAGCCCCGGCAATTTTCCTTTTGTGGTGGGATACAAAGCTGCGGATTACGTGGGCCTCGCCGGCGGCACTGCTGAAATGGCGAGTCTGGGCGGCATCAAAGTCATTCACCACGAAACCGGCAAAACCGAAAAGGGCGCCACGCGCGAAGTTCATCGCGGCGACACGATTCTCGTCCCCACCTCGGGCCGCAACAAACTCTCGCAATACGTCGGCATCGCCTCGCAGTTCGCCACGCTGCTCATCGCAGCCAGCGCGATTGGGTTGTTGAAATAAGTAGAAGTGGAATCGCGAACCTAATATTAAGCCAAGAATTGTGTTGACTTCCTGAGGCACTGCAACTATATTTTTCCGTTTTTGCGCCAAGACTTATGCCTTTGGAGAAATACACACGCGCGAAAAAACTAGCAGGAGAAAATTTCGCAGGAGCACAGCATGGAAAGTTTTGGAGTGGAGGAGATCTTTGCTTCGTCATCCACAGGCCGTCATTCTCGCAGGCCTTGTTTTCGTGTTGCCATTCGCCCCTGCGTTCGGACAGACTCGCCAACCGGTTCCTCCTAGCGCAATTGATGAAAAAGAACTCGCCAAATATCTGCAAAAGAATAGCGAACAAGCGCTTTCTCCGCAAGCGATTGAAGGTTCGATAGATCCCGACTCTTATCTCGTCGGTCCCGGCGATATTTTGAGAGTGAATGCTTGGGGGCTTTCCAGCGAAGAAGACCTCGGGCTCTCCCTCAAAGTTACGCCGGAAGGAAAAGTGATCATCCCGAGCGTGGGCGTCATCGAAGCCAACAACAAGACTTTGAAGCAAGTGCAAGACGAAGTTCGCCAAGCCTGTGCCGCGAAATACGATCCCAACAAAGTGAAAATCACTGCGCACTTGACGCAGTTGCGTATGGTGCGCGCGCACATTTACGGCGAAGTGAAGTCGCCGGGGCTTTACATCGGGACGGCTATTGATCGCATCGCGTTTTATATCAGTGAGGCCGAGGGCTGGACGGCGTGGGCAGACGAGCGTCACGCAAAAGTGCGGCATCTCGACGGTACGGTCGATACTTTGGATTTGTCGCGGCTTTATCAAGGCGGCGACCTTTCGCAAAACCTCTACATCCGCGGCGGCGACGTGATCTATTTTCCTCGCATCGAGTTGACGGATAAAACTGTGATCGTTGACGGCGATATTGCGTTGCCGGGCCCGCACAAGTTTGCCGAAAATGAAACCGTTTTCGATTTCCTGCACCGCATCGAAGCGCTTGAACGCACTGCTGACTTCAAACATTTTTATTTGATTCGGAGCGGAGAAAAACCTGCGCGATTGAATTTTTTTGGAAACGGCGGTGACGGCTTTGACCCGCATACCACACGGCTTAGGGAGGGCGACCGTATTCTCATTGCCTCACTCAAAGAGTTTGTGTACGTACACGGCGCGGTCCAGGCCCCGGGCAGCTTTCCGTACGTTGTCGGTTATACCGCGAGTGACTACGTGGGCATGGCCGGCGGAACTTCCCAAACCGGAAGTTTGAATAGCGTTCGTGTCATTCATCATGACACGGGCAACAGTGCCAAAGGCCCGAAGCAAGAAGTCAATCGCGGCGACACGATCATGGTTCCGGAATCGAGCCGCAAAAAAATCACCGATTTCCTCACGCTCAGCACGCAGATTGCCACACTCGTTATCGCCGCCAAAGCCGTGGGATGGATTAAATAAGAATCGAAGGAATGCGGTTTTCAAAAAAGGTTGGTTGCAATGGACAGTAACTCGAGCATGAATTATCTCGAAGCCTCGCAAAACGGGCAGCCGCGCAAAAGCCCGCTGTTCGATTATCTTTACGTTTTGGCCAAGCGGCGCAGGTTCATTATCAACGCGGTCTTGATCACCGGCATCGTCGTTGCGGGCATCACACTGCTTTTACCGAATTGGTACACCGCGACCGCTTCCGTATTGCCGCCCAAACGCCCGGGGGGCTTGTTGAGCATGTTGGAAGGCGGCTTCTCTTCTTTGATAAAAAACCTGCCCGGCTTGGGCGGCAGGTTAGGCTCCTCGCAAGAAGCGTACAGCTACCTGGCGATATTGCAAAGCCGCACCGCCATGGAAAAGGTCGTGCAGAAATTCGACCTCATCAAAGTTTATGAAACCCGCAAAGGCTCATTGGACGATACCATCAAAGAATTGCGCAAGAACTGCGAATTTGAATATGCCACCGAAGGCAACATCACGATTACGGTTTCAGATAAAGACCCGCGCCGCGCCGCGGACATTGCCAATTATTTTATCGAAATGTTGAACGAGTTGAGCACGACGCTGGGCACGCAAGAAGCGCGGCAGAATCGCGAGTTCATCGAGCGGCGTTACTCGCAAAACCTCGTCGATCTCAAAAGCGCCGAAGACAGCATGAAAGTTTTCCAGCAAAAATACGGCATCTACGAATTGAACGAGCAAACCAAAGCCGCGATCAAGGCCGCAGCCGAGCTGAAATCGGAACAGGTCGCGAAAGAGATCGAATTCGACATTGTTAAAAAAAGTATAGGGGCAGAGAATTCGAAAACGCAAACACTGCAACTGGAATTGAACGAGCTAAACAGTAAGCTGCAAGAACTCAAATACGGCAAGGCGGGCTGGTATGATGACCGCTCCGTGAGCCTCTTCGTACCTTTCAAAGACGTGCCCCAACTCGGCTTGGCCTATCTCCGGCTCTATCGTGACCTGCAAATTCAAAACAAGCTCATGGAGTTTCTGCTCCCGCTTTACGAGCAGGCCAAGATCGACGAGCACAAAGATACGCCGGTCGTGCTACTGCTGGACAATGCTACGCCGCCGGAGCGCAAGAGCGCGCCGCATCGCACGCTTATCGTGCTCATCTTCGTTTTCCTCGCCGCGATGTTCAGCACCACATGGGTATTCATGCAGGAAATATACGAGCGCGAAAAGGGCCACAATGAAAAAGTGGCGGCGATCATCAATGAATTGAGCCGGGGCAAATTCTTGAAGCGCTTTATAAAGCAAAAGGCCCCAACGCCGTTCGAGCACGTCGAGCGGTATTAAATAGGGCTCGCCCATGACCTGTCGGCTCTGCGCCAATGCCGAAGCGAATCGGCCTTTTGAAGCGCGTGAAATGATGTTGGGTTATCGCGAGCGCTTCTTGTACTTCCAATGCGCGCAATGTGAGTGCTTGCAAATTGCGGCCGTCCCTCCGGATATGAAGAAATATTATCCGGCAAATTATTACAGCCTCGCGCAAGCGCCCCTCGAACTTTATCGCAACCCCCTCAAACGCCTCGTCAAAAAATGGCGCGACGAGCACGCGATTACGGGAAAAGGAATCCTCGGCGAACGCCTCTATAAAAAATTTCCCAATGCGGCGCTGCATAGCCTAGCCCACGTGCAGAGCGTAAAAAAGACCTCGCGCATTCTGGATGTCGGTTGCGGTTCCGGGGCTTTGCTCTATAGTCTCAAAGAGAACGGGTTCGGAAACGTTTTGGGCCTTGACGCCTATTTGCAAAACGACATTACTTATCCCAATGGCTTGCGGATTTTGAAGCGTGAATTGGAGAATGTACCAGGCGAGTGGGATCTCATCATGTTTCATCATGCGTTCGAACACGTCGCCGATCCGCTCGCGACAGTGCAAGCCGTCGTACAACGATTGCCACCGCACGGCACGTGCTTATTGCGCATTCCGACCGTCTCCTCGTTTGCATGGGAACACTATGGCGTCAATTGGGTGCAACTCGACGCACCGCGGCATTTCTTTTTACACTCCGTGAAGAGCATAAACCTGCTCGCTCAAAAATTAGGTTGGCGCGTGGCGCGTGTCGTTTTTGATTCGACGGCGTTTCAGTTTTGGGGCAGCGAGCAATACGCGCAGGATATGCCATTGACCTCCGAGCGCTCCTTTGCCGTCAATCCTTCGGCCTCGCTCTTCAGCACCGAACAGATCGCGCGCTTCGAAGCGCAAGCCGAGCAATTCAACCGCGAACAACGCGGCGATTCCGCCGCATTCTATCTTACGAAATGAATATTCATCCGCTCATTCCTCTCACCCTCGGCCTCGCCGGAATCATCTTCGGACGCATTTGCTTTCAGCGCTGGTTCAATCATCTTTCGCTCTATTCGTTGATTTGGGGCACGGGCCTGGCGCTGTTCGAATTGCGTTTGATGAACTACCATCCCATCACCGTGGAAGCGTGGCTCATCTTCGGCTATGCATGGATCGCATTCGCCATCGGTTCGGTGGCGTTGCCGTTGGTGCGGAAAGCCATCGGCGTGAACATGGAAGCCGCTCCGCAGGTTTTCATTTCGCCGCAAGCTTCACAAACGGAAAAGCGGGTTTTGACGGTTGCGATTTTTTTTCTCACGCTCGTCGCGTTTCTCGCCGTGTTGCAACATTGGTCCGTGTTGTTGAATAAATTCGGCAGCATCACGAGCGTGCTGGTGAGCGGCAATTTGATTTATCGCATGCGCACCTCCGAACAGCTTCCCGGCATGGTTCCGTATCTCGATTCGTTCGGATTGGCCGCGTCGTTTTTTGCGGGCGTTTATTCCGCGCGCACCGGCAAAATTAGATTGCTCGCTTTGTTGCCGCTGCTCATCGTCATTCTCGAAGACGTTGCGCAAGTGGGCCGCGCGAAAATTTTGAACGCCGGCATTCTCTTCTTCAGCGGCTATTTTCTCGCGCGCGTGGCTTATCCCAAAGAACTGAAAACCGCCGGCGTGGGCAAAGGCCGGCGCTTGTTGAATCTCGTCATCGTGGTGGCCTTGCTCTTGAGCGCCGCGGAATTTATTCGCAGTTTTCGCCGCACGTACGAAGGCCTGTACGGCGTTTCACGACAGTTGAGCAAACTCGAAGGCGCGGCTTTTATCACCCCCTCGATCTACATGTACATGAGCTCGCACCCCGGCGTGTTCAGCGCTTATTGGAAAGCCGGTGGCGAACATCCTTTTCCAGGCTCAAATACGTTTGCGCCGGTATTTCGCATCCTCGCGAAGTTCGGCATCGGCGAAGACGTGCCCGATTATCAAAAATTTTATACGATTCCGATTGCCACCAACACCGCCACGTATCTGCGCGAGCTGCACGCGGATTTCGGATACGCCGGCATTTTGGTCGCGCCCTTTCTGCTCGGTTTGCTCTCCACGTATCTTTGGCTTCGAATAAAAACGCACAACCGCTTCGTCACCGTCGCGGTGTTGGCGCACGTCTACGTCATTGTCGCATTCACCTATTTGTATCAAGCGACGCGCGCGGGCTATTGGGTGATGACGCTGCTGATTTCGATCGGCGTCGGCAGCCTGATCGACCGTCTCGTGCGCAAGCCGGAACTTCCCGCTCATGATGCGCGCTAACGGTTCCCCTTCTCTCTCGCAACGTGTGGCGAAAAACACGGTCGTTGTATTTCTCGGCCAAGCGCTCTCCCTGCTCGCAAATTTAGCCGTCAACGTCGTGCTCGCCCGTCATTTGGGCGAAGATCATTTCGGCTCGTTCTCCTATGCGCTCGTCTTGGTCAGCTTCTTCGCGTTGTTTGCAGATTTTGGCATGAAGCCGATCTTGGTGCGCGAGTTGGCGCGCCGCCCGGAAGAGAGCGAAACGATTTTAGGCAACGCCTTCCTGCTCAAAATCATCCTCATGAGCCTCACGTTCGCGCTCGTGTGGCTCGTGCCGCTATTGACCGGCGTCTCTTCCGACCTTCGCATTCTGCTTTGGATTTTAGCCGGCAACCTTTTGCTCTCCGCGAAACTCATCACCGTGCGCATCGTGTGGGAATCCGTTTTTCACATTCGCTTGCGCATGGAAATTCCCGTGCTCTTTCAAACCCTCGACGCGTTGCTCTTGATCGTCGTTACTTTAATCGCGGTTTCTTACAATGCAGCAGTGGAAACGCTGGCCGTGATTTACGTGCTTTGCAATCTGCCCGGTTTCTTGCTCACGTATGTTTGGTCGAAAAAAATGGCCAAACCGCGCTTGCATTGGAAACGCGATCTCGTGTGGATGTTTCTGCGCGAGTCGTGGCCCATTGCGCTGTATTTGGTCTTCATGGCGTTTTATGATCGCCTCGACGTTTTACTATTGGAGTCACTGAAAGGCCGCAGTGAGGTCGGTCTGTATGCCGCAGCGTTTCGCCTGGTCTCTCCGTTGAATTTCATTCCGCTCGCGCTCGCCACTTCACTGTTTCCGTTGCTCTCGCAATTCAGCAATAGCGCTTCGGGCAAGTTGCGACAAACTTACGTGACCGGAATGAAAATTCTCGCGACACTCGGCTTGGCATTGGCGCTTGTGGCGAGTTTTTTTGCGGAGCCGATTTTCGCGTGGCTTTATCCTCCCGCGTTTGCGCCGGGCGCAACGGCTTTCAAATATCTCATGTGGGCGCAGGCGCTCGGTTTTTTGAATTTCTATTTGGTGGATTTCAACGCCTCGATTGATCGCCAAAGTTTCAATCTCCGCGCCGCGTTTATGATGGCCCTTGTGAATCTCGGCATTGATCTGCTGCTCATTCCCAAGTGGGGGATCGTGGGCGCAAGCTTGGCGAAAATTCCGACCAACCTGATCGGCTTCGCGCTGCTGTTCACTTTTTCCCGCCCCGGCGATTTGAAGCCTTTCATAAAAATCGTTGCCAGGCTCGCGCTCGTCGCAATCGGTTTCAGCGCGGCTTTATCGTTCATTCGAGACGTTCATCTTCTCCTCGCGCTGCTTGCTTCCGGCTTGCTTTACACCGGTTTGATTTGGCTGTTCAAAGTTTTTGATGCGTATGAACGCGCTTTGTTTCTGCGTTTGCTCGGGAGAAAGGCGTGAGTGCAAGAGCCGTCGAACTGTCCGTCATCATCGTGAGCTACAACACCTCCGCACTCTTGCGCAACTGTTTGAGCTCCCTGCAACAAGCAGAAGAGGAGGCGGCGCTCGAAATCATCGTCATCGACAATGCTTCGCGCGACGGCAGCGCAGAGATGGTTACGCAAGAATTTCCTCACATCATGCTCATAAAAAATCCAAGCAACGCCGGCTTCGCCGCGGCGAACAATCAAGGCCTGCGCGTTGCACGCGGCAAGTTTTTGCTTCTGCTCAATTCGGATACCGAAGTGAGAACGGGGGCCCTCGCGCACTGCCGGGATTTTTTGCGCGCTCGTTCTGAGGCCGGAATCGTCGGGTGCAAGCTGCTCAACGCGGACGGCAGCGTGCAGCCCTCGTGCGAAAGCTTTTTGAGCTTGTCAAATCTCTTCTTCGAAAACTTTTTTTGGGAGAAAATTTTTCCACGCAGCCGCTGGTTCGGGCGCCGCGCGCTTTCTTATTTTGCTTATGATCGCGTGCTGCAAGTTGATTACGTGAAAGGCGCGTTTTTGATGATCACACGCCGCGCTTTCGAAGACCTCGGATTACTTGACGAAAAGTTTTTTTTCTATGCGGAGGAGATGGATTGGTGTTATCGTGCGCGGCAAAAAGGCTGGCAGGTTTATTTCACGCCCGGCGGAGAAGTGCTGCACTATGGAGGACAAAGCAGTGACCCGGTTTCTCCAGCAACGTTCGTGCAGCTTCACCGCGCGCGGTATCAATTTTATCGCAAGCACCACAACGCTTTTTCCAGCGCGATAGCGCGGGTGATCATGGCAAGCGGAGCTTTGCTGCGCGCAGGGTTGTGGATGCTTCTCGTCGCTTATCGCGTCCTGTTCGCGCGTAGTCAAGTGCAGGTTGCGCGAAAAAGATTTGCAGCTTTCGGAGCCGCGGCCCTGTGGCTCTTAGCCTCTAAAGAATAAACCGAAGCAAAAGCATTCCCGCAAAGGCGCAAAGACGCAAAGACGCAGAGTTTCCGCAAAGAAAAGCTTGTTCTTTTAAGCGCAAGGGCATTTTTTGAACACAAGACATGCTTTTCTTTGTGAGTTCTTCGCGTCTCTGCGTCTGCGTGCGCTTTTGTTTTGAAGGCGCTTTTATCCGCTGCACTTCATCTATCCGTTAGTGATCAGGAATAAAACATGGCCCCCCTCAAGGTAATGACCATCTTCGGCACGCGGCCCGAAACCATCAAGCTTGCGCCGGTGATTCACAAGCTCAAAGAAGAATCCGAGCACTTCACCAGCACCGTCGTCGTCACCGCGCAGCATCGCACGATGTTGGATCAAATGTTGGAAGTCTTTGCCCTCGCGCCCGATATCGATTTGGATATCATGGAAGCGAATCAAAGCTTGTTTCAAGTCACGCAGAAAACCTTGCAACGCCTTGAAACGGTGTTGGCGAGCCATACGCCCGATGTGATTTTAGTGCAAGGCGATACCACCTCGACTTTTGTAGGCGCGTTGGCCGGATTTTATTTTAAAGTCAAAGTCGCGCATATCGAAGCCGGATTGCGCACGCACCAAAAATTCAGCCCTTTCCCGGAAGAAATGAACCGGCGCTTGACCTCGGTTTTGGCCGATGTTCATTTTCCCCCAACGCTTTTGGGCAAAGAGAACTTATTGCGCGAAGGCGTGCGCGACGAAAATATTTTCATCACGGGCAACACCGGCGTCGACGCCGTGTTGGCGATTCTCGATGAGAAGCATCAATTCGACTCGCCCGGCCTTAATGCGATTCTCGCAACCCGGCGCCGCACGATCGTGGTCACTGCGCATCGGCGTGAAAACTGGGGCGAGGCTTTTGAAAGCGTCGCGCAAGCGATTCTCCAGCTCGTCACCTTGCACCAAGATATTCAGTTCGTGTTTCCGGTGCACCTCAATCCGCAAGTCCGCAAAGTCTTTCATGCCAAGCTGCACAACAACGAGCGCGTGCATTTGCTCGAGCCGCTGGAATATCGCGCGTTCATCAACTTGTTGGGCCGCGCGTATCTCATTCTCACCGACTCCGGCGGCATTCAAGAAGAAGCACCCTCTTTGCGCAAACCGGTTTTGGTCATGCGCGACGTTACCGAAAGGCCCGAAGCGTTGAGCAAAGGCTTCCTGAAACTAGTCGGTTGCCGCGTCGATCGCATCGTAAACGAAGTCACGCGCCTCTTGCACGACTCGGCGTATTATTCCGCTTCGAGCAGCGGCGCCAATCCGTATGGCGATGGGCGAGCTGCGCAACGCATAGCACAAGCGCTGAAGTTCGTTTTTGGTTTCCAGAAAAATCGCCCGCAGGATTTTTCGGCATGAAGGTTTGTATTCTTTTTCAGAATGATTTTCCTCCCGAGCCTCGCTTGTTGCGCACGGCGCAAGTTCTCATGCGGCTTGGCCATCAAGTCGAGGTGTTCTGCGATAGCCGTCGCGGCCGGCCGCAATGCGAAGTCGTGGAAGGCGTGCGTGTGACTCGTTTGCGAGCCGTAAGCTCACGTAAAAAAGGCTGGCGGAGACTGGCCGGCTTGCCGATCTTTTGGAATCCGATTTGGGTGTGGCAATTTTTATCGTTCGCGCTGCGCCAAAAATTCGATGCGATCCATGCGATCAATATCACTTTGTTGCCGCTGGGGTTTCTTGCGGCCAAGCTGCTCCGCGTGCCCATCGTTTACGACATGTATGAAAACTATCCCGCTGCGCTGCGAAGCTGGAAACTGCGCGGATGGTTCAATCGCATTTTTAGAAGCCCGGCCTTTGCCGAGAGCTTGGATCGTTTTTTCATTCGGCGCGTCGATCACGTGTTCGTTGTCGTTGAAGAATCCGCAGCCCGCGCCCGCGCTTTGGGAGCCCGCGAAGACAGGCTCTCCGTAATCTATAACACCACTGACGTGCAGGCGCTGAGGGCGCAACCGTTGGATCCGATGATCGTGCAAAGATATCAATCTTATTTCACGATCGTCTATACGGGCAACGTCAGCCCGGAGCGCGGTTTGGAAACAATCGTCGCCGCCATGGCGATGCTCCGAAATAAAATTCCCGAGGCGAAACTGGTCATTGCCGGCGGCGGTCCAAGCGAGCAGACGATTCGAAATCTCACCGCAGCGCACGCGTTGGAAGCGCACGTCGAAATTACCGGCTGGATTGACGATAAGCTATTTCCTTCTTATATTCACGCCGCGAAGGTTTGCATCGTGCCGCACCCGGCCAATCCTTTCATCGACACGACCCTGCCGAACAAGCTTTTCGACTACATGGCGCTCGGCAAACCCGTCATCGTTTCGGATGCCAAGCCGCTCGCGCGCATCGTGCGCGAGTGTGAGTGCGGCGCGGTCTTTGTCTCGGATTCTGCGGAGAGTTTTGTTACAGCGGTAGAGCAGCTACGCATGAACTGCGAAGAGGCCGGGCAGCGCGGCAAGCAAGCGGTTGCAACAAAATATAATTGGCAAAACTCTTCGCGCGCCTTGCAAGATTATTACGGCACGTTGGCCCAGCATAAAACTCTAAAGCGCAAACATGAACCCGGTTGAGTCGACCTTCTGGCTGTGCTGTTTTCTCGTGGTGTATACTTACGTTTTTTATCCTGCCCTATTGCTCGCTCTCTCCATCTTCCGGCGCAAACGCCGCAGCCTCGACGAAAACCATCTTCCGAGCGTTTCGTTGTTGATTGCGGCTTACAATGAAGAAGCCGTCATCGAAGAAAAAATGAAAAACTGTTTAGCGCTCGATTACCCCAAAGACAAACTGGAAGTCCTCGTCGGCTCGGACGGCTCCGATGATCAAACCAACGCGCTCGTCGCCAAGTATGCGCAACACAACGTCAAGCTTTTTCCCTATCAACAACGGCGCGGCAAAGCCGCGGTGTTGAACGACATCGCCGGCGCGGCAACGAGCGAAGTTTTGATTTTTTCGGATGCCAATTCCATGTATCGCCGTGACGCGATTCTGCGCTTGGCCCCACATTTTGCCGGGGCCGAAGTCGGCGGAGTGTGCGGTCGGTTGGTATTACTTAGTGACGAACGCCAAATCGACGCGGAGGGCGAGCGCTTTTATTGGGACTATGAAAATTATCTGAAATACTTGGAAGGCAAAATCAAAACCGTATTCGGCGCGAACGGCGCGATCTATGCGATTCGCAAAAGTTTGTTTCGGCCCTTGCCTTCTCACAAAGTCGTGGCGGACGATTTTTTGATTCCATTGAAAATCGTCGAGCGCGGCTACGACGTGGTTTATGATAAAGACGCCGTGGCCTGCGAGTTTGCCGCGCCCAATCTCAGCGCGGAATTTAAGCGGAAGGTGCGCATCGGCGCCGGCAATTTTCACGGCCTGCGCGAGATTCTGCCGTTGCTCAATCCCATTCGGGGATTCGTCGCGTTTGGATTGTGGTCGCACAAAATTATTCGCTGGCTCGTCCCGTTTCTGTTGTTAGCGATTTTCTTTTCCAATCTCGCGCTGCTCGGAACAACGTTGTACAATGTTTTGTTTGCGCTGCAAGTTTTTTTCTACGGCGTTGCGCTCGTCTCGTGGCAATTGGATCGCCGCGGCGTGCAATTGCCGCTTTTGATTTATCCCTATTACTTCGTGACGGTCAACTTCGCGCTGCTGCTAGGATTTTTCAAGTTTCTAACCGGCTCGCAAAAACCGGCATGGGCGCGAACGGAACGCTGAGGCGCTCATGTCGAAGCCTGTTGAGAAGACGCTGCTCTTCATCTCCGACCTTTCCTCACCATCAACGCGACGTTTTGGCTCTGGGCCAAGCTGCGCGCGCACGCAGGCTATTTCTCCGAACCCCTCCCGGAACAATTCCTGATTGACTCCTTGGCTCTTTTTCTTTTTTGGCTCCTTCTCTTCACCTTCTACGGCCTTTATCGTTCGTGGCACGCGCAATCGCGCGTCGATGAATTTATCAATGTCGGCAAGGCGGTTTCAATCGGGGTGTTTTTGATTTTTCTTGTGACCATCGATCTCCAACAAGATTTGCAACAGCCGCTCAAACTCAGCCGCGCTATGATTTTTTCTTACTGGCTACTGATGATCATCAATGTCAGCGCCGGGCGGTTGGCTTTACGCACCTTTCAGCGCACGTTGTTGGAGTCCGGCATCGGCATGCGCAATACCCTCATTGTCGGTTGCGGCGAAATCGCGCGCGAGATTTTCGATGAGATCAGAAAATTTCCGGCATTAGGCTATCACATTGCCGGCTTCATCGGTGCGCACGAATTTAAAAGCTACAAAGGGACGGCCTGGTTGGGCGAGCTGCGCGAGATCGCGGAAGTGATCAAACGCGAAGAAGTGGAAGAAGTGATCATTGCGGTCGAAAACGAAGGCCGGGCGCGCGTCACGGAAGTCATGTCGCGTTGCGAAGAGCTGCCGGTGCATCTCAAAATCGTTCCGGATTTGTATGATGCCGTCGTCGGCCAAGTGCGCACGCATCAAATTTACGGCTTGCCGCTCATTGCAGTCATGCCCGAGTTTATGCCGGCCTGGGAACGCCGCGCGAAGCGAGGGTTCGATATTTTCGTGGCGCTAACGGCTGCGATTTTTTTGCTGCCGCTCGGCCTCGTGCTCGCGAGCGCGTTGCGTTGGCATTCGCGTGAAAATATTTTGACCTCCGAGCCGCGCGCCGGCAAAGTCGGAAAGTTGTTCAAGCTTTATCAATTTCGCTCGCACGCATTGGCGCAGGCGCCGAGCAGCAGTTTGTTAGCGTTCATGTACGGTATGGGATGGGATAAAATGCCTCGCCTTCTCAATGTGCTGAAAGGCGATTTGAGCCTTATCGGGCCGCGGCCTGAAACTCCCGGCGCCGTGGAAAGATTGAAACAAGAGATTCCTTTCTACACTCGGCGTCTGCGCGTGCAACCCGGCTTGACGGGCTGGGCGCAAATCAAAAACCCAAAGAATCCCGCGTGTGAAAATTTACTGCGTGTGCTGCAATACGATTTTTTTTATATTGAGAACATGTCGCTGCGCATGGATTTGAAGATCCTGTTGATTGCGCTATACGATGCGATGCTCAACAAAAAGCGCGAGCTTGAATTTTCTGCAAAGGAGAGCGCGGAGATATGCAATCCTCCAGCCGGATAAAAAAAACCTGTCAAGCCGTTCGTGGTCTCGTCATCGTTTTTATAACTTCCTGTTCCGACCCAAGCGCGATTGTTTCCCCGCCGCACATTGATCTCTTCGATAAATTCACCGCTCGCCTTCTCGTCGCAAAAGACGACTTGCCGCCTCTGCCCACCAACCTCGAGTTCATTCCCAGCACGCGCGAGTTCTTGGTGTTGGGCAAGGCCGGAGAGATTCGTCACTTCTTGCTCGAACAAACCGGCGCGCAGTTATTAGGCTCGTTCACGGTTCCTGAAGTTGCGCCCGGGCCCGAAGAGATTGGCCTCACCGGCATCGCGTTCGACCCGCAGTTTGCAAGCAATCAGTTTTTTTATGTGTGCTTCGTCACCGGCGACAATAAATGGAATCGTATTCTGCGCTATCGTTGGTCCGGAAGCTATACCGAGATTGAACGTTCGCACGTGACAGTGCTCAACATTGATCGCCTCTTGCCGGACGAGCCGCAGCACGGTCTTTATTCTCTGTGCTTCGGCCCGGATAGCAATTTGTATGTTCCCGTGGGCGACGCGCTGCAACCGGAGTATGCGCAAGACCCGCAATCTTTGCTCGGCAAGCTGTTGCGGATTCGCCCGCGTCACGGGCCGGAGGGCGGCTATACAATTCCGGAGGACAATCCTTATCTTGATGAAGAAAAAGCTTTGCCGGAGATTGCCGCCTTCGGCTTGCGCACGCCGTTTCGTTCGCTGTGTTGGAAGGATAAAATTTATATCGCGAACGTCGGACGCAATCGCTACGAAGAGATCGAGATGTATACGCTTGGAAGCAAAGCCAACTTCGGCTGGCCGTTCTGTGAGGGCTATTGCGAGGCCGGCGGATATAATCGGCCGGTGATCACGGTGAGTCACGCCGATCCGTTTTATCAAACGCAAGATCCGCACGCGAGCGGCAGCAATCGTTTGTCGATCGGCGTCGGCGTGGTTTACGAGCAGCCCGGCAGCGATCCCTACCAAGATCTTTTGGATGGCCGCCTGCTCTTCTTCGACGTGTTCCAAGGTTACGTGCGCGCCGCGCAGCTTCGCGCTGATGGGTATGTGGAAAATGATCAGCACATTTTTCACCTTGAATATATCACCGGCATGGAACTCGGCCCGGAAGGTTACATCTACGGCACGACGTTGAATCCGCCGCAAGTATTTCGAGTAGAACTGAAGCCGTGATTTTGAACTTGCAACAACGAGGATGAAAGCCTAATTTGCCTTCATGAAAAAAGATACTGGCATCAAAATCGTCGGCAAGCGCTCCGGGCAATTTGCGTCTTCGCCGGAAAGTGCCGACGTGCTGCAGCACACCATGCGGCAACTGCGCGGTGGCCGCGGCATCTGCCCGCGCGGCGTTTATCGTTTCGAATCCTTTGAGGAAGCCCACGAATGGATGGTCAAAATGATCGCCCAGAGTACTCGCGAGAACCGACCCTAGACGACATTGTGCAGCTCTGCCGGCATTTGAATGAAGCCGGCGCCAAATACGTCATCATCGGCGGATTTGCCGTCATCCTCAACGGGTTCATACGCACGACGGGCGATGTCGATCTTTTGGTCGATAGCTCTCTCGAAAATGTTGCTCGCATAAAAAGGGCGCTCTTGTATCTTCCCGATCAAGCCGTACGCGAGATCGACGCGGAGGAAGTCGCGAAATACTCGGTGGTTCGGGTGGCGGATGAAATCATCGTCGATCTCATGCACAAAGCCTGCGAAGTAACATATGATCACACGCGTGATCACGTTGCATATTATTCCGTCGCCGATGTCCGCATTCCTTTCTTGAAGCCCGAGCTCTTGTTAAAAACCAAAATGACCATTCGCCCGAAAGATGCTGAGGATCGGTTTTTTTTGGAGCAACTCCTGGAAGGCGGGAAAACCGATACGCTCGCATCCCCAAAGATTGAATCCGTCGCTTTCTTGTCGCCCTTGCATCGTTTTTTAAAAAAAGTGCGAGAGCTTTTTATACGCTCGCGAAGCTGAAGTCCTGTTTGAAATAGAAGCCTCCATGCGATTTCTCTTCCCCGGCTTTGCACTCGTAATCTTATTCAGCGTTTACTCCATTCACGCCCAAGAAACGTTCAAGCTTTCCGGCGAGTTGCGCATGCGCGCGGAAGTGCGCGACAATGCCGATTTCAACTCCGATCGACTCGATGGCGCGGCGCAGGTTTTCAATCGTATTCGATTCGGGGTTGCGCGAAAATTCGAGCACAGCTTGCAAGTGTTCGTGCAACTGCAAGACTCGCGCATTTGGGGGGAAGAAGGCTCGAGCTTGAATGCGTTGAATAGCGTCGATCTCCACCAAGCCCATTTGCAAATCGACAAACCTATCGGCCTTCCTTTTGATATTCGACTCGGGCGGCAGCAATTATCTTTCGGCAACGAACGTTTGGTGGGAAAATATGATTGGCACAACGTCGGGCGCGCCTTCGATGCGATGAACGTGCAATGGGGCAGCGAACAACAGCGGCTCAATCTCTGGCTCGCACAAGTGCGAGACCACACGACGCCGGCGGTTGCGCGCAACCAAGAATTTGCCGGCGCATATTTCATCTCGCAACGCCTTTTGCCCATCACCATTGACACCTACTGGCTCTTGCTCTATGATGCGCGCAACTTCGAATCTATTGCAAATCCCGCCACACCGGGACGGCAAGACGAGCCCTCCGAAACGTTGACGATTCATACTCTCGGTTTGCGTTTAAGTCGCGCGAGCGGCCGGTATTTGCAATTCGATCTTGAAGGCGCCTATCAATTCGGCGCGCGCGGCTTTCAAGACCTTCATGCGTATGGCTTCGCGCTCGAGACGAGTTATACTTTCGGATCGAAATGGCGGCCAATGCTGCGCGCGGGCTACGTACACGGCTCGGGTGATGAACAAATTGATGACGACAAGAGCGAAACCTTCGCGAACCTCTTTCCCAATGCGCACGGCTTTCTCGGCGCGATGGATTATGCTTCGTGGAGCAATATCTCCGCGCCGTATTTCGGCCTCGACTTCTCGCCGCGCGAGAAGCTTTCATTCGGAGCAGCTTGGTACTTGCTCGGTTTGGAAAACGATCGCGACGCATGGTATCGCGCCGGCGGCTTCAACATCGGCACGCCGCAGGAGTTTTATCGCAAAGCCGTGCCGGGCGCGGGCAAACGTTTGGGGCAAGAGGTCGATCTTCATCTCGATTATCGCTATCGCGAGCGCCTCGATTTGAAGCTGGGCCTGAGCAAATTTTTCGTAGGGGAGTTCATTGAGAAAACCGGCGGCCTGCGCGCGGATGATTCGGTGTGGGGGTATATGGCGATGGAAGTGAAGTTTTAATCGTTGTTATGGTGTTTCCGAAGGCTTTCCCGCCATAATGATTTGAACGATCTCTCCCTCGTCCGGCTGCTCGACGGCAAAAAGCCAATCAACTTGCAGCCAAAAACCGGGCAGAGCATGTGAGCGAAAAATGCCCTCCGCATCAATAGGCAGATCTTTCCATTCTCCCGCCTCGTTGCGCCAGAAATGCGCTTCGTGCCGATAAAGATCAATCAGCCAATATTCCGGGACGCCAAAAGCAGCATACTGTTCTTTCTTTTTTATCGCATCCAAATGGCGGCTTCCTGGCGAAATGATCTCTATGACCAAGTCCGCCGGTCCCAAGATCTCCGTATTGCGCAACAAGTGCAAACGCTCACGGCGAACAAACAATAAGTCCGGCTCCGGGCCGTCTTCCTCGCTGAGCTTCATTGCAACGCGCGAACCCACTACGATTCCCAAATTCTTTCTCTTCACAAAAAGACGAAGTATCGCCCAAAGGAATCCGACAAAATCTTCATGCTTGATCGTTGCGGGAGAAGCCATAAAAATTTCCCCTTCAATTAGATCCGCCTTTTGCTCATGAATACGGCTACAGAACTCATCATAAGTGAGGCGTTCGCGCGCATGTGCCTTCCAAGTTGCCGATGGTGCAAGCAACGCGCTGCTCATCGTGTCGGTGGTTGCCATACACTTCACTCAAAAACTTGTTTAGTTGCTTCTTATTTTCTTGTTGATAATTTCGAGATATGCGGTTTTAAAAACAAGTCATTTATTTGCCGACCGGCCAAGCCCGGGTTTCTGCTTTAAGCGATAAGGTTCTCAAACTTAGAATAATCCCGCAGTGGCGGGGCTGAAAGCCTATGGCAGAATAATTTGCCGGCAGAACGATTTGAAATAATTCTGCCGATAAACCATCCTGCCAAAGTTTTTTTCGGCGGCACTCGGTGACTTCGGCGCATTTCAGTGGAAAGACTCTGCGCTGCAAAACCTTTGCGGCTTTGTAATCACGCTTTCGTTGAAGCGGCCGCTACGTTGAGCGGAAGCCTCTCTTCTCCGCAAAACCGCGGCGCTGATCAAAGTGATGATGATTCCCACCGGCAGAATTTCCACCAACGTCATGCCGAAGCGTAACAAAGGATTTTTATACCTCTCCTTCCATACGGCCATCGTCTCCGCCTGTTTTTGAATCTCAACTTCGGAGGCGCCTTGTTGCCTCATCTTATTGAGGTACTGCTCGGTATACTTGTCCATGAAGGTTGCGCGCAACTCGGGCTTGGATTGATAATACCCTTCCCAGGTTCCGGCATACATAAACGAGGCAATCAAGGTGATGAGTATGCCAACTTGAAAGCCCATGCCGAAACTCATGGCACCGTTATGGTAATTGTCACGATAGGATTTGATGCCGAAAAAAACCAGCGACAGCGCAAGTACCATACTGGCGTAGCCGATGAGTTCGCCATACTCAAAGCTGGACATGCCTTCATCAATCCACAGCGCTGTGCCCAGCAGCAAGACCACGGAAACGATACCACCGGCTATGAGGCCGTACTTGAGAATTACATTTCGCATAGGGTTCTCCTTTTTTGGTGTGAGGGGAGTATGGACTTTCTAGTCCACGCGCGCATCCCGGGCAAGAACGGTTGCACTCCCTTCTTTGATAAAACTTTTGACGCTACTTTTGCCGGAAATATAAGCAGCCGTTCGTGAAAACGCATCACCTGAAAGTATGATAAAGGGGGGAGCCGAGAGATTCACCCGAAAGTTTAGGGCAATAAGCGGAGTTCTTTTGCCCGTTGGAGAGCCTGCGTGCGCCGCCGGGCTTCGAGCTTCATGAAGAGGTTGGAAGAGTGCGTCTTGACCGTGTTGAGCGAGATGAAAAGTTTTTCGGCGATCTCTTGGTTGGTCAAGCCTTGGGCGATCAGCTCCAGCACTTCGTATTCACGCTTGCTGATGTTGAGCCGCCGCAGCTCCGCTTCGTCGCGTGTAAATTCCGGGGTGGATACGGCGAGGTCTCGGCGCGTGAGTTTCCAACCCGCCCAAATACCGAGCCCGGTAAAGAGCGCCGCAACAATGCCGATATAAAACTCCAAGGAGAGTTCCCGAACTAGAAAGCGGTATTCGATAAACTTCAGCAAGGCGGTTAATGCCGCCAGAGCAATGCTGTAAAGGAGAATATGTTTGAGCATCCCTTCAAGCCTCATTTTGACCGGCCGAAAAAGTGCGACGAATGGTTTACCGCGCTGGAGAATTCATTCATCAAATTAAAGAGGTGATCAACAAATGAAAACCAAATCACGTATCTCAAAAAAACAGTTGCAAAAGCACCTCGATGAGTTGATCGGGCTTGCCAAGACCTTCACCCCAGACGTCAAAGCTGCGTTTGATATTCCGGGTTACGAAGGCCAAGACGCGGCGGCATGAACTCATGCGCAGTAGCTCGCGCGTTTTGCTCGCCATCTCGTATTGCAGCATTTCGCTTCACGTCTTCGCGAGCGGCGCTATCGGCCACGCCCTACTCTCTCTCCCTTTACAGCCGCATAATTCGCATCCAACTCCAGTTCGGCCAAAATGATCGCCGCGAGGCGACGCGCCTTATCGCGCACTTCGCGGGCTTCATCTTGCGTAATGAGGCGACCCAGCAATTTCTCTTCGCGGTAACTCCGCCGCTTTTTGATGACTTGATACACGCCAATCGTTTAATTCGCGCAGGTAAGTTTCGAGGGGAGGCAGGTATGGGGTGACGGTTTTGTTTTGGATTGAAAACCTTGAAGCTCGTTTTCAGAAACTGCCGCAAATGGTTAAAGCTTCGTGGGATCGCTTGACAGAATCGTGTCAAGCACTTCGAGTTCTTTTAAGTGCTGTGCCGCGAACAGCCAGTCAACGCGCAACCAAAAGCCGGAAACAACGGATGAGCGAAATATACCATTCTGATCGACGAGTATATCTTCCCACTCCCCTTCTTTATTTCGCCAAAAGTGCGCTTGCTGCCGGGACAAATCTATCAGCCAATACTCCGGCACGCCAAAGGAGGCGTACAACTCTCTCTTGTCTATTGAGTCAAGCCTGCGGCTCCCCGGCGAGATGACTTCAATAGCCAAATCTGCCGGTCCCAAAATTTCCGTGCTTTGCAAAAGGTGCAAGCGCTCTTTCCGAATAAACATCAGGTCCGGCTCCGGCGCATCCTCGTCGCTGAGCTTCATGGCGACACGCGAGCCGACGACTAAACCTAAATCTTTCTCTTTGACGTAGCTCCTTAAAACGACGACAAGAAAGTACACAAAATCTTCGTGCTCGATAGTGGCGGGCGAGGCCATAAGAATCTCCCCGTTAATGAAGTCGGCTTTTTGTTCGCGCACACGGCTGCAAAATTCACTATAAGTGAAACGTTCCTTCAGCGGCGTTTGACGACGGAGGGGGCGTGTTAATAAATCACCGTTCATGTTTATATCCTTTGCTCGAACACGCAAAATTTCGCCCATTCATCACATTAAAGCAAGGCAAATTTCACTGCCCTCTCCCCGCTAGCATGACATAAATCGTGTGCAAAATAATTTTCAAATCCATCTTGAGCGACATGTTCTCCAAATAGAACAAATCGTATTGCAGCTTCTGCTTCACGTCTTCGAGCGTCGCGTCATATGCGCCTTTGATTTGCGCCCAGCCGGTGATGCCGGGTTGCACGCGCAAGCGCCGCGGATAGAGCGGGATTTCTTTGCGCAATTTTTCCACGAAGAACGGCCGCTCCGGGCGCGGCCCGACGATGCTCATCTCGCCGGCGAGCACGTTGAGGAATTGCGGAATCTCGTCGATGCGCCATTTGCGCATGAAGCGGCCGCTGCGTGTGATGCGCGGATCGTCTTTATCCGCCCACTTGGGGCCCGTGAGTTTTTCGGCGTCGGAAACCATCGAGCGGAATTTGATGACATTGAAGCGCCGTCCGTCTTTGCCCATGCGCTCTTGTTTGTAGAAGACCGGGCCGCGCGAATCCAATTTGATGATCAGCGCAACGAGCAGCCACACCGGCGCGCCGAGCACGAGAATCAACGCAGAGAATGAGAAGTCGATGATGCGCTTGGCGAGGCGTTCCCACGTGGGCATGTATTGCGGCAAAATTTCAATGAGCGGAAAACCGTAGATTTGATTCGTGCGCGCCTGGCCGGTGATGATGCTGTAAAGATCGGGCACGATTTTAAGGCCGACCGGCAAGCCGTCGGTTTGTGCGATGATCTGCATCAACGCGCGCTGATCTTTTTGCTGTAATGCAATGAGCACTTCTTCGATTTGATGCCGCCGCGCGATCTCGGATAACTGCTCCAATCTTCCCAGCACGGGAATGCCCTCAAACTGCCGCCGGCCTTCTTGTGATTTCAACTCGACAAAGCCGAGCACTTGAAAGCCGAGCGCGGGATATTTGCCCACTTCTTGATAAAGCGCGCGCGCTTTGCGGCCCCAACCTACGATCAAGGTGCGGCGCATGCCGATGCCGTTCTCGAGCAGACGGCGTTGAATCGTGCGCAAGATCATGCGGCCCGTGGTGACGGCGCCGGCCACCAACAACCAATAGATCAACACCGAAGCGCGAGTTTTAGGCAGCGGATCATCGGGATCGATCGTGGCTAGAAAGATAACGAGCGCACCCAAGCCCGCAATTTTGAAAACCGCGACCGCTTCATCAAAGCGCGAAGCCGCATTCCAGGCGCGATAAAGGCCGAGCAGAAGGAAGAGTAAAAACCAATAAACAAAGAGCACGTTGGAAAAGAAAAAAGCCGCTTCGAAATCTGGCAGTGAAAAAAGCCCGAGCTGCGCGCGCAAATGGTTCAATAGTAGCGACGCCGCGGCGATGGCAATATAATCGCTGAAAATCACCGCGACTTTCTCGAGCCACTTGGGAATGGCCGAGCCCCACTTCTTCGCGGTGAGCAAGCCCACCAATGTGCCGAGGCCGAAGCCGAGATGAAAAATGAACACCAGCACGGACATGACGGGCAAGTAGCGCCAGCGTCGGCGCCGCGTGATCGTAACGGCCATCAACACGTTGCAGAGCAAATAGCCCAACGCGCCGATGCCGACCCACGTCAAACTTTTCGACGAGCCGTAATCTGCGCCGCCGGCAATCAACGCCGCAATCACCAGCAACAAGACCGGCACGGCATAGTGCGGGCGCAACAAAGCCGGCTGCTTTTTGATGCGGTTCGTCCACGCAAAACCGTGCATGAGCGCATGCCCGAGAAATTGCAACAAGCCTCCGCGCCATGGCAAAGATGAAATCAGCTTGGGCGAAAAATGAAAACCGCGGCCTTTTTGATGAAGCCGCGTGGCGATCTCATATTCGTTCTCTAAAATTTCCTGTTCGAGAATGCCGGCCTCGCGCAACGCTTCCTGCCGATAAACCGCGTGTACGCAGCCTTCTTTGCGCGCGTCCTCTGATAATTGATCTTGCGTGCCCAGCGGTGAAGTCCAATGAGAACCGAGCACGGCGGCATAGGCCTCAGGCAAGTAGCCGTGGCTTTGATAGCGTACGCGGCCGCCGACCCCCGCAGCGCCTTGTTCGTTGAGCTGCAAAACCGCCTGCGCAATGAAGTCTTCCGCGAGCGTGGCATGCGGATGAATCGCGAGCACCAAGTTGTTGCCGGGAAATGAGGGGGCGGGCGGGCGCTTCTTGCGGGTAATTTTAGCGGAGCGTTGCCGCACGCGAAAATCGGGATGCGCTTTGACGAACTCGCGCACGGTTTTGCGCAGCGCCGGCGCCGGACTATCGAACAGGAAATGAATTTCGATGAGAGGGTGCGGATAAGTTTGCCGCGAAAGCGAGGCGAGGCACTCGGAAAGGTTTGCGAGCGCGCCGCGCAGCGGAATGATCACCGAGACCGAGACGTTGTCCGCCGCGCGCGCGCCGGTCGGAAGGGGAGAGACACGTTCTTGTGTGAAGGCCATGAGCATCCCGCTCCGAGAGGTTTCAATGCACGACGATGAAATCGAGTAAGCCGCATCTCCTCAAATTGTCATTTGAAGGAAACCTTTTTAGCACCGGGCATCAACTCCAGTGCTCAAAAAGGTTCCTACGGAATGACATGAGAGTGGAGAATCGTCTAACCGATATGGCGCAGCCGCTCAATGCTCTTCACGATGCCGCAGATCGTACGGAATCGAATTATTGCCGTGGCCGAGTTTGACGATTTTGTGCCTGCCGCCGGTGGTCCCTTTCGTGGCGTTGCGCGTGTCAACGATGAGCTTCGCGTGCTGCACGATTTCCTGATAATCATAGTCATCGTGCTCGGTCGCGATCACCACGCAGTCCGAATCGCGCAAGAGTTGCGGCGAGAGCTTCTTCGATTTATACGCTTTGCCGTTCACGCGCAGCGCGGGCACCCACGGGTCGTTGTATTCCATTTTGCGGCCGCCGCGATTGTAGAGCAGCTCCATCAACTTGATCGCCGGCGAGTTGCGCACGTCGTCCACGTTTTTTTTGAACGCCGCGCCGAGCACCAAAATTTTCGCGTCGCGAATGGCAACCCCGTGATGCGAGAGCGATCGAATGATCAAATCCAAAACATAATACGGCATGTTCTCGTTCGTTTGCGCGGCCAGCTCGATGAAGCTCGTGTGAAAATCATACTCGCGCGCTTTCCAACTCAAGTAATACGGATCAACGAGAATGCAGTGGCCACCGATGCCGGGGCCGGGACGGAACGGCATGAAGCCGAACGGTTTCGTGGCCGCGGCTTCCACCACTTCCCAAATATCGACGCCTTCCATGCGATCGCACAACTGCGCCAACTCATTCACCAACGCGATGTTGACCGAGCGGAAAATATTTTCGAGCAGCTTGGTCATCTCCGCAGCCTTCGGATTCGAAAGCTCTTTCACTTCGACAACAACCTTGCGCGTGATTTCCGCGGCGAGCTTCGTGCACTTCTTCGTGACGCCGCCGACCACGACCGGCGTGGTGGCAGTGGTGAAGCGTTTATTTCCCGGATCGATACGCTCCGGCGAAAATGCCAAGTGAAAATCTTTACCCACTTTCAACTTTTGCGCTTCGAGAATCGGCTGCACGACTTTCTCGGTGGTCTCGGGATAAGTGGTGGACTTGAGAATGATCAATTGTCCGCGCCGCAAACCGGAAGCAATGCCTTTCGCGGCATGCTCGATATAAGAAACGTCCGGCTCTTTGTTGTCGGTGAAAGGCGTGGGCACGCAGATGAAGATAATGTCTTGCGCGCCGATGTCTTTATAATCGCTCGCTGCGGAGAGCTTGCCGGCTCTCACCATTTCGCGCAGCTTGTCACTATCAACGTCGTCAATATAATTATCACCGCGATTGAGCTTGCTGATTTTGCGGGGATCAACGTCGAGGCCCAGCACTTCGAATCCCGCGCCGGCATATTCCACCGCGAGCGGAAGCCCGACATAGCCGAGTCCGATCACACAAATTTTCGCGGAACCGTTATCGATCTTTTGTCGCAGCGTCATAGGCGCTTTCCTTCCTTATCGATTGAGAGTTGTCCTCCTGACCCCCGATTCAAGTTGATCACGCACGGGAGCGCAGCGAGATGGGAGAGTTTATTAATTGAATTGCGATTGTCTGCCAAACGAGAGAACAATGAAATTGAAACGCACACTCACTCACGTTGTCATTACCTAGGAATTGCCATGGCCGTTTGGCCGCCCGGGCATGATGAAAACGTAGCGCAGACATCCTGTCTGCATGCAGGCTGGAAGCCCGCGCTACGGCGCATTTTCGTGGTAACCTTCCCTAGTGCTGGAATCAAATCTTATTGTTGAGATTCGTGGCCAGCGCGAGGGAAGGTTCTTCCAGAATGACGGCTTAAAGGGCTTATGGCATCGCGCTAAAGCGCCCGGCCATAATGTTTCTTGTAGAACTCGAGGTACTCGCCGCTTTTCAATTTTTCCCACCACCAGCGATTGTCGCGATACCAGTCGATGGTATTCTGCAAGGCGGACTCCAACTCATACTTCGGTTTCCAACCCAGCGCGACGAGCTTGCTGCAATCGATGGCATAGCGCCGGTCGTGGCCGGGGCGATCCTTCACATAAGTCTTCAACGATTGCGGCTTATTGAGATAAGAAAGAATGAAATCCGTGATCTCGAGATTCGTGCGCTCGTTGCCGCCACCGATATTGTAAACTTCGCCCGCTTGGCCGTTGCGCAGAACGAAATCGATGGCCGCGCAATGGTCTTCCACATGAATCCAATCGCGCAAGTATTGGCCGTCGCCGTAAATCGGCAGCGGCTTGTCTTCCAGCGCGTTGGTCACGAACAGCGAAATGAGCTTCTCCGGATATTGATACGGGCCGAAATTGTTCGAGCAGCGCGTGATGATGACGGGAAGATTGTACGTGACGAAGTAAGAAAACGCGAGACGATCGGCGCCCGCCTTCGAAGCTGAATAGGGACTCGAAGGCATGAGCGCATCCGTCTCTTTGAAGCCGTGGCCGGTCGTGCTGCCATACACTTCGTCCGTAGAAATTTGGATGAACTTTTTGACGTCGTGGCGGCGCGCGGCTTCCAACAACGTGAACGCGCCGAAAACGTCGGTGCGGATGAACGCGTCCGGCCCGCTGATGGAGCGGTCGACGTGACTCTCGGCCGCGAAATTCACGACCATGTCGATGCCTTCCATCAACTCCTCGACCAGCGCGCCGTCGCAAATGTCGCCTTTCACGAAGTGATAGCGGCCGTTGCCTTTCAAATCCCGCAGACTTTCCAGATTGCCGGCGTAGGTGAGCTTGTCGAGATTGGTGACGTGGAGGTGATCATGCTTGCGCAGCATGTAGCGAATGAAATTGCTGCCGATAAAACCCGCCCCACCGGTGACAAGAAATTTTTGCATTGCAGTGTCCTTTTTTTAATAGCCCGAGATGTTGAACCACAGTTGATTCGTCCTTGAAGGGCGGCAATGTATTAAACGGGTTTTTGAAAGTCAATAATGGCGTCTTGCTCTCGTTCCCAAACTCCGTTTCGCTGTGAGAATAAAGAAACGAAACGGAGTTTCGCGCGCATATCCGCTCCCAAACTGGAGTTTGGAAGCGAGAGTTAAGGTTCATCTTTACCAACAGAACCGGCCTCATGCTGAAAAGGGCGCGCGCAAAACTTTGCCCACGAGCTTGCCGGTGAGCTTATCTTGCGCGAGCACAACCTCGCCGTTCACGAGGACGTAAGGAATGCCTGCCGGATATTGAAACGGGCTCGCCCAAGTAGCGCGGTCACTCACGGTATTCGGATCGAAGATGACGACATCCGCCCAATAACCCGAGCGCAAGTAGCCGCGCTCTTTCAAGCCGAGCGTGTCTGCGGGCAGCGCCGACATTTTGCGAATGGCTTCCGCAGTCATCATGATTTTGTCTTCGCGCACATATTTGCCGAGCACGCGCGGAAAGGTTCCGAACGAGCGCGGATGCGGATTGCCGCGCCGCAAACGGCCTTCGACGCTCAATGCCGAGCCGTCACTTGCAGGCATACAATGCGGATCCGCCAATAACGCCGCAGTATCTTCCTCGCTCATGGCAAAGCCGATCATATTGCCGCCGCCTTCTTCCGTAACGATAAGCTCGAACAAGGTCGCGAACGGATCGGCGCCCATCGCAACAAGCTCCTCGAACGTTTTGCCTTCAAACTCGCCACGGCGCGCGTGCTTTGTAAGGCTTGAAATCATCACCGAGCGCCAGCCGCCGATCTTTTCGACTTCATGCCAAACTTCCGCACGCAACGTATCCTGCAAAGCCGCGTCTTGCAAGCGCGCGACGAATTTTTCCTCGCCGCCGTCGCGGCTCCACAAGGGGAAGAGCGAAGACAAACCGGTGTTGTATGCAATGTACGGATAGCGGTCGCACGTCACTTGCATGCCGCTCGCGCGCGCAGTTTCAAGCTTGGCGAGCGCTTCGGCTTGCTTGTGCCAATTGCGCTCTCCCGAAGCTTTGATGTGCGAAACGTTCAGCGCAACACCCGCCTCACGCGCGATGCGAATGGCCTCGTCAATGGCTTCGAGCAGCGTGTCGTCTTCGTTGCGCATGTGCGTGGAATAAATGCCACGGCCGTTCATGCTGCGGCACACCTCGATAATTTCCTCGGTCGTCGCAAAACTTCCCGGCGTATATTCCAAGCCGGAAGAAATGCCATATGCGCCTTGCGCGAACGCTTCCTGCGCGAGTTGCTTCATCTTTGCAATTTCACCCGAAGTCGCGGGGCGATCATCTTCGCCAATCACGATTTCGCGCAGCGTGCCTTGCCCGACCATGCTGAACGCGTTGGTAATCATGCCGCGCTCTTCGAGATTGCGAAAGTAGCCCGCGAAATCGCGCCACGCCACTTCCAAACCGAAACGCTCTTTCAGGCGTTCGACGAGTTGCATCGTCATCTTTTCATTCAATGGCGCCATCGAGCCGCCGTCTTGTCCGAGCGCTTCGGTCGTGACGCCTTGCCGAATTTTGGATTGCGCTTCGCCGGCGAGCAGGAGCTCGTCATCGCTGTGCGAATGAAAGTCGATGAACCCCGGCGCAACCGCGAGTCCGTTGGCCTCGATCTTTTGTTTCGCGGAACGGTCTTTCAAATCACCAAACGCGGCAATACGACCGTTTTTAATGCCGACATCGCTAATGATTCCGGCATTGCCGCTGCCGTCATACACGAGGCCGCCGACGATAATGAGATCGAAGTCGCGCCCGAACGAACAGGAAGAGTGCAGCCAATACGAAGCCGTTAATGCGCCGCACGCTTGGAGAAAATCACGACGAGAATGAGATGAGGACATACGCGCTCCTTGACTTTGAGCTTCTGAGAAAGTATTATGATCGCCGTAAAGAGTACGAAAGCACGGGAGATTTTGCAATGACACTTTTACTCGACTTCCCTCCGCGCCGCGAGATGGCGCTTCCTATCGATCAGCACTGGCCTTCGCCAGGCAAGTGGACTTATGAAGATTATTGCCGCATACCTGATGATGGCCGGCGTTATGAGATTATCGAAGGGGATTTATACATGTCGCCCGTGCCTCTTATCAAACACCAACGCGTGAAGGTCAAAGATGTTTGTCAGATATAAAACCGGCGCACAAGAACCAGACTGATTCGATAATGGAACACGAGTAATGGAAGCACCAATCCTCACCAAAAAAATCAAGCAAAGGTTGCGTGAGCTTGCCGGTATCGCGCACGAACGGGCATTGCGCAAAGCAATGCAGCCCATTGAGAACGCCCTCGCCGATATGAGCGCCGGCAAAATCGACGCCTTCGAAGCTTCCGACATTATCCATCAATTTCACCAGAAGACAGCGAGAGAGATCTGGATAATCTATCAACGCGCGGATTTGCAATCGGCCATCCAATCGGGGCTGTTGGAGGGCGTGATCACACCGGAAGAATTGCCTTCTGAAACCCGGCAATGGTTTGTGCAGCGTGTGGAGGATATCAAGTGCCACTGGGAGTCTTTGCCCGATGAAGAAACAGACCTTCCTCAAGGCTGAAAGTGAAGACCATGTGTAGGCAACAGTAGCCTCGTCAGGAAAACAAGGCAGTTTCAAAAACTCTCAAAGGAATAATGTTCCATGCTCTGCTCCAAATGCCAAGCTGAAAACCCCAGCCGCTTTCATCACTGCGGCGAATGCGGCGGCCCGCTGTTTATCGCCATGCTCAAAGAGATCGGCGAATCCAGCGCGCCGCCGACGTATCACATTTTTTCCTCGGGCGCGACGATCGGGCGGCATTTCGATAATACTATCGTGCTGCTCGATTACTCGATCTCGCGTTATCATGCCCGCATCGACTTTCAAGGCGGCAAATTCTTCATTCAAGATTTGAGCAGCAGCAACGGCTTGCTGGTGAATGACGTGCGCGTCAAACGCCGCGAGTTGAAGGATTTCGACCGTCTTACTCTCGGAAAGGCGTTGTTGCTCTTCCGCGCTTCGAGCCTCGCGGAGACCGAAGCGGACCGCAACATTCCCACACAAGACCGTTTTCTGGCGGCGATCAAGGACATCAGCCAAAGCGCGAAGAACGCCGCGATTTCGCACCATATCCTGGAGATTGCAGCGGAGTTCGCCATCAGCCTCACCCGCGCGGAGCGGGCGATCATTTTTCTTTATGACAAAAATCTCAAACTGCAGCCCGCGGTGTTTCATAACGTCGATCAGCAAGAACTGGAGCGCGACGAGTTCGAAGTCAGCCTCTCTGCCATGCAAGAAGCGGAACAGGGCGGCGAGATGCTCATTCGCGAAGAATTGTTGAGCGATCCGCGCTATCACGCCAACCAAAGCATCGTCGCGCTGCAGCTCAACACCATTATTTGTTTGCCGCTCAAATCGCCGCACGCGGTGGAGATTTCCACGACGCACGACGCGGAGGAGCGCGAGCTGTACGTCAAGGGCGTGCTCTTTGGTATGCTCTATCTCGATAGCCGCAAGCCGCTGAAGGGCATGCCGCAGCACCGCAAGACCATGCTGCAAGTGCTCGCGGATCAAACCTCGCTCGCGATTGAGAACGCGATTTTGCAACGCGAGATGGCGGAGAAGAAAAAGCTCAAACAACAAATGCGCGCCGCGAAGGCAGCACAGCTTCGCCTCTTTCCGGAGCCGAACTTTTCGCATCCGCGCTTCGACATGGCGTATCATTACGCGGCCGCGCAGCAAATCGGCGGAGATTATTTGACCTTTCTGGCGTTGAGTGAAACGCGTTTCCTCTTCGCAATTGGTGACGTGGTGGGCAAGGGGCTGCCTGCGGGTTTAGTTGTGATGACCGTACACGGCGGGCTCTATTCAGAAATCTCACATCAAGAAGATATTCCGGCGATGATGCGCAGCCTCGACCGCTTGGTGCATGAGTATGCCGAGGGCAAAGTGTTCGTCACGTTCTTTATCGCCATTCTCGACGTGGAGAAGATGACGCTGTGCTATGCGAATGCCGGACACAATCCGCCGTTGCTGTATCGCGGCGCGGGGCGGGAATGGCGCGAATTGCGTGCTGCCGGCGTGCCGCTCGGTTTGAATGCCGGCACCGCGCGCACCGCAGAGTTGCTGCACTTGATGCCCGGTGATTTGATCACTTTTTATACGGACGGCATCACCGAGGCGCACGACGACAACCGCAAACAATTCGGGAGCGAGGGTTTAAAGAAAGTGTTGAGCAGTTGGGTCACAGCGCAAAGCCGAACCCCGGACGCGCTGCACGGACTGCTACACGCCGTGCTGGAGCGCGTGCGCCATTTTACCGGCAACAAACCGCAAGAAGATGATACGACGATCATGGCGTTGATGATGAAGTGAAGCCTGCTCGTGTCTGTGATGCGGTGGGATGATGGAGGAGGCCGAAGACGCTCCTCTTGAGTTTGAGTCGCGGCGTTGTTAGCAATCAGGAAATCACAGAGCTTTTATTGCGAACTATGGGAAAGAGGTCATCGGCCTTCGTGGAGGACGAAGTGGGCTAAACACGGCTTCGCCAAACATCAACATTGGCCCCAGGTCCGAAACCGACATCAGTTTAGTAGATGGCTATTCAAGCGGTTTAAACCACCTCAAGTCTTTACCTATTAGTATTTCTCTCATGACTTTATGATGTGTGTTAGTCATCCGAATCGTGCGCACATCAAATCCAAACTCATAGGCAAGCTTTGTGACCATATCAGAGTAATCATACGTCATCAAGAAATCCCCTCGCAGTTTACTTACTAAGCTGAATAGCTTATCGTGATCGACTTCGGAATGCTTGTATAAGCGTTTGCCAGACATCTTTCCTGCTATTGTATACGGCGGGTCAATAAAGAAGCACGTGTTTTGGTTGTTTACTCTGCTGCATATCTCCCTCATCCCATCGCCGCGTATGAAGCTGATTTTTTCTTCCATTGCTGCTATGGTCGTTATTCTGTCGCGTAACGTGAAGGGATACCAGCGAGACTTGATTCCTCTATTACTTTCACCTGATCTGAGAAGGCCAGCTCCACGATTAAGGATGCCGCCACGAGTGACCCTATTCTTCAATAACGTTTGAAACGCCACGCTCCTGCTACTCCGTCGATTGGACTCCAATTCAGTCAAGACTGTTTTCCTGTTTAGCCTAAAACTGACGACTTTTTGAGCTAGCCATTCAGCGTCTCTGTCATTGCCTAGTATGGTTTGCCACACAGCAGCAACGGCGTCATCGAGTTCAACCATCAACACTTGCGAAGCGAGGTTTTCGTAAGCGACGGCAAGACTTACCGCGCCGCCACCTGCAAACGGCTCTAAAAATAACCGGGGTTTCGTGTGGCGGCCGTTAAGCCACTGGCGTATGTATGGAATGAGCCATGATTTGCCGCCTGGATAACGAAATGGGCTCAGAAACGGAACAGAGCCGACAATTGCGATGGGATAGTTTGCAGTGTGTCGCATCGAATCGGTAAATTATGCTGAGGCTTTGCGAAGTACACTGTCAACCCACTCTAGTAAAGCGCTTTTGTCCTTGAACTCTTCGTCCAAAGGGATACAGTGGGCAATACGACAACGATCGAAAACCATACCGGCTCGTCTTGAGATATGTTTCCATTGAGAACGCTCTATTCGGCGAGGTATAAAGAATGCTCGCACACTGCTTCGCATGCTGACGGGCACTTCAAGCATCCATTCCTCACAAAACAACTGTGGCTGCATCTCGTCAAGCTTGGAACCCCAGTCGTGCCCGGATGCGCAATTTCCAAGCAGCATGATTTTTCCCTCTGTCCGATCAGGAAAATCTCGCCATGCTACTATATCTATCGCATCATCTTTTTGGGAAAAAGCCTTTTTGGCTCTAAAGCCGAGACCTTCACCAATTCTTTTGCAAAGTTCATCTACCGCTCTGGAGAATTCTTTCGGCATATCCTTTTGATCACGCGGAGAACCGAATCGAACCACTTCTCCTTTGATGTAATTTCTCGCCGCCACACACGATAAGCGTTCAAACATTCTTCGTGGATAAGGGTTTTTATCTAATTCTTTGTCTGACTTTAGAGCTGATATGCAAAGGCAGAAAACATAAGGCACAAATCTATCCTTCGAGCCCTTCAGCAAGATGCTTCTCGATTCCACCTGAAAAGGGTAGGCTTCTTGTGCGGATAGAGCCCGCTGATCTATTTCATTGGCGACTTCTTGGATCACCTCTTCGACGGCTTCATCATCGTCCAAACCGGCAATTCCTTCTCGCCGAACGGCGCGCTCCAGATCAATAAAACTCGCATTACCATCAGGCGATACAAGCGCCAAGAATTCGAGCCAATCGGCCAGCTTCAGCCTATCCGTAGCAGGCATTGGCAAACTCAACATAACGATTCATCCCCTCTTCATTTTTTCAACTCTACTAATTGATTTGGTGTGTTTGCTCTCAATTCTATCCATCATTGAATCCACAATTGCTGCAATATCTTTGAAAACCAAATATGTGTCTTGCTCCCCGAAATATCCAGTTGTCAAAGTGCCATCTGCTATCTGTAATTCATCCTTTGCCCTTATCAGGGCATTTCTAAATCGTTGCTCGTCGCCAATGCTGATTTCGAGGGCACGTGGTAATGAATATCCGGCTCGAAGGGCCTCAAGGCCTCTAGGTTCGCTAATGACCTCTCGTAACACATTAAGATCAGGGTTTTGTTTCTGCACGAGAGGTTGACGTCGTTCAGCCTTGCTTCCATAAAACCACACCATAAGTTCACGAAGTTCCTTGAGCCTTTGCTTCGTGACCGGATTGGGCCGCAGAGATTTTTCTGGATCAATTCCTAAATGGCGTTGAAATTCCGTCTGATCTACGGCTGTATAAAGGTGTGAGAAGAAAAATTTATTAGCAGTCCGGTCTTCGCGCTTGAAAGAAGTCATCGTTTCTGCCTGTTGGAGAATTTTATACCCTCGATAAAGCCTTTTTACCGTTGAATGTCTATCGCCAATACTTGTGGCAATTTCATCCAACGAAACGTCGAGATCGTCATGCAGACTAGCGACATACATGGCCTTGCTGAAAGCATCCCAAGGCTGCGGTCCATTGATGTGGCGAAATCCTAAATACCGCCATATTTCCTCTCGGCTGCCGTACTTTGAAACCGGAAGTTGCTCGAGCCTTTTTCTATCATTATCATCTAATACTGGGAGGTTGAGAGCTTTTATTTTCTTTCGAAGTTCGTTGTCCCGAAGAAGGAGAACGGCGGCCAACCTTCGATTTCCCTCAACTACCACAAAGGGCCCGTCTGGTTTCGACCGGTCGTGGGGAACAACGAGCAGGGGTTCCTCTTGAAAAAATCCATTGGCTGCTATTGACAAGGCTACTTCATCAACTGCGAACTCGCTCCACAAGACTTTCAGCAGGCTATCTTGTTTTTCGTTCTCAGCAGTAGCGGCAAACCGAGGATTGTGTGAGTCTAGAAGGAGTTTATCCACCAATTCGGGCTCAATTAGACGTGGCCCAGCCCATTGCTTCGCTTTCTTGGCTTGCTTTTTCATGATTGCTTTCTCGACCAACAGAGGCCACCGTCAGAGTGGCCGTATCGACATAATATGTTTTGTAATTACCAAAGGTTATGGAATTGAATGCCCTCCACGCTCAAACTTTTCTTCGTTTGACCATCGTAATCTCGGTCCCGCCTTTGGAAAAGTCGAAGTTCATCTCGTCCATCAACGAGCGCACGATGAAGATGCCGCGGCCGCTTTCGCGCAATAAATTTTCCGGATCAAGCGGATTGCTCAACGTTTCGGGATTGAAGCCCACGCCCTCGTCGCGAATGACGACGCGCACTTCGCCTTCGCGCACGGTGATGTGCAAGTGCACTTGTTTGTCCGGCGCGCGCTTGTTGCCGTGAATGATGGCGTTGTTGCCGACCTCCGTCACCGCAATCGCGAGGCTGTCGCGCTCCTCTTCCGCCAAGCCCGCGAGCAGCGCGGATTGTTCAGCCATACTCTCGATTTCTTGCAGCAGGTGGGGACGATTACTGGGAGCTACTAGAGAGAAAATTTTGGCAGGATCGTTCGCCATGATCTTCTTTCCTCAATCATTCGTTCCGGACCGCTCGACTTTGCGCGTGAAGCCTCAAATGTGGGGAGCAACATAGCATTCTTATCGTTTTTATGCAAGCCTGAACATGCGAGAGGCTACCGGCGCATTGGAGTGAGGAAGAGTTGGATTGTTCGAGTATTGGATTTTTGGAGTATTGGAGTGATGGATTGGTGGATTGGTGTAGCCACGAAGTACTGGGGTCGCATTAATCCATCACTCCATCACTCCATCGCTCCAAAAATCCAACACTCCAACTCGGCTCCCCACTTACCATCCCCACTGCGCCGTCAAGCTGAACGTGTCGATGTTGCGATCGCGCACGGTGGCGTTGCCTGCCAAAGTGCGAAAGCTCATTTGCCTTCTGCCGCTCAACAGGATCATCGCGCGCGGCGGCCGGAGATAGCTGAGATAAAACGCCGGGCTGATGATGGTTTGCTCATAGCTGAACGCGCGCTGCAAGCCTTGGGGCGGGCGATTTTGAAATCTCCAATTCGTTTCTTGAAAGTAACTCACGCCGGGCGCAAAATCCCAACGTTTGGCCAGCTTCTGGCGAACTTGCAAAACGAGCAAATGACGCCGGATGTTGGCTTGCGGGCTTTGCAGCCACTGTTCCCAATTCAATAAGCCGCGCTCTTCTAAAGAGAGTTTGTATTGCAGCTCCAACGTCGCGCGCCGGGTCAAAGGCGCCGTGAGCGAGTCCGCGAGGAAGAAATCGCGCAGCACGAGACTTTTGCGGTTGGAAAGCGTTTCGGGAAAGTCGTAGTCGATGTACGTGGCGCGCACGCCGAAGCTTTGTTTCAAGGCGAAGCTTTGCGGATTGCCGAACAACAGTTGCGGCAGCAATTGCCAAATGCGCGTCCAGCGGTTGTCGCCGGAAAGATTGCTCTTCAAATAAACCTGATGCTCCAAATAACTCCGCGCTTCCCAACGCATGCGAAACTGCGCGTGAAAACGATGCTCATAAAGAAAGTTGGTTTGAATTTGCAAACGGTCGTAGTCATTGGGATTGTCGAGGTTCGCGGTGTCGTGCGCATAGCGCGCAATGCGGCCGAACCAGCGCACGGAGTCCTTCTTGCCGATCTGCCATTGCAAACGATGGCTGAACGCCAAATCCCAGTCATCGGAATCATAGCCTTCGCTGGCATAACGCCGAATCAACGGTGAAACGCGCAGCGAGTCCGGAATTTCATAGGTGCGCCGGCGCGAGCGATAGAAGAAAGAAAGATCGTTGTTCAGCTTTTCATTCTGCCACAACAATTGCGCGCGCTGCTGCGTTTCCAAATCTTCATGACGAAAGCGGCTGACTTGTGCGCCCTCCGAAGTGTGTTCGGCGTAGAGTCGACGCCCCACCTCCACTTGCGCTTCACTCAATTCCGAATGGAGCCGAAACAACAACGCCTCACCGGCGCGATATTGCAAACGATTTTCAAGGCTGCGGCGATTGCGATTATGTTGGTCGATAAAACTCGTGGTGAAATAATTTTCGCGCCGCGCATGGCTGAAGCGGACAAACAGCGAGTCGCTTGCGTTTTGCTCGAATTGGCGCGAGACGCCGTAGGTCATCGTCAAGTCCTCGTTGCGGCGCGCGGGTAGATCATCAATCTGGGCGAAGAGATCGAATTGATGCTCGTAATCCGACCAAAGCGTGGGCGCGAGCGCGAAGCCGATCTCGGCGTGCGGGCCGTAATCTTTGCGATTGAGAATATCCTCCCAACGATAACCAAGCCCGGGCGTGAGGCGCAAACGCTCGGCAATCGTCAATTCGCTGCGCAGATCGAAGCGGTTGAAGCTGAAATCATTATTGCTGAACTCGCTTGCCGTGTTGCGCGCGCTGCCGGTAAATTCATCGAAAAAGATTTTGGCATTGGCTGCTGTTTCTAAGCGCCAAATGCGATTCATTCGCCGCGCGAGGCGAAGGCCGCCGTTGTGGTCGTCTTTCCAAGCTTCGCCGCGCGCTTGCTGTTGCAGCACGGAGCTGAAATTTTCATAAAGCCCGAGCTCCCAGCCGTGCGCGAGCGTTTTCTGATATTCGAGCTGCGTTTGCCACGTGTAGATTTCAATATCATGTCCGAACGCGGTGCGATTGATGAGCGCTGGCGCGCGGTTACCGGTCTCATGCGTTTCCGCGCGAATGTGGAGAGTGGAATCGTTAGAAGAAGGGAGGGGGGGCGTTATATCTTGCGCGTAAAGAAGCGCGTTGAAGAGCAGTGTGAATGCAACCCCGGGAACTCCCAAGCAAAACCCAAACTTTTCCAACGGATAGAAACAACCCAGCGGATGAAAAAAGGCGGTTTTATCCGTTGGGTCGTTTCTATCCGGTGGGAAAATTTTTTCTATTTGCGGCTCATGCAGGTTGAGGGGCATGCTGCTCTTGAGAATCACGATGCTGATATGGTTTACGAATGCGTGCGCATGATAATAATCCTCACTCGCTCTTCTTCTGCAAATTTTCCAAATGATCGCGCGTCAACATCATGGGCGCCGGGCGTTTCTTTTTGGGGAGCACCGTGCCGCCGGAAATAATCAGGTGCAGAGCTTCTTCGACGGACATCTCCAACTCAATGACCTCGCTTTTCGCAAAGAAGACGAGATAACCGCCGGTGGGATTCGGCGTGCTGGGCACGAACACGGCGACGACGTCTTGATTCAACACTTCCGGAATCTCGCCGCGCACGTCTTGCATGTAAAAACCCAAACGCCACATGTTCGGACCCGGAAAAGGCACGAGCACGGCCTTCTTGAAAAATTCGCGCTGCTCGCCGAAGAAAGCCTGGCTGAGCTGCTGGACGGTGCTATAAATGCGGCTGATGATCGGAATGCGCGTCACCGCGCGGTCGCCGACCTCGACGAGCTTCTTGCCGAAGTAACTGCGCGCGGCCATGCCCGTGCCCAAAATCAACAGCAGCAGCGTGATGAAGCCCACGCCTGGAATCGGCTGCAAATTGATCGCGCCGAAGGATTGGCGGATGATGACGAAAACAACTTGCTTGAGAATGCCGTCAATCGCCAAAAACAATTCGTAGATGATGTAAACCGTCAGGCTGATGGGCACCAGCACCAACAGTCCCGTGAGAAAATAGCCTTTTAATTTGGCTGTGAAGTCGGGAGGAGAGTCAGGCAACAATGTGGTCGTCATGAGCGCTATTTCGAATTATCCGTCCTGGGCTGCTTGATCACGGTGTAGATTTTTTCTCCGGGCTTGCCCATGTAGTATTTTTCGCGTGCGACTTTTTCGATGTAGGTCGTGTCGGTTTGGAGCGCGTGAAGCACTTGCTGCAAGCTGTCCTGGCGCGCTTGCAACGCGATAATGCTCTTTTCGGTTTGATGGCGGCGTTGCAGCAAACGCACGTATTGAATCAAACCGGAACTGCCGCCGAGGTACGAATAGGCGCCATAGAGCAACACCGCGCAAGCCAGCCATGAAACGCGACGCCACGCTTTGGGTTTGGGCTTGCGCTGCTGCAAGAGAGAAGGCAGACGGGAAGTGGGTTTATGATAGTTCTTCGAAGTTTTCATGGCTTGGGATATGGAAGTAGTTGCAATCCTTCGATGAAACGATAATCCTTTTGATTTTTACTCATAGGCAGTGTATCAAACTGTCGCCAGATGTTTTTCAGTTGCATAGTTCTTTCCATGGTATTGCCTCCATCATATTCAAAGGTAGAAACTCTAATACCAGCCGCTTTTCCGGCATCTTCTCACAGCATTCCGCTTCCCAACAACACCAACAGCGCGCCGCACAATCCGCACGCGCCGTTCACAACGTCGTTATCTATCCAACGCCAGCCGGAATGCGGCTGTCTTTCCACGCCGCAGCATTCGCCTTTTTTCTCGCTCACACGATTGCACACCGCGCAGCGTTGTTGCGCTTGCAGCGTGGCTCCAAGCAGGCTATCGAATAAATGCGCGAGCGCGCCGACCATCGTAATCAGCGCGACACCGGCCCAGCCGAATTGATAAGCAGGATCGCGCAATTGCACGGCCCAACCGATGAGCGCGATGCAAGCCGCGCCCAGCAAGGCTCCGAACAAACCAAGATTCGAAATTGCGCCCGAAGCGCCGGGCGATACGATTTGCCATGAGGTAATCAAACGCGGCGGCTTGGAAGAGAGCACGCCAATCTCCGTGGCCCACGTATCAGCGGTGACTGCCGCGACCGCGCCGAGATAGAGAAAATACGGAAGCGGCCCCGGCTGCAAATACCAGATCACAACCAATACGCCCGCGAGCGCGCCGTTCGCGAGCACCTGCCCCAAATCGCGGCGGCCGCTCTTCTGAAATTTTTCACTCGCAGCCTTTTTGCGTTGCGCGCCCAGCTTCGAGAGCAAACTCGAAAGCACGAAGAACGCGAGAATGGGCAAGCTAAACGGCCAGCCGCCGAGTCCGAAGATGATCGCGCCTAAAATAAAAGTCGCAATCGCGCCGCCGGCATCTAAGAAGCGCAAACGATAGGACAGTATCGCCACGAGCGCGGCAAGCGCTTCGCCGAACAAAAATTGTGTCGTTGCTTCCGGCGCAGCATGAATAAAGAAAGCCGTGATCGGCCCGCACAAAAGCGGCACGGATAAATTATCCGAGCCGCGCCATGAAATGGCCTCCGCTGCGGTTGCCAGCAGCGCCAATGCCAGCGTAATAACAAGCAGCCAATGCCATGCGGGCGTGAATTGTTGCAACGGGCCTAAAAACCTAAGCCCCGCGAAAACCAAAACCGCAGAGCTTGCAAACATCGCCAGTGCGCCTTGCAAAGATTTGCGGTCGCCTGGCAACGGCAGCATGATCGGCGCCTTGGCTTTCTCACCGGCCAGCGCGGCGAACACGTCCGCAATCACCAAAAGGCTCATACCCACCACCAACGCCGTGCGCTCGCGTTCCCAAAACAGCAAAACCAAAATGAAAAAGGAGATCGGATAAAAGACTGTGCCTAATGTCGGGCGCGTCGTGACTTGAATACCCGTAAAGAAATGATAGCGCAACGCAAGCCCATTGACAATGATGAAAAGCGCGGCCAATATGATCAGGGGCAACGGGGTGAGAAACAGCCACGGGCAGGCAAGAATGAAAATGCCGGTCAACAGATGCACCGTTTTGCGGGTGACCTCCGAACTTGCGAGGCGCCGCCGGTGCAGCCCGTCGGCCAACACCAGCAGCGCGAAAACCATCGTCATCAAACCGGCCAAAACCAGCCAGTCTCGCAGCGGTGGGGATTGCAGAATCGGCATGCCAGGCTCAAAGATGTTATGACTTTGCGCGCGCTATTTAGTCAAAATTGGTTTGAAAGTCAAGAGCGAGGTCCTGCGCGCAAACGGTTTGAAGGAGAAGGTGTCTCGCCCTTCCCCCTTCGCCCATCGCATGAGCGGCACGAAGAAGGCGATCTCATTAAAATGGGATCGCCTTTTTGTTTTTGGATGAAGGGATTTCGCCACGATGGTTCAAAATTCTCCTTGCATTTTTGGCGAAAGTGATTACCCTTTTAACGTAGCGCCGACTTCCAGCCTGCAATCAAAGCAGGCAAGGATGCCTGCGGTACAACATCTTCAAATTCTGGTAATCACATGATCGCCAAAACACTCTCTTGCTGCACGATTTTAGACGGCTTCGCAAGCACGGCGCGCGCGCGCAAAATCTCCTTACTGCTGCTCGCCGTGTTGATGCTGTGCGGCTTCGGATGCGCGCCGGAGTCACGACGTCCCTCGTCTTCATTTGATCCGACCGTCATTCTCATCAGCTTCGACGGCTTTCGCAACGACTATATCGACAAAACCGACACGCCGAATTTGCGACGTTTCGTCGAGGGCGGCGTGCGCGCGCAAGGCATGATTCCGGCATTTCCTTCCAAAACTTTTCCGAATCATTATACCATCGTGACCGGTTTATATCCGGCGCATCACGGCATCGTGGGCAATACGATGTATGATCCGGATTTCAATGCCATTTTTAAAATCAGCGATCGCGAGGCGGTGGGCGACGGGCGCTGGTGGGGCGGCGAGCCGCTGTGGGTAACGGCACAGAAACAAGGTCAAATCAGCGGGACGTTTTTCTGGGTGGGATCGGAAGCCGAGATCGCGGGCGTGCGGCCGCGTTATTGGAAAGCGTATGACGCTAAAGAGCCGAACGCGGAACGCATACAGCAGGCGCTCGCTTGGTTGGATTTACCCAAAGCAGAGCGGCCCACGTTCATCACGCTTTATTTTAGCGACACGGATCACTTCGGACATGACAATGGCCCGGATTCGCCGGAAGCGCTCACGGCCATCAAAGCGATGGATGATCTGCTCGGCCAGTTCATGCAGGGTTTGGAAGCGCGCGGCCTCTTGGAAAAAGTAAACATCATCATCACCTCCGATCACGGCATGTCGCCGACGAGCGACGAACGCGTGATTCATTTGGCCGATTACATCGATCTCAATCCCGCCACTGCGGGAGTCGAGGTCATCGACGCGACGCCGACGGTGACGCTGCGCCCCAAGCAGAATACTGTCGAAGCGCTATATCAAGCTCTCGTTCATGCGCATCCGCACATGAAAGTTTATCGCAAGGGAGAATTTCCGGAACATTTTCACTATCGCGAGCATCGCCGCATTATGCCGCTCATGTGCCTCGCGGATGACGGATGGTCGATCGATATGCGGCCTGCGGGCGACGCAACGCGTTCATGGAACGGCGGCGCGCATGGGTACGACAATCTTCTGCCCTCGATGCGCGCAACGTTTCTGGCGCGCGGCCCGGCGTTCAAACGCGGCGTGGTGATTCCGCCTTTTCAAAACATTCACCTCTACAATTTGATGGCGAAAATTTTGAGGCTCAAGCCCGCGCCGAACGACGGCAGTTTGGATTCCGTGCGCGTCATGTTGCGATGATTGACGCGCAGAAGACGCAAAGCCTTTGAGGGCCGCACGCGGATCAAAAACACACACAGAAAAAAACTGCTCGAAAAGATACGGAGTCAAACTATTTGCGCTTCATTTGCGTTGCAGCCACAGCAACGGATTTTGGCTCTCGTCATTCAGCAAATCTCCTATCTCGAGTTTGGCGAAACGCTCCTGTGAAAGAATATTTTGCGCGCCGTTGAAAGTCGCGCCCTCGGGCATGTACGCGCACGTCATGGCGCGCCGCCATCGCGGCGTCATGTTCGGGCCGGCCGCGTGCGCGGTCAAACCGCTGTGCAATCCCGCGGTTCCGGCTTTCATCACGGCGGCCACCGGCTCTATACTTTTGAATTCAGGATAATGCTTGAACAGCTCGTCCATGTTCTGGCCGATATCGACGTTCTCAAAACGCGCGAGCTTGTGCGAGCCGGGAAGATAATACATGCAGCCGTTTTGCAGCGTCGCGTCGTCGAGCGCCACCCAAATCGAAATCGCCTCACGCGAATGAAAAGACCAATAGGGGTTGTCCAAATGCCAGGCCGTCGGATTCGCCCACGGCGGCTTTTGCAAAGTTTGATCGTGCCAAACGCGTATGCCCTTCGCTCCGGTGAGCAGGCAGAGCATCTTACCCAGCTCTGCGCTCAGAAAATATTTTTTGATCGTCGAATTGATCTTCCAAAGATTCAAACGCTGCACGAACACTTTGTCGTAATACGATTCACTTTCGACTAAATCCTTATTGCCTTCGCCCGCGATTTTTTGTTTGCCCATTTGCAGCACCGCTGCTTCGACCGCAGCACGCACTTCCTCCACCTCCTCCGGCGCGAGAAAGTTTTCGAGCATGAGATAGCCTTGCTCTTGATAGAATGCGATTTGTTCCGGGGTGGCTCGAGTATTCATGAGCGCTCCTTATGAAATTTGACGAGCACAAGCGATATGAGGGCGTGTTCCTTTGCGATGTCATTCAGCAGGAATCTTTTTGAGCGCTGGAGTTGGCGCCCAAAGCTAAAATGGATTCCTGCTGAATGACAGTTTAGGGGGTGATTACTGGATTTGAAAATCAAAAACGCATTAGGGTAAAGTATGATGCCTCCATTGCGCTTCGTCGTGATCGGCCTCGGTGGTTATGCGGCGGCGCACATGAACGCCGTGGAATGGCTCGCGCAACAAGGGTTGGCGCAGCTTACCGGCGTAGTTGCTTTAGAAAGTGATCGTCAAAAATTTCCCGAGCGCGTGCGCAAGTTGCAAACGCAAGGCGTGCATTTATTCGAGAGCATTGCAGATTTTTTTGCGCGCGGTGTCGAGAACGCCGACGTCCTAACGGTGCCCATCGGCATTCATCAACACGCGTCCGCGAGCATTGCAGCAATGCGTGCAGGCTTGCACGCATATTGCGAGAAGCCCTTGGCCGCGACCGTGCAAGAGTGCGAGAAGGTCATTGCCGCGCGCGATGCGACGCGCCGGAAAATCGCCGTGGGCTTTCAGCATATTTATAGTCATTCCATTCGACAACTGAAAGCGCGAATTTGCGCCGGGCGTTTGGGGCGAGTGCGCGCAATCTCGTTGATGTGCGGCTGGCCGCGCAGCATCCAATATTACTCGCGTAATGAATGGGCGGGAAAAATTCGCGTGGGCGAGCATTGGGTGTGGGATAGCCCGGCGAACAACGCGCACGCACATCACTTGCTCAACGTGTTATACCTTGCTTGCTCACAAGAGCATGCTGCCGCGCTTCCAATCGCGTTGCGTGCGGAGTTGTATTGCGCCAATCCTCTTGCGAGCTGCGATACGGCGCAATTGCAATTTCAAACCGGCGAGGGCGCGCGCTGTCACGTGCTGCTCACGCACGCCAACGCGCGCGAGCTTGGCCCGGTCATGCAATTGGACTGTGAAAACGGCAAAGTCGAGTGGCAGAGCGAAAGCGGTGAAACTATTATTTCATACTCGAATGGGGCCAGGGAGCGTTTCAACAACGAAGGTGAGCCGCAGTGGCGCTATGCGGGTTTTCGGGATTTGGTTTATGCTATCCACAATGATATCTCGCCGCTCTGCACGCTCGAGACCGCGCGTTGCCACACGGCGACGATTGCGGCCATGCACGCAAGTTGCCCGGAGATCACCGCCATTCCCAAAGAGTATATTGACGTAGTGAGAGATTGGGAAGCGTATCCGCCGAATACAAAGGGAGATTTCCATCGCGTGCGCGGCCTCGATCACGCCTTGCAAAGCGCTTTCGAGCGCGGGGTATTTCTGAACGAGTTGGAGAAATTTTGCTCGAGTAAATACAAATGCAAAATTCAGGTGGTAACAAAGAAGGCTGAGTAAAATTTTCAATTAGTCTTGCCGTGCTCGCGCAATAATTTCCTCTCCACAACCTGTTTCAACCTCTCGTGCATGATGTAATATTGCTTGGCTGGAGTTTTCGCTTGTGCCTCCGGTTGAATTTGCCGATCAATGAAAAGCCTCGTTGCGCGCGCGAGCGCAAGATGCTGTTGCGCGCTCAATTTTTGGCGCAGAGCCGCAATGCTGCGGCATTCCGAAATATCGATCTGCTCGCGAAAAAGAACCGCGCCGGTATCCACGCCGGCATCCACGAAATGCACGGTCACTGCAACCGGTGCATTGCAGTAGACCGACCATTCCGCGACGTTCATCCCGCGAATGCCGGGCAGCCACGCCATGTGAACATTCAGTGTTCCCACTCGCGGCACGGCTAAAATATTCGCGCGAATGATCGGCGTTCCACCGAGGAGCAACAAATCCGTTTGAAATTTCTGCAAAGCGGCAACGCATGCAACGCCATTCAAATCCGGCACGGCAACGAGTGGAATGCCGTGTGTGCGCGCGTATTCCTCCACGGATTTATAGATTTGATTTGCTTGCTGCGGAGTCGTTGCTGCGAATGTGTCGTGGTTGATGGGGTTCGTGAGATACGGTTTGCCATTGACGGCAAAAGACGGCGAGGGCACACTGACAGGCTTTTGCGAACCTTCACGAATTACGCTCGACTTCTGCGGCCCGTTTCGTTCTTGCAGGCGGTAATAAACTTTGCGCACGATCTCACTGAACGAGGGCAACGTTTCGCGGCGTTCGAGAGCGACGATGCCGCGCACGGGCAGATGCTGCTCGCGCAAGGCCGCGAGAATTTCGAGCGCTTTGCGGTGATTACGCCACTTGCACAACAAGACGAGGTTCATCTTCAATCTCACGATCGAGCTGCGAGGTGATTTCGTCTTCGAGCCTCAACGCGTCGACGAAAAATTTTGCGGCCCAGTTGGGATAGCTGAAACGCATATAACGCGCCCAAATCGGGTGCGAGCCTTTGATGCCGCCGCGAATGCCGGGATTGCGCGAGCTCAAATCCTGCGTGGACTTGACGAAATCGTTGATTTTCAATGCGGCATTCAAAAAACGCGGGTCGCGATTTACTTGATAAATGTTCAGCCACGTCTTTGCAAGCTGCGCGTCGCCAGTCAGGCAGCTATAGCGCTCCGGACTTTGCCATTCGCGATTGTACTTTGCAAAAGGAAAACGGCGAACTTCGAAACGGTGCAAAAGCGCTTCCGAAGCGAGTACCGCTGCGGCGAAGTACCGCTCGGCTTGCTCGCCGGCAATCGCGTGCTTGCGCAAGATTTCCGCCGAAGCAAGAAAGCCGCGCGTGGTGTAGGCAATCGTGTGCAAATAAGGATTCTCGTTGTCACTGAAGCCGTTCTCGCGAAACCAGCCGTTCGCAAGTTGATTGCCGAGCGCCCAATCGAGATGCTTGCGCGCCGTATTGAGATATTGTTCATTGCCCGTCGCTTCCCACAATTCGAGCAGCGGCCACGCCACGCGCGTGTGATAAGTGTGTACGCGATTCAAATAAGTGTGCTGCAGCCATGAGCCGTTCGGCTCCTGAATTTGAACAAGCCAATCACCGGCGCGTATCGCCGCGCGCAAATATTTGCGATGCCCGGTTTCGCGAAAAGCGGAGAGCAACCCCAGCATGATTTGGCCGGTGTTGAAAACGATGGGCTGCGGCGCTTTGCCGACGTCGTGGCCGGGAAATGCGCCGGTATCGAACTGCAACGACAACAACCAATCGGCAATGCGCAACGCGCGCTCGCGAGATTCCGCCGCACTCACGCTATGCGCATAACTGAAAAAAGTCGGAATGATGTAACCGGAGGTTTCCGGATAAGAGGGCGCCCAGCCGTGATCCAAGCGATAGCGCGCAGATACGCCGCCGTCGGGTGATGCGTCTTGCGCCGCGCACAGCCACGACATGGCCGCGGCGACGTGTACGGCGTTCGGCTGCAAAGCTTGTTGCGGCGCGCGCAAATCGAAATAGTCGCGCACGGCGATGCGCAAGTGCGAGGGACGATAAAATTTGGCTGAAAAAAAATTCTTGGCTTGTTTGAGTATGGCCCGCATGCTGCTCCTTCCATTCTAATTCGAAAAGGATTGCTCGTGCCGATTCTCACAACCGGTGCAACAGGCACCAAGGCGAGCCAGTGGCGGCATTGAAAAGCGGGGCAGAGGTGAAACCACCCGGCGATGCTGGGATGAGACGGAATACTGGCCGGCTTGTGCGGAAAACAATAGTTGTTCACTTTGACGCTGCTGATCGAGTTTTACTCGCGGAGGCGGGAAAGTGCGGAGAGGTGAAAGAAATTTTTTGAGAGTTTTTTGAAAAGGATGACGAGAGAGGCGGCAAACCTCTCCCATCATTCAAAATGAATCATAAAGGCTACGGCTTACTTGCATACTTCTGTTTGAGCTTTTGCAGCGAATCGTTGAAGTTGCGGGTTTCGGAGCGCGCGGCTTCGGGTTTTTCGCGCTGCGGTTTTCTCTCGTCGTGCGAACGCGGAGAGTGGCCTCTTCTTTTATCGCGCGCGTGAGGCGGCGATTCCGTTTTGGCGGCGCGCGGCCGGTCCGGCTTCGTAGCTTTACCATTCTCCGGCGCGTGACGCTTTTCGGATTTGCCGGTTTTCTCGGGCGGTTTGCGCTCGCCTTCGAGCAGCATGCTCAAACCGATGCGGCCTTTCTCCGGCTCGATGCGCAGCACGCGCACGTCCACAACGTCGCCCACCCCAACCACTTCAAGCGGGCTTTTGATATACTTGTACGACATCTGCGAAAGATGCACGAGGCCGTCTTGTTTCACGCCGATATCCACGAACGCGCCGAAGTCAACCACGTTACGCACCGTGCCTTTGAGAATCATGCCTTCTTTCAAATCTTCCATCTTCAGCACGTCTTGGCGCAAGATCGGAACGGGCGCATCCTCGCGCGGATCGCGATCGGGCTTCTCCATCGCGGAGATAATGTCTTGCAACGTCGGCAGGCCCACGCCGCACTCTTCGGCAATTTGCGGCAAAGTTTTTTGCCGCGCTTGCAACCTTTCCGGCAGCGTTTGCTTCTGCCGAAAATCCTCGGGCTTCATTTCACAAATCGTGAGGAAGCGCTCGGCCGCAGGATAAGATTCCGGGTGTACGGCCGTGGAATCAAAAAAGACTTCGGCATTCGGAATGCGCAAGAAGCCCGCGCACTGTGTGAACGCTTTCGGGCCGAGGCCTTTCACCTCCAGCAACTCCTGCCGCGATTTGAATGCGCCTTTTTCATCGCGCTGCTTGACGATCTTTTCCGCAGTGGAACGCGTGACGCCAGCCACGTAACGCAGCAACGCCGCCGAGGCCGTATTCAAATTCACGCCGACGTTGTTCACGCACGACTCGACGACGCGATCGAGTGACTCCGCCAATTGCGTTTGGTTCACGTCGTGTTGATACAAGCCCACGCCAATGGATTTGGGATCGATCTTCACCAGCTCTGCCAGCGGATCGAGCAAGCGCCGCGCAATGGAAATGTTGCCGCGTTGCGCCGCCTCCAAATCCGGAAATTCCTGCCGCGCCAATTCCGAAGCAGAATACACCGAAGCGCCGGCTTCATTCACAATCGTGTACATCACCGGCTGCGCGCCGCTCGTTTGCGCGGCGTACGCATGAATGGTTTCCGCAACCAGTTGCTCGGTCTCGCGGCTCGCAGTGCCGTTGCCAATCGCAATCACCGTGACTTTGTGTTTGGCGATCAAACCACGCAATTGCTCTTTGGAATAATCCCAGCGGTTCTTCGGCTCGTGCGGATAGATCGTCTCGCCTTCCAAATATTTGTTGGTCTCGTCGATCACCGCCACTTTGCAGCCCGTGCGAAAGCCGGGATCGATGCCCATAATCACGTGGCCTTTGGTCGGCGGCTGCATGAGCAGGTTGCGCAAGTTTGCGGAAAAGATTTCAATCGCGTGCCCGTCCGCCGCTTCCGTAAGCTGATGGCGCAACTCGCGCTCGATCGCCGGCGCTATTAAACGTTCGTAGGAATCTTTGATCGCAGCTTTGTTATTCTCGGTGAAGATGCACTTGGGATTTGCAATAAATTTTTTCTCCAACGCCGCAACGAGATCGGCAACCGGCGCTTCGATACTCACTTTGAGAAAACCTTCGCGCTCGCCGCGATTGATGGCCAACGTGCGATGCGGCACGACCTTCTTCAAAAGGTCGCGATAGTCTTTGTAGATTTCATAAACATCGACGTTCTCCGCGTCTTTCGCTTCCGAGCGCAGGCTGCCGTTGTCCCAGGTGAGCTCACGCACGAACTTGCGCACTTCCGCGTCATCGCTCACCCATTCCGCGATGATGTCATTCGCGCCCGTGAGCGCTTCAGCGGCAGTGGCCACGCCTTTTTCAGCAGCGATAAATTCTGCGGCAATGGCTTCCGTATTGCCATCGACGTCTTGTTGCGCCCACATGCGTTGCGCCAAGGGCTCCAGGCCTTTTTCTTTTGCAACGGTCGCGCGCGTGCGCTTCTTGGGCTTGTAGGGAAGATAAAGATCCTCCACTTCTTGCAGCTTCGGCGCGGCTAAAATTTTTGCGCGCAATTCGCCGGTGAGCTTGCCCTGCTCTTCGATAGATTTGAGCACGGTTTGCTTGCGCTCTTCGAGCATGCGCAGATAGCGCATGCGGTCTTGAATGGCAATGACTTTGACTTCATCCAAATTGCCGGTCACTTCTTTGCGATAGCGCGCGATAAAGGGGACCGTGTTTTCCTCATCGAGCAAGGCCACGGTCGCTTGCACTTGTTCGATGCGCAGCTGTTCCTCATCGGCGATGAGTTTGAAGAAATCCTGTTCCGTCACGGCTAACCCTCGAGATGTTGGTGGGACTCTTACGGCTTATTAAAAGCGAGGCGTGAATATAGAAGTGTGGAGGAGAAATACAAGAGGGAAAATCGCGAGTGGTGGACTTTGGCGTTTTTTTCCGCTATCATCGCGCCGTAATTTTCCATCTCTGATTTTCAGACATGCTGAAAAGCTAATCCGCATAAGACCCCCATGCCTCTCACGACGCTCACTCTTCTACATTACCCGAACCGCCGGCGCGCGTGGGCTTTATTGCAAATGGCGTTTGCGGTCCCGTTGCTCAAACGCACGCACGGCTTGCGCTTTTGGAAATTGCTGGGCAGCGGCCACGGCTCCGGTTTCAGCTTACAGCCGAATTGGTCGCGCTATGGCTTGCTCGCCGTGTGGGAAGAAGGAGAAGCGGCGCGGAGTTTCTTCGCGCAATCCGCGCTCGCGCAAAAATATCGCGGCCACGCGGATGAGATTTGGACCGTATACATGCTGCCGCTGCAAGCGCACGGCGCATGGTCGGGCGTGAATCCTTTTTTGCCGCTTGCAACCATAACTGCGAATGGCCCGATTGCCGTGCTCACACGCGCAACGATTCGACTCAACCGTTTGCGCGCATTTTGGCGCGAGGTGCCGAACACGAGCCGGGTATTGGAGAATGCTGAAGGCCGTCTCGCTTCGATCGGGATTGGCGAAGCCCCGTTCGTGCGGCAAGCCACGTTCAGTTTGTGGCGCAGCGAAGCGGAGATGCAAACCTTCGCGTATCGCGGCGATCATCAACGTGTGATTCGCCGTACGCGCGAAGAGCGCTGGTATCGCGAAGAGTTGTTCGCGCGCTTCGTGCCGATTGCTTCGGAGGGAACGTGGGAAGGGCGCAATCCGTTGGCCGGGTTGGGGGGTGAAAAAGTTCGGGCTTGACTTTTCCAAAATACTTCTGCAAATACCCGCCGCACGATCAGCGCTCGCCCTCCCTTCCGAAGTTTTATCCTCCTCCGAAACCGATACGCTGATCTTTATCAAACGACCGAAGCTTCGGCCTTTCTTTTCTTCTTGGCAAAGAGTCTCATGAGACCAAAAGCCGAAAGGCTTTTCAATCACGTTGTTTTAATTCCTAACCATTTCTTTTCTTAAAGGAGGACGTTATGAAACCCGGCAGAAGTTTGGTTCGGCTGGCAATCCTATCGCTCATCGTCGCGCTGTTGGTCCTGGGCTGCGCCTCGATCATGAAAGGAACCAAGCAAAGTGTCACGTTGAGTTCTTCGCCTTCGCAAGCGAGCGTGGTTATCAAAACCCCGGGCGGTATGACGTTTTTTGAGGGGGTAACACCCGCTACAGTGAAGCTCCCCAAAAAGAACGAATATATTGTTACGGTAGCACTGGCCGGCTACAAAGACGCAACGGCCAATATCACGAAAGACGGAATTGAAGGCTGGTTCTGGGGTAATATCCTTTGTGGAGGCATCATCGGCATCATCGTCGACGCCTCAAACGGCGCGATGAACAAATTGGGGCCGGATCAAATTTCCGTTCAGTTGATGACCGCGGCGCTTCCCGGCCAAGAAGACGCCCTATACGTCATCTTCCAAGCGCTTGACAGTAACGGGCAGCTTCGCAACCTTTCCGTGCCCGTGTTGAAAGACGTTCCGGTGGATTTTTCATCGGCCCGTTAGGCTTCGTTTTGTGTTTCTTTGCATGAGACGTTGCTGTGGGCGGACCATGCTCCAAATCTTTGACATGATCCGCCCATATTCGCGTTCCTTCCTCATAACAGCACCCATGAACTGCGGAAGACTTTTTCAACAAATGGCTTTGTCAATGTGGGCCTTTTTGTCGCTGACTTTCGGCATGAAGGAACAAGGCTATTGCCAAACCGGTCTCATGGAATGGGCGCGGATTCAGGATTTGGAATCGTGGGAATCGGAAGATTTGCGAAGGGCGCCGGAAGTTTTTCCTTCCCTCCCCAATCCGGCTCGCCTGCCGAAAGATTGCAGCCTGAAGCTCATTCGTTGGTATCAAAAAAGCATTGCCACGCGCTCGATTCAGCGCTGCCCCTTCTTCCCTTCGTGCTCTCATTTCGCGGCACAGGCGATCGCGCAACACGGTTTTTTAATCGGCGTGTGCCTTTTTATCGATCGCAATCTCTATCGCGAGAACCCCCAGATCTACAGTCTCTACAACTTTATCGAAGCCGAACACGGCGTGTTAAAGCTCGATGACCGGTACTTTCTCAACCGAGGTAAATGAAGCGATGCTGGGCCTTTTACTGTGCTTGCAATTGTCCGGGGGCGTTGCCGACAGTGCCGCTTTTGCGGACGCCTTGATGCGGCAGGGAGATTATTTTCGCGCCATCAGTGAATATAAGCGCGTGCTCTTCTACAATCGCAACGATTCCATCCAAAACTATTGTTTAGCGCAAATCGCAAAATCGTATCGAAAAAGCTTTAAATATGAATCGGCGATTCGTTATTCTGCGGGCCTATTGAATCGGGCGAACATTTCACCCGCGCTGCGCCGTCAGTCCAATCTCAACCTCGGGCTCAGTTATCTGGAAAATAAAATGCCGCAGCTCTCGCTCCCCTATCTTCAAACGGCGGCGGCCGGGTATTCCACGGGTTTTCCGTTGCTGTGCCTCGGCTTGGCCGAGCTTGAAATGAAAAATCTAGATAAGGCTTCCACCTGGTTTCGCGATGCCGGGAAAATTTATGGAGATTCGGCTTTCCATGTGCAAATCCTGGATATATCCGAAGCCCTGGAAAAATTCAAGCACCAACCTCGCAAATCGCCTTTTCTGGCCTCGGCGCTTTCATTTTTTCTGCCCGGCAGCGGCCAGCTTTACAGCGGGCATGCTTACGACGCATTCCAGGCATTTTTATATACGGCCTCGTTTGCGTTTGCCACCTACTCCGTCTACAAATATGAGCATGCTTTCAAAGAGCATTTGGGATTGACTTACGTGGGGATTTCGATAACGGCTATTTTTCATGCCGCCAACCTCATCGGCGCAAACCGAACGGCAAAATACCGTAATTGGAAAAGCCATCGTGATTTTGCCGAAAACGTTTACGACGCGGTGATGCTGCACGAGCCGTAATGCTTTTTCAGATCTAACGCCGCTAAAAAGCGAAAAAATTTTCGCCCGTTGAAATGAAATCCCGCAGAAAGAAACTTCGGGAATCATTTCTGCGGAAACCTCGCCTAAAAATTTCCCTTCCGCCTTTCCTCCTTGCGAAGGGGCTCCCACTCACGGGGCAACGGCGATTCCTCTTAATGGCGAAGCATTTCCGATATTTCCCAACAACGTTGTCGCGCCCGAGGAGAGATCGAGCAGAAATAAACTGGAGAAATTGTTCGGTGCGATCGTGAGCGCCGCGTAAGCCAGCCCGTCGTTGCCGGTAATATCGAATCCCACCGCATTCGTAGTATTCACGTTCAATGAGCCCACGGTATACATCAACCCGTTATTCGGAGTCGGCAGCGTCACCAAAACGTCGGAGCCGGAATCAATCGCATAGAGCACGGTCGAAATCGCGCCCAGCACGCTGTTGGTGTAAGCCGTGCCGACGATATTGGGATTGAAGCCGAAGTTGGCGTCGCCGGAAGCATAAGTCAACGCAGAGTCCACGCCCGCGAGATTGCCGTTGATCGGGTTCAAACGCAAGTCCTGCTCTGCGTCGCTGTGAACGCGAATGCGATCGGGCACGGGATTAAAATCAAAACCGAAAGCGAAGCCGTTCAGCAGCGGGCCGAAAGCCGTTGCTCCGACGGGCAACGCGCTGCCCGATAACGTGTCGAGCACGTAGAGGCGATTGAAGTTGCTCAAACTATATAAGCGGCCGTCGTTCGGCCGAAAATCAAGGCCGAGGATGATCTCGCCGTTTTGCAATCCGAAAATGGGGTAAGTATTCGTTACCATGCCGGGGTTCATGCTGCCGAAACGAATGAGATTGTTGTTGCCATCGACTCCGTAAACAATGCGGCCTTGCACCGCGGGAAGCGTCGGCAGGCTGGTATCACATGAGGAAAACAAAAGCGTAATTACAAAGCAGGTACAGGAAACCCTTCCGCTTGACTTCACTCTTTCGGCAGCCCGCAGCAAAGTTGCAGTTTTCATGGCGTTCTCGCAAAAATTTTATACTCGGTTGAATTTCTACAAGCCCTAGCGGCTTCACCTCCCCAATTGGCTCCAAACTTTGTACCATGCCGGATAGAGCGTGAGGAAAATCTTTTCACTCGCCCGCCGATTGCTTTATTCACACCGATCAATTAAATTGGCCGCGGTTTACAACGATTAAACAAAAGCATCACGCGAATTGCAATCTGGAAAGGAGCTCTAGCATTATGGAGTGGTTGGCAGATCCGCAAGCATGGTTGGCCTTGGTGACATTGACCGTGCTCGAAATCGTGCTCGGCGTCGATAACGTGATTTTCATCGCAATACTTGCGGGCAAATTGCCGGAGGCGCAACAAAAACGCGCGCGTACTTGGGGACTGGGTTTGGCGATGTTCGTGCGCATTGCGTTGCTCTTCTCGTTGTATTGGATCATGGGCCTCGTCAAGCCGCTGTTCACGGTTTTCAGCAATGAAATCTCCGGCCGCGATTTGATCCTGCTCGCGGGCGGATTATTTTTGCTGGCAAAGAGCACCCATGAAATTCACAATAAGCTGGAGGGCCAGGAAGGCGAGGCTTCGACCAGAGCGCCGGCGTCGTTCGCCGGAGTGCTCACGCAAATCATTTTGCTCGACATCGTGTTCTCGTTCGACTCGGTCATCACTGCGGTCGGAATGGCGAATCAAATCGGCATTATGGTCGCGGCGGTCATCATTGCCGTTGGCTTCATGATGCTGTTCGCCGGCTTCATCAGCGATTTCGTGAATCGCCATCCCACAATCAAAATGCTCGCGCTGAGTTTTCTCTTGCTCATCGGGTTCTCATTGATTGCCGAGGGCTTGGATCAACACATTCCCAAAGGCTACATTTATTTTGCGATGGCGTTTTCCGTTTTGGTTGAAATGTTGAATTTGAGAATGCGCAAACAAGCCGCGCCCGTGAAGTTGCGCAGCGCATACAGTGAAGAAGCCGGTGCGGCTGAGGAGTCGCAAAACGCTGCGCAAACGGTTTGATACGCCTTTCATCGTATTTGCAAAAAAGGTGTTCCAACCTCGGCTTGGCCGAGATTTCCCGTGCCCTGAAAGCTCGGAGGCTTTTGGACGAACATGAAATGCCTTCGCGCCTTGAACAACACGTTGCGCTGCTCGTCTTTAAATTTGCAAAACAGGAGAGATCGTTTGAGGAGCGATCATTACGCGGGCACATACTATAACGCAGGACAAATCATGCGAATCGCACTGTTTTTGTTGCTGACGTGCTCGTGCCTGGCTTGGGGCGCGAGCAATCACGTCGTCATCATCGCGGGCAAAGGCGGCACGGTGGAATATTCCAACAAGTTTGGAGGCTATGCCAAGCAGTTGCACGAGGCGTTGGTCAATAGTTACGGCTATAATTCCGCGCAGATTACCGTGCTGGCGGAAACCGGCGCACCGCAGGTGTGCAACGCGACCAATGTTGAAGCGGCTTTCATGAAGCTCGCGAATACCTTAAAAGCCGAAGACCAAATCATCGTCGTGCTCTTCGGGCATGGCACTGCGGACGCGAATTATGCGAAGCTCAATCTTGTCGGCGCGGATTTGCGCGACTTCGATTTTGCGCGCTTGCTGGAAAAGCTGCCGGCGCAGCAGCAAGCGCTCGTCAACACCACCGCAGCGAGCGCGGAGTTCATTGAAAAGCTGGCGCGCAAAGATCGCGTCGTCATTACCGCAACCCGCAGCTCCGAAGAGAAATATGCGACGGCTTTTCCGGAGTATTTCGTGGAAGCGCTCATGAAGGGCGAAGAAGCCGATCTCAACAAAGACACAAAAATATCTCTTCTCGAAGCTTTCGATTATGCCCGCGATCGCGTGGTGCGTTTCTACGAGCAAGCGAATCGTTTGCGGCCGGAACATCCGCTGTTGGATGATAACGGCGACGGCTTCGGCAGCGAGATTCCGGTGGCGAGCGCCTTTGCAGCTAAACTTGACGATGCACCGGCAGATGGACGATTGGCGGCGCGCACTTTCTTTGCCCCCGGCGCTGCCGCGACTGCCAACCCGGAAGTGATTTCGTCCGCGCCTCCCGGTCCGTTGGAACAGCAGAAAGCCAAGCTGCTCGCGGACATAGAAAACCTCAAGTCGCAGAAAAGCTCCATGCCCGTAAATGAATATGAACGCAAACTGGAGGAGCTGTTCATCGCGCTCGCGCGGCTCAATCGTGAGATCAAACAGAACACGCCATGACTAGCACACGTTCTCGTCTTATCATTCCGCGCACGCGGAAACTCAAAGCGCTGCGCCGCATTTTTCTCTTCTCTCTTCTGCTGTTGTCTTCCGTGCATGGGCAAAATCAATCCGCGTTCAATCCTCAACCGCCTCGTCCACGCATACGTCTTCCCATCTTCGCTTTCGAGCCGCATGCCGCGAATCCGATTCTCAGTTCGCAAGGGAGCACTTGGGAAGCGCAGGCCGTCACAAATGCTGCTGCGCTTGTGAAGCACGACACACTCTTTTTGTTATACACTGCCGAAGATCAAATTCGTTTCGGCACGTGGAACGGTACGGCGCGGATTGGTTTGGCGTTCAGCACAGACGGCGTGAATTTCACGCGCGCGGCCGAGCCGGTATTGCAGCCGACGTTGGACGTTGAAACGCCCGGCGGCTGCCGAGACCCGCGCGTGATCTTCGCAGACAATGTTTATTACATGACCTACTCTGCTTTTGATTTCAAAACGCCGCGTTTGGCGCTGGCCACCTCTTCCAACTTACGCGAATGGAAAAAACACGGCTTGCTCCTTCCCGATACGGGCGCGACGAAAGCAGGGGCGATGTTCCCACAAAAAGTCAACGGAAGATACGTGATGTATTATGGCAAGCAAGAGGAGGTGCGCATCGCCTATTCGAATGATTTGGTGCATTGGTTCCCGCAAGCAGAGCCGGTGCTGCGGCCGCGTTACGGCAAATTCGATAGCGAAGCGCTCGAACCCGGCCCGCCGCCGGTGATCATCGACAGCACGATCGTGTTGCTGTACAACGCCAGAGACTTGAATGGCCGCTCTGCGTGCGGTTTGGTGAGATTTTCGTTGGATAACCCCACAACGGTTCTCGCGCGCTTGGACAGTCCTTTGTTTACGCCCTTATCTACCTCGGTGAAGTTCGAAGCTTCGGGCTTGATATGGTTTCGCGGTCAATACGAATTGTTTTATAATTGGACCGCGACGACGCTCGGCAAAGCCGGCGGGAAATTGCTCTATACCGAGAGCAAATAATTTTCACTTCATGCCGCGCAAACGCAAAATGATCTTCCACTCCTCCGCGCTCACCTGTTGCACCGACAAGCGGCTCTTGCGCAACAAATCCATTTGCTCCAGCCCGGGCACACGCTTGATTTCATCCAACGTGATCGGCGGCGTGAAATCTTGCGCGGCGCGAAGGTCGACCATCACCCAGCGATTGCCCTTTGTTTCACTCACCGGATCGTAGTAATCGCTTTTCGTATCCAAAGCCAACGGATCGGGATACGCTTCGCGCGCGACTTCAGCGATGCCCATGAGCAATTGCGGCTTGACCACGCTGTGATAAAAGAGCGCGCGATCGCTCTTCTTCATATCGCGCAGATTGTTGCGCGCTTGATAATTGCGCACGCCTTCCCACGACGTCGTTTGCTTGGGCGCGGCTTTCAAATCCTCCCAAGAAAAACTTTCCGGCTCGGTTTTCACCAACCAATATCGCACACTGCGCCTCCTTTTTTGTTTGAGCTTTGTATTAAGAACTTTTGCAACGAATAAGACGGCAACGATTAAGTTTCTTTGTTCAAGTAACGCATCATTCGTTGCCGCGTCATTCGTTGCCAATGCTTTCGCTGCACAAGATATAATTTTTTTCGCGTAATGCCAAGCCGGCGCGAAAATTTTGCGCGCTTGGCGTTTTTGCTACCGGAATTTAGCTTGACAGTTTTGGATTTATTATTTATTATGCGCGCACTAATTCAAGCAAGTTCCTGCCGCTCATACAAGCTTCAATCTCAACGTTGAACGATTTGCGCATCGCTGGAAGGTTTTTCTCATGTTGATTTCCGTTCGAGTAGATCGCGTCACTTTGGATACAACGGCTAATCGTTTCGTGGTGATTTTACGGGATGATGCTCACAATCGTTGGCTGCCCATCGTGGTCGGTTCTTCCGAAGCGCAAGCCATCGCGCTGCAAATGGAAAGCATCATTCCGCCGCGGCCGCTCACGCACGACTTGATGAAGAGTTTGTTGGACTCGATCGAAGCGCGCATCTCGCGCATCGTGGTGAGCGACTTGCGCGAGAATACCTACTATGCCGTGGTCGGCGTCAAGCTCAACGGCCGCACCGTGGAAGTGGACGCGCGGCCCAGCGACGCCATCGCGCTCGCGCTGCGCAGCCAAGCTCCGATCTTCGTTTCCGATGAAGTCATGCGCAAGGCCTCCGTCTCCGACAAAGAAACGGAACGCAGCGAAGAGCGCCAGCCGGCCGATCGCATGGAACGCTTGAACATGGAATTGCAGCGCGCCGTTGAAGAAGAGCGTTATGAAGATGCCGCGCGCTTGCGCGATGAAATCAATGCCTACAAAAAAGAGCGGCGTTTGGAGCATTGAGGCCCGAGCGCCGCGGAATTTCGAGCATAACCTCGTCATGGGATTATGCTCTTTTTTTTTAATGGATACATTCTGACAGAATCTCTCAACCCGACTCGTCGCAATGGAAGTCGTTGTCCCAACCCAGGAAATTTTCGCCCAGAGCAAACCGCGGGTCGTACACATTCCCCGCTTCAACGTCGTCTTGCTTGACGATAATGACCACACCTATGATTACGTGATCGAAATGCTGATCAAAGTTTTTCGTCACAGCCGGGAGCAAGCTTTTCTCATGGCTTGCGAAGTGGATGCGTCCGGACGAGTTGTTGTCGATACGACCACTCTTGAACGCGCCGAACTCAAGCGCGATCAAATTCATTCTTACGGCGCAGATTGGCGCATTCCCCATTGTCAAGGCTCGATGAGCGCGTGCATCGAGCCTGCGGAAGAAGAAGCTAGAATTTAAAATTTCTCGTGCCCACCGGCTCGTGAGGCTTGGGAGCGCAAGCTCACTTCGTTTTGATACTCGAAACGCACAACTTCAGCACTGGATTCTTGCCTTGGCCTTGATGTCTATTCGTCCGCTCGAAGATCGCGACGTGGAAGCGGTCCTCTCGCTTTGGAATCGCGGCGTCCGCTTTGATCGCATGACGCCCGAGCTGCTCGATGAAAAAATCTATGAAGACCCGAATCACGCGCGCGAGCTTGTTCTGATTGCCGAAGAGAACTCCCGCCTTGCCGGTTTCATCGCGGGCACCTTGCGGCCGGCCTCGGAAGGCGCCCTCGGCTTCGTCAAACTCATCGTCGTCGATCCGCTGCACCGCCGTCACGGCCTCGGCTCGCAACTTTTGGAAAAACTCGAAACCGAGTTGCAACAACACGCGTGTCGCCTCGTGCGCGTGTTCGACAGCGCGCCGAATTATCTCTTGCCCGGCATCGATCCACGTTACACCGAAGCTTTAGCATTCTTTGAAAAACGCGGCTATGAGCGCTTCGGCGAAACTTCGAACATGGAAGTCGATCTGCACGCGAAAAACTTTGACACTGCCGCGGAGGAAGCCGCGCTGCGCACACAAGGCTTCGAGATTCGGCGCGCGATGATGGGCGATAAAGATTACCTGCTCGCGCTGTTGCAACACCATTGGGCCGCGTGGATTCCAGAAGTAGAACGCACGCTTTTGAATTATCCCATCAGCCTGCACCTCGCGTGGCACGATCACAAAGTCGTCGCGTTCTCCGCATATGACGGCAACAATCTCAACACCGGATGGTTCGGGCCCATGGGCACGGACCCGGCGTATCGCGGCAGCGGACTCGGCGGCATCTTGCTGAAACGCTGCTTGGCAGATATTAAAGCACAAGGGCATCGCCTCGCGATCATTCCGTGGATCGGCCCGTATCGTTTCTATGCCCATCATTCCGGCGCGAACATCGCGCGAGTGTTTTGGAGATATCGCAAAAACTTATAACTCGCCATAACTCTTGCGAAGGTTTCAAACCTTCGCAAGAGTGCTCACAATTGCCAACCTCGTTCATTCACCCAAGGAGCCACGCCACTTGTCTCGCAATGTATATCTTGCCCAACCTTCCTCTTATTATGATTTCATTTCAACTCAATTTTTTCTCTGCAAGATTTGTTTAGCGCTCCTTTTGCTTGCAAGCCTCTCACACGCCCAAGTCAAACCCGGCATCGAAGTTCTCTTAACCGAACAACTGGACTTGGTGCGCGGCAAACGCGTGGGACTCATCACCAATCCTACGGGCGTGACTTCGCAGCTCGTTTCCACGATTGACGCCTTGCACGCACAACCCGAAGTCAAGTTAGTCGCGCTCTTCGGGCCGGAGCACGGCGTGCGCGGTGACGTTTCCGCGGGCAATCACGTTGCCGACATCGTTGACTCGCGCACCGGCATTCCGATGTATTCGCTCTACGGCGCAACGAAAGCGCCCACGCCCGATATGTTGCGCGGCCTCGACGTGCTCGTGTATGACATTCAAGACGTCGGCTCGCGGGCGTATACTTACATCTATACCATGGCGTTGAGCATGCATGCCGCGGCGCAACAAGGCATTCCGTTCCTCGTGCTCGACCGGCCCAACCCGCTCGGCGGCGATTTGATCGAAGGCCCGGTTCTCGATGAGCGTTTCAAATCGTTCATCGGGCTTTATCCCATTCCCTACATTTACGGATTGACCGTCGGCGAACTCGCGCAATATATCAACAAAGAATACGGCTTCAACGCGCAGCTCACGGTCGTGTCCATGCGCGGCTGGCAACGCTACATGCTGTTCGAAGACACCGGCCTGCCGTGGGTCCTCACTTCGCCGCACGTGCCGCACGCGAGCACGACGCTTTATATCGCAGCCACGGGTTGTATGGGAGAGTTGGGTTTCGTGAACGAAGGCGTGGGCTACACGTTGCCGTTCGAAGTGCTCGGCCACGTTTGGATCAACGGCTACGAGCTGGCTGCCGCGTTGAATGATTTGCGGCTGCCCGGCATCATCTTTCGCCCGTTGCACTATCGCCCGTATTATTTCAGCATGAAAGATCAACAACTCTCCGGCGTGCAGATGCACATCACGAACGCGCGCAGCTTTCGGCCCATGCTCACGCAGCTGCACTTGCTGAAAACTTTGTATAAGCTCTATCCGCAACAAAACATTTTCAATCCGGAGCGGAACAAAAACTTTGATCAAGCCGTGGGCACGGACAGCGTGCGCATGCTCTTGCAAAGCAACGTCACACCCGATTCGATTTATTTTTCATGGAAGGAGGAACTGGAGGCATATCGCGAGAAGCGCAAAGCCTATTTGCTGTATTGAAGGCTCGTTGCGACGGCTTGCCGATTCGCAGCGCGGCTAAGCCGCAACCAACTTGAAGAGAACCGCGAATCGACGCGAATAAAAAACATTGGCGCCTATTCGCGTTCATTTGCGGTTGAATCGCGACGGAGAATCAAACCAGCAACTTGCCTTTGAGCTTTTGCTTCAGCATTTCGCGCGCGCGGAAGATGCGCGCCTTCACAGTGCCGAGCGGCACGCGCGTCGACTCGGCAATCTCTTCGTAGGATTTTTCTTCGGTGTGGCGCAGAATGATCGCTTCGCGATAATGATCCGGCAATTCGGAAATCGCTTGTGCAATCAGCGCGCTTTTTTCAGTGGAGAGCAAATCTTTATCGGAGGCCTCGTGTATGTCAGCATATTCGCGCCTCAACTCCCCCTCTTTGGATTGGATGGGCTTGTCGATGGAATAGGTTTGCAGCTTCTTCTTGCGGATGTGGTCGATGGTGGTGTTGATGGCGATCTTATACAACCACGTGGAAAAAGCGAACTCTTGATTGAAAGTGGCCAGCGCAGCAAAAGCTTTGATGAAAGCCTCTTGCACCAAATCTTCCGCTTCCTCTTTATGATGCACCATGTTGTACAGCAAATTATACAAAGGCACGCGATGCCGCGCCATCAGCTCGGCGTATGCTTTCTGATCTCCTGCAAGTGCCTTGTTAACGACAGGTGCGTCGGATTTTTTATTGGCCATAAGCGCGCATGCGTTAAAAAATTCGCGGCGAATTTAGCGGAAACCGTTTAAACAATCAAGCAAAGATTCTTATGATCTCCGGTCTCGGCATCGACCTCGTCGAAGTCGCGCGCATGGAAGCCATGCTCGCGCGTTGGCAAAAACGCTTTCTCGAAAAAGTTTTCACCGCGGAAGAAATCGCGCTGTGTGAAACGCGGAGCAATCGCGCCGCTTCTTATGCCGCGCGCTTTGCCGCCAAAGAAGCCTGCGCGAAAGCGTTGGGCACGGGTTGGGACCGACAGTTCTCGTGGAAAGATTTTGCCGTGCGTCATGAAGAGAGCGGCCGCCCCGTTCCCTCTTTGAGTCCGCGCTTGCAAGCGCGCCTTGCCGGCGTGAAAATTCATCTCAGCCTCTCGCACGCCGAGCATTACGCCGTCGCGCTCGTGATATTTGAAAGAGCCGCACCATGAATTTCATCGAACTACTCGCGCAATTGCCGCGCGTCGTCACCGCGCAAGAAATGGCTGCGGTCGACAAATTCACTATCGAGACGCTCGACTTGCCCGGCCGCGTGTTGATGGAGAATGCCGGTCGCGCCGTGTTCGAGCCGCTGCGCGAGCGCTGGCAGCCGTTACCCTCAAAGCGCGTCGCAGTGTTTTGCGGCAAAGGCAACAACGGCGGCGACGGCTTCGTCATCGCGCGCTTACTGAACGAAGCCGGAGCACAATGCGAAACCTTCTCGCTCGCCTCTGCCAACGACCTGCGCAGCGATGCACTCGCCAATTATCGTTTGCTCGAAAACCTTGGCTATCCCATTCACACGCTGCTCCCCGAAACGCCGCCGCCGAACTTGACGCAATACGATTTCATCATTGATGCGCTAGTCGGCACTGGCGTGCGTGGGCCGCTGAATGGTTTTATCGCAACGCTCGTGCAACATCTCAATGCGAGCGCCAGTCCTATCGTTGCCGTTGATTTGCCCACTGGCATGAACGCGGATACCGGCGCCGCGGATGGCCCGTGCATTCGCGCGCAACTCACGGTCACGTTCGGCGCGCGCAAACGCGGCCTGCTGTTCTCACCCGGCCGCGAATGCGTTGGTGAATTGCACGTGGCGGATATCGGTTTTCCGGCCGTGGCTTATCAAATGGCAGCCGGCCCGTGTTATTTGCTCCACGGACCGAGCATGTCGAATTGGTTGCCGCAACGCTCGCCTGATGCGTTTAAAAATCGCGTTGGACAAATACTTGTCATTGCCGGCTCGCGCGGCTTCGGAGGCGCAGCACGGCTCACGGCAACCGCGGCAATGCGCGCAGGCGCCGGTCTCGTCGTGCTCGCGGCGCCGGAATCTTTGCTCTCTGCAATCGAAGCCGCGGCCGTGGAAATAATCAAGCTGCCCTTGCCTGAGAATGAGGGCGCGATTGCGAGCGAGGCTTTCGACAAACTCGCCGAACGTTTGGAATGGGCGCAAGTGGTTGCCCTCGGTCCCGGTTTGGGAACTGCACCGGGCGTGCAAGAACTCGTCAAAAAAATTCTGAGTTCATTTCAAGGCCCCCTCGTGTTGGATGCTGATGGCCTCAATGTTCTCGCGGGCGATCTTGACACCATTCGTTCGAGCACGAGCCGAATCATTTTGACGCCGCACCCCGGCGAGCTAAAGCGTTTGCTCGCGCATGAAACAAACTTGCTCGCGTCTTCACCGATTGAAACGGCGCAGCGCGTTGCGAAAGAATTGGGGCACGTTCTCGTGCTCAAAGGCGCACCCACCGTCATCGGCCTGCCTTCCGAAGAAGCGCTCATCAACTCCACCGGCAATGCGGGTATGGCAACCGCGGGCAGCGGCGACGTGCTCACCGGCCTCATCGCGGGCTTGGCGGGACAAGGCCTCGCGCCCGCGAAAGCCGCGGCCCTCGGCGTTTATCTGCACGGCTTGGCCGGTGATCTCGCGTGCGAGCGTTTGGGCGCGTGGAGCATGCTCGCCGGCGATATTTTGCATTTCGTGCCGCAAGCGTTTCTTCACGCTGCGGCTGCCAAGTAAATTCTAACAAGAAAGATAGCGCATTGGATTAGTGGATTGATGGAGCGCTGTTTTACCAGCAATCCAATAATCCAGAAATCCACCGATCCAACAATCCATTGAGGTATATGAACCGCCACTTTTGGAAAATATACCTGCCCCCGCTCGCGTGGGCCGCGCTGCTCTTTATTCAATCTTCGATTCCCAATATCAAAGCCCCCATGAAAATCACCAAGTGGGATGACAAGTGGATTCATGCCGTCATCTATTTGCCGCTGGGATTTTTATTGCTGCGCGCGTTGCGCCAATCGTATCCGTACCATTCGCTCGCAACATTGTTCTTCGCCACATGTTTGCTCGGAACCGCGTATGGCTTTTCCGATGAGCTGCACCAATACTTCGTGCCCGGCAGATTCAGCGATTGGCGCGACGCCGTTGCCGATGCTGTCGGGGTCGTTCTCGGAGGCGCGCTCTTTATCAAGATCCGCTCACGCAGTTATGCTCGTTAAGGGCTGGTTTGTAACGCCCAACCTCTGCATTGTCATTCAGAAGGAATCTTTTTGGGCATCGCGCAAGTTCTCTATTTTGAAGTTTTCCCCCAGCGCTGAAAAAGGTTCTTTCAGAATGACATTTCAATGGTGGCGTTGCAAATTTACCCTGACGCAGTAAGAATCGCATCGTTGCTTAACCGAAGGGAGAAAATTGTGAAAGCTTATTTATGTGCGATGGCATTGCTCATGACCGCGCCGCTGGTTTCCGCGCAAGATTTCGACGGTGAAATCTCACGGGTCATCGTCGGTGGAAGCGGCGGTTTCTTTCGCATCAGTCACGATGATTTTTCCGGTGTGTACGATAGCCGCAGCAGTTTCATACCGAGCGGACATGCGCTGCTCCAAATCAAAGCGCCATACAACGTCATCGCCAAATACCGCCGCTTCGAGAAAGACCGCACCGCAATCATCGACAACGTTGCCACGAATTTGCAATGGGAGCAAAGCTTTCTCAATCTCGGATTGCGTTACGTTTCCTACAGCGAGCGCAAGTTCACGCAGTTTTTCGGCTTCGGTGTTTCGCTCATGAACATTCAAGAAAGCGGCCCGCTCAGCGTGGTGACGGACAATGGCGGCAAACGTGACGCGACCGGCTTCTACATCGAAGTCGGAACCGATTATCGTTTCATTCGGCGCGCGGCGTTCTTCTTTGAAATTGAAATCAGCTCCGCGGGTGTAGAAGGCAAAAGCGCGTTCGAGGGCACAAGTGTGGGAGGATATTATCTGGCGTTGGGGATGAATCTTTTTTTGTTATGAGCAAACAGTGCAAGCCCGCTTGATCCGTTCAATCCGCTTACAGAAAAGTTTTTGCCTTTAAAGCAAAGAGTTCGTTTTTAAGAAACTGAGTCATCGGTGCGACTCTCGGAAATATCCTGCCCAAACTGGAGCAGGTAGCCGTTGTTATCATAGATGGCAAACTCCCGCATGCCGTATTCGAAATTTTCGATGGGATAACAGAACCTGACTTTGTCTTGCATTTGCCGCCACATGGCGTCAACGTCATCCACATTGAAATACAATGAGCCGGTAAAAGCGGGCTTGTCAAAAGGCAAATGTGGATTCGGCAGCGCGAACATCACACTCCCCTTGTCGCGTTGGACGCAGGCCCAGCCCCAATCTTCGTTCATTGCTTTGCATTGAAAGCCGAGCCTCGCGACGTAAAATTCCACTGAACCTTGAAGGTCTTCGGTATACAACATCGGCGTGAGTTCTTGCAATTTCATGCCGGCTCCTTATGGCTGAGTTTCAGCTTGCGGCGATGTGGTGGCCGCGCCGAAATTCTCCGCAAGAAATGCGCTCATCTCGTTTTCATAACGCGCGGGGTTGAGATTGAACGCCGCGCCGTGCGTGGCCTCCTCGAACACTACGAGACGTTTGCGCGTGCTGAGCGAGCGTTCATAAAGCCGCTGCGAAATTTCCGGCGGCATGCGCACGTCTTTTCCGCCCGCTACAAAGAGCAACGGCCGGTCGCCGATTTTCTCCATTGCCCTCTCCATATCGAACTCCTCGTGCTCGAAACCCACCCGCCACTTTGTGAGCAAAATGATTTCATCCGCTAGCGGAAATTTCGGAATGCCCAGCAAAATTTTCGCATGGTGCGCGATCAAATGCTCGAACGACAAAAAGCTGCTGTCTAAAATCAATCCCGCAATCTCCGGTGACTCGGCGGCGGCGAGCATGGTTGCGCCGGTGCCCATCGACACCGCGCACGTCACAATCGGCTTTTGCACGTGCAAACTATCGCGCATAAAACGCACGGCTCCGAGCACGTCGAGGCGTTCGAGATAACCGGCGCTGCTCAACTCTCCCGCGCTCTCGCCGTGCCGGCGAAAATCGAAGAGTAATCCGGCATAACCCTGTTTGCGAAAAAAAGCCGCGCGCTCCAACATTTCCAGCCGCGAGCGAAAGAGGCCGTGACAATAAATGATAACCACCGGCGAATTTTCCGCGGGCATCCACCAGCCTGCGAGCGCAGCGCCGTCCGCGGCTGAGAAATTCACTTTCTCATAAGCCACGCCGTAATTTTCCGGCGTGCTCGTCATTTGTTGATCACTCGAGCGCGAGCGCGCATGCGTCAAGACCCACGAAAAAAAGTAGGGCACGACGATGAAGATGAAAATGAAAACCAAAATCCCGAGCGCGATCAAAATGCGTTTCACCCAACGCCAAAGCGTTTTCTTGCGAGGAACTTGTGATTCGTTCATGGCAGGTTCAGTTTAATGAAATCCATGTCTTTTTATTTGAGAGGCCAGCCCAATAGAATGTCATTCTTCCTCCCGCCGAGTACACCTCTCAAAATAGGACGCTTATCGAGCACGAGGGAAGGCTCTTACAAAATGACATCACACCTGGCATTACTCACAATGCCAATCAAGATTACACCTCAATCAACGTGTGCAGGTTCGCGCCCGTCCGGCTCTTTCAGCAACCACACCAAACCCGCGGCCGCCAAGCTCAATGTTGCGGCATAATAAGTCATTGCCCCAAAACCGTGGCGGCTGAAGAGCCAGCCTCCGAACGCGACACTCGCAGCAATCGCCACTTGCGAAGTGGCATTGCGCATGGCGATGTACGCGCCGCGTTGCGCCGCCGGCGCGGCCAATTCGGAGATCAACGCTTGATACGGCCCCTCGCGCGCAGCCAGCAACCCTCCGAGCGCACTCACAATCACGTAGAGCAGAAAAAGATTTTGCGCTTGCGTGAACACGGGCAAAATCACCGCGAGCGTCAAACTGGTGAGCGCAACCATGCTCCTTTTGCTCAAACGATCAGAGATTCTTCCGCCCAGCAACGCACCGAGAGTTGAAGCCACCCCGGCCGCGAAAAAAATCCACCCGACTTCTGCAAGCTTCATGCGGAAGCTCGCAGTCAAATAGGCGCCGAGATAAGTCAGCAAAGCCGCGGCCGTCGCGGAGATCGCGCCCGCCAGCAACAACCCGTTGCGCGTGGCCGTGACTTTCCAATAGCGCAAATAGCCGATCAAAGTTTGCCGTGCAAAAGGAAGGGATGCGGAAGAAGTTTGGGGCGTGCTTCGCGTTCGCATAAACAGCACGAACGGCAAAGCCGCGCTCGCGATGATGAGATAAACGATGCGCCAGCTCCAACGGCCCGCAATCCACGCGGCTATGGGAACGCCGAAAATCGCGGCAAAAGAATAAATCGCGCCGATCCACCCCATAGCGCGGCCGCGTCGTTGAAACGTGAACATGTCCGCCATTTGTGCGAGCACGCACGCCGAGATCGTGCCGCCGGCCAAGCCCGCGAGCAAACGCGCGGCGAGATAAACTTCAAAACGTGTTGCGGCGAACGCCAACAAGCCGGTGAGGCCGAGCAGCAAAATCGCCGCGCGTAAAAATATCACGCGCCCCCAACGGTCGGAGAGCGGGCCGACAATCAATGCGCACACCGAAGCGGCAAAGGCATAAGCCGTCACCACGGTTCCCATCTTTGCAACCGGCACATTGAACTCCGTTGCCAAAACCGGCAGCAGCGGCGAGAGCATTTGCGCATCCCACAAGCCGAGAAAGAGAGTGAAGAGCAATTGAACGATGAGCATGAAAGAGGATGACTATGCGAGTCCGAAAGCCGTCGTGTGATCTGTCCGCAATATGCACGATTTGGCGAAGCGCCGCAAGAAGATTTTGCCGGGTGAGACGAGTAGAGGAGATCAAGCCGGATTTGCGTGCGCAACGTGCCTTTGTTATTCCATAGTGAAAATGATCGCAGCGTTTTTTCGATGCGATCTAATTGCATTGCGAAAGTCACTCGCCGTGATTCATCATGCCGAGCTCGCGCCTCCAATTGTCAACCATGCGGCGCGTGCGGCCCAGTAGCTTTTCGACGTCCTTCACCAGAGGCTCCATCTTGCCGAGTTTTTCTTCTTTACACCAAGCATAAAGCTGCTCTTGCATCGTCACGATCGTTTGCTTGGCCAAGGTCTCGCGTTGATCGGGTGGGAATAACGAAGCCTGGTTGTCGAGGAAAATTTTTAGATAGTCATAAACGTTCTCACAACTTTGCCCGCGTATTTGAAACGGCTCGGCGCGGAGCCGTTCTTCGACATTGCCGCTGTGCAGCAAGGCCTGGCATTTGAGCAAAAGATTTTGCCTCTCGGCCGCGGCCGTTGTTATGATATTCGCCCACATCGGCAAGCCGTGGCTGGCCAGCATGTCGCGAAAGCCCTGTTGGAGAGAAGGGAGAAGATCGGCGAGGTGAATGATTTCCCCGGGCGCATTGATGCAAATTTTTTCAACTTGATTTTGCAGCTCGCGCACGTTGCCGGGCCAATCATAAAAAATCATGGCGAGCAGGGCTTCGTCGGTAATCTGTTTGTGGGTGTGATTGCGGGTGTTGAAATTTTCGAGAAAGAAGTGCGCTAAGTGCGGAACGTCTTCACGCCGCGCGCGCAACGGCGGCAAATGAAGGTTGGCAACGTCCAAGCGAAAGAAGAGATCGTCACGAAACAGCTCGCGCTGCCGGAGTTGTTGCAAATCACGATGCGTCGCGGCGAAAACCCGCGCGTCGACCTCGATGTTTTTGGAGCCGCCGACGCGGCGAATGATTTTATCCTGCAACACGCGCAACAGCTTGGCCTGCATCTCCGGTTTGAGATCGCCGATCTCGTCCAAAAAAATGACGCCGCGATGCGCCTGTTCGAATGCGCCGCGCCGCTCCATCAAAGCGTTTGTAAACGCGCCTTTCTCATGTCCGAACAATTCACTCTCAATCAACGATTCCGGAATGGCGGCGCAATTGAGCGCGATGAAAGGCGCTTGTTGGCGCGCGCTGTAGCGGTGCAAGGCTTGCGCGACCAGCTCTTTGCCCGTGCCGGTTTCGCCGGTGATCAAGACCGTGCTGTCAAAAACGCCGAGGCGGGCAATCTGCTCATGAAGCTCGTGCATATTTCCGGCTTGTGAAAGTTTGCCGTTGCTGGGAGCAGCCACCATGCGCAGCCTGGAATCCGGAATATGATAAGGCGCTTTGTGTTTTTGCACGAACGTTTTATAATCCGCCAGAATTTCCCGGGCCTGCTCCAATTTGTGTTCTTGCTGCTCGGCGAGGCGTTGCGCGCTCTCTTCCTTTTTGCGAGGCGCGCGCTCTCCGCGATAAACGGCGCGCTCGCTTTCCAGCTTCTGCCTCTCGGCTTCCAAGCCGGCTTTTTCCAGGCGCAAACGCTCGAGCTCGCCTTCCAATTTCTCTTTGATGATCTTTTGATTTTCGAGCAGCTTGAGCAAAGGCGTTTCCAGCGGGTGCAAACGCTCGAGCGAGGGATTCGCCAGGATGCGCTCGATCTCTTGCGTGAAATAGTCGAGCACTTTGTGCTGCTCGCCCTGGGCGCCGATTTTTTCCGTGAGCTCGCCGATGAGCGCCAGCTTGCCGCCGATCTCTTCTTCCAGGCTGCGCACTTTCCGATTGAGCACTTGCACGGCCGCGGATTTTTCATGGTGTGAAGTTGCCAGCCATAACAAAAGGCACGTGGCATTCATTTGCAGCAAGGGCAAAACGACGTGCGCTTTTTGAAAGAGAAGAAAAAAGGCGAGGCCATTAAAAGCGGCGAGGAGGGCGAAGAAGAACAGAGTGATTTTAAAATTTGCGGGCGCCTTTGCGCGTTTATTCATGAGCCATGCTCCCGCCCCTCCGAGCAGCAACAACAGCAACAGCGCGCCGGTTTCGGCGTACCACGGCCAACGCCGCAGCGTTTCGCCTTCTAAAAAATTGCTGATCGCCGTGGCCTGGAATCCGGCGCCCGGAAAATATCCCGAAAACGGCGTGATCAATGCGTCCTGCTCGCCGGTTTCGGTATTGCCGAGCACGACGATTTTATCCTTGAACGCCTGCAAAGGAATGCGCGGAACTTGTCTCCGTTCCAAGTCCTGTTTGGCTTCCAGCAAATCGGCCAGCGAATAAGATTCGAAGCTTTCAAACTGGCCGTAAAAATTGAGCAGCGCTTCGCCTTTGTGATTGACCGGAATTTCAACTGCGCCTTGCGCGCGCGGAATGACGAGATAGCGGCCCCAGAAATCTTTTTCCGTCCGCACTTTTTGCACCGGCGTTTGTAAGTATTCGCACAACGCCGCGAGGCTCAAAGCGGGATAAGTTCGGCCGTCATAATTTATCAAAAGGGGAAAGCGGCGAAACCGTCCGTCTTCATCTTCAAAAGCGGAAACGTGGCCGGCATTACTGAAGCTTTTGACGAAGCGTTCTGCAAAAAAGAGCGGGTACTCGCCGTTGAGGAAACGGATTTGCCCGCCGTTTTGCAGGGCCATACCATAACCTCGACAAAGCGTATCAATGGCAGCGTGTTCGTGCGCGCCGTCCTGGTGCTCGCTCTCGAAGTTGAACGCATGAATCACGTTGCCGAGCTCGGACGTGGCATGCGCAAGCTCCTCGTCGGCCTGCGGCTCGCGCTCTTCCGAAAACAGGAGATCGACGGCAACGGCTTTTGCGCCATACTCGTGCAAAGCCCGCAGCGCTTGCGCATAATACGCGCGCGAAAGGGGCGAGCCCAGCTCTGCGACGGTGCGATCATCGACCGTGACGAGTATGACTTTCGAAGAAGCCGGGAGCGGGCCGCGCTGCACGGCCATGAAATCCGCCACCTGCAATTCGAACGCGCGCAAGAACGGAAGGAATTGAAACAAAAGGGTGGGCAACAAGAGGGCGAGAATCTGGAGCGCCGCCTTTTTCCAAAGCGGACGTTGCAGTAACGCTGCGAAGCGCATGGACGACTCCTCCGGTGCAATGCTTGATGAATGAGATGTGGAGCATGAAAAGCCGTTGCCGTACAATTTCGGCAGCCGGATAATCATTAGCAACGGCTTTTCTATCGGGTTGCGGGTGCGCTAGGCTTTCTTGCCGAGTGCAGCGGGTTTATGCGTATTGATAATAGCCGGGGAACGTTGTCGCGCGTTCTCTCGGGCCCGCCGGCTCGTTCAGAAAATCGTTGAAAGTATAAATGAAAATTTCAAAGCAATGGTCGCAGAGATTCAAATGCTTTTCAATCTGCGCTTTGCTTTGTTGCTGGGCGGAACCGTTCAGATATGAGAACAATTCGTGGCCGTCGAGGCAATGGGGTGTGAGCATGTGGCACCTCTTCTTCCTGTTGAGCGGCAATATGAACAATTGCTTGCCAGAGGCGATAGCGTGAAGTCAGCAGGGATGATACCGCCGGCAAAAATACGAAAATTATGGGTTGCGTTTTGTGTGCGCGTCACGGCACGGCTCAGTGCAGCAATCTTTTTCTGCCCGCGGGCTCGTTTTGCAGGCGATGCTTCAAGCGCGCGATCGTGTTGCCGACGCCGCTTTCCCCGAGCCCCAAGCCTTTGATGCGCGCGATTTCATCGTAATGATAACCGTGTACGAAGTGCAGCTTGAAGATGATGAGATTGCGATTCAAGTTTTGCGCAAATGCGGCTTGCTTGCGCCAAATATCCGCGGCGTGCGTGCAAGCTTCCGGGATGCTCGCCGTGTGCGCCGATTCTTCCTCGACGGGAATCCGATCGATGAACGTGTGCGCGCCGTCTTCCTCGCTCCAGTTCATCGTCCGGCAATGAGCCAGAGGCTCTTTGTTGAAGTAATCGCGCACGTAGTTCCGCACCATGTTCAAGCACATCGTGCGCAAGTACGCAAAGATGGAGCTTTCATATTGCGCTTCGAAGTTGCGCAGCACGCGGCAATCATTGCGGAACAAGCGGTAAAAAATTTCATTGACCACGTCGTCGGCCATGTCGCGCATCATCTCACAATAACTCATCTTTCCCAGCGCATAAATCGCCTGGGTGACCGTGTATCTGATGAAAGGCTCAGAGCGTGAGATGAATTCGTTCTGAATGAGGCGGTCTCGCGGCGAGGCCGCCAGGATCTGCACCAATTGTTGGTGCGTCAGCTTTGCGAGCACTTCTTTATCCAAAACCGTTGCCATCTGAACCCTCCGCTTCGTTTGGTTCGAATCGAGAGCAGGCTTTCGCGGTATCATGTTTTTTGTTTTCACAAAAGCCGTTCCAGGGAAAATTTTCACCAAAGCCATCAGCCGCAGCGAATAAAAACAAAACCGGATAACAGAGCAGATTGATCGTGCTTCACGCCGCTGTAAACTCCGAACAGCAGCGTTTCCAAAAAACTTCTACAAGAATTTCATGGCCAGTTGGTTCGTCACTAGGACGCGCGATAAATTTTAAATTCACAACCCGCGAATACTCAGCAACGCGAGAGTGAACACGGGAGCGAGTACACATTTGGAAAATCTCGTTTTTTTTGATTTCCAAGCTTCCCAACACTATCATCGACGCGCGCTCCGTTATATGGAACGAATCCTTCACCGTACAGAATACAATCGAGCGCTTTTCATTAAAGAGAGCCCATTCGTTAGTGTCTTGCCGGCAAGGCTTTCTCTCAAGAGAATATTTTTTGTACGAAAGCCTTCCCAATTCGCATGTCGCGCCGTTATGTGGCGCGTAATGCATCAGATTATTAGTGGGTGGACTGCGGCGTTTTCGGGGGAGGCATAATCCCGGGTGATGTCCCCACTTTGTTGTGAGCAAGCGTTTTAGAAACTGTCGGAGGAGAAGAGCGCGTCATAAGTCTCGGGTTGGGGCTCGTGCGCGAGTTTATCCAGTGCGGTTTTGAAGTTCAACCACAAATCACCGCGTTGGCGTTTTTTCAGGGTGAGCAGCGTGGGCATCAAAATCTCGCGCGTCTTGGCGCCCGCCTCGGCTTGCGAGCCAAAACTGCTTTCCCGCTCGGCGGGATCACCAAACGCCGCAATTCGCGCTCGGCAAAGTTGTTGTCTGCGGGAATCGAACGGTGGTGCGCCCAATGATAAAGCCGGTGCGCTTTTTCACGCCCGGCGCTTGGGCGGCATACACCCGACGACACTGCGGGCAACGCCGCCGCGTGAGTTGATACACC
>Ga0247727_10000601_pt1 | contig 88150 bp, 92 predicted proteins | sample WisWelCaveWW1625_FD_202498 | JGI IMG/M metagenome (GOLD analysis project Ga0247727, IMG submission 202498) | Biofilm microbial communities from Wishing Well Cave, Virginia, United States - WW16-25 | ecosystem: Environmental > Aquatic > Deep subsurface > Groundwater > Cave microbial mat | place... | reverse complement strand
CCGGCTGCTCGCGTGGCTGGCGGAATTTTTTGCCTGCCTCATCGCCCTGGCAGCACTCCTCGCACACACGCTCCGCGCGAGCCCAGATTCCCGACCAGCCTGAGATCAGAGTTCTTCACGGACGACGGGCTGAGGCCGGACGATCTGTAGTGAACAACGGCGAACCCGATCCGCTCAGCCTTGACGGAATGCCAGGTCGGTCACGCCGGGCTTCACGCCCGCCTGGGTCAGCAGGCAGTGCGCCTGGCCGCGGTGGTGCGTGTCTGGTGATTGAACAGGTGCGCCACCAGCAGCCCCTTCGGCTTCGTCAGCTCACGGCCGGTGGCGCCAGAGAACCACGTCAGGTCGCCATCGAGCCACCTGGGGTCGAGCTTGTCGGCCCAGTCGATGATGACCTGATCGAAGGCGCGGCGCTCCCGCTTCAGGTCGTCCCAGCTCGCGAACATTGCCACCGATTCCGGAATGCCCGGCGCCCTTGGCTTCGGCGTGCCGGCGAACCGGCTCATCCAGAACTGGTCGCCCCAGAGCAGATGGTTGAGGGTGGCGTGGATCGAGCCGAAGAAGGCGCCGCGCGGCAGCTTGCGCTGCTCGTCCGTCAGCGTATCGGCTGCGCCGTACAGGTTCGCGTTCTGCCAGCGGTTGTAGTCGGCCATCCTACGCACATAACCGGGCGCGATCATGGGCACCTCCAACGCTTCAGCCGACGATCTCCTCCGGCTTGAAATTGAACGCGATCTCGACTTTGGCGTTCTCGGCGCTGTCGGAGCCGTGCACGGAGTTGCGCTCGATGCTCTCGGCGAATTCCTTGCGGATGGTGCCCTTGTCGGCCTTGGCCGGGTCGGTAGCCCCCATCACGTCGCGGTACTTCTTGACGGCGTCCTCGCCCTCGAGCACTTGCACCACGACCGGGCCGGAGGTCATGAAACGGACCAGGTCGGCATAGAACGGCCGCGCCTTGTGCACCTCGTAGAACTTCTCGGCCTGCGCCCTGCTCCAGCGCACGCGCTTCTGCGCGACGATCCGCAAGCCCGCCCTTTCGATCAGGGCGTTGACGGCGCCTGTGAGGTTGCGGGCGGTCGCATCAGGCTTGACGATGGACAACGTACGCTCGACGGCCATCCGGATCTCCAACGAGTTGCACCACTTCGGTTGCGGCGCGTTATATCTCTCCGGAGGCGTTTTCCACAACCCGCCCGGCGACCGAGCTGGCGACAATCGAGCTGGCAGCGCCGAACAACCCCGCACCCTGCCTTTCCTTGGCCGCAAAGTGGCCGCTAAGCTATTGGCTTCCTGGACGATTGAGGCCAACGAACACTAGAATTCCAGTCTCGAACCGTGGTAACGCCGGCCGCAGCGAATCGCGCCGCCGACAGCTCAAGCCGCAACCAGTGACACAGATGTCAGGGCCAACCTCACAGCACCAATGGTACCTCGCCCGCGAAGGCAAGCAACACGGCCCGATTTCCGAGGCAGAGCTGACCCGGTTCATCGAGCAAGGCCACCTGCAGCCAAACGACCTGCTGTGGCGTGAGGGCTTCACGGAGTGGCGGCCGGCGATGGTCGTCTTTCCCCCAAGGGGCCCGGCGACGTCACGCGCTGGCCCGCCGCAACAGCGCGCCGGCGCCGGGGGCAGCGCGGGGCCCCGCCGGGCTGCCGATGCCGGCGCTGCCGAGCGGCGCTACCGCGCCGATCCGGCCGCAGCGGACGGTCGGCGCTTCCGTCCAGGACGCGCCGCGGCGGTGCTGCTGCTCGTGGTGGCTTTGGTCGGTGTCGCCGGCTTGGCTTATTCCTATCGCGCCCGATTGATCGAAAGTGTCGGGTCATTCGCCTCCTTCGCACCTTCGGGTGCCATGGCCATCGCCGATCGCAAGAGCCTGGAGGCGCCACCGCTCGCGGGCTTTCGCGGCGGCACTGCCAGCACGATCGACGCAAACCTGCAAGCCACGGCCCTCTGGCCCGTGATCAAGCGCGAATTTCCGGACTGGTACACCGAGCGCCTCAAAGAGGCTGCCGCCCTGGCCCACGACGGCAAGGACGATGCGGCGATCGGTCAGCACATGGCACGCAGGCTGCGGGAGCTCCGGCGGCAGCAGGTGGGAAATGCGCTGTCTGCTACCAAGCCACTGCTCAAGACTGTCGCCACCGCGTTCTTTGACAACCTGGTCAAGCTGCGCAGGCACAGCGCGGCGGCCTGTCACGGCCTGATCGACGGGGGCGAAGCCAACCCTGCCATCGTTCCGATGTTGCAGGGTTCAGAGCTCACACCGAATTTGCAGGCTCAGCTGACCGTCATGTTCGAGGCCATTGCCGAGGGCCGCAAGCAGCCGCGGGTCTATCCGCGGCCGAGCCAGGAGGAATTCCAGTTGCTGGCAAACGATCTCCTCAAGATGGGATGGACGCAAGCCGACATGGTGCTCTTCAACGACGAGCGCGAGCTCGCCAAGGCCTCATCCGAAAAGGTGTGCCAGCTGGTGCACGATTTCTTTGCCGCCCAGCTCGCCTTCCGGGACCCGGAGGTCCAGATGAAGCTCCTCATCAACTCGCTCAGGCCGGTCTTTGCCGGCTGATCGGTCCGGGTGCAGGACACCGACGCGCTGCGCAGTTCGCCTCCTGCAACTTCCTCCACACGATTTCCCCAGAGACTTGCGACCGCGCACGTATCGGCGCATGCGCGCTTCAGCTCGCGCGGCTAGGTTATCGGCAGGGAGCCGGCTTTAGCGGGGAACCGTTCCGGCGCTTGCGATCGCCGGCCGGTGCGAGTTGGCTCCCGCTATCTCCCGCGGCTACCCGTCATTCCGGAAGGCGAGGCCCGGCTCGGAGCGCCGGGCCGAGGCTATTCGGGACTGTCCGGGACATCGAGACGGCTGTCGCCCTTCGTTAGGCATGATTTGGCTTGGCCCCGGCCCGGCTTATCCCCACCGTCACGCTGGTGTGCTACCATTCGGCTATGATCCGGCCAGAGTGTCACAAGGGGGTCGGCAAACGCCGGCAGTCGTTGCGGCTCCGTCCGCTTCCCGCCCCACGCAGCCGGACGCCGCTGCCGCACCGTCGAGTTGGACCTTGCTCGGAATTCTCAATCGTTGGCTCGACCGGGGCGCGCGGCTTGCCATAGCGGGCCCAAGCGAGGTGCTGTCTTGCACACTCATCGAGCCGCGTCATCGGCTCCGCGATCAGCGCAGGGTGAAGGTGCCCGCAGGGCCCGAGCTGCAACACGGGTGGGTGCGCAGCTTTCCATAGGCCCCCATCAGACGCCGAGGCAGTTCCCCTCCTCTATCCATGAACTCCTCGAGCATGCCCGAGCTGCAAGCGCGCCACTCAGCCACCTGGTTGGGTGCGAGATCGTGGATCTTCATGCCCTTGTTGCGCGCAAAGGCATAGGCTTTGGCTTCGATGCTGGCCATCTGCTGCCGCAGGTCGTGCTCCACTCTGCGCGCGGAAGCCGAGACGATCGTCTTGTGGGTCTCAGCGAGAGATTGCCAGACTTTCTCGTTGACGACGACAATGAATTCCAAGGCTGCATGCTCGGTTCGCGTCACGGTGTCGGTCACCTTCCAGAGATCGCGCGAGTCGACACCGGTGATGCCGGTCATGACCATGTCAACCTTGCCATCCTTTACCGCCTGATACTGCTGGCCGGCCGAAATAACGAATGGCGTACCTCCGCAGTACTTCGTGAAGTTCGCCATGTTCTGGCCGAAGACGCGAATTCTTTGCCCCCGGATGCCGATGGGGTGGCGGGCGTCCTGGCCGTTGGAGAAAAACACGCTGGACCCGTAGGATTGCCACCACAGGACGCGCGTGCCGGTTGCCTCGAGCACGGCCGTGTCGAGCAGCTTTCTCATCTCGCTGGCCGGGCCGGTCGCCGCGCGCACCAGGGCTTCGAAGTTGAAGAGAAAGGGCAGCTGGAAGATTTCGACGCCAGGGACCTTGTCATAGAACTGACTGGTCGGCACGGACCCCATTTCGATGGCCCCGGTTGCGACGGCTCCGAGCGCCTCATTGTCCTTGTAGAGCCGCGATCTGTCGAAGATCTCGACCGTGATTGCCCGGTCGGTCCGACTCTCCACTTCTTCCTTGAACTGCACAAGGTTCGCGCCGATGTGGTTCGATATGGGCAGCTGGGTCGTAACCCTGAGCTTGACCTGCTGGGCTTGGCCAGTGAATGGCACCAGCAGAAGTGCCAGCGCCAGCAAGCGAGACCAACGTACGCCAGTCATGCCGTCGCCTCCGCAACCGCCGCAGCCGATCGCTATGCGATCATGACAGGTGGCCCAGCCGCGATTTATCGCTGGGAGCGCATTATTCCTTTTCCTGGAAGACGGACAAGGGCGGCCCTCGAGCGCCCGCCAAGTGGCGCCGCCGATGTGAATGGGCGCTACGCGGGCGGCTTCAACTTCGTCGACGACCCGAGAGGGGCGCTGTGCGCCGGCGTGCCGCGGCGGGTCACCTCCACAGGCGCTCCGACGCCAGCCGCGCCCCCGCAACCAGCGCCTCGAACTTGGCCCACATGATGGTCGGGTGCTGGCGCTGGAAGAAGGCACCCTGGGCGAAGCCGCAGTCGGCGCCCGCCATCACCCGCTCGCGGCCGACCAGGCGGGCGAAGGTCTGGATGCGCTCGGCGATCGTCTCGGGATGCTCGACCACCGCGGTGGTGTGGGCGATGACGCCGGGGATGAGCACCTTGCCCTCGGGCAGCTTCACGTCCTCCCATACGCGCCATTCGTGGGAGTGGCGCGGCGTGGCAGCCTCGATCGAGTAGGCCTGGGCCTTGACGCGGAGCACCAGGTCGACCACGTCGCGCAGGTCGAGGTCGGTGACGTGCGGACCCTGCCAGCTGCCCCAGCACAGGTGGAAGCGCACGCGGTCCTCGGGAATGCCCGCGAGCGCGTGGTTGAGGGCATCGATGTTGCGGGCCTGCAGCTTGCGGTAGTCCTCGAGCGGCGGAGCCGGGATCAGCAGGTCCCACGTCTCGCCGAGACCGGGATCGTCGATCTGCAGGATGAACCCGGCGTCGACGATGGCGCGGTATTCGGTGCGCAGGGCTTCGGCGATGGCGAAGACGTAGGCTTCCTCGGTCGGGTAGTAGCGGTTCTGGCCGCGGCCGACCATGGCCGGCGCGATCGCAGGTACGAACGCCTCGGCGACCTTGGCGCCCTGCAGCGCGGCCTTGAAAGTGGCGAGGTCCCTCTCGAGCAACTCCTGCCCCTTGTAGGCGATGGGACCCTCGCAGACCGAGGGCGCCGAGGCCAGCGGCATCTCGCGGGGCAAATATTCGGTGTAGTACTCGCGAAAAGCGCGCCACTCCCTGCGGCTGTCCACGCGCCGCGCCCAGACCCCGCCGGTCTTCGCCGCGCTTGGATCGGCCGGGGCCGTGCTGGTGGCGAAGCCGGTGAGCCGTTCGTCGGTATAGCCGAGGAAGCTGGTCTTGCTCATCTCGCCGTCGGAGACAACGTCGACGCCGACTTCGGCCTGCTTTCGCACGACCGCTGCCACGGCCTCTGCGACCCGCGCCGCAAGCTCACCCTCGTCGATCGGCTGGCCGTTCAGGCGCGCACGCAGGAGGGCCAGGATGCTCTCGGGACGCGGGATGCTGCCGACATGTGTGGTCAGGATACGGTCGGTGCTGGTTTTCATACGCGTCCCCTCCGCATGTTTCTGGAGCCCGCGCCGGGCGGCCCGCCAAGCAGGCGGCGCGTCGGCACCGCAGCCTCGTGGACGCCATCATACCAGGCGTGCGGATTGGAACGCACGCGGTTGTGTGGGGTTTCGGGAATGTCGGGGCTCTCGAACGGGGCAGTTGACGAGCCACAATCCCCATAGATCACGAGCCGATTGCGTGAGCCATCGTTTGGGGCATTCACTTGCGGCGCCCCGGACCCGCGGCTATAAGGCGGTTGCGTCGACCGGCCCGCTGCGCCAGCGGTGCAACCTCGGTCGAGGTCGGGCGGAGCGTAGCGCAGCCTGGTAGCGCACTTGCTTCGGGAGCAAGGGGTCGGGAGTTCGAATCTCCCCGCTCCGACCAACACTTAGCCGCCCAAAGAGAACAGCTGCGGAATGATTGGCGGAATGATTGGCGCCCGATGGGGCGTGCCGGCATGGGGATAACGAGCCTTCCCGCCTCCCCCGCCTGATATCCTTGCGACATGGAACCCCCGACAAGCCGCGACCTGTCGCGACAGGTCGCGACAGGCGGCGACACCGACTACACGTTGTCGCTCGAAGAAGTCGCACAGCTTTATGCCAAGGCCGGTCACCCTCGGACGCTGAGAACCCTTCAGCGTTACTGCGCCAGCGGCCACCTCGAGGCGCAGAAGATGGCTACGATGCTCGGCGATAAATACCTCGTCACACCGCAATCTGTTGCACGGCACATTGCTCAAATCGAAGAACTGGGATCGGTGGACCCTGTCGCGACAGGTCGCGACGCGTCGCGACAGGTCGCGACAACTGTCGCCGGACAACAAAGCCATCAAATCAACGAACCCCTACCCGCGACAGGCGGCGACATACGGCGACAGGCGGCGACACCGGAAGGGGAGTCGTCGCACTATGTCGCGCGGCTCGAAAGGGAAGTCGAACAGCTTCATGACGACCGCGTTTTTTTGCGCGACCAGCTCAAGACCAAAGACGTCCAAATCGCCGCCCTCCTTGAGCGCGACCGAGAGACCAACATCCTCGTCGGCAGTCTGCAAAAGATGCTGGCGCCGTTGCTCGGATCGCCGCGACACGAGACGCGAGCGCAGGAAGGGGACTCGGCGCTCTGATGCTCACCAGGCTGTTGCTTTTCAAGCGCACATTCACCCTGCAAATTGAAGCGTGAAATGCACCATGAAGATGGAATCTAGAAAGCTAGCCGGCGCGCGTGAAAAGAGCTGCGAATGGGTCCGTGGGCTCCCGCGCTTCCGTTATCGCAAATACGGCACGACAGCTATTTCGACCGCGGAAAGCCTAGATCTGCGTCGGCAGGGAACTCGATGCCGCCCAACTTGCGTTCTTCGTCCGTCATCGGCACCGGACCGTTGCTTGTGCTTGCAGGTCCCCTGCGCATGATAGACTGGGTGCATTACACTTAACACGTTGTCTATATGGAGGACCTTACTGCGCGTGCGGAGCCGACTCGAACAGAGCCATTTTCAGGCGCCGCTCCGGAAAAGCCGATAGGGGAGATCGTGCGCGAACTTGAAGATATGCAGCGACAGTTCGACGAGGCAATAAAGGATGCGTGCAGGGGATTTGGCCGCGACGCGCCGCCGCTTCTTCATGTTGTCGGCGTGGACCTCGAAGTATATGCCCCCGGCATTCGTGTTGCGGCGGATCTCACGCGTTACCGCCGAGCGATGCTTCCCCAGCTGTTTTGCGATCTCGGCATGCGTACGCTTAGCTCCGAGCATGTATCGGATGATCGCTCGTTCCTCTATTTTGAAATGGGAAAAGGGAGCCCGTGCGGCCATGCAGAATGCGTCGCCCCAGTACGACACATCGTCTCCCCAGACCAGACGTACCCACAGTGTATTGCACCTGACGTACGCAGCAATTGGCGGAAGTGGATAGCTTGCTATACTGCGAATATGTTCGTCACTCGCTCCGCCATGCTCCAGGCGCGCGTCTATCCGGAGATCAAGCATGCGAGCGAGCGCGTGCTGTCTCGCATCGGTCTGAATATGAGCGAAGCCATGGAGCTCTTCTTGCGGCGGGTGATTGTTGACGAGAAACTACCCTTCGAGGTCGTGGCTCTCGACGAGATCGTTCTCAAAGAAATCGATGCAGATTGGCGCCGTGTGCAGGACACGAAGGCTGGCGCATCCCGCAGGAAGGCATCTCGGTCGCCGGACTAGCCGGGGAACCCTCAAAAAATAATTCAAAAGTTTTTTTCAGGTACGGTGAGAAAGAACACCGTGCCAATTTCAAAAAGGGAAAAACACCGCCGTTTGGAGCCATTGGGAAGGGTGGTGCTAGAATATCGCTCAAACCCACATCTAATTTGTTGCATTTCAGACTACAATCCACCGCAGTCGACTCGTGGGAGGTCAGTCAGAGCAGATTCGCCCTAGCTATACTTCGCAAAAGATATATTGTGCGAAGTGTACGGATGATCTCTCGGAAGCGCTCCCCCAGCGTGTGCCAATAGGGCCGCTACATAGCTACCCGTTCCTACTTCGCGCAGAACGATAGCAAGCTACCGCGCAATTCTGTGCGTGACTAACCCCTCGCTCGATATCGAAACACGTCCGATAGCGGAGCTAGTCGGACATGTCCGATATGGCTCGAAAGAACATGAAGATCGAGGCAACCCTACAATCACCCCTACGTTCGCTTTGTAGGGTTTGAGAGCGAGTGATTGTAGGAGTGAGCGGTCCTTCAAGACCGAGAAAAATCCTTGAAATCCAACACACTCTGCCCCCCGACGTCGGGACGCCTTCGGCTCTGCTTCGCAGCCCGACCCAATGCCGCCATCCTGCAATATCGATGAGTACATCGATAGACTGAAGCAGGACTGGCGGCCTCGGGCCTCGAAAAACATAGTCGGTCGGGGTACCTCCCTCCTTGTTTTCCGGTCCCTCGGCTGTCGGCATTGGGTCGGGCTGCCTCGCAAAACATAGTCGGCCGAATACGGCCTCCTTGTTTTGCGGGCGCCGACGTCGGGGGGCTAGAGTGCGTGGAAGCGCGGCTTTTCGAACACGTCACGATAGTCCTCGCGAGGCTGCGGGCTATCGAACGCGTCCGAAGTCGCACGCGCGCTCACGTCAGCTGCGGCCGAGGGCCGAGAGGAGCGGCGGAGCCGCACGAATAGACTGCATCCCGAGCAGGTGGGTGCTCGGGGAGCAAACCATTGTACTGCGAACCGTGGCCTAAGCCGCTTCGTCTTGCTCCAACAGCTTCTCAGCCAGCACAAACTCCGCCGCCAGCAGCGACGCAGCATGGTTCGGGACCGATGCTGGCCCGAATAGGCGGTTCTCGCGAAGGTCCAGGACATGGAACGTGCAGTCTGTGAACAAGCCAGCCTTCATCTGAGTCTGCATCATGTAGATGCCGATACCGGCTGCGGTTGGTGTGAGTTTCGGCTCTTTGGTGTTCCAGAGAGCAATCACCATACGCGCATTCTTGTGGACAAGTCCGAACTCAGGATGAAGCTTCACGGTCAACACCTTGTTGGGAGACCGGCAAAGTGCTTTCGGCGGCTCGAAGAATTCGCCCCTGCGGTTCTTTAGCCACTCACCGAGCCGCTGCAGAGCTTCGATGTTGTGCGCCCGCTCCGAATCGTTACTGATGGCGAGTACTTCCAGCGACGCGCGTTCGAGTCCCTTGCCCCGCACGGTCATCGAATGAGCAGCTTTCTTCAACGAGTGATAGAAATCGTAACCGCCCGGCCGAGTGTATCGACGGAAATCGCGTGCCTTCTCAGGCGTTGATTGCAGAAGTAATTTCAGGAAGGTAGGCAGCAGGATCGCAGGCATAGGTGCCCCAGGGCTCAACAGTGCGTGCCACGCGAGGCACTGCGCCGACCGTGTATCACTGGCCTGATTCGGCTTTCGGCGCAATCGCGGCAGTCAAGACTTCTAAAGTAGGGCGTCAACTCGCTCCCTGTCGAGCGCAGCGGAGAGACAGAGCGTGAGCTGGGACACGCTCCTTTGGCGCGCACGTCTGCGCGCAAGTGGTAGCCCGCGCAGCGGGCGTTCTGAATAGTCCCCGAAGACGGGGTCGCTGCCGCCGGCTCTTTTCATGGTCGATGCCCGAGCGCGGCGCGGCGTAAAGGCCCGCGTCGCTTCCCTGCTGGGTTGAGCGTTCGCGTGGGCTTTCCGCCTTGACCCCGCGCCTAGCGCCCGGGCGCTGGAGTATCCAGAGCCGGCGGCAGCGACCGGCTGGTCGAGCTTAACAGCCCTCACTTCCCTACACACTATGGCAGACAAACAGCCGAGCTTCGCCGAGCGCGTCGCGCAGATGCACGATGCGGCCGAGCAGCTCAAGGTCATCACCGAGATCGTCGCCCTCGAGGCGATCCACATGGCCGCCGCCGAGAAGCGCTTTTCGGAGCGCCGCGGTGACAAACGCGAAAGGCGAGCCCGCTAGGCCCGCCCCTCTTTACCCGTCCGTTCCCTAAGCACTCATTGTACCATGCCAACACCCTACGACGACGAGGCCAGCCAGCTGGCGGGCGGTTCGTGCCCGTACTGCGGCCAGCCAGTCGCCGGTCCGCTCGATCCGCTCGGCGAGTTAGAGCACAACTAGCTCGACCTGCCCTTCACGACGCGCGAGCTGCAGCGCGTCGTGAAGACCGTCAGCCCACCATCCCCCACCATCCGCCCGAAGGCGGTGACCAATGTGGATACCTTGAAGTGAATCAGTTCTCCTCAGGCAGCCGACCGAGGTTCTTGACCCGAGCGCTGTGAATCACGCGGGCGACTTCGATCCCCTCGTCATTGGGGAGGGTTCGATAGAAAATCGTGTAGCGGTACTTGCCTAGCGGCCGGCGATATACATTGGGCTCGTTGGTCTTTCCAGTAGCGCGCGGGTTGAGCGCACACAGGTGGATCGTGTACTCGATCGCGAGCGAGACGCTGTGCGCGCCGCGCGGGCTGCGTTTCCGGATATAGGCAAGGATTTCGTCAATATCGCGCAGCGCCCGCGGCGCGTAGACGATCCTCATGCGCGGTATTTGTCGAAGACCGCACGGACCTCTGCTTCGCTTGCCGCTTCGCCACGATCAAGTTCATCGAGCCCTTCGCGCACAAGTCGCCGCTCCTCGTCGCTCAGGGTGTAGACCGCGTCGCCGGCCTCGGCGATCTGCTCCAGAAGCTCGGCAGCGTACTCCTGCCGATCCTTTGGGAGCTTCTTCACCTTCTCGATAGCTTCTTCCAGGACTTTGATCATGCGCCCATTCTATCACAGTGCCCGTTTCTGGGAATACGAGTGCTGATGTGCGTGCCGTTCGCCCGGGTGCACGGTTGCTCAGCCGGGCGACTCACAGCAAGCGTGTTCGTATGAGGCTGACATCGTCCGACGTGAAGCGGTCAGCCCACCATCCCCCACTACCGCCCGAGGGCGGTGAACGCGGTGGGTCCGCAATACCCTCCATGAGCTGCCGGAATTGCTGCGGTGCCGAAATCGTCGGGGTTGTGCCAATTCCTTCCGTGGGGAGTAGCCTTGATCCAGGCTGGGGGCCATCCCGTTAGGAGACCTGGGTGGCCACCTGAACGTCATGGTGTGTGCCACACCCACATGGCCGCCAAGCTAGCGCTGGCAATTGCGCTCCTACTTGTCACGGTTCGCAGTAGGGTCGCGAAGCACTTTTATTTTAATTTCGTTTGGCAAACTGGGCAGTATGAATAAGCACACGCATAGCAAACGAAATGGCCCTTCTGACAGATCTTTCCGCCTTTCACTTCTTTGTCTTTGCCACACTTTGCACATGTTCTCTTGGCCATCGATTCCTCCCTTTCCTATGACGAGTTCCGCTGTTCGATTCTTCACTGTACGTCGACACTGCTTTCCGTATTGCTAGTAGCAGCTGCGGTGCGCACTTTGGCAGCTTACCCTACAAGCCGTATCGGCCTCAATGTAATCTCGCATCACATTAGGGAAGCGGTTCTTGCGTCCCCGTCGATCAAGCAGAATACGTCAGGTCTGGGTCTTGGTCGTGAAAAAACGTCAACGCGCGACGACAGCTTAGAAAGCGATTCTCCAGTTCAGGTCATTCCGGCCGCCTCGCGCGAGAGAAGCAGTCCAGCGGCGTGGACTGGCAGCGACGGGATCCGGCGCCGGATCGCGTGGTCGATGGCCGGGAAGTAGCGGAAGATGTTACAGCGCAGGACGTAGGCGTGCCGGTTGCAATAGCTCTCGTAGACTTCGATCGCCGGTGCGTGCCCTTGCCTTTCCGATTGGCGAAGCTGTTATCGATGAAGCCAGCACCAGGGCTACGCCCTGGACCCAAGAGGTAAAGGGGTCTTCCGGGATTCGTGTGGGTGATCCGTGAGCGGTTACAGGGCAATAAGCCTTGTGGATAGCGGCTTTCTTGCATGTCGCGGGGTGCCCGAGTCGGGCATCGCGCAGAGATGGCCAACCGGAAGCCGAGGTCGTCGCCCCGGTAGTCGGTGGTGAACCCGATGCGGATGGCCGCGCGGAGGACCTGCGGAAAGTCGTCCCAGGAACCGCCGCGGACCACACGGCGACCTGCATCGCCGCCCTGGAGCCAGGACGATCCGTCCGACGGCGCGCGTCTGTAGCTGTCGTGCCAGACATCCTCGCACCACTCCCAGACGTTCCCATGCACTTGATAAAGGCCCCAGGGGTTCTGCTCGAAGCTGTCCACGGCCACAGTCTGCTTCCGGTACTCGCCCTTCGACCCGCCGCCGAACGCGTAGTTGCCGTCATAGTTGGCCTGACTCGGCGTAATGAAGGAGCCCCACCAGAACGGTGTCGTGGCGCCGGCGCGCGCCACGTACTCACAAACGTTACGCGGATGCAGCCTTACGGCAGAGGTCTCTGATGTTCCGTGGCGCCCGATGGTACGGCGCTAGAGCTGCAAGCGCAGCGGGACGGCACCCGTTGATCAGATCGGCGGCAAGAACAGGAGGAAGCGCGGCTTCCAGTTAGCTTCTGGCATGGACAGCTATTGACGGCGGATGTATTCTTCCGCGTCCGCTTCCCGTTCTGTAGTTCTTCTTGACTGGAGGAGTTCGATGTTGTCCAAGGTTCGCGATACCGTATGGCTTCTATCCAAACTTCCTCGCTTGTTTATAGCGCTTCTCGTGGCTGGGCTCGTGGTCGGCAGCATTCAAAACCCTGTAGTAGGGTTCTTGGTATTGCTCTTCCTTGCTGTCAGCTTTTTGATTGCCTATGGCCTGTGGAGTGTCTTAGCTAAGCACGGTCAGACCAAATGCCTCTCATGCGGACACGTGATGCATTGGACTGCATACGAATGCAAGAATTGCGGGCTTCGCAATCCCTTTGTGAAGCGACCAAGGTAATAATCCGACCAGAGCAGGAGGGACAGGCATGCAAAATGCGCATCCAACCGTTTTCCTTCCAATTAGAAACATAAAGCCTGCCGCCATAAAAGTAGTACCGCTCGCGAGAAATTGAAAAGTGGCAAGATTTCCCTGGAAGACGCTCAAAGGCTCATACATACCGCGGCTAAGAAAAAATGACAACGATTCCGCTATAGCCAACAACATAACAATCGCTGAAATCAGGCGGACCGAACGGCAAAATTGACGCCCCATAGTTGATAACTCGTAGACTCCACGGTCCCGCGACACTAACGGGCCTGTCGTTTCCCCTTTGGCTCCACGCTCGGAAAGCACCCGAGAGATTCATTCTTGAGAGTAACGCGGTTCCCATGCCATACCTCCGCAGCGCCGAAAAGATAAAGTATCTGAACCCAAAACGCCAGATGTTCTGGTCCTTGGATATGCTGCGCCTGAGGATTGCGCCAGTAATGCAAGACTACGCGCAAATTAGTCCAGTCCTTGGCCTTGATCCGCCGGCCGAGGGGCGTCGCCACAATTGTGCAGGGATCTGGAACGTGCTTATAATGCGAGTGGTCGGGCATGTTTTGCAAAAGGTCGGAAAAAACGATCAGTTGGCGTCTAGGTAAATCGCCCTGAAAGCTATGTGACCATAAGATAACGTCGAACGCCTCCAAGATCGGTGATACCGGCGCAATACTTCCCTTCATAAGTTCCGACAGTGCGGCGTCAAGTGGCTTGCCGAATTTTTCGTGCCATCTGTCGCGTAGACGGCGTTCGTTCTCAATAAGCGGGTTGATATTGTCGGGGTCAAGTGGCTTGCAGAAGCTGAACAATGGTGACCCCGCTTTCTCAGCATCGCCAGTTATGAGATGTAGCGACAACCGCTCGTGAACAGCGATGTCGCGTTTGATGCGGTTGAATAGGTCCTTGAGGGCATCACGCTGTTGTGGTGTGAACGGATCCGTCCAGTCGACAAGGACCACGATGTGGCCCTTGGTGACGGCGTTGATTGGACAGAGGTGCTCATCAACGACGATCTCAGCGCGTCGACTAATGTAGATAAATGCGCCAGCAGCGACGACACCCGCTGTGGTCCCGATAATCATTACAATGGCGAGGACGGTCCTACTGAATGGGCTCACGAACGCTATCCTGACGCCTGCGGGACGGAAGTCCGCGATTGCCCATGATCTCGCGCCCTGCGCTCGTCTGCTTCGCTTTCGGCGGCTTGCACCTCCGAATCGACGCGTTCCATGAACGCGTTGGCGTGCTCGACGAGTTGCTCAAGTGAACGATTGTAATTTTGGTGCAATGTCTTGGCGGCAGTAAGAATCTGCGTTCGACGTTCAACGAAATCAGATTCTTCCACATTGGGGAGTTTATCATCAAACTCGGGAAATTCCTCGAAGAAGGCTGGCGGCTTAGTCGTGCGAACCATTAGATTTTGCTGTCGATATGCGGTTAGTGCCGAACGGCACGCTTGGGCTGATGCTTGCATACCTGTATGAACAACCTCCAGATCGTGAAGTGTGTTCATAACGATCTTCATTATCGCTTTCACCTTCTTGTCCACGCTGTCGATGCGCCGCTTGAGTTCCTTTTGTGTCGCAGAGAGAATCGCGTTCATACTGGATCGGTACGCGGTCTTGGAATCTTCGTACGCTGCGAGCGCTTTCTTGTACGTTCTGTCGATGTCAGCGTACCCGAAATACATATCAGAGAAACCTTGCGCACCCTTCCATAGAGCCAGAATAGCTGCGGCGATGCCAACAAAGAGGAGGATGACGGCATCGCGCGATGCTAGAAATGCTAAAGGATCGGAAAACAGGCGAGGCCAAGCAGCTCCCAGCTCTGAGTCTGGGTTGGTGGTCAGGAGCGCGCGGTAGTGGCCGAGATAAAAATTATAGAACAAGAGAGCGCCGACACCAACGACGGTAAACATGATACCCAGTGTCTTGATAAGCCAGTTGATGTGGATTGCTGCACGAACGGCGAAGAAGCCGATTAGGGCGCCACCAAGAACGTTGGGCAAAGCCATGCCCAGTGCGTAAAACAGGCCGCCTGTAAGGCCCCAGTCGGATACCTGGGCAAAAAGGTTGGCATTCACAGCAGATTCACCAATCGTAAGGGCAAACAAGATGGCGAAGGCCATCAGCGGGACGTCAGGATATTTTGCCTCGCGATCAAGGTCGTGCTTTTGTTGGAACAGACGGAGGCCTCTTAGCACCGCGCGTTCCGTCATGCGGGCGGCTATCATGCGATCCCTCTGCTCCTGCCGGTCTTCGTTCATTTTCGCTCGGGCTTCGGTCACTGGCGTCGCGTAGTCCTCCTCCTGTGCAGTGAACGCCTGTGCATCAAATTTGCGGCCACCACGCCTCCAGCGGTCAATCCATGCTTGGCGCAGCTCATTCGCCGCGTTGTCAAACGCCGCCGTGATGTTTTGCTCTGTTTCAGAGAGCTGAGTATCAGACGTGGCGGGATGATTGCGTCGTCCATCGTTGCGGCCCCTCCGCTTCACCTTGAGGTCGCGAAGTAGCCTTCGCTCTCGAAGACCAAGAGGACTGCCGATGAACGGGAAGAGACGCGTGACAAACCACACCATTTGCTGAAAGATCCATCCCTAGGGGCTAAGGCGAGCAGGACGACGTGCGCGGAGACGTCTCAGCGGTCAGTGCCGTGCGCTATAGACCACCGTCGAAGCATAAACCATAACGAAGCTCCGCCACAGACCGACGAGGCGTGTGGCGGCTGTGGCTCCGGCCGCCGGCTCGAAAGGAGTTGGAGCCGCGGATTGCGAACATCGCAGGTGTAGCCACACGGCAACTTGGACCGAGTTGGGTCAGGCAGAGACGAATCTGAGCGCTGTCAGACACTTACGCTATACCCTCAGCAGCTGACGTATTCCGTGCGTCGCAGCAACAGTCGACCGGCGCCAGACACGCACCGCCGCCCAGGTTCATGAACCCCTCATCTTCCCCACCCCACAATACTCGCACGTGCGCAGCTGCACACAGCGCAGCGTGCCCCCTTTTGATTTTCAATCGTACAATTCAATCTGGCCGCGCGTAGCGGCCGGCATCCGCCCCCGGTTCGCTGCGTCCTCCCAGAGACGTGCGTGACCTTGTGCGTCCCACTGCGGGTTGCACTCCGGCCGGGTGCCGACCCATGCACGGGGACTTGCATGACTACAACGTGCTCGGCACGGCAACACGCGGGCTCGACATCGCAGCGCCAATCACGCTCTCCATCGACGACCGCCGCCGCCACGTTCACGTGATCGGGAAGACCGGCACCGGCAAGACCACGCTTTTGCGCACGCTCATCTACGACGACCTCACGGCCGGCCGGAACTTCGCCCTACTCGATCCCCTCGGCGGCCTTGCCGAAGCAGTAGTCGACGCCGTGCCGGTCGCGCGAAACGACGAGGTCATCTACTTCAACCCCGCCGACCTCGCCCACCCGATCGGCTTCAATCCCCTCGACCGGGTACCGCCCGACATGCGGCACCTCGTCGCCGACCACGTGGTGAGCGCGTTCATGCACATCTGGGGCGCGAGCTTGGAAGACACGCCGCGCCTCGTCTATGTGCTCTACAACGGCCTCCGGCTCTTGCTCGACACCCCAGGCTCGACGCTGCTCGGCCTCCCTCGCCTTCTGGTCGATGACCGCTACCGGGTCCGCCTCCTCAAACAGTGCGATGACCCTGTTATACACGGGTATTGGGAGAACGAGTTCGCCGCCTACGACGACCGTTTCCGCACGCAGGTCATCTCGCCGGTGCAGAACAAGATCGGCATGCTCTTGAGCCCGCCGGGCCTACGTCTCATCGTCGGCCAGCCGCGCTCCACCATCAACATCGCGCGGCTCATGAACGAGGGCGGCATCCTGGTCGCCAACCTATCCAAAGGCAAGATCGGCGCGACCGCGAGTCACCTGCTGGGCGCATTCCTGGCGACGACGATCGCGCAGGTGGTGGAACAGCGCGTGGCAATCCCCTTCGAGACCCGCCGCGACTTCACGCTGTATGCCGACGAGGTGCACAATATTGCCACGGAGAGCTTTGCGCAGACGCTCTCCGAAGCGCGCAACTGGCGCTTGATGTGCGTGCTTGCCCACCAGCACTTGTCGCAGCTTCCGCGGCGCTTGCAAGACGCCATCATCGCCAACTGCGGCAACTACGTGGTCTTCCGCATTGGAGCGCAGGACGCCGAAATCATGGCTCGCGAGTTGGGCATCGAGAATGCCCGGGCCCTCTGCGACACCGCCAACTTCGGCGCGTGGGCAAAGCTCCTGGCGCATGGCAACCCGACCGACGCGTTTCCACTGCAAACCCACATCCCGGCGCCGCCAGCACAAGGCCGCGCTGCCGCCGTCATCGCTCACACGCGAGCCAGGCACACGCGGGAACGGACTGCCGTCGAGAAGATGATCGTGCGGCAGTTGATTGACTAGAATTCGCCTGCAAGGAGAAAACACCCCTCACCTTGCAGTGCGGGCCTCTCGGTCTTGGTCAGCGGATCGCCAGGTTGCGTATGTGCTCGGTTTGCGCCCTTAAGAAGCGCTTTGCCGCCATCGCCCCCTTCGTCCGCGCGATCTCCTGCGCTGTCTTGGCGATGCGTTCGCTTTCCCAGCCCAGTGCGGCGACAAGGAGCGCGTACGCGTCGTTCAAGTCTCTCAAATCCTTGCCCAGAGAATCGTCTGGCGAGGGACGTTGTCCGTTGCGCATTGGTCCTCTCCTAGGCGCCTCCGTGGCGGGGCGCGTGGAGAGGAGCCGGCACGGAACGTGCTGGACAGCTTGGGAGTACCAAGCTGTCCCGGCTCCACAAAACACCTTTGGGTTAGAGTTCCCATTAGGGCCTAATCGTCTTTCGTTTGTCGCTGAGGTAGTTCGCAACCGCCTGGTGATGGGTGGCTACGGCTTTGAGAGCAGCGCGACCAGCTGCCGTCAACTTGTAGATCTTCAGCGGCGGGCCGCCATCGGGCGACCGCCTGGTCTCGACGTGCTGGATGAACTCCTTGTCGTTCAGCTTGCGGATACTCGCGTAAACTTGCGAGGGATCGATCCACACGCCGGTTTCGACCGAGAGCTTCTCAAGCACGTTGAAGCCGAAGGCCTCCTTTCCAAGGTCGTCCAGCTTCTTCAAGATGATCGCCTGCAAGTGGCCCAGGGGCGGGTCATCGAGCAGGGCTACGTCTTGGCTGGCACGCGACGATAACAGTCCCAGCCGGTTGGTCTTCGCAGGCATCGTGGTTATCCTTTGATGCCTTTTGCCCGGCCATAGTTCGCTCCTAGACCACTCAATACCACATATCCACCTGCGGCACCAGAGCCGCGCAAATTGCTTTCAATTCCAATGCATTGTACAAAGACATTGTACGGAGCTTCGATCTTTTCATGGTACGAAGTCTTCCGCCTTTTGGGCTTCGTACTGCTGTAGTTCGCTCCAGGACACAGCGCCCCCGGTCGTCCGCGATCGGGGGCTTTTTCAATTGACACACGCTATCGAGCAACGGTACTGAGCCTATATCCACTATGGAGATCGGCATGCGCGTCAGTCGGACGGTTGCTTCGGAGTCCTCCTCGCCCAACGAGCAAGCTCTGAAGGAAGCTCTCGACTCCCTGACATATCCGTTCGGTTTCTTCCGCGAGTACGACGAGCCCAACGAGTCGTTCGCTCCGCGCGTAGCGCTCGCGCTGCCCGCGCTTGCCCCGCGCGTTGCGGCCCTGCCCATCTGGCCGAACATCCCCAACCAATACGAACTTTGGCTGCGGAACGGTTCCGCGGCCTCTGTGGAGAAGGAAACCACCATGTCGAAGACGAACGACAAATACGACGGCCCGTTCCTGGTCATCGCCCAGGTCGGCCCGGCAATCAGGGAGACCGACAAGTACATCGAGATGCGCACCATCGTCATGGCTGTGCGCGAGACCGAAGAGGAGGCCGAGCGCGAGCGCGACCGGCGCAACGCCCTCAACGACGGCCGCTACTACTTCGTGATGAGCGAAGCCGAATACGACCAAGCAGCCTGATCCAGAACAAGGCCGCCGAGTTCCCGCGGCCTTGTTCAACGTCAAGGAGAACACGGTGACGAACGACTTGCCGGAGATCGCCCACCTCGGGCTCGACGAACTGCTGGCGCTGCGCGCCGCCGTCGACGCGCGTCTGGAAGAAGAGCGCAACGCCCTTTTGCAGCAGGCGGAGCGCGTCGATGGGGTGATTAGGAACGGAGCCAAGAAGCGCCGCGGGCGCAAGCCCAAGGACGAGGCGTCAGAGTGACGGCCATGGGCAGCACCAACGCCTACGACCAGGCCATCGCCGAGGAGCTGAAGAAGGTCGGGATCGAGACAGGCACTGATCGCTACCCGCACGAGACCAACGACGAGTACGGCTACCGGCTCATTGCCGTCATCGAGGATGCGATCGACGACCACGAGATCGAGATCGCCCTCCTCGACCGGCTGCGGGAAACCATCAAGGCGTTGCTCTAGGTGAAAACCGGCATGGCGCCCTTCTCCAAGTTGTTCTGGAACATCTGCGGAATTGTCGGCCGCCGCGCATGGACCATGCGCGGCTCCCCCACCGCCCCCACCGCGGCGGCCGGCATGTTGGACTACTACAACGCGGAGCTGGAGGAGATCGGCAACAGCGTGAACGTCTGGCGCCTCTGTGGCGAGCGCGATCGCGACTTCGCCTTCCGCATCGCTACAGAGATTGCGGCCAGGTTGAACGAGCTGGAAGCCGACCTCGACCGCGTCATCAACATCAACAAGCGGTCGGCATGACCAAGGCCATCATCCCCGCCGCGACCACGCCGACCGCGGCCACCAACGCCGCGACCGCCGCGCCAATGCGCGCTCCGCTCTCCGCTCGGCATGCAGTATCCGCGCCGCACAACGCCTCCAAAATGCGTGAGGTTCACCACCCGAAATCCGCGAGCTGGGCGCCTGCCGTGAGCCGCACGTTCTTCTTGGCCATGGTGTTCGCCATCGGCAGCGTGGTCGTGAACACCTTGGCCGTGCCCTCCGCCGTCGCGCAGCATTGCGAAATCGTTGGCTGCTGGACCGAGTGCCGGCCGGTTCCGGGCGGCCGGTACTGCCGCCGGTTCTGTCAGCGTCGCTGTTGGCGACCAGCGCAGCGTTATGGTCCGGAGCCCGACTACGGGCCACGCTACGTCCCGGCGGTAACCGCGCGCTCGTACGGCTTCGATCCCACGGGCCTCTTCCTCGTCATCGCCGGTGCGGCCTTCATCGGCTTGATCCTGACCACGGTCTTCATGACCGAGCGTTCCGCCATAAACGAGGTTCACCGGCAGACCGACGAAGCCGAATACCACGCGGCGCAAGCAGCGGCTCTCACCGATCGGGCGACTGCTACGGCAGACGAAATCGACCGGTACATAGACGCAGAGCTCAAGGACGCCTACGCGCGCGGCCGCAATTCCTCGGGATCACGCTATGGGTGACGATCCCAAACGCCTCCCGCCGCCTTCGGCCAGGCATCTGCCGGTCCCCTCCCCGGCGTCGACGCCGAGCGGCACCTTGCCGTCCTTGCCGAGCAGCAGCGGCAAGGTCTGGGGCAGTCGCACCACCATCATGGAAGCGGACGCGCGGTTCGTGCGCGCCCACAGCAGCTACCTTGAGGCGCGGACCGAACAGACCAACCAGATGAGGATGCTGGTCGATGCCCGCATCAGCCTCGCCCTCAAATTCGCAGAGCTGGCCGTCCTGCCGGAATTGGTACATCACGAGTATGACCGTGGTCATCGCGATCGCGCGCACCATGTCGTGATGCAGGCGCTGACGCACGAAGCTGCGGAGGTGAACGCGCGCATCAATCTGGTGCGCGCCCAGCAGCATCTGTCCTCGCTCCACCCCGACCCCGAGCCGCCGGCAGCGCCGCACCCGCCGCCAGCACCTGCGGGTCTGACGCCGGGCGAAGTGGACGAACTGCTCGCCGCGATGCCGGAATTGTCGGACGAGACCAAGAAGACCATCAGCTACATCCTCGCCGGCCGCTTACGCGAGAAGGAACGATCGCGATGACGGCCGCGTGGTACGAGACCGTACCGGAGGATGCCCACTGGCTGATCACTGGCGGCACGAGAAAGGGCAAGACGGGCCTGCTCACGCTTCTGGCAAGAGTGTACATGCGTCGCGGGGTTGACGGCCTCACCCTCGTGGACCCGCATGGGGCGTGCGCGCGGTCCCTGGCGGAATGGATGGCCAATCCCGCCCATGGCCAGCTGAAGCGGCCCGTGCATGTGCTCGATCCATGTGGCGGCACGGCCTTCGGCGTCAATCCGCTCAACACCTTCGGCGATACGAGCTTCGAGGCTTGCCATGAGGCGGCCGTCACACTGGTCTCTGTAGTCGAGGCCCAGTTCGACGCGAGCCCCGAGGAAACACCGCGGCTCTCGCGCATCCTGTATTGCGCGAGCGTCCTGTGCGCGCGCCACGGTCTTTCGGTTCTTGAGATAATCGAATTGCTGTCGCTCGGTGCCCATGAGCTGCGCCGTTCCCTTCTGCACCATTTTGAGCATCAAATTGTTCGGCGCGAACTGGAAGACCTGCACGAACTGGCGACGCGCCAGCCAGCGCGCTTTTACGAATTCGTCGAGAGCACCAGATCCCGCTTCATCAGGTGGGCGTCGCACCCCCCGATCGCCCGCATCCTGGGTCACAAGCACAGCTTGAACCCGCGCGCGTTGATGGACGGCCGGGCGATAGTCCTCATAGACCTTGCGGGTCTCTCTTACGAAGATGCCACGTTCATCGGCGCGCTGATTTGCGCCTCCTATTTCTCAGCGGCACGACACCGGCCGCCGCTGCGCGCGGCCCGTCATCGTCTCATGCTGGACGAAGCGGAATCGCTCATCACGCTGCCCGTCGCGCGCATGCTGGATCAGACCGCGAAGTATGGCCTCAACATCGTCGCGGCCGTACAGCGCCTCGGGCAGCTGCGAAATCGCGGTGACTTCATCGCCGATGCCTTGTTTGCAAACGCCAGTGTCAAGTGCACGTTCGGCATCGACGAGCCGGAAAGCGCACGTTTTCTCGCCGAGATGTTCTTCACCGGGCATCTCGATCTGGCCGAGTGGAAGCCCGGTACCGAGCGTCCTGTCGCCCTCGGCAACGAGAAGACTACTGTCCGCAACTGGTCCGTGGCGGAGCACCAGGCCGAACATCACACCCACGCACGTACCGCTTCGCACAGCCGCGGCGAGGCGATCGGAACCACGACCGGCGCCTCGCAGGCCGCCGGAGAGTTTTCGGGGAGCGGCGATAGCGCGGGTATGGTGATGTCGCCGCCGGCGACGCTGTTCGGGCCTAACGCCCCGAATGCAACCATGATACCCACGCCGCTCTCGCAAAGCTCAGGCGAGAGCAATTCTCGCGGCAGCTCAAGCCAATCAGCAACATCGTCGGGCACCAGTCGCGTCTCTATCGACGTGGTTGGCAATGCCGAAACAGTCGGCCATGGCAGAAGCCGCGGCACCTCGCGCGGCCAAGGTCTCTCCGAAGTTTTTGTGACCAAGTACGAGGTGCTCCCGACGCAGCTCTATTCCCTCGAGGAGCAGCTGCACCGCGCGACCGGCGAAATCATGAACCTGCCGCGACGCGAGCTTTTTCTCAAAGTGGAAAGTGCGCGGCCCTTCCGCACGCGCACCGCCGATCTGACGCCGGCGTTCACGTCGCTGATGTTCAAGTCATTTATGCTGCCGCTCTTTCTCAAGAACGCAGCAGCACGCAGCCCCTATTTGCGTCCTGCGCCGGAGGTCGACGCCGCGATCGCCGCACGCTTCAGCAACATCCTCAAACCGCCGGCGCTTCCCGAGCCCGACTTCACCGCACCGGAGCCGATGCCGGTTCGCGATGCCCCGGAGCAATTCGCGGCGGACTTCTGGGCCACGCGTCGGTTGCCGGGCCCCGACGACGAGCCGCCCAAGCCGAAGCCCAAGAAACCCCGCGGTCGGCGGCCGATCGGCGATCTCCGGCCCGAGCACGACAAGTTCCGCGTCGTCGATGGGGACAAGGAGAGGTAGCGCAGGAATGGTGCGGTACACTGATGAGCACATGCAGACGCTGACGCCGCAATTCAAGCGGTTGTCGCGACCGGACAACCCTCCGCCTTTCCGCATCACCGATCGCGACATCGCCATTCTCCGCATGGTCGCGCGCTTCCGCTTCGCAACGAGCGAGCAGATCGTCCGCTATTTGATGATGCTCGATGCCTCAACGAGTCACCAGCAGGTGCTGCGCCGGTTGGCCGGCCTTTTCTACAGACAACTACTCGACAGGCCCCGCCAACAACATCTCCAGCTCAGCACCTTCTCGCACCTGGTCTACGCGTTGGGCCGCGAAGGTGCCCGCGCCATCGCCGACAACGCCCCCCACATCAATCCGCATCTGGAGTGGGCGGCGAAGAACGCACGCGCGACGACGCCGCACATCGTGCACACGTTGGAGACGACCGACGCGATGCTGCACTTCGAGCACGCGTGCCATCAGCGCGGCGATGTGCGCCTGCTCGATCACTGGGATTGCGCCGCGTACTTCCCCGCCGCTACGCATGATCTCGTCGATCCGTTCAAACTGCGCGTCACGGTCCAGCATGAAGGCAAGCCGGTCGCCCTCAACGCAATTCCCGACCGGCTCATCAGCCTCGTGCTGCCCGACAATCGTCGCCACAATTTCTGCGTCGAGATCGATCGCGGCACCATGAGCGTCGCTGCACGTCGCCTCAGCGGCAAATCCAGTTTCGCGAGAAAAATCCGGGCGTATCACGCCGCGTGGCAGCAGGACCGCCACAAAGAGCAGTGGGGCGTCCAGGGCTTCCGTGTGCTTACCGTCACCCCCTCAGAGAACCGCATCAAGGGAATGCTTACGGTCCAGCGCAGGACCACGGCCAATCGCGCCGGCGCGATGTTCCTGTACTGCACGCCCGCGCGCCTGGCCGAACACGGCGTCTTCGCGCCGGTTTGGATTTCGGCCGACGGCGACGCCCAGCGCCTGCTTCAGCAGGCGGTGTGATACAATGCTCGATACAGAGTATGGATCAGGACACCAAAGCCGCCATAGCGCAACTTACGAAGACCGTGAAGGACGGCTTCGCCTCTTTCGAGGCGCGTATGGACAAAGGCTTCGCGGCTGTCGCCGAGGACATCAACTTCATCAAAGAGAAGATGGTCACCAAAGACGAGCTGCCCGAGTTGGTCCGCCCCATCATCCGCGAAGAAGTCCAAGCAGTCGTTCGGCCGATCGTTCGCGACATCATCCGCGAAGAAGTGCGCCCGATTGTGCGCGAGGAAATCACCGAGGCACTGAAGCCTATCGAAGACCGCCTCACTTCGGTCGACAGCAAGATCGCCGGCACGAACCGTCGCCTCGACACGGAAGCCATGCTCCGCGGCGACCTCGCGCTTCCCAAGCGCCTTGCGGACCTCGAAGAGAAAACCTTCGGCTCCTCGCGCCACCCCAAGCACGTCCCACTCAAGTAGCGCCCGCCGCTCTCGATTGCTGCTCCGCCGGCGTCAACGTCCGGCTGGATGAGCCGCGCATCCACATGCTCGCCAGCCCATTCGTTCGCCCACGGTACAATTCGCACAGGCGACTGTTCTTTGAGAGGTCTGGCTATGGACCGTGAACACGCCGAGCGCGTGTACTTCGAGCAATTGAAGCGCACCGTCTCGATCGAAGCCGTGCTCGCACGGTACGGCGTCGAGCTGAAACGACAGGGCAGCACGCTCAAGGGCTGCTGCCCCATCCACCAGGGATCGAACGCGCGTCAGTTCGTCGTGTCGAACGGTCTCTGGCATTGCTTCGGCGATTGCGATCGCGGCGGCTCCATCTTGGAGTTCGTCGCTGCGATGGAGCACGTCGACGTGCGGGATGCCGCTCTCATGATCGCGCGCTGGTTCGCGATCGAGGGCGCACACACGTCCAACCAGCAACCCCAGCGAAGGAGTAGAGCGATGGCAGGTGAAAAGCCCACCATGAAGGCGTTCGTCGTGGAGGACCGCGCCGAAGGCGACGACCGGGAAGGGTTTTGGACGCGCGTTGGTTCAGCCTGGCCGCACAAAGACGGCAAAGGTCTCAACGTGCAGCTCGCGTCGGGCGTCTCGGTCAGCGGCCGGCTCGTGCTCCGCGAGTACACGGAGGACGATGCGAAGGAAGAGGAGCAGAAGACGAAGCCGCGCAAGAAGTAGCGCGGATCAACTCCGGCCCCGCCATGCGAGCATGTGCGGGGCTCTTTCTCTCCCGCTCGTGATCCGGTGCGCGACAGGCGCGCATCGGTAGCGAGCAGGAGAACGAAATGTCGAAAGACGGAGAACGAGCGAGGCGCATTGCCGCGCTCAACGACAAGTTTCGGAAGGGTCTCCCCGCCGGGGGCCGCGTCTACATGACGGCCGGCGTCAATGCGAAGGGACCCGAGTTCGTGTCGAAGGCGCTGGCGAAGGTGATCGCGTTCGACGACTTCAACGAGGGCAACGACCCGCACGGGGAGCACGACTTCGGCAGCTTCGACCTCGGCGAGGAGAAGCTCTTTTGGAAAGTGGACTACTACGATCTCAAGGCCGAGTTCGGCTCGGAAGATCCGAGCGATCCGAAAAAGACGCTGCGCGTCATGACCATCATGCTGGCCGAGGAGTATTGATCATGCGCAGGGTGACTATGGGCCGGCGCTCACGAGCGCCGGCCATTTTGCTGTTGAGCCGCTATCCCCACGACCTCGTTGCTCCATTATCATCCTATTGCGACAATGAGGATTATTCGCTCGCACACGATCATGTATGTCATCTGAAGGAGGAGCGGTCGAAGGAAGCGCCCAGGCCGACAGCAAACCCAAGAAGACCACCAGCATGGCTGAGATCATGCTTGGGATTCCCGGAGCAGAAGCCGTACAGGATAAAGTGTTGGATAGCGTCACGGCCGGCATCAGGAACGATGGGGCGACTGGACCCGCGGACCCTGTGCAGCCGAGCCGTCCAAAGGGGTATGAGAACTATGAACCGCTACCGCCGGGAGAGTTCCAAGCGTGGCTTTTCAGGCAGCTCGCGGAGACCATCCGCAAAATGCCGAATGCGCCACTGACCAGAGTATCCCAAGAGGCCGCGGAGGAGATTGCAGCAGCCATACGCGAAAAGACTGCCGCCATGCGCGACAAGACCGAGGGAGATCAACACTAGCCGTGCTTGCCGTGGCAATGCTTGTACTTCTTGCCCGAGCCGCACGGACATGGAGCATTGTTGAAAACCGTTCCCCAAGTCGCTGGATTCTTAGGATCGAAGCGAAGAGCAGACCCGGACGGGGCTGACTGCGTCGGGTGCGACGGATGCGTAGCGGGCGTCGTGTGCAGCTGTTCCGACGGCTCGGGCGGCCGAAGCGTACGCAGCCATGCGTCTGTGAGCGGTGTCGGCGACGGTTTCAGGGGCGGCTGCTGGGCCGTTGGCGACAGTTGATCCATGACCTCTGGTAGGACACCTACGAGACCAGTGCCACGTCTGCACGCCGTCCTCGGCGACCGAAGTCGATGAAAGAGATGATCCGCCAGATGCTGGAGAAGAAGTGACTACCGGCCGGCCTCCTCGCGAGCGCCGGCCTTTCCCAATTTTGCTTCGGGCCTCATCAGATCGACCGACGTACGAACCTATGCCAGCTTGGTAGCTATCGTTCGTGCTGGTAGTGTCCCGATTGCCGCAGACCGCGAATACACTTTTTCAGCACGTCGAGGGCCAGCTCGGTGCCATCCTTCTCTTTTCCAGCTTTGGACTACTCGTCGGCCGCGTGGACGCTTGGAGTTAGCGTTCCCACAATTCTTGCGGCCATGTTCGTAGGCGTATGGGTCCGGCGTGCGACGAGAGCTGCCGCTTTCGCGCTCGCCGCGTCACGCGCAACCGCCGACTTGCGCCGCTTCCAGGCCGACTTTCGCATTCCAGAGGCCACTCCGACGACAAGCCATGCGACGCATCGATTCGCACGGCAACAACGCCGCGTTCGCACCTTGCACGATGCAGCACGGTCGCAACAGGAACTCTACCGAGATCGCGCCACGCGCAGTGTACTTTGTTTGTGGCTCGCAATCACCGGCCTGGCCCTGAGCGTTACTGTCCTTCACGATATTAAAGGATTTACACCCTACGTCGCGTCCCTTGAGTTGCTGGCTTTGATCTGTGTGCTGCACCAATGGTGGTTCGCACTTCGGGCCAATTACAGCTGGGTTGCCGCTCGAACACGCGCCGAACTCCTTCGCCAAGAGAACTTCATGAGCGTGCTTTTTGCGTCGCCTGGTGCCCCACCATCTGATGCTGAAATTGACAAGGCCTTTGAGCGGCAACTGCAACAAATAGATAAGACGGTAATTCAAGGTTCCTCGCCGCGAAAATGGCCGCGGTTCTGGAATGCGTCCAACGAAGCGCTGGCCGATCGGGTGCGGCGTTATTGGAAGGACAGACGCCGGCAGCTCCAGTCAGTCAGCGGCGTAACGTCACCCGTCGGCACGAACGATCTGCTCATGTATATTCATAGCCGCCCCCTTGATCAATTCATGTGGTACCGCACAAGTCACCACCGGTTGCATCGCGGCGGACGGGCACGGGTGGCGCTGTTGGCCGTATTGTACGTCGGCGCCATCGCCTTCGCTCTGGGCAAGGTGATCGTCAGCCACCCGCAAGCCGAAGGGGTCTCGGACGAAACCTCGGCATTGGGCAACATCCTTTCATTTGTCGTTCTCGCAACGACAGCCATTTCGGCGACGCTAACCGCCCTGTACATGAGTCGAAACGACCGCAGCCTGCTTCATCGGTATGCGGCGCAAGAACAGTCGATTAAGGACTGGATGCGGGAGTTTCTAAGCAGAATACCGGGGATTGCTACGCCAGTCGCCTCGCCTGTGGCATTCTCTGATATCAGTGAAGACGTGCTGCGGCTGGAGGATTTGATAATTGCCGAGCTGGCAGATTGGATTCATATTTCGCAACATGACACCATCGAGTTGGCGCCTTGAAAAATGCGTGTAGTGACCACAGCGCGGACTAGCGACTGGTGCGAATCATGCTACGCTTGAGACATTATGAGTTCGCTATACAGCACATATGATGGTGGAAGATAACGTGAGCAAAGCCCCCGCCCGCGTCCATACAGGCCGATCGGCCTCTGAGCGGATGGCTGCGGCTGGTCAGCAGGCGGAGGAATTATTTCAGCTCATACAATCAACTCGGGGGCTACCCCAGCGCGAGCAATTGGACCTTTGCTCGCAGCTAGGCAAGATAAAAGTGGAAGCTGCCGGTCCGCCCGCGGCGGACGATCCCTTTGATGACGTGGACAGCAGGTTCAAGTACTTCGTCTCGTTGGCGGTAGAAGTGCCTCAGCTACTTCTTAGCCGAAGCCAGGCGACCGATTTCACGCGCCCCTTGATGGAGCTCAGAACCAAGATCCAGGCATGGGCAGGCCCGTGTCACTGGAGGAAGGTCGCTCTGCGCAAGGCGTCCTGACAGGCATCTCCGGGCCTTACAGGTCTCGTGCCACCCTTAAGCCAACGTTGTCAGCGGCAGCGTCTCTGGGCAAAGGTAGTCGTGCCGCTGACCGAAGCCGCCAGGGCGGATCACGAAACGAGCCTCCCTTGGCTACGGCAAGTGGTTGCCCGCTTCTCCACGCCGTACCATCAGTCGGGCCGTCCGTGTAGTTCTCGTGGTAGTCATCCTCCACCCACTCCCAGACGTTACCGTGCATATCATGCAGACCGAAGGGATTCGCCCGAAAGGTCCCTACGTGAATGGCGCGGCCAAGGCGATTTCCGAGGCCGCTGCCATTGTAAGTGCGCGTTCCGTCAAAATTGGCTTGGTGGCGCTCTATCCGTGGCCCCATCCAGAACGGTGTTGTCGTGTTGGCACGGCACGCATATTCCCACTCGGACTCGGTAAGGAGCCTGTACCTTGCCCCGGTCTTCTTTGATAGCCACGCGGCGTAGGCCTTCGCGTCATTCCAGGTCACGCCGACAGCAGGAATAGGTTCCGTGGAGAGGCCTTCTGGGCAATCCGCTCCGTGTCGCTCTGCTTCGAAAGTCGCCCATTCATCTGCCGTCACCGGAAACTTTGCGACGGCCAGCACCTTCTTTAGAGTCACGCGCCGCACCGCACGCTCATCATTTCCAGCTCGCTCCTCGCCGTCGGGGGCACCCTGGTCAAACGATCCAGGTTGCACCACCACCATTAACGGACTCCAAGTCCTCTCGCCATCCCGGAACTCCTGGCCTATGTGGAGCAGGGGAGGGGCCTCACCTTCGTGGGCAGCCGGTCTGGCTACGACCCACCCCTGACTTTCGATGACAGGTCCAGCCTCCTCGATGAGAGGATCCGATGGATTTCGTGCGACAAATTGCGAAAGATCGGCCGCCGGGATTGGAACCGTCGGTTCGCCCGTCTCGCTTTCGGGAGGTGCTTCATCTGATGTCGGCGGTGCTGGTGTCCAAATCTCTCCGACATCCTCTCTGCTGTTGACGAACGCGAATTGAAAGCGCTTTAGCTCTGGCCAGAGCTTCGGAAATGGCTCCCGCTCCTCCAACTCAAGGGGATGGAAGGCAGGCGGACGAGTTCCGTTGACTGTTCGCTTCTTGGCTGGCTCCCGACGTGCATTGAAATAGTCGAACTCCTTCTTGCAGTATTTCGATTTCCGTGAATCGTGCGACCAGCACAAGACAAAGCAGTCACACCGGTCGATCGCCGCCGGAATCTCCTCCGGCCATTCCGTACCGCTCAGCATCTCCTTATCGAAGAAATATTCGATGCCGCTTGCCTTCCAGAATCTGCGATGCTTGTTGATGCGATAGATGTCCTCGTTGGCGTACGATATGAAGCAGTACTTCCATTTGAATGTGCCCGTGCTGCCCTGATGTGCGCTTTCCGTAGCGGCACATTGCAGTTCAAAGAACAAAATGCCGATTGGCATGCCCTCCACCTTGAGGGTAACCTCGGGGGAGAATACTCTTCCCTCCGATGTGCCATCGGGGATCTGGACTTTGAACTTGGTTGATTGGGTCGCGCCCCTCCAAAGGACCGGCTGTGGCGCCCGCTCCAGTGTTAGGCCTTTGCAGTCTATGTCGAATGTGAGGAGCGCACCCCGCGGAATGCTTTTTAGGAGCGTTCTGCTGTCCTGCTCGACAGCTCCTGGGTCGCGCTGGGCCATGCGGGCCTGGACCTCCGCAAAGTCGCCGGTGTTGTTGAGAAAAAGGTGTACCGTGACACTCTTCCCCACTGGCGCGTCCCTCGGTGCAAACACGCTGAAATCGACAAAATCGCTTTCAAGCGCTTCGTCCTCCCCTGCGCCCGGTGGCGGAGGTACGCGAATGTCCGCGGCAGGAACCGTACCGAGTGTTCCTTGGGCAAGACCCAAGACGCCGGATAGCCATTTCAGCAGCTTCTGACCAAGCCCTTGCTCAACCGCGTAGGCCGTTGCAAGGGCCAGGGCTGCTAGTAGGAAACCGAAGCTAACGGACCAATCCGATATTCCGCGCCCTCCCCGTTCTGCGTATCTTGGCAGCGCCGCCGCGGCGACGAGCGTCTCTGCAAGCCGCCGCAGCCGTTCCTGCTCACGCGATATTTCGGAGGAAATTATCGCAGCGTCGTTGGCGATTTCCTTGCTTCTCTGTACTCGCAACGCCAGCTCGACCGGAACGGAAATCAAGGACTGCTGTGGGGGCAGTTCGGGAGCTGCCGAAGCCTCACTTGGTGGAGGCGCTTCGGGACGATGAGGTTCTGTAGGTCTCTGTTGTTCGCTCTCGGCAATAGCTGTGGCGATCCGATCAAAGGAGTCGTCGGGTCTCGTGGTGTTTGGGTACGGAACGATTGGATTTCTCGTTAGCTCCTTGGGCAGCGCACCAGTGTCAACACTTCCGATCGCAATTGATTGCGCCGACTTGCTCTCGGAATGGAGAATGCTTGCCGTGATCTGCGTTATCGAACTCGCGACCGAGTCGGTGCTGAGCAGCACCAGGACACTGTCAGCTTCGCGGACTCGCCGCTCGACCTCAGCCTTCCAGTTACCGCCGGGTGGTAGATCTCTATCGGTGATGACCTCAATTCCGCGTAACTCAAGTTCGCGAATGAGCCGTTCCGCCTCAACTCGATCAGCCTCAACGAATGCGAGAAATACTTTCACTGTGGCCCCCACGGGTCGGTCAATAGCAGTGGTGCTAATCGAATACCTCTGCTCCCTCCGTCACCGACCGACTTTACATGCACGCGGGGGAGGTCTCAATAATCCCCTCTGCCCTGTGGTCAGCGGGACACTCGCCCGCACCTCACCGCCGAAGCTGGTGCCGGCTCGGGCAGGAAGGAACATGCGATGCCCATGACGAAGGAAGAACGCGAGTTGGGCGGCATCGAGTTCCCCGCCGATGCCGACCTGCGCTATTCAGCGCTTGACCGCGAGGATTACCTGAACTGGGCCTTCCAGTCGCTGCGGAATCCGACGATGGCCGCGCTCTTGTGGGACTACGATCCCGAGCTCGTGACTCTTATCGGGTACCCTGTGTCGGCAACGAACGAGCGCGCCCCGAACCCTTCTTGGCGCCCGGCGAAGACGATGGCTCGATCTGCGAAGGCGCCGAGGACGAAGATGAGAGGTTCATCTTCACGTGGTTCGACCGCCAGATGTACCTGGACTACGCGTTCCAGCGGCTCAGTCGCCCGGAGATCGTCCGACTCTTGAAGCACTGCGAGCGCAAGCTCGTCCGCTACATTCAGTCACCGCCGGCGCTCCCTCCCGGCAATTCAGAGCAAGCGCCGGGGCAACCCGCGCCGGCAGGCGCGCCTTGGTCTCCTTGCGGCGGCCCTTTTACGCCGAGCGTGTTCGCGAAGAATCCGTTGGATTTCCCACTTGCGCTTGAACTCTCTATTGGGCAGCCAACCACCGTGTTCCTTTTTGCTCTCGAGCTGCGCCAGTGCCTGCTCCTAACGTTCCCGTTTTCACTTGGAAAGCTTCCCTGGTTTCGTGTCCTGTCGTTGCAGTCCTTTGTCGCGGCCGAGGAAGCCGTCGATTTGTCTTTTCTCCTGCTCGTACTTCTGGGACCGCTCATAGTAGCTGGGGTACATGCGCCGCTCGTTAAGCTCATCCAACCTCCGCTCTAATGCCCTTCGTTGGTTCTTATTGAGCGGACCTCCGCTTCGGTCAGCGTCGTGTCGTATGGTTTGCCATTTCCCATCCCACTCCGCGTCCCGCTGATCCCACTTCCGCCTTCGAAGTTCCTCCTTAAGTTCCGAAAGGCGGTCGTGCAAATCGCGCACGCGCCGATCAGTCTTGGCTCGTACGAACGTCCAGAGCAGCCACCCCACCTGCGCTGTCAGCGCGAAAACGATGCCGTGATATAACCACACGCCGCCACCGAGCCATGAAGAAAGTCGCGCGTCTCCGTCGATCTCAAGTTTCTGCGGCTTGGTGAGGTGAATTGCGTCGAAGAAACGGGCCGTCATGCCCCTCGTTGCCTCATCAACGAAATACCAAAGCGTTGTCCCGACCTCTGGTGGTACGCCGAAAGGACTGCGGAACCCGAAGTGATTGATAAGGCTGTAGCTGATGCTGGCCGTTGAGATCACAACCACGCATCCGACGGTGAGCACGGTCAGCACAAGCTGCGCGAATCCTCGCCACGGGCTCTTGTGCAAGATGGCCAGCCTGTCGGAAGCCGCAGGCCGCGCACCGACAAGTTTGTCCAGGATCGCCGACTTTGCTTCTTTCGCGATGACGAGCGACGTGAATACGCGCTCGACGAAGCTGTACGCAGCCAGAACAACGAAGATCGCGGCGAACGGCCATATCCAGAGGTGTGCGGGCTCAAGCGGGATCAGTTGCAGCGGAAGGAAGGGCAGCGCAGCCAGCACGAAGAGGACCATGATCTGCGACCACCATCCCTTCGGCAAAGGCCAACTCACGAAGCGTGAAAACCGCGCCAGGTCGACCCAACCCCACACCTTCCCGAGCACCCCTGCGACCACCGTCTTTATCGAGCCCTTCTTATTCGGCACCGGCATCCTTCGACCTCCCACACCCTAGTGCTGCAGTTGAGCGCCCCCTACCCCATATACGCATATATTGACACTTACACAGTATACTGATATAATGCCTATTGGGGTGGAAATCCCTCTCTCCCAGTATCGCTGGCAGGCCCCTGCGCGGAGCATTCGCTGCGCGGACCCCTGCCAGAGAGCGGGAGAAAGGAGGGGCAGCCATGTGGGACATCCTCATCGGAATTGCCCTCGTCATCGTCTTCATCGGCTTCAGCGTCTGGGTCTACGCCCTGATACGCTATGACTTGATACCGAAGATTTTGTACGTCTTCGGCAGAAAGTCAGGCCGCCACCCGTGGCCCTGGATGGAGAGGTGATCAATGGAGCCGGGTACCCTCGGGTACGCCGGCTCCCTTTCTTTGGCCCGGCGCTGAGCAACCAGCGCGGGAGATGAGTGCAAGAATAGAAGAAGGATAAGTATAGGTGCAAGGCGGGCGAAAGATATCAGCGCCGTTGCAACCGCGCATCTGCATGTTGATCGATCGCCCGGTATAATACGGCACGTCAACGAACGAGCCGCTCTGCTGACGGCCGGGCTGTCTGCCGATCTCGGGGCTTGCGTGCCCCGACATCGTCCGCCTCTCGAAGCACTGCGAACGCGACCTGCTTCGCTACATCCAGTCTGCCGCTCCGCTCGCCGGCTGAAGCAGGGCCCCTCCTCCGAGTTGCGTTGACGCGCGAACGCTAGTATGTACACTGACCACATATGAAGATCGCGCGGCTGGTTCTTGGCCTTTTCGTCGGCTTCGTAGTTCTTGCCGTGACCGTTAAAGTCACCGTCTTCCTCGTTGGTGTGCTGGGCGCACTTGCGTTGGGCGCGATCGGCATCCACGTTTCCGAGAGCGAGAGAGCGCTTTACAACTTGGAATCTGCCGCAAGCATTCTCGGCTTCCTCGCTGCTGTGTACGTCGCGTACCGATGCTACCGCTGGATCAGCCCCGCTGGGACCACAGCAGTACCCAGCGCCAACTAACAGATCGCCAAGCAAGGCTTCGTCGTCTCCAACACCTCGCCACCTTCTCCGCCGTGTCAGAAGCACTCCCGTAACCGGCACGAACTAGCCGCTACCCAAAACAACAACGTCTGCGGGAGGACGATGGGCACCACCAAGAAACCACCTATTCGTCGAAGTGTATGATTTCCTTCGACTCCTCTCCTCTTTCGTGACCAGCTTGATGCAGCTGCCCGCCCATGTGCCGCGTTCTGGCGGCGCAGTTATGACGGGGGAAGGCTTCGGTCCCGGAGCGCACCCCGCTGCTCTGGGGCCGATCCCCCGCGCCGTACCAGCGACCGGCCCCCTCAACAATCGCCGCTATCGCAGCTCAACCCCGAAGTCCGACTGACCCCATCGAGCTGCCGACGCCGGTCCGCTCGACAAGTCCAAGCAGCCTATTCTCCGGCATGATTTGATGGTGGAGATCGGTGCGCAGGCGCGGTAGTCTCACTATCGGTCGCAGTCAATTTGGACGCGACCGTTGCGGGAAGCGTGGGCGGGAAAGCGTGGATCTTGGGCCGGGAGGGATCAGTCGCACTGGTCTCTCCCGGTGCCGCATTCCCCCCGCCCTGTCAGCGAGCGACCGGCACCTCGCCCAGCCCCGGCAACAGTCTCTCAATCCCCCAAGAACGGCGCGCTCCGCGCGCCTTCACATACTCAATACCCGCGATGCACCGAGCATCCAGAATGCGTGAGCTGGCCATCCAAAATCCGCGATCTGCCGGCCCGCGCCGTTGGCGCAGGTGGCGGGCAAGCGTTAGCACCCCTTCACTTCTGGCAAAGGAGCCTGAATCAGCGATCATCCGGGCTAGGGATTTTGCGGCCACACAATGGGCAGCAAGGTTGCTGCCCGTCCAGATCTTGACCGGTCACGGGGACGAATGACTGTCCATGGCGAAGTGCGACGGACGCCGCCCACCGGCGTTCAGCACGTGCACGCTCGCGATCACCCAGAGGCGCGTCGCGCCTTGTCGCGCTGCGCCGTCCTCTCGGCTCGTCTTCGGACACGCACATGACGTGGCCTCCTCGAAGCATTGCTCCAAGCGCCACGTCGTTGTTTTTGGATGCTTGTTAGTCTTTCTGCGGCCCGGTGGTGAGGGCGCTTCTTGCCTCGTACCACCCCCGCGCTTGACTTGCAAGCTCTTGTCCTGTTAACCAAACAATACGCATATGCGTGCCCGGTGGTAACTGGGAGCGCTCCCCTCTTTTTCCAATGCGGAAGAGGGTCCCCGGAAGGGGTGTTGGCCGACGCATGGTGTCGGATTGCAACGGGGCCCGAACGGCCCCGTTGACGATTCCAGGGGCCCGTTCCCAAAACGTCCGTCGTCTGATATATTGGTCTGGGGAGGTGCCTAACGCACCACCGGAGCAGGGCTCGCGCATCGGTGCGCGCGCCGATGCTCTTGTCCGTAGGGGGGCTACACCAACGGGGCTCCCTTATCAAGAAGGCCCACGCCAGCGCTCGTGGGCCTCGCTCTTTCAGTCCAGTCAGCGCCACGCGCCACATTCAGATACACGCCGGCGCTCCGTACCGGTGAGCGGCAGGAGCACCGGCGCGCACGCTACTTGTTCTTCTCCCCTTCCCACGTATCGTTGTACGTCTCCCGCACAGCCGGATCGTGAAGCTGGCGGCTCGGGGGACTGTAGCTTCCCTTCGCGAAATCTTGTTGGGCCTTTGTACTATAGTAGCCGCGCTCGTAATCGGCCGAGCTTTCCCGAAGGCCTTTGCCGTCCGACCTGTCGTGCTGCCCGCGGTTGTGGGCTGAACTCCACCATGCCATAGCAATCTCCTTACTACTGTTCGCCGCTCCGCAGTGGGAGTTTGCGAACTCCAGAGAATCCCAGCCCACTTTTGATATGATGTGTGCAGTTTCTTTGTTCAAGTCGTGCTTGCGCTGGCACATGGCGTGACCGACATCAGTACCGCACCAACCCAGCGCAACAACCTCCCAATTCCCCAGGAACGGCGCGCTCCGCGCGCCTTCACACACTCAATATCCGTGATGTGCACCGCGTGGAAAATCCGTGAGCTGGACCATCCGAAATCCGTGATCTGGCCGCCCGCCGCTGCCGCGGCACCGGGCTGTCGCGAGCCGAGCCCTGCGGTCTCGTCCCTTCGGGCTTCCATCCCTGGCGAGAAATCCCGTATGGTACACTGACAATCATGAGCAAACTCATCGAAGACGCAGTGAGGGTGTTGCGGGAATTGCCGGAAGACATGCAAGTCGCAGCCGCGCGCGCCATTATCGAGTACGGCGCCGACCACGACGATGATGTGACACTTTCTGACGACCAGGTCGTTGAAGTGGAACGCCGCATCGCCGTTCCCAATCGCAATTTCCTTTCGCTCAGCGACGTGCGTCATCGCCTGCGCCCTTTCGGCGTGTAATTGCACTATGGCTCACGACATCACACTCGGCGAAATTGGCGAGACGCTTGAATTCGTCGTCAGTCGCATGGCGACCAAGGCCGACATCGCCGACCTGAGGCAAAGCACGAAGAATGATATTGCAGAACTCCGGCAAACAGTGGCGACGAAGGACGACATCACGTCCATTCGCAACGAACTCACCGATATCCGCCGCGACCTCAAACAACTTGCGAGCCAGGTGGATAACATCCTCGGCCTCCCGAAGGAGATCGACCACGCGCTCGATCGCATCCGCCGGATCGAAAAGCACCTCGGCATCGAGGCCGATATCGCCGCTTAACTCCTGATCCCGTCTCCGCCGCCAAGACGGCGCGCTACAATGTCCCCAGCGCGGCACCTCCGTGGCTCTCCCCTGCGCTCGCAGTGAGCGTGGGCATCGAGCTACGGAGACAAGCCGTGTCCGATCTTTCACAGCAGAAACTGAAGAAGCTCGTCGAGCTTGAGGGCTACGACGACGACACCGACCTCATTGCCGATGCGGTCGCCGACAGCGTATGTCCCGCCATCTGCATGAACGTTGGCTGCGACTACACGGCCGGCATGGAGCCGGATCAGGATCGTGGTTGGTGCGAGAGCTGCGGCACCAATTCCATGAAGAGCGCGCTCGTGCTCGCCGGCATCATCTGAGGGGGCACGCCATGCAGAAGAAGGTCAAGCTCAAAGTGATCGCGCCGACCGCACCTCGCAAGCGGGCAGTCGATGCCCCACCGCCGGCGGTCTACGCGCTCAGGGTCTGGAGCGTGAAGAAGGTGAACGGCAAGTGGTACATCTCGCAGGCTGCCCGCTTCGACGAAAAAGGGCAGTGGGGTCGGCCATACGAGACGCTGCAACGCGCGACGACAGCGATCGCTCGGAAGATGGCCGCAGAAGTGCTGGAGCGGCACAGACGCCATTGTGAGCACTATCGCATCCGCGACTGATGCCACCCTCGACCCCGCACGGCACGCGTGCGGGGTCGCTCTTCGTCTATTGGTGCGTTTACGGAGATATGGTAGAATGTCCGCGTATGGACACATTTGTCATCCGAGACACCCACAAACTCGTCGCGAAACTGCAGCAGCGCGGATTTTCAGCGCAGCAAGCTGAAGGCATCACCGATGCCATCAAAGAGATCGACGCCTCCGAGCTTGCAACCAAAGGCGACCTGTCGGCACTCGAAGCCCGCTTCTACAAGTTCGTGTTCACGGCGATGGCCGCGCAGACCGCGTTGATTGTCGGATTGATAGAAATCATGAAATGAGCACGGCAACTCTTGCGACGAAGGCCGATCTTAAGGACGCACTGCGGACCCTTGAGCTCCGTCTCTGCAAGTTCATTTTCGCCGCAATGTCTGCGCAGACGGTGCTCATCGTCGCGCTGATTGAACTACTGAACTGACCGAAGCTGCCTACCGCCTCCGGCCGTATTTCTTCGGCGGCGCCGGCTTGTCCGACCACGACATCGCTTCAACGTCCGCGAAGCTGTAGCGAACGCCGGCTGCTTCCGCGAGTTGATCGAAGCAGGCCGGACACAATTTCTTCCAGCGGTTGAGGACGACGAGCTTCCACGCGTCTGCCGGCTCGACGCGGTAGGCAACGGGATTGCGCCTCTTGCACTTGTCGCAGGTGTCGGTATGAAAAGTAACCATTCTACTCATGCAACGGCCGGACTGTACGCGGGCGGCAATCTTCCCGCTATCCCCCGTTGCCGGCCGGAGCCGGCCTCGCCAATGCGACGCGCGCTATACTGACGAGACGGCCGAAAAGTCCAGCATTGCGGTGCTTTTTCGCCGCCTCGTGTGTCCGAGACCGAATTCTTTCAAGACGGCATCCGCTACGTTCCCACAAAGGTCGCCGCAAAGCGCGTCGGCCTCTCCCCCGACTACGTTGCTCGCATGGCCCGAGAGCGCGTCATCGTCGCGACGCGCCACCAGCGCACCTGGTACGTGAGCGAGGCGTCGCTCGATACATATCTCGCGAGCCAGGCCCAGCAGCGCGACGAGTACAACCGCAAACTCTCAGAGGAAGCGAGGCAAGAAGTCGAGCGCGTCCGCGCGGCAACGCCGATCACCGTCGCACCACATCCACAGGTGCACGCTCACGCGACCGCGCTCGCTCACCGACGTGCGCGCAAAACCTTCATTATCCAATCTCTCGCGGCGATTGTGTTGTTTGTTTCCGTGGTGGGCGCATTCGCATTAACGGACTTGGGGAGCGAACCGCGCACCGCAGGCCAATCGCACCTCGCGGCCGCATCGTCGCTGCCGTGGCTCGATACAATCGGCGACAAACTCTTCAATGTCTTTTGTCTTCTCTTCAACGACTGTCCGCGACCGGAACTCGCGGAGAATGCACCAGCCCCCGCACCGCAACGTCCGCAACCCCCGCAGCCGGAGCCAACACCTCAACCACCGCGCACGACGACCGCAATATCCTCGCCGACGCGCGAACAACCCATCCAACAAATCATCAATCAACCCGTCATCGAGCGCGTCACGCAGACGGTGCGCGTCGAAAGCGGGCTTTCAACATCCCAGATCGACGCTCGCTTCGCGGTGCTCGAAACAAGCATCACTCAACGCCTCGCATCCGTCTCCCCCAGCTTCACCGGGCCAGCCCCGTCGACGCCGGTGTCAACCCAAACGTTCGCCGCCGCGCAGAGGATCGACAACCTCTCCGGCGTCGCGATCGAAGGCGGCACCATCACGAACGCGGCCATCTCCGGCGGCTCCATCGACGGCGGGACGATCACAGGGACGATCACGAGCACCATCAATTCCCTGCTGGCCACGATCACCGATCTCACCGCGACAACGCTCACGGCGACGAACGCGACGACGACCAATCTCGCGGTGACGGGTACCGCAACGATCGGCTCTGCAACCGGCGTCCTCCAAACAACGAACGGTGTGGTTTCAACAATCCCCAACGGCGCGAACGGGCAGGTGCTGAAAATCGTCCTCGGCGCGCCGACGTGGAGCACCGATCTGCAAGGCAGTGGCGGCGCAGGCGCGTGGGCGACAACGTCCAATGATCTCGCGATTTATCCGAGCGATCCCGATGATGTCGTCATCATCGGCGATGATGCGACCTCGACCAGCGGCAACGTCCTCGAGGTCGCAGGTACTTCCCTCTTCCGCGGCGCGCTAACTGCATACAACACCGCCACCGCGCCGCGCTTCACCGCAACGTCGAGCGTAGCATCGCAACTTCCCTACGCGTCGACGACCGCGATCACAGCCACGACCGCGAGCAGCAGCAACCTCGTCGCATCAAACACATTCACGTTCAGCACCCTCACCGGCTTCCTAAAGGCCACCGCTGGCGCGGTTGCGACCGCCGCGATCGATCTTGCGAATGACGTGACGGGCATACTCGGGGTCAGCCGGGGCGGCACGGGCTGGGCCGCGATCGCAAGTGGCGCAATCCCCTTCGGCAACGGAGTCGGAGCACTTGCAACAACGTCGGCCGGGACCAACGGCCAGGTCCTCGCGCTCGCGAATGGCATCCCGACATGGGTGGCGACCACCACATTCTCGACGCCGCTCGTCTACAGCAATGGCAACGTCACGCTCTCAACGTCGGGCGACTGGACCGGCACGTTCGACGGACAGGAAGGCAGTTACTACCTCAACGCCAACAATCTCACGAACTTCGGCACGCCCTTCTTCAATTTCTTCTCGGCGACCACGACCGACGCGCTCGCGCAAGGCGCGACCAATCGCTACTACGCCGACGGCTTCGTGCAGGCATTCATTCACGCGTCCACAACCATCCCCAAGACGTACACTGCCAACACCTTCTCCGCGCTCCAATCGCTCACCAACGCGTCGTCATCCCTCTTCTCTACCGGCTACGCGTCATCAACCCTCTGGTTCGGCGGCGGCCTCGCGTCCACGTGCGCGAGCGGCAACTTCCTCACGTGGACGGCAGGACAATTCGGCTGTGCTGCGGACCAAGCAGGCGGCGCGTCGTTTGGCAAGACCTTCGAGCTCGTGAACGGCGCCCTCGCGCCAACGACGACGGTCGGCCTCCTCGTCTCCGCCTCCTCCACATTCAGCGGCGGCGTATCACTCGACCGCTCCACCACGACCAACGCCACATCAACGACTCTCTTCGCATCCCTCGGCCGCTTCACGAACAGCGTCGTCGATACGCTTCTTACGGCTGTGTCGGCGACCATCACCAATCTCACGACAACGACTCTCGTCGCGACCAACGCAACAACGACGCGCCTCGACGCGCTCGATTACGTCGCAGTCGGACGCACCGCCACCACCACCATCCGCGGCGATGGTGTGGCGAGCACCATCCCCTACGCCTCGACCACCGCTCTCACTGTCTCCGACACGGCAAGCACATCCAACCTCATCGTCTCCGGCCTCAACGCCGCCAACTGCGACGTGAAAGCATCGCCCGCAGGAGTGCTCTCCTGCGGCACGGACGCGACCGGCGGAGGCGCATCCTTCGGCCAAGCATGGGAAATCGGCGGCAATGGCTTCGCCGGATTCCTTGCGCCGACGACCACGCTGAAAGTCTGGATCGGCCAGGCGTCGTCAACCCTCCTGTCGGCGCACGGAGCGTTCTTCGGCGCGACCGCCACGTCCTCATTCAATAGCGCCGGTGTCCTGACGCTCGCGGGCAATCCGAATGGTCCCCTCGACGCCCGAAATGGAGTCGTAGGAGCGACCACATCAGTCGGCATTCTCTACGGCGGCACGGGCGCAACGACCGCAGCGGGAGCCCGCACCAACCTCGCCGCCGCCGCATCCGGCGCGAACGCCGACATCACGTCGCTTTCCGCCCTCACGCACGCGACCACATCTTTCCTGTTTGTCAATAGCGCCCTCTTTAATAGTGCCGCCATCGGCGCCACTGCCACTTCGACGTTCGTGTCGAATGGCTCAATCAGCGTCGGAAACGCGCTGACGGTCCCCGGTCAAACCTCTTTGGCGCAAGCATCCTCAACGATGCTCTCCGCGCTGCGCGGTTACTTTGGCGCGACGGCAACCTCATCATTCGATGGAGGCGGCGCGCTCACCTTATCCGGCACTCCCAACGGTCCCCTGCACGCCAACAATGGCCTCGTCGCCGCAACAACGTCGATTGGCGTTCTCTACGGAGGGACCGGGCTCATCACCGCCCCAACCTTCGGCCAACTCCTCCTCGGCAATTCCAGCGGTGGCTACACATTAACTGCCACAAGTTCGCTCGGCCTGCCGACCTTCGCGTACCTCTTCCCTTCAAACGCCACGTCGACCCTACTCACCTTCAGCGGCGGTCTCCTCTCAACCGCCTCCACAACCATCGGCAACGGCACACAAACAACCGGCCTCACCATCTCCGGCGGTGCGACGACGACGGGCAATCTCCTCGTCCTTGGCTCCACCACCCTCCAGAACTTCACCTTCGTAAGCGCGACCGGCAGCCGGGCGACTACCACCTCGCTCGCCATCACCGGTCTTCCATCCGCGCTCCTCACCACCAATTCTCTCGGCTCGGTGGTCGGGACGACTTCGCTCGCTGTTGCCTACGGCGGCACGGGCCTCACCTCCATCGGCAACAACCAACTCATCATCGGAAACGCCTCGGGCGGCTTCACCGCGATTGCAACAACATCGCTCTTTTCAAACTCTGCGCAACTCGCCAGCTGGCTCGCCGACGAAACCGGGACCGGCGCATTCGTCCTCGCAACGTCCCCAACGCTGGCAACCCCGACCTTCACCGGACTTTCATCATTCACGCTCGCTTCATCCACCCAGCAATCCATCCTCGACGGCCTCTTCGTCGGCCGCACGGCGACGACGACCATCCGCGGCGATGGTGTGGCGAGCATCATTCCATATGCGAGCACGACCGCCATCAGTGTCTCCAGCCTTTCATACCTAAACGGGGGACTTCTTTCACTCGCTTCATCGACAATCGGCTCCGGTTCGCAGACCGGCGGCCTCACCATCTCCGGCGGGGCGACGACGACGGGCAACGCGTACTTTGCAGGGAGTGTGGGGATCGGCACCACCTCCCCGTACGCGAAGCTCTCCATCAATCAGTTCAATGGCGGCACCACACCGCTCTTTGCGGTCGCATCCTCAACGGGCGCAGGTGCGACCTCGACGGCGTTCATCATCAATCATCTGGGGAATGTGGGGATCGGGACAACAAGTCTATACACCCACAGCAAATTGTCGATCACCTCGACGGACACCTCGACGGGTGGCGACGTGGATAACGGCGACGGCCTTCTCGACAGTCATCAGCTTCGTAGCGAGTACGTCATACAGCCGTCGAGCGGTATGGGTGCGGGCGACAGACGATTCGCGCTCGAAAGTATAACGAAGGTTCCGGCGGCGAGCACGAACGCCATTGGTGAGCTAATCGGAGCAGAAGGTGTCGCTTGGAATCAAGGAACCGGCGCAGTTTCCGGCCTGTCTGGCACTTCCGGCTGGTATCAGAATGACGCGCTCACGACGATTAATAGCGCAACAGGTGCTTTCGGCGGAGGGCAGAATGCCATCGGTACGACGACGAATGCGTTTGCGTTCAATGGCTACCAGACCAACCTTTCCGGCACGACGACGAACATGTACGGCATCGCTCTCTACATGGACAGGGGAGGCGGCGAGGTTACCAACCGCTACGGCCTCTACATTAACGGTTCGGGGAGCGCAACCACCAATGATTTTGGCGTATATCAAACACTCTCTGCACAGAAGAACTACTTCGCAGGCAACGTCGGCGTCGGGACCACCTCGCCGTGGCGCACACTGTCAGTCGAGGGAACCGTCTCATTCAAAAATCTCACAAGCAATACGGGCGCGGCGACCGCCTCGCTGTGCTTGAGCGCGACCAACGAGGTAACGCGCAACACCGACAACGAGACCTGCATCACTTCGTCGGAGCGCTATAAGAAAAACATCGAGACGCTTCTCGACGGGGTGTCGCTCGATACCTTGATGCAGCTGCGCCCCGTTACGTTCGAGTACAAGGATTCGCCAGGCCTGCGCTACGGCCTCATTGCCGAGGAGGTAGACGCGGTGGACAAAACGCTCGTCGGCTACGACGACCAAGGGCTCCCCAACAGCGTCCGCTACACGAGCATCATTCCCCTGCTCATCGACGCGGTCAAAGACCTCGCAACGATGGTTGCCAACTTCGCGCAATCGTTCACGAGCAAAGAGATACACGCCACAAATCTTCTGTGCATCGGCGAGACGTGCATGAATGAGAGCCAGCTCAAAACGCTGCTCGCTGGCTCGGCAGCCGCCGGCGCTCCGACCGAGGAGAGAAATTCCGAAGCGCCGGCAAGCGCACCCGCGCGGGAAGCCACTCCTGACACGGATGCAGCCGCAACTAGCACGTCACCCCACCCCGCATCAATCACATCAGGCGCGTCGTCAACACCGGATGCACCAGCCGCCGCAAACGACAACGAACCCGCATCGGCGGAGAGCGAACCGGCAGAAACCGAGTTAGAGGAAAGCGAGACACCAGAGGAACCCCCGGCGCCTGAACCGCCACCACTCCCCGACCCCGCCAACGACAATGTTCCATCCGCTGACGTGAAAGAGGCCGCCATCTAGAGCGGCCTTGATTGCGCAGCGACGAGTGCTCCTATGGCGCGACGCCTTCGATGGCATAGATTCGGAATTTCGCGTATTTCTCACCAGTCTTCCTGGCTTCCCTGTAGACATTTCCAGAGAAGACCGCTTGCGCCTTTTCGATATTCTCGAAGGCAATCACGGTGATGCGCGACTTGAGCGCTTCACCATCAAAGGATGTGGTCTTCCCACCACGGGCAAGGTATTTCCCGCCGCCATCTTGGATCGCTTTCCCAGCGACCGGTGCGTATTCCTTCATGTACGCTTCCTGGTTCGTCACGTCGATCTCTGCGACAACGTAGGCAGGTGGCTTTGCTTGGGCATGAAGGCCTTGCATTGCCGCAGCACCGACCACGGCGCCCGCAAGTGCTGACACTGCGATGACGGAATGAATTTTCATAGCTTCCTCCTGATTACCGACGCAACGCTCTCATCAGCAGCAGCCGGCGCTCCCACAGCAAGGATGCCCGCAACAACCGGCGGCTCATCCGCGCCTTCGACGACCGCGGACACCGCAACCACTACCACAGTGTCCGAAACCCTACCAATCACCTCTAGTGCATCTTCGGTGCCCGAAGTGACGGGGCGCAGCTGCATCAAGGTATCGAGCGACAGTCCGGACGCGCGCTTGCTATTTCTTGAAAGCAGGCCCGTAGTCCAACTTGTTCACAGGGCCAATCCATCTGCCAGATTTCATGCACGCTGCCTTCGCGCCTCCGCAGAGTTGCGGCTGCGGACTCGCTTGCACACATTCTTGATATCGTTCAGAGCACGTTCGCGTTGTTCCCGCGGTCTGGCACCGTGGGCCTGGGCTGTTGAAATGGAAGCAACCGCTCTGCTGACACGCCAGCTTGCGATTTTCACAGGTTGCTTTGCACGTCCCTACGCCGGTTGGGCAATTGCTGTTGCAAACGCTGTTCCAGCGAGCACAGAATTGAGCCCTGCTTTCAGCTTGTGCCAAACTGTCCCGAGGCAACAAGATCCAACCGGCAGCGGCAATAGTGATCGCAAGCAACATCTTCATTGTTAAACTCCCATCCCGCAACAATTCTGACGAGCGCGCGAGATCAGCAGGTCCCTTCCTTTGCACCCTACCCTATCGTTCGTCACTCTGTCCGTAAAGCAACAAGCGGTTGTCTGACGACCGCGTCAGCCACCCGTCACCAACAGCATCTGGCTCGTTTTCAACACCGCAGGCAGCCGCCGGCGTCCCAGATAGTGGAGTAACTCCGGAAGCGCCGGACGGCTCGTCCGCTTCTAGTGCGGGTGAAATGACGGACACCACAACAATTACCACACCCAACAATTCGATGTCTGTCGCGGACGGCACATCACCTGTTCCGGAGCAACCGTCCATCAACACTGATCAGCCATCGGCCGCCCAAGCTCCGGTTATTGCAGAGGAATCCGCGACGCCAGAACCACCACCAGCCAAGCTGCAACCAGCAAACGATAACTCTTCACCCCCAGTCGAACTACCCGCAACAGGCACCGAATAGGCGGCTCAATCACGCGCCACGAGAGCAGCGCGCCTTGCAAAATCCGCGATGCGCACCGCACCCGAAATCCGCGAGCTAGCCGCCCTCAAATCCGCGTACTCCCAATATCCGAGAGCTTGTCCCTTGCCACCCCGCCCCTACATGCCAACTCCACCCGTCCATGGTACAGTGGTGGTGTGCTTGTGGGCGCGAGCCCTGTTCAGCTAGACCCTCGGGTAAGTTGAAAAGCAGGCACTCATCTATATGAGCAGTTCCTACACACTCCAGTCGCTCACGCTTCGCAAGCGACCATTTTCATTCACCGACGGCTTGGCGAGCGCGTTCGACTACACACCACTGACCCGTTCCTACAACGTGTCTCTCACTCCGAACGCCGCAGACGCCCGCGCGATCGCTTCTGATTTCTTCATGACCGGCAACGATATGCGCACGGCACTCGCCGACTATGGGCGAACTCAATAGCCGTAACACTCCCGCCCCGCAGGATGGTCCGCAACACATCGGCCAGATCATTCGCCAGGAGCGACGCTTCCAAGGCCCCATTCCGCCAGTTGAAGACTTCGCGGGATACGAGCGCATCCTTCCCGGCGCGGCCGACCGCATTCTCAAGATGGCAGAGAACCAAGCCGGGCATCGGCAAACTCTGGAGCGCCGCGCCCTCTCGGGCGATCTCATCAAGGTGATGATGGGCACAGTGCTCGCGTACATCACCTTCGCCGGCGCGATGGGAGGCGCGGTCTACCTGCTTGCCAACGACAAACCACTGTATGGCCTGGCGGCTCTTGCGGCCGCACTGGGCGCCGCCTTCGGCCCAAAAATCTACACGGACTTCATCCAACCGAACCGAACCCAATCCCCCGCAAGCACCACCGACTAACCGAAGGCACCAAGCCTTCGCGACGGTTCAACGGCGCGCTCCGCGCGCTCCCCCACCACCAAAATCCGTGATGCGCACCGCATCCAAAATGCGTGAGCTGAAGCTCCGATATCCGTGCACTCCGCTTCATGCGGTTGACGCAGTGACCGCGCCAGGCGGCACGCCCTCGCACCACCCGGAAATAGTGCTCGGGCCTGCTGACAGAACCGCACGGTTGAAAAGCGCAGTGTTTGTTCCCATATACGGTCTATGGTCGAAGCAAACAAACCAACAAAGGCCCGCGCGCTGTCGGCCTCCACTCCTCGGAAGACGGCCAAGCTGACAACACCTGTCACTCCGCCCGTCGCCCACGTGAGCGACTATGCGGTTGGCGATCACATTTCTCATGCGATGTTTGGCGACGGCACCGTAACGGCAATCGATGCGAACAAACTGACGATCGATTTCCCCGAGAGCGTCACCAAGCAAATCATCGACGGCTACGTGAAGCGTCGGCAGCTGTAGACGATCGGGTGCCCTGCGCTTTTCCGCCGTGCCAGCGCACGCGTCGAGCACCGCGTGCAGTAACACGCTGAATCAAAACGTGATTTGATCACCACACACCAGCCGGCGCATCTTCTTCGTTGCAGCAATCGACGGGGGAACCTGTTGGGGAAGAACATGCTGCCGGCCTCAGTCGCCCGCACCGCTGAGGCCGTTATCTTTTTTGGCGCCCGCCGCCGCCGGCGTCGCCGCGCTGTCGCGCGCGGAGCCGTTCCGTCTCCGCCCTTCGGGCTTCCATCGCTGGCGCATCACGCGCAATCCGCGCGACGCTCGTTCTTCATGTTGGCGCGCCGGAATGTTGATAAGCGCGCGTTGCCATTCCGCGCGGACGTATACTGAACCGATGGACCACATCGGAGGTCATCTCGAAAAGATCGAACAGAACATGCGGCTCAACAGCGCCGACCCCATCGCGCTGCACGGGTTCACCCAGCTCCCCAATTTCATTCTGCGCAATCCCGATCTGTCCACCAATGCCAAAACGACCTACGCGCTCCTCCTCAGCTACGCGTGGCACAACAATCTCTGCTTCCCCGGCCAGGAGCGCCTCGCCGAGCACATGGGCACGCACGTCTCCACGGTCAGCCGCTCTATCGCAGAACTCGAAGAGTGCGGCCTCATAGAAATCGAGCGCCGCGGTCAGGGAAAGACCAACTTCTACACCGTCAATTTCGTCGTGAAAAAGAAAGTCCGCAAAACCTGACTTGCACCGGTGCAAGTCTTGATTTGCAGGGATAGGATTCCGGTTTTGCACACCTGCAATTCACTCTATATAAGAATACACAGTTGAGCATACTCAGAATAAGAATACCCAGTTACGGATACATTTCAAAAGAAGAATCCCAAATGCAGAATGCACCCGGAGGATGGAGCCCTACACAAGCGCTTCCACCACTCCCCGCTCCCCTTCGCTCTATTTAGCAAGCACCGACTGGCACTCCCACCTACGCCACACACGAACACAACAAGCGGCCGACGCGCCAGCACCGTCGCACTCAAGCACACACGCAACATGCAGGATTCGAGAGCCAGACTCCGTCCAGAACTCGCGATCTCACATTCCAAAATTCGCGATCCAATCACGCAGCAACACCTCATTCGGTAGCCGTTCGTCTGCCGCCGCGTCGCCCTGTCAAGGGCGCGCACACGCGCTAGCGAACGTGAACACGCAGCGCGGCCGCGAAGCGGCAAACCCTTGACAGGGCGCCTTCGAGCGGCGGCACTTTTTGAGGCTACCGAATGAGGTGGGCGGGAGGACGCACAGCGACGTGCGACTGCGGAGAGCGCGTGATAGGGTGAGACATTCCCCTGCCTATGCCCACCCCTAGCATCGCTCGGGCACCGCACACATCGAAACCGCCTGACGCGTGTCCGCACTGCGGCGGTCGATCGATGACGCGACGCGGGACGCGCAAGAAGAAGTTCGAGATCGTGCAGCTGTGGCGCTGTGCATCATGCAAACGCATGTTCACTCCGGCACCGGCCGCGTTGCGCAACAAGACCTATCCCCTGCGCGTCATTATTGATGCCCTCACGACCTACAGTCTCGGCTACTCGCACGAAGAAACGCTGCAGCGCCTGAAAGTGAAAGCCGGCCGCGCCATATCCGATTCGACACTCTCGGCATGGCTCGCGCAGCATGACGACGTCATGAGCTACCGTCGCTTGCGTGATGCGGGCCGCAAACGGTTTCCGCCGGAGCAAACCATCCGCTCGATCAAGCTCTATCACCGGCAAGTGTATCGCTACGCATTCCATCGGCCGAAGCTGGAGATGTTGCGGGAAGATGGCGAGCACCAGCGGTTCGCGCCACTTGCCAATTTCCTCGAGGCCTTTCCGCTCATCTGCCCGCACGGGCTCTTTCGTACCCAGGCCGCTGGCGGCCGCGCATCGCAAGCACAGCCGGCGTTCGCCGATGTCGGTCGCATCATCGTGAACCGCAAGGAGAACGCGGCGACGCGTGCCGCCGCGCTGGTGATTCCGACGGTCGGCGACAATCGGCGCCGGCATGATCGCCTGCAGCAATTCATGCTGGCCAACGACAGCGTGACAGTGGCGGTCGAGGTGCCCATCTGGCTGACGGAGGACGATATCGCCGCACTCGAAAGGAGGCACGGCATCGAGCTCGCGGCGCGAGACGGCGGCAGTCCGCGCGTGGTGACCGGGCACATGGACTTTGTGCAGGTGCGCAACGGTGCGGTGCACATCCTCGACTACAAGCCGGACGCTCGCACCAACAAACCGATCGCCCAGCTGGCCATCTACGCGCTGGCGCTGACGCGGCTGGTGCCGGGTCTCAAGCTCTTTGACATCAAGTGCGCGTGGTTCAACGAGGACGAGTATTGCGAGTTTTTTCCGCGCACGCTGTTCGTATAAAAAAAAGAGGGTGACGCATGGTCACCCTCCCACTTACTCGCCGCGCTTGCGCGTTGGCAACCTTGCGATCTTCCGGTCAATGAGCCGGATGCCGTAGTAGCGGCTCCCGAACTTGCGGATCTTCCCTTCCAGCTGCGGCACTCCGCGCACCCGATCGAACTCCAGCGTGAAGTCGTCACGGGACAATGATTGCAACCCATTGCCCAGGCACCACACTTCGTAGTCGCCATGGAGTTCTTCGATGGTGATCGCTGAAGGGTCCGCGGTGGGCTCGGTGCGATCGGCCATGTACTGCACGATGCGTCCGGTTTCCTGCTCGATGACCGTCGCGCCATCGCGGCGGAGCACGCCCAGGCGCGACACGCCGCGGCCGGCCGCGACAGTGGGCGTCAGCGTGTCCGAACCGCTTTGTCGGGTGGCTTCCGCGTATGCGACGATGGCGAGAGGCCCGAAGGCGGAAACCAGCTCGATCATCAGCGCGAAGAAAAGCGGGAGGCCAAAACCAACTGCCGTGACCGTCACAAACCCACGTGTGAGCCATGCCCAGAACTCGCCGACCGGATCGGGCGGCAGCGCCCCACCGCGCTCGCGCAACTCACTCACCTGTTGGCGCAGGGAGGCCGCGCGGGCATCGAGCTTGGCCGCTTCGTTCGCGGCCGCAAGCTCTTCCCGCAGTTCGGCGACCTCGCCGCAGGTCGCGGCCGTTCGTGCGTCGTTCTTCGTGCAGCTCGCGGAGAGTGTAGCTACGGTGCCGCGAACCCGCTCGCCGGCCATGACCGGCCGGGCTAGCACTGCTGCAATCGCAGCTTCCACTTGCGCGCCTGTGCGCTGCTGTCCGAGGGTCTTGAGTTTGGCCTCGGTATCAGCGAGCTCTTTTTTGGCATCCTCGTACGAGGCGTGTTTGGCCTCACGACTGCCGGTCAGCGTGGTCCGCTCCTGCACGTAGATGCCGATCACGGACGTAACGCTGAAAAACAGGCACACAAGCCAGGTGAGGCTCGTCGCAAGTGCAGCGCGTTGTCGTCCGCCGCGCCACAGCGCCGCGACAACGATCAGGCCGAACCCTTTCCACACATCCGCCCCAACGTTGGCCCACGCGATCGCCTCTTTCGTTTCCGGCGTCTGTCCGATGCCGCGACCATAGAGGTAGTTCGCGCGCATCGAAATCAGGAACATGCCGACTGTCGCGGCGGTGAGGATGATAATCACGAACCAGCGCACGAAGCGGCTGGTCTCATTCATCGTCATGTAAACCTCCACCTGTTGCGGAGGCCGACGAGCTCCTGCCGGGAGCGCATCGGCACTCCCGGCTTGGCGACGACAGCTCGTCGTCTGTGGATAGCGTAGCGCACCGCGGGCGGCGGGCAATGCAGCGAGCTGTGCTCAGCGGGCCTTCCCCGTGATGTCCGGCAGCGCGCCGTGCTGCTTCTCGTAGAGATCGACCATGCGCGATAGGAGCGTCGCGAGATTGATGTCATCGCGCGCCGCCAGGTGCTTCATGCGCTTTTTGGTCGATGCCCCGACCCGCAGATTGAGCTGCACGACGCGCTCTTGTGCCCCGCGTTGCGGATTGGCATGCTTGCCGCTGGTGTCCTCGGGTACCGGCGGCTCGCCGATCTGCTTGGCCTTGCCGATCCATTTGCTGAGCTTGCTGACATCAACGTCGCTCATGTCTTGGCTTCCTTTGCACGCGCCGCTTTCGCATGCCTGGCCTTCGCCAGCAGCTGCGTATGGACCTTCCCGAACAGAGCTTCCATCAGGCGCTCGACCTGATCGTCCTTCGTCTGGCGCTTCGCTTCAGTGAGTGCTTCACCGCGGTTGTGCGCCTCACGGTGAGCGGCACGCTCAGGAATGGCACCCGCAAGCACGGCGTAGCCGGCCTTCCCGATGTATGTCCGGGCCCCGTCTTCCTCGGCCTGGGTCAGGGTGCGACAGAGCGCGACGACGAGGCGGTCCTTCGGGATGCCCGCTTCGACAAGCTCGTGGAAGAGCACGACGGCCGGCCGGAGATCGTCGATGCTGCCGCTCGAAGGCTGGACAATGAGATCCGCGGCCTCGGCAATCTGCAAGGTGCGCCGGCTGACGCGGCCCGGCGCATCAAGTATCAGGAGTTCGTCGTCGTCGGCATCCGCGAGAGCCTGGCCAACGGTGGAGAAACCCCGCACATCGAGCGTCGGGGCGACTCTATTGTGGCTACGGGTGCGCTGCCATTCGAGCACGGTGTGCTGCTGCGGATCGAGATCGGCAATCCGAACCTTGAGGCCGGCGTGGGCGACCACGGCGCCGAGAGCCCGCGCGAGCGTGCTCTTACCGGTTCCACCCTTCTGGGATACGAGCCCGACCACGACTGCCATTGGTATCCTCGTTGCGCCCAGCGTCTACCGCAACCGTCAGCCATTGGCAATGGATGTAGCTTGCTAGCTTTCTACTTATATTGACGCGGTCCAAGCGAGGCGATACACCTCGGCCTGCCATGCCGATGCTAGAGAAGCACTACACCCTGGAGCAGGCGGTCAGAACGTTCTTCGCCGACGCGCCCATCACGGTCTCGACACTGCGCAGCGCAATCAAAAAACGGAAGTTGCAGGCGACCATGCCCGAGGGCAAGCTGCTGGTTACCGAAGCATGGCTTGTGGAGTGGCTCAGCCGATGTCGCGTCACCGACAACCTCCCCGACTGTGGTTCAAGCCAGGAAAGCGCGGCCGACCCGGCAGCTGGATTATCCTCGACGGAAAGAAACGACGCAGCACTCGCTGCGGCGCAGCTCGTCTTGAGCAAGCGCAGCTAGCTCTTGCCCGCTACATCCAAGAAAAATACGAACCTCCAAAGGGACTGGGTCAGGGGCTTCTCGTCACGGAAGTCATTGCTGCCTACCTCAAGGACTACGCCACCTACTCGCGGTCAGAGGAGTTTCTGCGGCACACCGCGAGGCCGATCCTTGAATGGTGGAGCGGCAAGAAGCTGGCCGACGTGAACGGCACCAATTGCCGCCGCTACGTCGCTTGGCGGACGTCGCAAACGAGGCGCACGCGTGGAAAATCCAACAAACCGAAGGTCAAGGTCAGCGACCAGACCGCACGGCACGACCTCAAGACCTTGCGTGCAGCGATCCGATGGTTCAAAGCTGAGCACGAACCGGCTCTTAACGTTCCGACGGTGACGTTGCCGAAGAAGGCTCCCTCCCGTCCTGACTATTGGCTGACGCGCAGCGCGGTCGCTCGGCGCATTCGCGTAGCCCGTAGGAGCAAGCTCACCAAGCATTTGGTCCGCGTGTACCTGATCGGAGTCTACACGGGCACGCGATCGGGGGCCATTTTCGGCCTCAGGTGGCTGCCCTCACCCGTTCACGGCTGGATTGATCTGGATGCGGGCGTCCTGCATCGTAGGGGCTCTGCTGCGCGGCAAACGAACAAGCGCCAGCCGCCGGCGAAAATCCACGCCAAGCTGCTCCCGTTCCTTCGCTGGTGGCACAAGGCCGACAATGCCAAGGGCATGACGAACGTCGTGCACTATCGGGGCGCGCCAATCAAGAAACTGCGTCGCTCATGGGCAAGTGTCGCCGATGCGGCTGGCAGCACGAGCCGGGACGGCCCGCACATCATGCGGCACACGGCCGCGACCTGGCTGATGCGCAGCGGGGTCAATGTCTATGAGGCCGGCGGATACCTCGGCATGTCGCCCGAGACGCTGTGGGAGACGTACGGCCACCACCACCCGGACCATCAAGAGGACGCTGCCCGAGCGACCGGCAAGAAGGTCGCGCGAAGGAGAACAGCGGAATGATTGCGGAATGCTTGCCGCGAACGCGCCATGAACGAAGAGAGATCAGGCCGCATCACCCTGCATTGAAATGCAAGGGAGTTTCGGCTGACGCCTTAATTCGGGAGCAAGGGGTCGGGAGTTCGAATCTCCCCGCTCCGACCAATTAAATCAACGACTTAGCGAATCGATGAGAACATCGGAGGGCAGGTTGGAGGGCAGGTGCTGCGCCCTTTCACCCTTCGTGCGCTCACGTTTGCCGGTCGCAGTGGCCTCACTGGCTTGAAAGTTCGGATGGTGGTGTCCGTAGACGTCCCACAGGACTTCCGGCGACATACCCAAGAAACCTGCGGCCTCGAACGCTTCGACGCCGCTGCGCATCATCCATGTGGCCGCTGTATGCCGGAGGATGTGCGGTCCATCTTTGGTCGTGCTTCCTGTTAGCTTGGCGACGCTCTCCCAAGACCGACGAAGCTTGCGAACGCGCTCACCCTTGTAGTGCACGACGCTCGTGATACCGAGAGCCATGTCGGCAGCACGCCAGCGACGCAGATGCGGCATGAGCCGCCTGTGAATCTTTGCCGGGGGCTGGCGCTTCTTCGACTGCCGAACCTTGCTGCCGGTCCGATACAAGATGCCAGCATCGAGATCGAACCATCCGGCATCGATCGACGGAAGCCAGCGTAGTGCGAGTATGGCGCCAGGCCGCGTCCCCGTGTAGACGCCGATCAGGAGCATCCGCGCCACGTGTCGCGTTTGCGCGTTTCTACGAGCCGCTCGAATGCGAGCAGCGACTTGTGATCTTTCCAGGCAGTAACCAAACCGCGGCGGCGCCTTCTTAGGCAACGAGACAGAAGGCGCGACCAAGTCAGGATCCCACTCGCGCTTGTACCAATTGATTGCCGCGCGCAGCGTTTTCAGATCATGCCGAGCCGTCTGGTCCGACACTTTGGCCGGCGGCTTCTTGGACCTGGGATGGCGCTTCCTGAACTGCGCAGTGCGCCAGGCGACGTAGCGCCGGCAGTTGGTCCCGTTGACGTCACAGACTTTCTTGCCGCTCCACCAAGTGAGGAGCGGCGCGGCTGTGGCGAACAAGAAGTCTTTTGAGCGCGAGTGTACCGCGTAGTCCTTGAGGTACGCGGCGACGGCCTCGACGACAAGGAGCTCACTGCCAAGGCCCCGAGGCGGCTCATACTTCTCATTGAGGTAGTCCCTTAGGATCGCCTCCGCTCCTTCAAGATCATCCTCGCAGCAGCCAGTGCCGATGCGTTTCGCTCCGTCACGGATGTACCAGGCGTTGGTGCGCGGGCGCTTCTGCTCTTTGAGGCAGAGTCGGGGCGGCTTTCTACGCGACATAGGGCGAGCATCTCCGCGATGGCAGTCTCCGTGACGAGCAATTTCCCCGCCGGCATAACGGCACGCAATCTCCCCTTCCTGATCTCGTTGCGCAGCGACGCTGCCGTGAGAGGTCCATTTGGAAAAAATTTCTCCGCGGCCTGCTTCAACGTGTAGTGGGGCTCAACCGCGGTGTGCTCGTTCGACGTCTTCATGAGCGGCTCGTTGCGCACCTCGTCTGTCGGCCCGAACGATTTCTCGCGGGCCTCAAATCGGGTGCGCGCGATCAATCCTCTGTCGGAGTGTTGTGTGATCAGGTGTTGGAGGAGGTGCTCCATGGTGCCAGGCCTGCTGAGGGCTGGGCGTCGGCTGGCAGTGAGGCCTCTTCAGACGGTGGCGGGCGGTGAGGTTCCGTGCCGGGGCTTTTGGCGGTGCCGTGGCGGCCCTGCCCCAACTTCGGGCGGGCCTCGGTCCAACCCATGACCTCGGCCGGCACCCAGGCGACACGGTTGGGACCGACGCGGCGGCGTGACGGGAAGCGCTCGCGTTTGATGCAGCGATAGATCGACGCGCGCGAGAGACCGGTCTTCAGGATGACGGTCTCGATGTTCCACAGCAGTTGGTCGGATGGCTCCGGACCATTATCAGCGCTGTTGTTCGTCGTCACCTTCGTTCCCCTCTTGCATAAGGTCGTACAAGCGGCGAAGTGCCGGCGAAACGGGCAGCACTTCCGCGGGGAGATCGAGCATTACCGACTGCTTGGAGAGCCGCGCATACCCGTCCGGGAATTTTCGCGTTTCGGCCGCGTGCGCTCCTCCCATCACATTGCTGGCAACCGAGTTGCCGATAACGGCTGTGGCAAGCGATGAGACGAGGAGTGCCAACACCGCGAACGAAGCGAAGGCGGTGGTGCGCCAGGCCTGCTGCTGCGCACGGGCGCGGACCATTTGCAGCGACCAGGCGTGCCGGGCGCGGGCGTAGGACAGCGCAACCGCCGGGACGAGGCCGAGACGCGAGGCCAACGCGTGGATCGGATGCGCCGGCAGGTGCTGGAGGGCGATCTTGCGCTCCGGCCGGACGAACCACACGAACGTAGCGGCCTGCAGGGCCAGGTTGAGGCCGAGCGCGGTCTGGTAGGCCTCGGGCGGGTAATGCCCTGCCTCGGCGGGCCAGAGCTGGATGACGAGCCCAATGGCGTACTGGACCGCAAAGGCGGCTGTAACATGTAGCAGGTTGAGCGCCCCATTGGCGCGCCCGGACGCCGACTTGGGGAACATCTCGCTCAATATGGCGTAGCTCAGCACGGTGCCGGCGCCGACGGCGGCAATCGCAATCCACGGTAGCCAGGCGGGCACGGGCCATCGGACTACGAGAGCCAGCTGTGCGATGAGAGCTGTGCCGGTAGCGACGGCCAGGGTAGCCGAAAGCGGGGTGCCGCGCCGGCGCAGCCGGTCCGCGCCGACTCCGAGGAGAAGCGCCGACGCGCTTAGCGCCAGCGCCATGACAAACAGGTAAGCGACGACCACGGGGCGCTCGAAGCCTTCGACGTCGGCGAGCCACGGGGCGGCCCACAGGCCTTGTAGGGCCCAAGCGGAGCCGATGCAGCTTGCCGACAGCGGAGCCAGGCGCCAGAATCGCGGGTCACGGTAGACGGCGGCGATGCTCAATCCGTCAGTCGGCTCACCCGCATCGCTGCCCTGTTGCCGCTCCGGCACGACGAGCAGGATCAGCAGGGCCGAAGCTGCCGTCACTGCGGCGAGGACGGCGAACACGCCGCGCCAGCCTACATGGGCAAGCACGATCTCGGCCGGCGCCGTAGCGGTGACGGCACCCAGCGCGCCCAGCATGATGAACCAGCCGTTGGCGAGTGCGATGCGATCGGCAGGGAACCACAGCACGATGGCCTTGAGGCCGGCCATGAGGGCGCCGGCAACGCCGAGGCCGATGAGCCCTCGGCCGATGGCGAGGGTGATGAATCCGTCCGCAAAGGCAAAGAGGACGGCACCAGCAGCCGCAATCGAGAGAAGGATGGCCTGGATGCGGCGCGGACCGAAGCGGTCGAGCCAGGCGCCGAGAGGGAGCTGGATCAGGCCGAAGGCGAGGAAGTAGGTGGCCGTCAGGAAGCCGAGGTTCCCCGGCGACAGGGCGAACTCTGCGACCAGCGCCTCGGAGATCAGCGCATTGATGGAGCGGTAGAGATAGGAGAGGTAGTAGCCGCTCACGAACGGCAGCAGGACGAGCACAACAACACGGGCAAGGGATGCTGCCTGGCTCGCGGCGCCGCGTGCAGTTGCTGGCTCCTGGACCAGCTGCAGCATAGCAGCGTGATCTTGACGACCACCCGGAACTGCGGCGCCGTTGAGGGCGATACCCACTCGCAAACGTGCCGGCGAGGTATCGAGGCCATTACCCCGCATGGTTCGAGCCTTCCGCGCGGGTGTCGCGGCGCCAGATCAGGCGCACCACGCCGTCCTCGCTATTCTCGAGCAGTACGCCCCAAATCGGCTGCGGCCAGGCGGGATCGTCGAGACGCACGCGCAGGTACGTCTGGTCGGTGCCCTGCTTGGTCTTGCGCCACACTGCGCCGATCTCGGTGTTGCCCAAGAAGATGCGGAAGTCCGGTGACCCCTCGCTCGCCTTGCGGTCGTTGGCGAGGATCTTCACCCGGCCGTTCAGCATGAGCGTGCGGATGGTGCCGGCATAGCCGTCCTTGACGGCCTGGAAGGTTCCGATGACGGGCATGGGCAGGTCCTTTCTGTCGATCAGTTCGATGCCGATCCGCGGTAGGGCCGCAGCACGATGTCCTTGTGCACGATGACGCGCAGCGGCCAGCCGGGGCGCACCGTGATGGTCGGTTGCACGTTGAGCTGGCGCTCGATCAGGCGCTGTCCTGCGCGGTTGGTGGTCGCCTGCGTCGACTGCTGCAGCGCCTTGATGAGGTCGTTGTCGCTCGAGCCGAAGACGAGCTCGCTGCCGACGCCAAGCACGGTGGCGAGGGCGACGCCCTTCAGGAGCTTCCAGGTGTGGAAGTCGACCTGGTCGGCCAGGCCGGCGTACCCGCCGGTGTCGGTGGCGGGCAGGTTGTCGATGACGATGGAGGAGCCGTCGGGCAGGATGATGCGCTGCTAGACCACCAGCGCCCGTTCCTGGCCGAAGGCGACGATGTTGTCGTACTTGCCGACGAGGCGAGAGCCCTGTGGGATCAACAGGTGGTGCCCCGACACCGTGTCGAACACGTTCTCGGTGACCTGGGCGATGACGAAGCCCGGCAGATCGGAGTTGAGGCCGGTGATGAGGCTGGCGGCAATGACGGTGCCCGCCATCAGCTGATAGGGCGAGGCGGGCGTGTGCAGGGCGTGCGGATTGTAGATGTCCTTCTCGGGACCCGACTTGAGGAAGGTGAGCTTGCGAGACTGATCCGAGGAGCTGGTTCCCAGAGGATCGAGGTCGCCGCCCGCGAGCGCCAGCCCACGCTCGGCGGCACGCAGAGCGCTCAGAGCTGACAGAGCACCATCCGATGGCGGCGGAGTTGGAGGCGGGCGAAGGAGAGGATCCGGGCGCACCTCCGGGGGAAGTACCTCCTTCGGCGGCGCCTTGAGCGCCAGGCGGAAGAACACCTGGGACTCGCGCGCCTGGGCGGCCATGCGGGCGAGCCGGGCCTTCTCGGCACGGGCGGCGTCGTCGACCGCATCGCCCGACTGTCCGGTCAGGTCGGGCACGTCCTTCGGCAGGCCGGGGGCCGGCTGCTTGCCGGCGGGAGCCTTCCTGTCCGGTTGCACGCCATGATAGCTCTCCGGCAGCTTGGAGAGCGCATCCGTGATCGGTTTGTGGTCGACATTGAAGAGCTCGTTCGGGGAGGCAACGCGCAGGCTCGGCGCTCTGAGAGCCACAAGCACCAGGCCGGCGATGATGAGCAGGACGATGGCGGCCGCGCCGATCAGGACCTTGCGGTTGATGCGGGTGACGGGCCGCGGATGCGCCCTGAGCTCCAGGGTGTCCGGCGCAACCTTGCTCTCGGCAGCTGGGGCCTGGGGATCGCCGGGGCCGGTGGTGGCGGTCATTGCGTGACCTCCCGCCACACGGCATCGGTGCGGACGATGCGCACGATCCGCTGCGGCGCCGTGCCCAGTCGGAGCTCCGCTGCCGCGAACAGCCGGTCGACGATGTAGGTGGTACCGCGCACGCGGTAGTTGACGAGGGCGGGCTTGCCGTCGGGGCCGATGACGAACAGCGGTGGTGCCTCGCTCTGGGCCAGCCCCAAGGGGAACTGAATGTAGACCTTGGCGCCGTCGTCGAAGACCTGGCGCGGCTTCCATGGTGCATCGCCCTCGATGCGGTAGCGGAACCTAAGCTGCTCGGCGTTGATGCCCGAGTCGGCCACGGTGTTTGCCGCGACGTCTGCTTCTGCACGCTGCTTCTTGAGGGCAATCAGCTCGGAGGCCGGATACGTCCACGACACCGAGGCCATGTACGTCTTCTCGGAGGAGCGCAGCTCCAGGTGATACGTGCGCCGGTCGGTGGTGATGACGAGGTTGGTCTCGAGATCGGCGCCTATCGGCTTCACGAGGATGTGGACCTGGGCGTTCTTGCCTTCGCCACTGGTGGTGTCGCCGACGATCCAGCGCACGGTGTCGCCGGCGGAGACGGAGACCAGCTTCTCGCCGGACTCGAGCGCGATGTCGGTCACCTGGCTGGGGGCCGCGTAGAGCTGGTAGAGCGCGCCCTGGGTGTAGGGATAGACCTGGATGGCGTTGATGTAGCCGTCCTTGGCCGGCTCGATTTTGGCCAGTGCATTGGCTTCCGCGACACGCTCCTTGGGCTGCTTGTCCTCCTTGCCCTTCTCCTTCTTCTCCGGGACCGGCTTCAGCTGACCCGGCAGCGGCAACGGCTTCGGCACCTCGACGACCTTGACCGGCGGCTTCTCTTCGGGCTCGCGCTTTGCCGCCTTGAAGGCGGGGCTGTCGAGGATCGGGATCTCCGGCACGCTCACCCGGGTGGCGCAGGCCGAGAGCAGAAGCGCGAGCGTGGCGGCGAACGCGGCGAGGCGCGTGGGGCTCATTTCTGCTCTCCGGTGGTGACGTCCTGCGACCAGTTGAAGGCGTGCACGTAGATGCCGAGCGGGTTCTTGCGTACGGCTTCGACGGTCCTCGGCGGCGTGATGACGATCGAGAACAGGCCGGTGAGCCGCTTGGTGTCCTTGAGTGCGCCGCCCTCGAAGGTCCGTTCCAGCCAGCGCACCTGGAAGGAGGCCTCCGAGGCCCGCACCACGCTCGTCACCTCGATGGCGACGGACTCACGTCCCACCCTGGCAAACGGGTCCTTCTCGCGCGCGTGCTCATTGAGCGTCACCGCCGCCTTGTCGGTGACGAAGTCGTAGGCCTTGAGCCAGCTCTGGCGCACGACCACGGGATCGATGGAGAGGGAGCGCACGTTCTCGATGAAGCGAGCGAGGTGGAAGGCTATCTGGGCGTCGCTCGGCCGGTAAGTCTCGCTCGCTGGCCCGACAGCGCGCGCACCGCCGCGCGGATCGATCTCGACGATGTAGGGAACGGCGGAGCCCGAACGTCCCAGCCACAGCAGAACTGCGGCAAGGATCAGCGAGAGCACGAGCGAGCCCAGCGCCATGAGCCGCCAGTTGTGCGCCTGCACGCGCGCGGAGCCGATGCGCTCGTCCCACGCCTGCGCCGCCTTCTGGTAGGGCGTCACCGGCTCGGGCGTCTCGCCGTAGCGCAAGGTCGAGCGTTTGAAGGCCATGGTGTCCGCTCCTCAGCTCTTGTCCTTGAGCTCCGGCCCAGGCGACAGCGCGGGGCGGTCGCCTTCGCGCACGCCCTGCGCGGCCATGAGGCCGGCCTGGGTCATGCGCTGCCGGCGAGCGAGGCGCTGCGCCCACGCGGGCGCCGATCCCGCGGGACCACCACCACCGGGGCCGGCGCCGGGCGGGCCAGGTTCGGAACCGGAGGACGGCTGGGCGTCGCGGTAGCCCTGTGCGGCGCCCTCACGGAAGGCATCGCGAACAGGTGCCGTGCTCGAGGTGACAGCGCGCGAGGCGGGAGCGGTCATGGTGGCGCGCGCAACACCGCGCAGGCCCCCCGCCTGGTAAGCGGCGCCGACCGTGCCGGTGAGGGACGCTGCGGCCTTGATGGCCACACCCGAGGCGCGGCCGGCGAGGCGTGCAGCACCGCTCGCGAGCATGCCGCCGGCCACGACAGTGCCCCCGGCCGCCGCAGTGGTCGCAACCGCTGCGCCGGCCCCCAGCTGCGGCGCGCCGGTGATCAGCCCTGCGGCAATCCCGGGCACGAAGATCGCCAGTCCGAACACCGCAATGGCGGCCAGGATCGTCGAGGCCGCCTGCGTCAACGTGATATCGGCGGTGGGCCGGACCAGCGTCCCAAAGATAGTGCTGCCGATGCCAACCACGATGGCGAGCACCATCAGCTTGATGCCGGACGATATGACGTTGCCAAGCACCCGCTCGGCCAGAAACGCCGTCTGGCCGAACAGCGCAAACGGCACCAGCACAAAACCGGCCAGCGTGGTCAGCTTGAACTCGATGATGGCAACGAAGAGCTGCACGCTGAGCACGAAGAACGCCAGCAGCACGATCACCCACGCCAGCATCAGCACCGCAATGGTCACGAAGTTGGAGAAGAATGTCGTAATGCCAATCAGCTCACCGGCCTTCTCGAGCAGCGGCCGCGACGCCGTGAACCCCGCCGACGCCACGAACCCAGGCCGCATCAAATCGGCCGCCGTCATCGCCGTGCCCGAAGCCTTCAGCCCCAGTCCCGCGAACGACTGGAAGACGATGTCGGCCAGCCCCTTGAAGTTGTTGAGCAGCAGCGCAAAAAAGCCGACGTACAGCACCTTGCGGATCAGCTGCACGGGAACGTTCTCATCCCCGTGCATGGCCCAGAAGATGCCGGCCAGCGTGATGTCGATCGCCACCAGCACCGTGGTCAGGAACGCCACGTCGCCCGCCAGCAACCCGAAGCCGCTGTCGATGTAGCGGCTGAAGGTCTCCGTGAACCGGTCGATGATCGCAAGGTCGTCCATGTCCGTTCCCTGGTGCCGGGCAAAGCTCCGCCGCCGGCGGCCAATGCGTCGCCGTGCTTGGATCAGTCGTGGCGAGTCAGAAGGTGATCAGTTCAGCGTCGTCGTCGGGCGCTGTATCGCGGTGGGGGTCGAGGTCGCTTCGCGAGCGGGCTGCCGCCCGCACCCGCCTGAGGGATGTGTCCCTCAGACACCCTCCTTTTTGGATGTCCAAAGTGCGGTGGGTCCGGGAGGTGTCCTCCCGGCTGGGGCGTGGGGCCGGCCCCGCTCGCGCAGCGACCTGCGTGCAACATCTCAAAACCTCTCGATCTCATGACAGGACTCATCGGCTTGCGGTGTAAGCGCGTCCATTGCCGAGGAACGATTTGAAGCGTTGGCGGGCTTCGTCCTCGGCGGCGAGGTCGCGGGCTTTGGCGATGGTTTCGGCTCGGTGCTGGGCGGCGAGCAGGCTCTGGAGGGCGAGGGACTGCTTGACGCTCAGCGCGGTGAGCTCGTTGCCGGCTTGGGCGACCTCCAGCGCTCCGGCGGCGTTGCGGGAGCGGGCCATGGCGTTGCCGAGGAGGCCGGTGTCGGCATCGATGCCGTCGGCGATCTGGCCTTGCAGGAGGGCGGAGCGGTGTAGTGCGGCGTACTGCTCTTCCCATCGGCTTTTGGCGTTGCGGAGAACGTCGTCGGTGGAGAGGGCGGTCGAGACCTGCTTTGGGAAGAGGCGCTCGTAGGCGGCCTCGGTGGCGCGCAGCTGCAGGGCAATACCTTCGCCGGCACGCAGGCGGGTTTGGATATCGCCGAGCGAGCGCAGCAGGTCGGGTGACAGGGTGGAGCCGAGACGCAGGAGGTTCTGGTCCATCTTGAGCAGGACCTGGGCCTGGCCCTGCAGCAGGCGAATCTGGTTGTTGATCTGCTCGAGTGCGCGGGCTGCGGAGAGCAGGTTCTCCTGGTAGTTGAGCGGATCGAACACGGTGAGCGCGCGAGTGCCGGTCGGCAGCGCCGTGGTCAGGAGCATCCCCACGACGAAGGCGGTGAGCACGCCGCGCGCGGCTCGGCGCCGTGCGGCCCGGTTGGGCTTGGGCGCCACGCGGAAGGGCGAGAAGCGCTCGATGAACTCATCGGAATTCGCTCCCGGCGCTTTGAGAGGAGACGATACACTCCGATCCCCGGGCGGCGGCGTGCCCGGTTTGGGCTCGGGCGACGGGACTGTTCCCGCGCCTGCAAGACGCTGTGGGACCGGCGCCGAAGTTGCGGCACCGGGAAATGACCCGAGCGTGTCGGCAGCCCAGCCGAGACCCTTGGCGCGCAGGAAGGCATCGGCGAAGCTGGCGGGAGAGGGCTCCGTCGCGACCCGGTCGATCAGCTTCTGGTCTTCCGGCGAGGAGGCGCCGCAGAACGCCAGGGCCACGGGGCCGAGCCCGAGTTCAAACAGCCGGTTGCCGCGCGCCGACTGGGCGTAGTAGTCGCGCTTCGGCGTTGCAAGACCAAGAATCTCCACCTGCCGCGCGTTGAGGCCGAAGCGCTCGTAGACGCTTCTCGCCTGCAGCTCCAGCGCCCGGTCGTTGGGCAGGAAGATGCGGGTGGGACAGCTTTCGATCAGCGCTGGGGCGATCGCCGAGCGCTCGATGTCGGCCAGCGACTGGGTGGCAAACACAACGGCGACGTTCTTCTTCCTGAGCGTCTTGAGCCACTCGCGGATGCGGGCTGCGAACATCGGCTCGTCGAGGAAGGTCCAGGCCTCGTCGAGCACGAGGAGCGTCGGGCGCCCATCGAAGCGCGCTTCGAGGCGGTGGAACAGGTAGGTGAGCACCGGCGGGATCAGGCGCTTCACGTGCATCAGCGGTTCCATCTCGACGTGCAGCACGTCGTTGACCGAGAGGGTTTCGGTGGCGCCGTCGAGCAGGCGGCCGTAGGCGCCGTCGAGCGTGTAGGGCGAGAGCGCGGCCACCAGGGCATTGGACTGCATGAGCACGGCGAGGCCGGTCAGCGTACGCTCCGATCTGGGGGCGGTGGCGAGGCTCTTGAGTGCCGTCCATACGGTGTTCTTGACGTCGGGGGTGATCGTCACGCCCTCGTTCGCCAGCAGCCCCATCACCCATTCCAGCGCGAAAGCGATCTCTCCCGGCTCGTCGATGCGGGCGAGGGGCTGCAGCGAGAGCGTGCCCTCGAGGCCGAGCTCGACCGACTCGCCGCCCATGGCGAGGGTGGCGGCGCGGGCCGAACGCCCGCGATCGAACAGGACGACCTGCGCACCGCTGAAGCGGCGAAACTGCAGGGCGAGCAGCGAGAGAAGCACCGACTTGCCGGAGCCCGTGGGGCCGACGATGAAGGCGTGGCCGACATCGCCCACGTGCAGGTCGAGCCGGAACGGTGTTGACCCCCGCGTCTCGGCCATCATCAGCGGCGGGGCCCGAAGATGGCGATTCATCTCCGGCCCGGCCCACACCGCCGAGACCGGCATCATGTGGGCAAGGTTCAAGGTGTGCACGATGGGCTGGCGCACATTGGCGTAGGGGTTGCCGGGGAGCGAGCCGAGCCAGGCCTCCACCGCGTTCAAGGTCTCGCGGATGGTGACGAAGCCGCGCCCGTTGATGATGCGCTCCAGGGCAAGAAGTTTCTCGTTGGCCCTCTGCGGGTCGGCATCGGCCACGACCAGCGTGGTGGTGAGATAGCCGAAGGCGACATCGTCGGCGCCGAGCTCCTGCAGGGCCTCGTCGGCATCGAGCGCCTTGTTCTCGGCATCGGAGTCGACCAGCGCCGACTCGCGGTTGAACATCACCTCGCGCAGGATGGCGCCGACCGACTTGCGCTTGGCGAACCACTGGCGCCTGAGCCGTGTCAGGTGCTTCGTGGCGCCGGTCTTGTCCAGCGCGATCCAGCGCGTCACCCAGCGGTAGGCGAATCCCAGATCGTTAAGCGCATCGAGCAACCCGGGTGTGGTCGTGTTGGGGAAGCCGATCACAGTCAGCATCCTCAGGTGCTTCTCGCCGAGCTTGGGCTCGACGCCGCCGAGGAACGAGGTGTCGGTGAGGATGGCATCGAGATGGGTGGGCACCGCCGGCACAGCCACGGGGTGCGGCTTGTCGGAGATGGTGCCGTGCAGGTACGCGAGCGTCTCCGCATCGCTCAGCGCCTCGGCCTCCGGCAGGATGGCGGAGAAGAGCTCGAGCGCGCGGGCGGTCTCAGTTTGGAACCAGTCGAGCTGGCCCCAGGCATCTGTGTCAGGCCCGCTGCCCTCCTGGCGCTCGTAGAGCCAGCGTTCCGCGCGACCGGCATGATCGGGTGGCGGGAGATAGAGGAAGGTCACGTAGTACCGGCTCTCGTGGTGGGCGCCGGTCTCGGTGAAGGCGGCGCAGCGCTCCTGGTCGACGAGCCAGGAGGCGGCATCGGCGAAGGCGTGTCCGGGATAGCGGTTGGCCGGCACGCGTTCGGCTTCGAAGAACAGCGCCCAGCCCTCGCCAAAGCGTTTCAGGACATTGTTGAGGCGCGCGGTGACGGCCACGAGCTCGGCCTCCGTCGCGCTGTCGAGATCGGGGCCGCGGTAGCGGATGGTGCGCTGGAACGAGCCGTCCTTGTTGAGGACGATGCCGGGGGCCACCAGGCACGCCCAGGGCAGGTAGTCGGCCAGGCCGGTCGTTGTCTTCCGGTACTCGGCGAGGTTCAGCATGTCAGCGCTCCTTTGTGGCGGGTGTGGCGGGAGAGGACGGTGAGGAAGGCGGGGTCGTGCTTGGTCACCCACACGGCGACAGCGTGGCCGGCGATCCAGATCAGGAGCCCGGCGAGCCACAGCCGCAGCCCCAGGCCGATGGCGGCGGCGAGCGTGCCGTTGAGGATGGCGAAGGCGCGGGGCGCGCCGGCGATCAGGATCGGCTCGGTGAGCGCCCGGTGCAGGGGCACCTCGTAGCCGGCAACGGATGAGGGTTGTCCGATCATGGTCGTGGCCTTCAGTCGATGAGCGCGCCGCCAGCGAAGGAGAAGAAGGTGAGGAAGAACGAGGTGGCGGCGAAGGCGATGGAGAGCCCGAACACGATCTGCACGAGGCGGCGGATGCCACCGCCCATGTCGCCGAAGGCAAGGCTGAGCCCCGTGAGGATGATGATGACGACGGCGGAGACTTTGGCGACCGGGCCCTCGATCGACTCGAGTATCCTTTGAAGCGGCGCCTCCCACGGCATGCCCGAGCCGGCGGCATGTGCCGCTGTGTCCGTCATCACGGCAATGAGACCGCCCACCAGCGCTGCGGTGAGGTAGATTTTCTGGATCGGCTGGAGACGACAGCACGGCATGTGGTTTGCTCCCCTCACATGCTCTGCAGGACCGGCCGGCCCAAAGGCCGCAGCACGTACTCGCCGCTAGCATCGAGACTTGTCACCTCCAGCAGCGTCTCAACGCGGCGGCTGGCGCCGCGGCCGCTCAGGAACACGATGATGTCGATCGCCTCGACGATGAGAGTGCGCGGCACCGTGACGACGGCCTCTTGCACCAGCTGCTCCAGGCGGTAGAGACCGGCGGCTGCGGAATTGGCGTGCACGGTGGTGAGGCCGCCGGGATGGCCCGTGTTCCAGGCCTTCAGCATGTCGAGGGCCTCGGGGCCCCTGACCTCGCCGACGATGATGCGGTCGGGGCGCAGCCTGAGCGTCGAGCGCACAAGGTCAGCGAGCGAGGCAACGCCAGGCTTGGTGCGGAGCGACACCACATCGTCAGCCGCGCACTGCAGCTCGCGCGTGTCCTCCAGGAGGATGACGCGCTCGCCCAGCGTCGCCACCTCGGCAAGCAATGCATTGACCAGTGTGGTCTTGCCGGAGGAGGTGCCGCCGACCACGACGATGTTGCGCTTATCCCGGACTGCTTGCACGAGCAGCTGCGCCTGCGGCGGCGTCATGATGCGCGCCGCCACGTAGTCCTGGAGCCGGTACACAACCTGCGCCGGTTTGCGGATGGAGAAGCAGGGCGCCAGCGCTACCGGCGGCATCACGCCCTCGAAGCGCTCGCCGGTCTCGGGCAGCTCGGCGGAGACGATCGGCGCCTTGTCGCTGACCTCGCGGCGCACGTGCGCAGCGACGAGGCGGATGATGCGTTCGGCCTCCGCCGCAGCAATGCGCTCGCCGCTGTCGCGGCGACCGGCCGGAACCGACTCGATCCACAGCTTCCCATCCGGGTTGGCCATGACCTCGATCACCGAGGAGTCGGCGAGGGCCGCGGCAATCGTAGGCCCGAAGGCCGTACGCAGCATCTGCCGGCGGCGGCCCTGGGCCTCCTGCGCGGCCGCATGGGAGAAGAGATCAGGCATGACCGCCTCCCTCCTTGCGTTCGGCGGCCGGCCCGCGGACATCGGTCCCGACGGCTTGGCCATTGGTGCGCAAGGGCTGGGTTCGCATGGCGGGATGCGTGTTGAGTGGGTCGCTGCCGAGCGCAGTGGCGAACAGGTCCGGCTGGTCCACAGGTACGGTCCTGAGCACCTCGGCCGTGTACACTCCGTTGCCGGCGACCCGCTTGCCGACCTCGACCAGGAAGACGTCAAAACGCTTGCGCGCGGTGAGGCGCGCGGGTTCCTGGTCGCCGTCGGGAAGGGGCGGGGTGACCGCCAGCATGTAGCGGACGAACAGGGCAATCGTCTCGTTGATGACCGTCTGGTCGCGCGCGATGGCCGCCACGGCCCTGTGGAGCTCGTTGAGACGGCGGAGGAGGCCCTCCTCGACACCCGGCACCTGCTCGGGCTCGAGGCTCTTGCGCAGCGCCTCTTCCAGCAATGCCGACTTGGAGCCGTGGCGCTGGCTGGCGATGCGCTCGAGTTTGTGCGCGAGCGGCCGGGAGAGGTAGAGGCAGTAGCGCTTCTTGGCCATCAGAACCGGGCTCCCGGAAAGTCGACGACGTTGTCGTCGCCGAGCGGCGGACCCTCATCGACGATCATGTCTCGTTCGGTGTCGGGCTCCTGCACGGCGAACAGCGGTAGATCGCTGTGCCGGTCGGGGTCCTCCTTGGCGCGTGTGCGCTCGCGAACGCGCTCCCGCGTGCGCGGTGGGTCTTCTTCGGTCGTCACCAGCTCCGACCAGGCCTTGTGCAGCTTGGGGTGCACGGTGCTCCTGATGCCGGCCCAGTCGTCGGGACGTGCGGGGGGCGCATCGTGGTACCGGTCCGGTCCCAGGTCGGGGGCGGCGAGGCGGCGGGCGACGAAGTTGTGGTCGGCGTAGTACCTGAGCTTGCCGGCCCTGATCGGCGGGCGGCCGGAGAGCATCACCAAGGAATCGCTGGCCGGGAGCTGCAGGATCTCGCCTGGGGTCAGGAGCGGCCGCGGCGTCTCCTGCTCGGAAACCGTCATGTGCGAGAGCCAGGCCGAGAGCCGGCGCCCCGACAGGTTCCTCTGGGCCCTGAGCTGGGTCGAGGTGCCGAGTGTGTCGGACAGGCGCTTGGCCGTGCGCTCGTCGTTGGGGGTGAAGGCGACGCGCACGTGGCAGTTGTCGAGGATGGAGTGGTTGTGCCCGTAGGCCTTGTCGATCTGGTGCAGGGACTGCGCCACCAGGAACGCCCGCACGCGATAGGCAGCGAGGTAGGCGAGCGCCGACTCGAAGAAGTCGAGCCGCCCCAAGGCGGGGAACTCGTCCAGCATGAAGAGGAGCTGGCGGGCGTTCGGGTCGGCGTGGTTGGCGTCGTAGCGCTCGGTGAGCCGGCGGCCGATCTGGTTGAGGATCAGGCGCACCAGCGGCCGGGTGCGGGAGATGTCGGAGGGCGGGACACCCAAATAGAGCGACACGGGCCGCTCGGCGCCGAGAAGATCGGCGATGCGCCAGTCGGAGCCCGAGGTCATGCGGGCGATGATCGGATCGCGGTAGAGCCCGAGCAGCGTCATGGCAGTGGAGACCACGCCCGAGCGCTCGTTGTCGGTCTTGTTGAGAATCTCGCGGGCACTCTGGGCGACTGCGGGATGCACCCGGGGCCTGTCCTCCGTCCCCAAGTGGTTGGTGGTGAGCATCACCCACATGGTGCGGCGGATGGAGCGGGCGGGATCGGAGAGGAAGGAGGCGACGCGGGCGAGGGTCTTTTCCTCCTCCGCATAGAGCACGTGCAGGATGGCGCCGGTGAGCAGTGAGTGGGCGCTCTTCTCCCCTAGCTTCGACCACGGCCAGCTTGGGCTCAGGCCCGCCCCGGCAGGCCGCGGCCGCGGTCGAGCGTCCACATCACCCGGCTGGGGCCGATGAGTCCCATGACCGCCCGCCCGCGCATCGGCTCCAGCGCCGGCTTCCACGGCGCCAGGGTGAAGGTGTCCTCCCGGCGGATGACTGCGAGTTTGCCCGTAGGCGTCGTGATGGAGCGCTCGTAGATACCAGAGACCCGGCTTCCTGGTTCGTGCGGCACGTGGATGGCGTTGAGCTGGCGCGACAGTGTCGCGGCGATCTGCGCTGTCTCGCGCTGTCTCAGGCTGCGCATCATTTCCGGCCTGGGCGCAACCTCGCTCGAGCTGGACATGTCGGCTAATCCACGCTCGGCGAGCCAGCGGCCTCGGTGGGCGAGCGCCTGGCGCAGATCTGCCGCGAACCCGGCCGCTTCGCTCCGGACCTGGAACTTGCTGATGATGGCCTCATCGAGCCAGGTCGGCCCGTCATAGGTGGCTACCTTGTTGAGCTCGACCCCGGAGAGCACCTCCAGCCGAGGCACTGAAGTAGGCTTACCGCGCAGGGTTTCGTCGCCGGCCAACGCCACCAGCATGCCCCGCTGCGGCAGGTCGGTGGGCTTGAGGCGCCCAAGGTCGGCGTAGTGCACCCGGCCGTCGACGGCGTCGACCACCACCCAGGTGCGGTCCGTGATCTCGTCGACCATGCCGACGCCGATGACCTTGCCGATCAGGGGGACCTTGCGCGGGCCGCGCTCGAACAGGGCCATGGCGGCAGCATTTCGGTCGATGCCGAGCTCCTTGAGAACCTGCTGCATGGTCCTGTACTTGTCGGCACGTTCGCCGAGCCGGCGCAGCTTGCCCTCGAGCTTGCCGTCGAGCTCCCACACCCCCTGCTGCCGCTCCTGGGCGAGCCCCAGACGTTCCAGAGTCTTGAGTCGGCCGATCTTGAGCGTCTGCTGCACGGGGTCCTGCTCCTCGGCAGTCGTGATCACGAGAAAGCCGTCCCTGGCCCGGGCCAGCAGGGAGCGGTCGAGCCGGGTGAGACGCTCCTGCCCGGTCTCGTTGAAGAGCTTCTGCACCCGTTCGAGATCGGTCTCGGGACCGAGTTCGAGGGTAATGAGCCCTTGGGCCCGGGCGCGGACGCCGTGGGCGATGTAGTCGCGGGCCATGACCAAGTCGCGCCCCTGATCGTCGCGGCCACGGATGACGATGTGGGTGTGGGGATGGCCGGTGTTGAAATGATCCACTGCTACCCAGTCGAGCTTAGTCTCGAGGTCCCGTTCCATCTGGGAGAGTAGGTCGCGGACGAAGGGCTTCAGGTCGGCGAGCCGGGCACTGTCCTCCGCCGAGACAATGAACCGGAACTGGTGCGGGTCGTGTTCGGACCGGTCGAGGAAGGCCGACCCATCGGTCTCATCGCGTGAGGCGTCATAGAGATGGCCGGGGGCGCCCTCGCGGGTAACGCCATCGCGGAGGATGTACTTGATATGGGCACGCACGGCGCCGAGGTCGCCGCCGACAATCCTGGTGTAGCGGGCCTTGACGATGACGCGCCGGCTGCCGGGCGCAATGAGACCGGCGGCGGCGCGCACGCCGGCGCCCATCCCGCGCTTGAGGGCAGAGGGCGAGATGTGGCCTCTCTGCCGCAGGGCGCGAACACCGGCCTTGCCGGCCTGGCGGAAGACACGCGTCGTGTGGTGAAGCGGGTTCGCTCGCCCCGCGTCGCGCGTGCGCCCTGTCTTGGGCTTGAAATCGTCTTGCGACATGACGTCCCCCGAACATTCCTGGGAGTTCAAGGTTGAGATGCCGCGAGGGGTCGAAAATACAAGACGGAGTCGTTGCAAGTACCTGAACTGAGGCGGGCATTTCGACCGCCGACTCTGCGCGTGCTTTCCTGGGGGCGTATCCGCTTCAGCGATTGCTGGGATTGGTGCCTGGACGACTCCTGTCTTTTATCTCGATGTCCAAATATCAGTCCTGGCCGGTTCAAATCCCATCGAACTCAATTGCCCAAGACGCGACTTGTGAGGTCCACATGGAACCCGTTTTTCAGGGTCGAGACGAAGCGGATCAGAAAACTGCTGAGCACGGAAGACGCGGTTCGACGGGAGGAATACAGAGCGTCTCACGGCATCTCAGCTTTGGGCGACATGAGAGCAACACCGCTGTGGCATTGGCGTCCTTTGAGAGAAGCAGCTCCGTTTGTCTCGCTCCGATCGCTCCTCGCCCTTGGGCACCCTGGCCGGCATCTCCGGTGGCTGGAGTTGGATCGGTGTTCGATGCATTTCCGTCCGTTGGGAGGCGCCATGCGAGCCCAGGAGCCGAACCGGCTGGCGAGCGCGCAGCGCGATGCCTGGGGGGTGGGTGGGCGGGGGTTGGTGGCGGCTCACTTTGAAAGGCGAAGAGCCCCCGCGCCGTTGCCGGCGCGAGGGCGAAGACGAGCGGTGCTCAGTCCTGCGGGTTCCAGATCAGGGCATAGATGTCAGGGTCGGTCTGGCCCGCGGCCCGGCCAAGGTTCGCATAGAGCGTCTTGGAGCCGAGCTCGGGCGCGGAGATCGACAGCGACACGTACTCCTTGCCGGACATCTGGCCGATGCGATTCCAGCCCGCGCCGATCTCGATGCCCTGCGAGAGCACGCGGTAGTCGGGCTGGTTGTGCGAAGCCTTGTCGGTGACCGGCATGATGACGATGTCGGCACGCGCGGAAAGGGTCTTGAGCTCGCCCTCGTAGCGGCCGTCCTCGCGCTTCGTCACTGATCCGATGGTAGCCATGAGTTCAACTCCTTAGCTCCGACGGAGGCCTATTCCCCCGCCGGCGTGCGCGGGATCGCGGCGGCCCAGGCGCCTGAGGCACCCAAGCGACGCTTGCGTCGCGCAGGGCCGCAACGCAGTGGAGGACCCGCCTTCAGGCGGGTTGCCTCTAAGGCGACGGCTGCCGCACCGTCGCACCATTGACGGCGGGGGCAGGGCCTCCCCGACGAAGAGAGGACGAAATGGCGGGCCGGCAGTGACGCGGTGAGCGACGCTGAGACGAGTGGGACCTTGCAGGTTTGGCACCGACGGTTCGACCACGCCCACGACAGGTGGCGCCGACGTGGAGCGAAGCAACCCAGCGGAGCAGGGGGCTTGACACAATGCGGCGTGGACCGGGTTGAGGCGCAGAGCGTGCCGCGCCGTTGCGTGAGCGGGCGTTACACGAATGTGCCGAGACGCCGAAGGCGGCTCGGTCGCGCGGCACTTTCTTCCAGCGCGATAGCACGCGACCCGACCGAGGGCTTCACGCCCGAGGGAGGGGCACGCCCAGAAATCGTTGAGGAAAGCAACGGGCAATTGGAGTCGAGGCAAGTCACTGACTCTGGGCTCACTGACCCGGCCCTCGATTCGGGAATTTATCTTGTTCCGGGACCTCGTTGCGGGTGCCTGCGGACACGGATTGCGCTAGGAGAGGCACTATTCAGGCAAGCCGGGCTAGGGCCGCGATGGGCAGGCGACCTGGAGGAATAGCGGACAGAATGATTGGTGGAGCGACGAGGATCGGCGGGATATCAAGGGCCGGCGCGGTCGATGCCCGGAATGAACTTGCGAAGCACGGCTGCAGGTTCTTCGCCGATGGCGCGCACCACGTCGATGAACTCGATCACGCTGAGGCGCCGCTCGCCACCCTCGTACTTGGACACGAAGGACTGCGGCTTGCCGAGGCGTCTGGCGACCTCCTCCTGGGTCAGGCGATGCCGCTCGCGCAGGGCGCGCAGCTCCGTGCGGAGCACGATCTGGCGCGGCGAGCGCAGGGTATCGCGCATGGCGGGGGGCCGGGGTCGACAGCAGCGGCCCTGCCCATAATCCCATTTTCGGATTATCCCATTTCGGGATAGACACGGATTGTCCGCACGGAACGAGGCGTGCAATCCGCTGGTTCAATGGCGGAAACGAGGTCAGGCGATGACCGACAATGTTGAGGTGACACCGTTTTTTCGACGCGGGGAGACAAGCCACGGCGGCTTTCCGGCCGAAACTTACGTGGCCGGGTTTCGCTGCGCCAAGGGCACTGGCGGCGGCGTGGAGGTCACGCTGCCGGCGGAGATCGTAGACCGCATCGTTCTCAGCGGTGCGCAGCTCTCCGTGAGCCTGTCGCCGGAGGGTCGGCTGGTGCTCGATGGCGAGGGTCTGAGCGACGACGTGCTGACGGCCGCCTCCGCCGCTGGGGGGATCCGTGAGCAGACTTTGGAATCCCTCGTCGCAGGGTGTCTCAACCTGGACCTTCTCGGCGGCGAGGACGATCCCGTTGGCGATCTGACAGCACTGCGGGGGCAGCTGGTGCGCGCGCTGGCGCAGCTGGACACCACGCTGGAGCAGCTCGAGAAGCGGCAAGAGCGGTAGTCAGGTCGGGGTGCGCACCCAGACCGGCACGGCCGTGCCCACTATGTGACGACGCTGGACCGGACCGAAGTAGCGGCTGTCGAAGCTGTCGGGGTCCTGCGAAAGCACGAAAACGTCTGTCGGCGCCAACCGGAAGCAGCCGCTCCAGAACGGAAGCGGCCGTCCGGCCTGGTCGGCTGTCTTCGCGCGCGCCACAACCCGCCCGTTGATCGTCACCAGCGGGCCGTGACGGCAGACGATATCGCCGGGACTGGCGGCGACAGGCTTGATCAGGAGCGCGCCGGCGCGCAGATAGCCGCGCGTCGCAGCGAGTGTTCTGAACGGTTCAGGCAGGCGGATGGCAGCCAGTCCCCGTCAGGGGAGGCTGCGAGGTGAGCCGGTAGAGGCCTGTCGCGACGCTGGCGGTGGCGTTCCAAAGGAGAGTTGGAGCGTCGACCTTCGGGTACACGAGGGCGATCAGCGCGAGGACGAGGAGCACCATCGTGCTCGAGCGGGTCGCGGTGCATCTCCGCCTTACTGTGGCGCGCGCGACGTTGCTCGGACCATGCCAGGAGATCGCTGAGCCGGTAGACAATGCGGCCGCCGTGTCGCCGATAAGGGGGACCGAGTTTCCTGCAGCGATAGTTGTCGAGGGTGCGGCGGCTGACGCGCAGGAGCCGGGCAGCTTCGTCGATGGTGAGAAATGGGTCGTCGGTGTCGTTGGTCATGGAGTGCTCCCTCAGTTTGGCACTCGCGCAGTGTGCTGCATTTTTCTCGTGCGCATAAGTACGGAATCGGCACCCCCCTGAAATCGACCTGGTCATCTCAGGAGGTCTCGATAGCCGCCGGCGGCGAGTTGAGCAGCGCGGTTGTAATGCCGCTGCATGCGCTCCCTCAGTCCGGCATCCCAATCCTCGGCGACTTTCCTGGCGCCGTACATGAACGTTGCGATCTCGCGATGGCTCGCGCCGGCGCGCCGGCCGTCGAATGTGATGAGCGCATCGCGCAGGTTCTCCGTGCGGGTGGTCCAGGCTGAATCGGGAGGGTAGCGGGAATGTGCCGGCGACAGAATGCGACGCAGGGTATCGAGCTGGTCGCAGGCGCGGCCGATCGCGGCGATGCCCGGGACCAGGATGGTGAGGGCAACAGGGTGCGCCGTGATATCGGTGCCCGTGATCGTGAGCTGGATGGCGGCGCGGTTTCCGCGCAGAGCCACGTGCTGGCAGCCAGCGGCGTCGATCAGGATGTGCTCGACGCTCGGGATGGCCGGCATGAACACGGGTTCCTGCCGCGCCTTCGGACCATTGGCGGGCTCGTGTGCAACGGCAGAGAGCGTGGACACACCGCTCTCCGGGAGCCACACGTGGCGCGCCTGCAAGGCAGTGAGGGTGGGGTCGGCGAAAGGTGCAGAGCGCCCACGCCTCGGCAGGACGCACGGGCTCCTGCAGACGCGTGAGAAGCGCTCTACCCTCCAGCTGCTCGGTGTTGGTTTTGCCCGCGGATAGATGGGCGAACGCTGCGGTCTGGTAGGCCGCGTTGCGGCGCAGCCCCTCCCACGCCCAGTCGCGGCGGGTGAAAAAGCCCAGGTAGTCGTAGACTTGAAGGGAGGGCGGTGGCCACGGAGGGCCGACGCGCTGAGCTGCGGTCGTCATGGGCATCTCCTTGGACGGACGTGGTTTGCGACGGGAGATGCGACGGCTGGCTCATCTTGGAAAACATCACGCTACCCGTTGCAATGCGCGATGTGGATAGGAGGCTCGGGCAGTGACGGCAATATGACGTGCCCGGATAATACGGAATCATGCCTAACGCCGGTGCAGATGCATCTGGTCGGCGAGTGCCGGACGCTCACAGAGGCCACGGTTTTCAAACGTTGCCGAGGGGATGGGAGGCTTCCTGCCGTGTCGTCGGTGAGGATTTGAGGATCGGCCGCCCAATCGCACCAGCGGCGGCAGCCAGCTCTCCTTTGCGCAGGGATGTCCGGCGCCGAGGCCGAAACCGACGAGCGCGCCGTCGGACACATTGAATTCAGGGGGGAACTCGCGGGTGCGCGATCCTGCGAACCCCCAACGCACTGCAGGGATGACGGAATCTCCTTGCGGCAACCACCCAGAAAGCCGCCGCAAGCGACTTGTCCGCACATGCCCAAATGTAGATTTGCTCAGTTGCGCGAGCTGGCACCGTGACAAGGTCACCCGCCTCGGTCTCTAATGACCTTGCCGCAGGCCACTGCCTCATACCTGTGGACGTACGGCCCGGCGACCTTGCGCGAAGCGCCGCATCGCCCATATCGGCGGGATGACGGCCTCCCCGACTGCAACGTGCTGGATTTGTGGCGGCACCGCCACCACCGCCGAGCACACAACCAATCAGTCAATCCTTCGCCTGTTCATGGGCGCGCCGGCGCGCGGCGGTCCCTTCTTCTTCAATTCCAGGACGAAGAAGAACCGTCATGTGCAGGGCCCCGACACCGACCTGCTCAAGCCGGTGAAGGATCTCTGTGCCGTCTGCAACAGCACCCGCACTCAGCCGCATGACTTCGCCCTCGAAACCCTGCTGCGGTGGATGAAGGCGCACAAGCCCGTCTTGAAGCCCGGCATGGTGCTGCGCCCGAGGCAGGTCTTCGGCCAAGATGCCGCCCAGCAGCTGCTCAACCTGCATCTCTACTTCGTCAAGAAGTTCGGATGCCTGGTTGTTCAGGCCGGGCACGAGGGCACGCCCATGCCCATCAATCTTGGCGATGCTTCCCGCGCGATCATAACAGGAAGGGCCCATCCGCACCTGTATCTGCGGTTCGGCTGCACCCCGCCCTCATGGCCGACGACCGTCGGCCGCGCCGATCCCGACAGCATCCATGATCGGCTTCAGGGCAAGCATGTGTGGCTGGACTGGTGCCACTATTTTGGGCCGTACGCCGTGCACGTCATCTTTGCGGAGGAGGTGATGAAGTGTCATTCGATGCTGGCCGGCGCGTGGCATCCGCGCGAGAGGATCCGCAAGCTCAGGCTTGCCCTGATAGACAAGCCCATAGACTTTAAGCGCAGCAAGACGCCGCTCAGGCTGTAGCTGCCTCAGCCCGCGCGTGGGCGCAGCGCTTCAGTGGCGGGGACCAGAACAACGGCCGCAGGAGCAACGCCTCAGCGCTGCGCTGTGTCCGGGGATGAATCATTTGACTTGGCCGCCATTGAGGAAGGGCCGGAACAGGCAAAAAAAGCAAAGGTACGTGTGATGCCGAAGACCACGTTGCGCCTGCAATCAAGAGCGGCGGCAGTGCCTCTACTTCCTATCGCTCTTGGGGCCAAAGTCCCTACTTTCAGCAAAAGAATTTTCTGCGCGAGGCCGCGATGGCGAAACTCTACGCAACGGAGGCCGCCTTCGAGGTGATTGATCAGGCGGTGCAAGTCTTTGGAGGCCTCGGCGTTGTCAACGGTGGAGCGCCTGTTCCGGCATTCCCGGGCTTTCCGCATCTTTTACGGCACCAGCGAAATCCAGCAGGTGATCATCGCCAGGGATCTGCTGCGAGGGCGGTGATGGCTGTCAAGGACATCGCCATGCGCCGGTGGTTTGGTCCGGGACGTCTCAACGATCGCGCACCATCGTCTCCAGAATCTCTTCAAGGGAGCGCGGCGCGATTCCAAGCTCCGCAAATCCGGCGGTCCCCGGCGTGGCAACGGTGTCCATTTCCATCAGCTCAACCTGGTTGCGGGCAATGGGCGGGCTCGGCAGCCATTCGGCGAGCTCGGCCAGCATATGCCAGGCGGCAAACGGTATTGGCATCAATCGCACCCTGATGTTCGCCACGCGTGCGACGTTTCTCAACAGCTCCTCATAGGAATAGATACGCGGACCGCCGCATTCGAAGGTGGTGCCTTTGGCTTCCGGACGCTGCATTGACCCGGCAATGGCCTCCGAGACATCCTCCACGTAGGCGGGCTGCAGTCTCGTCTCACCGCGCCCGAACATCGGATAGACCGGAAGCCGCCGCAGCAGGCCGAGAAGGGTGGTGAGGAACGCATCATCCGGTCCGAACATCACCGCTGGTCTGATCAGCGTCGTGTCGGAAAAGACGCTGCGCACCGCCACCTCACCCTGTCCGCGGGCCTTGATGTACTTCGAGCGGGAATTCGCATCGGAGCCGATACCCGAGACATGCACGAGCTGCTTGATGCCGGCCTTGTGCGCCTGCCTGGCGACGCGTTCGGCGGCCTCCACGTGCACAGCCTGGAACGTCTCCCTGCCATGCTCGACATACAGGCTGACAGCATTCACCACCCCGTCGGCTCCGGCGATGGCCTCCGCTACGGAGCCATCATCATGAATGTCGGCGCGAACGAGGCGCAGTTGTGCGGCGTCACTTCCGAAGTGCTCCCGCCCGCGCTCCGGATGCCGTGACGCGACCCTGACGGAAAACCCCTTGTCGCGCAGGTGCAGCACCACACGGCGGCCGAGAAAGCCGGTTCCGCCAAAGACCGTGACTGTCCCGGCCATGCCTTCCCTCCAGGATTTCTCGAAGTGTCTTATGCAGCCCGGCACCTTTCGGTTTCAGCGACGCCCTGTCCTCGACGCGATGGCGGGACCGGCCAACGTCGACGGCCTTCATCGGCTGCTCGTCGACATCAGGGCCACGGTCCTCGATGCGCCGGACGAGTATCCCCAACGTGGACAAAGCTATTACGCCGTCTTTTTCGCAGATCCAGATGGCCTGACCCTGGATTCGTCTATCGAGGCTCCAAGGAGTCAATCGCCTAGCCCATTTTATTCGTGAGGCGGGCCGCGTGTCGGGGCAGACATGCGGTGTCCTCCGGGTTGACGGCGGCGGCTTCGAGAACCTTTTGGAACGCGTTGGCGTTTGACGGGACGGTCTCGTGCGGCACCTGCCGCATCGGTCATGGGCCGCGCGTCGTGATCGCGCCTGTCATGGCCCCGAGCATGGCGGCGTGCGGATAGCTGGCCGGGAAGGCGAGCTTGATCTTGCCCTTCAACTCCTCGACGCGGACGGCGACCTTGACGAAGGTGCGCCGGATGGTCTCGAACGTCGCTCCGCGCCAACGCGATCGCCTCGGTGCCGCACGCCGCAGCGCATGCAGCAGCCAGTAGGCGCCCATGTGCAGGAAGAGCCGGAACTGGTTTGCCTCCCACCGCGAGCAGGCGGTCTTGTCCGATCGCGTCCAGCGCTTCATGTCCTTGATCAGGTTCTCAGCGCTGCCGCGCGCACAGAACACCTTCTCGTAGAGCGTCTTGCCGCGCCCTTCGAGGTTGGTGACGATGAAGCGCGCATCCGTTCCCATGTCCGTCGCCTCCACGCGCGCGACGAGCTTGCGCGACCGGCTCCACTCGCGGGCCTTGTAAGGCAGTTGATGAAAGCGGCGCACCGTCGGCTTCATTCTCGATCGGCGCATGTCGCATTGGGCGCGCCAGGGTGCCGCGATCTCCAGCAGCTTCGAGTTGATGGCAAAGCCGATGATGTAGTTGCAGCGCATGCGCTCCAGCAGCGCCAATGCAGGCTCGCTGCAATAGTGGCTGTCGCCGCGCACCAGGAACTCGACGTGCGGCCAATGCCTGCGGATGCGGGCGATGACGTGACGCAGGACCTTGGCGACTTCCTCGCCCGAGGGGCGCTTGCCGGGCCGCAGCAGCGACAGCACGGGCTTGCCCGAGAGGCCGTCGAAGATGTGGATCGGCTGGAAGCAGGTGCAGTCGTAGTGCGCGTTGAAGAGTGCGAGCTCCTGCTGGCCGTGCACGGGATCGTCCGTGTCGTCGATGTCGAGCACGATTGCAGCGGGCGGTCGCGCGAAGCTTCGGCAATAGAGATCGATCTTGCCGAGCCCGATGCGCGCCAGCGCACGCCAGTCGGCCAGGTTCTCGAGCCGCGACAGCGTCGGCTGGCTCATCAGATCGGCGCCGCTCTCCGGCGCGCGTCCACATGCGATCTTCAGGGCCGGATCAGAACGCAACGCATCCACGTCATCGCAGTCCTCGTATCCGGCCGCGATCATGCACATCCGCGCCATCGCCATCTCGGCGAAACTGTGCCGAACACGGGAAGGATCGCGATCGTCGCCGAGCGGCCCGGTGATCGTCTCGGCCAGCCCGAGGCGCTTGGCGATCTCGCGCAGCACCACGACACCACCGTCCGACGACAGGCGACCAGCATCGAAGGTGGCTGTGAGTGGCTTACCCTCTACGGGTGACAGGCCGGGCAAAATCGACGTAGCGTTCATGGCGATGGGCGGTGCCTCCGGTGGCGACGCGCACGAACTGCTTCGACACCAGATTCCTACGCCAACCCAACGGCTTCGTCGCCGCCCATCAACTCTTCTCGCACCGCCTCATGAATAAGATGGGCTAGTTCAATCCACACTGGCGCGTGGTCGCTGGCGTTCTCCTCGCCTCGGACCCACCTGTCGACATCACCAGCCTTCAGCCTGCGTGCTGCGGCCAAGCTACTGTAAGCAGCAGGAAATCGAGGCGCAGGCCGGCGTCTCGCTGCCACCGATTGCGCATGTAGTGCCAGAAGCTGTACTTCGCCTCTTTCGGGTGCAGCTTGCGAATGGCGTCCGTCCATCCTTGCTTCAGTAGCCGCTGATAGGCGGCGCGCGGGGCGGGCTGCAGCAGCGCGTTGTCGTCATAAGACCGCGTTGGATAGATGTCGAAATCCGTCGGCACGACATTGAAATCGCCGGCGAGGACCGCTGGCACCTTGGCTTTCTTGATGCCGGCCGCGTGCGCGATCAGACGGTCGAACCACGCGAGCTTGTAGTCGAACTTCGGCCCAGGCTGCGGATTGCCGTTCGGAAGGTAGATGCAGGCGATCAGCACCCCCTTGACGGCCGCCTCGATATATCGGCCCTGCGCATCCGCGGGATCGCCGGGCAGGGAGTCGGCGGTTAGGACCGGCTCGGTACCGCGCGCAAGGATCGCAACGCCGTTCCATGATCGCTGGCCCTTCCACACGGCCTCGTAGCCGAGGTCTCGCAACGGAATGGCGGGGAATCTTTCCTGCTCGCACTTGAGCTCCTGCAGGCACACGACATCGGGCGCAGCCGCCTCAAGCCAGGCCCCCAGGCAGGCAAACCGCTTGTTGATGTCGTTGATGTTGAAGGTCGCGATCTTCATCAGGCCCTGATACCCTCGACGCTTCCGGAAGACTCGGTGCCGAATTTCGGCAAGCAGGTGCCGATGAAGCGGCCAGGCCCAGCCTGCCGAACTGGCCACGGACTTTGTGATGCTGGCTGACCCGCTCTCGAGCTATGTGTCGGGCGCGACCATCGCCGTCACTGGCGGCAAGCCGATTCTCTAGGTCCCGCAAAACGTCTGGCGCACCATCTGATCTGGCCTGGGCGGGACCGCATACCGGGCCAGGGTTGCTGGCACGTCCTCGTAGGGTCTTGCGAGCACCGCGATCAGCTCTTCGAACGGTGCGAAATCGCTGTTGTTCACGGCAGCCGAGATCGCTTCCTCGACGAGATGATTGCGCGGAATGACGGCCGGATTGGCTGCGCGCATCATCGACATACACTCTTGCACGGTGATAGTGCCGTCGTCAGCCAACCGACGGCGCCATGCCTCGGCCCAGGAGTCGTAGGCGGTCGGGTCGGTGAATAGGTTACGAACACCGGCGTCACCCTCAGGGCTGGCGGCAGCTTTGCACAGGCCGCGGAAGGTCAACGTGAAATCTGCGCCGTTCTTCGCCATGAGGTCCAGAAGACCCTGCGCGAGCGATAGGTCCCCCGCTTGCGCCTGAAGAAGGCCGAGCTTGCGTCGGAGGCCCTCGGCGTAGGCCGCCTCGAAGCGGGCGCCGAAGGCGTCGAGTGCTTCTTTCGCATTCTGGATGGCGGTGTTCTTGTCTTCGTTAAGGAGCGGCAGGATCGCTTCGGCGAACCGGGCGAGGTTCCAGCGGGCGACACGCGGCTGGTTGCCATAGGCGTAGCGGCCGACGCTATCAATAGAGCTGAAGACCGTTGCAGGGTCATAGCTGTCCATGAAAGCGCAGGGGCCGTAGTCAATGGTTTCACCCGCGATCGACATGTTGTCGGTGTTCATGACGCCATGGATGAAACCAACGTGCAGCCATCTGGCGATGAGGTCAGCCTGTCGGCTTATGACATGCTCGAGCAGAGCCTGGTAGCGGTTCACGGCGCCACTCGCTTCTGGGTAATGGCGCGCAATCACGTGATCGGCGAGGTGTCGGACCGCATCCACGTCTGCACGGACGGCGAAGTATTGGAAGGTGCCGACTCGGATATGGCTGGAGGCGACGCGCGTGAGGACGGCGCCGGGCAGAGGTATTTCACGGCGAACTGTCTCGCCGGTCGTGACAGCCGCCAGGGACCGGGTGGTGGGAATGCCAAGTGCGGCCATCGCTTCGCTGACGATGTACTCGCGCAGGACAGGCCCAAGCGCTGCGCGGCCGTCGCCATTGCGGGAGAAGGGGGTTGGACCTGAGCCTTTCAGCTGGATGTCACGCCGCACGCCATCGGCATCGACGACCTCGCCCAGAAGAATGGCGCGGCCATCACCGAGCTGCGGCACGAAGGCTCCGAACTGATGGCCGGCATAGGCCATGGCGAGCGGCTCGCCCAACTGTGGCACGCGGTTGCCCGCGAGGACCGCGATGCCTTCTGCGGACACGAGCAGTTCGGGATCAAGCCGAAGGTGCCGGGCAAGTCCTTCGTTCAGCCGGATGAGGCGCGGTGCGGCGACGGGGGTGGGCGGCAAACGCGCGAACAAACGCTCCGGCAGCCGCGCGTAGCTGTTATCGAAGGGAAAGACGTCAGTGGCTTCAGTTGGGGTGAGCATTTCGTGTCCAGGAAAGGGCGGCAGATTGTCGGTGCCGGCAACCATTGAAGTAGGCGTGCTGAAGGGGACCGGCAATGGCGCTGGTTTTCATGAGTCAACGCGTTGGCGTCGCCGTCGCGCGTTCCTGGCAGGCGACCGGCGCCCCTGTGTGCGCGGCCCGCTTTTCGGCCGACTTATCGGAGCAGGGCTCTCCTGCTCGACCACAACGCGGTCGGCTCGACAGCGGTCGCACGTCCCGCAGCGCGGTGGATAGTCCTCCCCGAAATACCGCCGGATGAATACGCTGCGGCACTCCTCGGAGTGGGCATAGTCGGCAATCAGGCGAAGACGCCGTTCGCCCTCGTAGCGGAAGGTCTTGAGTTTCGCCACGAGATCGCGGACGTCGGTCTTGAACGTCTCCGGCGGAACGACGATTGCGATGCTGCCGTCCTCGTCCCGTTCAACGGATCCCACCTCTTCGAGATCCGAAAGTAGCACCTCGCAGATCCGTGCCGGTACGCTGGCGGAGTAGGCGAGTGTCTCGGCGGTTGGGGCGCGTTCCTCGCCCGTCCAGGCGGTGAGCGCGGCCTCAAGCCGCTCCAGGTGCCGCACGCCTGGCCGGCTTTGCGCCTGGAGGTGCTCGTGGATTTCAAGGTCCGCAGGGTCGAACAGGAGAATGCATTGTCCCGGGCGGCCATCGCGACCCGCACGACCGATCTCCTGAACATACTGCTCCAGAGATCCGGGAGCCTGGTAATGGAGGATGTAGCGGATGTTCGGCTTGTCGATGCCCATGCCGAAGGCGGTTGTTGCGACCATGATCAGGCGCCGGGACGGGTTCATGAACTGGCGCTGTGCCGCGTCACGATCGGCAGCCCGCATCTTCCAGTGGTAGCGCGTGACCGGGATACGCGCGCGCCCGAGGGCGCCCGAGACTTCGTCCACCGCCGTTGTTGTGGCGCAATAGATGATGCCGGGGCGCTGCAGGCGCTTGATGCGCCGTGCGGCGGCAGGGAACTTCGCCGCGCCAGGCACAATGTCGACAGTGAGGCCAAGGTTCTCGCGGTGCGCCGGTGCTACGAGCACTCGCGGGTTGTCCAGCCGAAGCCGTTCGGCGATGTCCTCGCGGACCCGCGGCGTTGCCGTTGCCGTGAGGGCAAGCACCGGCGGTTTCCCCAGGCGCATCCGCGCCTTGCCGAGACGCAGATAGGAGGGCCGGAAGTCGTGCCCCCACTCCGAGATGCAGTGGGCCTCATCGATGCACAGAAGCGCCGGCCGCGCGCGTTCGAACAAGGGAGCGGTCGCGGCCGACTCCAGCGTCTCGGGCGTCGTGAGAACGACGAGGCGGCCACCCTTCTTGAGTCGCTCAAGCGCAGTACGCCGCTCGGCGGCGCGTAGGCGGCTGTGGAGCGCAACCACAGGAACACCGCGCTTCCTTAGAGCGTGCTCCTGATCGGTCATGAGAGCAATGAGGGGCGAGATAACGATGGTCGGCCGCTCAACGATCATCGCCGGAACCTGGTAGATCAGCGACTTGCCAAAGCCGGTTGGCAGCGACACGAGCGCATCGCGCCCGTTGAGGACAGCCAGCATCGCCGATTCCTGCTCTGGATGCAGGCTCTGGATGCGGAAGGTCCGGCGCGCGGTCTGTCGGCAGACGCTGAGCAGGCTCATGTTGTCTTCATCATCTGCTTTGTAGCCCGCGGCCGGCACCAGTTGGGACGCAGGCTTGGTCACGTGCAACTTAGCACGGCTTGTGCACCGCCCTTTGGGCCGGCCTGACGCTTCCTCTCGTGGCTCGTATGTCCACATTGCCGCGCAGCTGGGTGGGCACCACATTCTACAGGAGACATCTGGAGACAACCGCCATGCCCAAGACCGGCAAAGCCCGCGCTGTTGGATTGAACCACATCGCGCTCGAGGTGGGCGACATCGAGGAGGCTCTGGCCTTCTACGGACGCCTGTTCGAATTCACGCTGCGCGGCAAGAGCGAGCACGCTGCTTTCATCGATCTTGGTGATCAGTTCCTTGCACTTCAGAAAGGCCGCAAGCGGCCCGGTGACGATGGGCGGCATTTCGGGCTGGTGGTCGATGACAAGGAGGCTGTGCGCGAGGCACTGACCGCTGCAGGCGTCACGATCCTGCCGGGCCGCTTCCTGGACTTTCTCGACCCGTGGGGCAACCGCATCGAGATCGTCGGCTACGACAACATCCAGTTCACGAAGGCGCCGCATGTCCTGCGCGGCATGGGTCTAGCCGATCTCGCAAAGACCCCTCAGGCCATCAAGGAGCTCGCGGACAAGGGAATGGCACCAGATTAATACGCAAGGGAGCGATCATGGTCTGGACATCCTCGCGGCAAGGACCTGCACGCCGTGTAAGGGTGGGAATCCCGCCGCTAACCCGCAAGAAGTCGCGAGCCTTCATGCCCAGGTCAATGTTCGCGCTGTCGACGAGGATCTGGTCAACGCGTATCGGGAGGAGAGCGGCAGGAGGCTCCAACTATCCGGAATCGCCGATACTTCGGCTTGATCAACGTCGGACCTGGAGAACAGCGACCGGAACTCCTGCCTCTTCCGGGTGCAGATTGGTCTGTAGCAGCACCGGCCTTGCCGAATGGCGGGCCGGAAGATTCTCATGTGCCCGGGCGCCACTGCAAGAGGCGCCCCAGGGAGCGCCACGCCGACATCAGGAAATTGTCCTTCGGCAGGGTCGCCCTGGCGCGATGCTTGCCAATGTCGAACAGCGGATCGCCGGTCTCGTCTGACGGGTGATGCGGACACACGCATTCCGTCAGCATCTCGACCCACTTGCTGATCGTCACCGTGCCTTTGTTGCCATCGTACTCAAGGTATGTGAATTCCGGCGCCTTGCTGTGCCAAGGCGTCACCAGCTGCATCAGCAGGCCGACCGCGGTCGAGGCCAACACGCCGTTTGGCCACACCACCTGTGCCCGGCCACCGGCCGCCCCGTACTGCTCGGCCTCACGCTGAAGGCGTTCATCTGTGATGAGGCCGCAGCAACGCAGGCAGGGTTTGCGCGGCACTGATAAAATGACCTGACCGGCAATGAGAAACTTGTCCTTGCCAAGCTCGTGCACGTCTATGCCGATGTCGATGTAGGGGATGAGGTAGCGCCGGGCGAACCGCTCCAGCTGCTCACGCTCTCGGTAGGAGTCGACCGCGCCAATGATGACGTCGCAGGTCTTCAGCATGTACGCGGCCTCATGCCAGGACTTGGGCACTTCGACGATGCGCGCGTTAGGTTGCAGCGCACGAATGGTACGCGCCGCTATCGAGGTCTTCCGGCTCTTTCGCGCCACGTCGGCGAGCGTACCGCCAATCAACCGGTTGGTATTGCCGAAGTCGATGTGGTCGGGGTCGACCAGCAAGTAGCCACCGATACCGGCGTGGCCGGTCTGCTGTGCGGCATGTGATCCGCCGCCGCCGAGGCCGACGATGCCGACCGTCGTCGCCGCGAGCACCGCCTCGCTCTGGGCCCCCAGAAAACTTTGCCGCTCAAGCCTGCTCATGCGGGAAGCCACTTGCGCAAGGCTGCGCCTACTTCGACGAACATGTCGACGGGCAGGGCAGTGGATTTGCGGTTCAGCCAAACCTGGCCGCGCGCGCCGTTGTCGCTCAGCACGAGCGCGCCATGCACGCATTGTGGCGCGACCTTAAAGAAATCCGGGACGAACCTGGCGTTTTCCCGCACGTCGACACTGCTGAACCCGGGGATGCCGCGGCCACCGTGCGTGTGCACATGAAAGAGCGCATGCCCCGCTTGCATCGCCCATTCGAGAGCCTTGCGGATCGCCTTAGGACCCATCATCGCGCCGACCGAATGGTCGCGCAGATAGTCGGCATCCGCGACAGGCCGGTAGGCTCGGGCAAGGATGAGAAGGTCGTCGCCGGCCGACGACAGGCCAGCCGACATGAATCCGACCCGTTCATGCGCGAAGGCATGCCGGCGGTGCAGATCGGCGCGGACCTCGCCAAGTAGGGCGCTGGTGATCTTGAACCGGATACTCATGCGACCGCCCTTAGGTGCTCGGCCAACATCGACGGCCAGGGCAGGGTGGGAGGCACGTCCTTCCAGGAGGGCGCCCACCATTCGCGGTCGACGACCCGGTGCTTGGTCCAGTTGGCGCCTTTGCCTTCGACCTGCCGCTCGAAGAACAGCCGGGTCACGTAACCGCTGTGGGCGCCTGGATGCAGCAACAGGTCCATCCGCATGGCCCGCCCCGCCGACAGGAACGGGAAAGCCGGAAGCAACACCACGGGATTGCCGCCCTCCCGCAGAAGGCGGCACCCATCGGACAAGGCCTTGATGGCCGCAAGGCCGGGCGAATCATCGCTCACGACGACCCTCCGCAGGGCACCTGGCTGACGAACTTCATGCCCTTCTTGACGCGAATTTTCTGACCTGGTTTCAGCGGCTCCAGCTGGCCATGCGGGTTCACGATGTTGAGCACGTAGCCGGGCTCGACGCCTAGGACCCTGACCAACTCCTCGGTCGTGTAGGTACCCACCGGGATCTGCTTTTCGTCGCATCGCCGTCGAGCCAAACGGTGATCAGGCCCTTTTTGGTGCTGAGCCGCTCCGTGCCGGCATCGCTCAGCTGCACATGATCGTCAGGCCCGAGATCGAGATCCGGCTCGTTCTTGCGCTCGAGGATGAGCAGCTTGTTGTCCGGGACGTCTGCGATGTCGCGCAGCTCTGGTTCCGGGATGGAGGCAGCACCCCATTCGTAGCCGCGCCCGTCGACTGTGAGCCGGAAGACGCGGTCGCTGCGGAATGCCCGGAACACTTCCTTCCCGGGCTCGCGCAGGTCGACAGTTTCGTCGAGGCCGATCGACTGGCTACCGTGTTTCAGCAGCTGAATGAGGATGTGTTGGTCCGCTGGGTTGAAGCCGGCGGCAGCCAGGATCTGTCCGGCGTCCGGCATCGGATCGCTCAGGCGGATGCCCTGGCCGTTCACAGTGGCCTTGTATGCAGCGGCGCCTTCCGGCTCAATGACGTCTTGCTGTGACATGATCATTCTCCGTCGTTGCGTTTCACGCTCTGCAGCTAATCAGCTTATGAGCGTAGTTTTACTTACAGATATGCGCGCGACTCGGGGTCGAGTCAACGATTCTTTCCGGAGCCGTCAGGAGAAAAGGGAGCCGGTCGCCTTGGGCGTGCCCAGGATGTCCAGCACAGACAGTCGGACCCGGGCTGCGTCGCGCGAGATCCTGAACGCCTCGGCGACGGCGCCAATCATCGCCACGCCGTGCTCGCCCTGGGCAGCGGTCGGACCGAAAATGTCGAATCGCTCCTGCATCGGCCCGATCACCTGGCGCACGAAGCTGGCCGGGGCCAGAAGGGCGCTCGCGGCGTAGCTGGCCTGCCATTCCAGCCAGTCGCCCTTGGCCGCGGTCTCGATGGTATCGCGCTTACAATAGATGCCGTTCGGGTCGTGGTTCTTCGGCAGGTTGCTCGCCTGCCGTTCCCTCAGTTCGAACAAATAGGCGTGCAGGTGCACGTGGCCGTGCTCGTGCGCGAGCGTCATGCGCAGCCGATTCTCGTTGTTTTGCAAGGTATTCGAGATCGCCACCTTCGGCTTGCCGATCCCGGGGCGGAATACGGTGACGCCTTCGACGCCCGTCCCGTAGATCGACAAGTCGGCGTACTGATCGAGGCTGTGGACCTGGCCCTCGATGAAGGTCTTGAGATCCTCGGTCTCGAATGGAAACCGGGCCTCGCCGTGCTTTTCCTTGAGGAAAGCGACGGCAAGGCGCTCGAAGGTGCGGTCAAGTTCGCGCGGATCGAAGTGCGGCCGTTCACCGAATCCATGTCTCGTGTCGGGAACGTGCCTGACCATCGCTACTTCTTCAGCTCCCTGCGAAAGGCGACATACGCCTTCTCCACACTCTCCGGCTTGGCCCTCTGGACAAGCTTGCGATCGTCATCCGTGAGCACGCCTGCCAGCGCGGTGAGAACGTCCACGGACAGCTCCGGATGTTTGAGCACTTTGGCGAATTGGCGGACCAGGTAGTCGGAAGACGGATTGCGCCGGTCATGCTCGATATCGTTGAGATACTGGGGTGTGATGGCCTGTCCATCTTCCTTCAGAATCCTCTCGGCAAGCTCCTTCTGGCTGAGCTTCTGTTCCTTGCGTGCCGAGGCAATGAGGCTGCCAAAGGACGTCTTATCAAGCGGCATGGTCTCTCCCTGTCGTACGCTGTCACATAAGCGGATTAGCTGATTTGTGTAGGTAGGGTCAAATTTGGGCGGGAATTTGGCCCACATAGCTTTCGCGGCCGCATCCACCACTTTGACGAACGGACCTGTTCTTGTGAACGGCACCCCGCGAAGGCGCGAGTCTAGGGCATCGGGCTTCCATGCCCTCTGTCACCCGACCGGCCGGTAGATTTGTATTTTGTGACCCCGGCGTTGCGATCTTGGCC
>Ga0247727_10000600_pt1 | contig 88175 bp, 80 predicted proteins | sample WisWelCaveWW1625_FD_202498 | JGI IMG/M metagenome (GOLD analysis project Ga0247727, IMG submission 202498) | Biofilm microbial communities from Wishing Well Cave, Virginia, United States - WW16-25 | ecosystem: Environmental > Aquatic > Deep subsurface > Groundwater > Cave microbial mat | place... | reverse complement strand
CGGACGCGATCTCCTGAACCGGTTGGTCGCGCGGCTCGACGGACCGGGCTTGCGGGCGCTGATGCGCGCTCCCGCGAAGCAGTCGTCGCGCTGACGATCCGTAGGATCCCGCCGTCGGGCGGGTTTCACGCGGACGCTCCGCGTGCGGACGTGGGGCCGCGGCGCGCATTCGGGAGTCCTGCCGCAGATCCGGTAGATTGTCGCGGTGCGCCTCGCGATCACCGTCGTCGCGTCCTTCGGGGCCGCGTGCGGCGCGCGCACCGGGCTCGAGGCGTCGGACACATCCGACGCCGACGACGAGGTCTGCAACGGCCTCGACGACGACGGGGACGGTCGGATCGACGAGGACGTGCCGAGTCAGGCCTGCGGCACGGGCGCGTGCGCTCGCGAAGCGCCCGGCTGCACCGACGGCGACGTGCCGCCCTGCGAACCGGGATCACCCTCGCCGGAGACCTGCAACGGCATCGACGACGACTGCGACGGCTCCATCGACGAAGGGCTCGGCTTCGGGCCGCGCGGCGAACCGATCGCGATCCGCATCGACGAGGGTGAGACGGGCGACTGCACGAGCTGCCGCTGGGCGGCGGAGACCAGCCTCTTCTACGGGGGAAACGGGTTCGTGGCGGTCTGGCGCCTCGGCTTCGACGGCATGCAGCCCATGCCGAACACGTTCTCGCGCGCGATCGACCTCGACGGGACCCCGCGCGCGACCGCGCGGGTGCTGTGGGATCCGCCCGTCTCGCAAGGGTTCCGGATGGCTCCGACGTCGGGGGGGCGGGCGGTCCTCGCGTTCTGCCTGCGCGACGTCGCCGACGACGTCCCGTCGAGCGCATTCCTCGACGCGGACGGCGCGCTCCTCGAAGGCCCGACCGAACGAAGCCCACGGCTGGACACGTGCGGCGGTCAAGTGCCGGACGTCGTGTGGACGGGCCGCCGACATCTCTTCTCCTGGGTGCACGACCACGAAGGGCCTGCCCTCGAGGTCGCGGACGAGGAAGGCAGGAGCCTGTCGTTCGAGGTCCTGGATCGCGATCGCGTGGACGGTGGGATCCGCCTGTCGAACTCCGGTGGCCGCGTGCTCCAGGTCTTCGTACAGCGGCCGGAGCCCGCGGCCGCCGATCTCGTCCTGCGGACCCTCGACGACGAGGGGAACCTCCTCGGGGAAGCCATGGCGCGCCCGGAGGTCGGCCGCGCCGTGCTTCCGGTCGTGGCTCCCGCGACTCCTGGATGGCTCGTCCTGGCCGAGAACGACGTCGCGCCCGGGATCTTCGCCTTGCGGATCGACGAGGAGGGCGACATCGTGTCCGGACCGACACTCCTCGACGAATCGCGCACGTACGCGAACGATCTCTACGACCTCGAACCGCGGCCGGGCGGCGGCTTCTACTTCGTAGCCACCGTCTACGACGTGCCCTATGAGTACTACGTGTTCGTCGCGACCCTCGACGACGAGGGTCGCATCGAGGAAGAGTGGGCGACCGAGCCGTTCTCGCCCGACGGCAAGGAAGGCTGGATCGCTTCGCCCGACCTCGTCGCCGTAGGCGGCAGCGTCTTCCTGCTCTACAAGGGGCTCGCCCCCAACAGCGAGCCGAACCGTATCTGGCTGCGGGAGTTCGGCTGCACGCCATGAAAGAGGTTCGCTACAGCACGTAGTTGCCCCAGCAGCGCAAGCAGCCGGTGTCGGCCTCGATCGCGTGCGCAGACCGCACACGTAGAACTCGCCCACGCTCACCTCGGTCGCAAGGGCGCCGTAGGCGCGGTCACCCAGCACCGGAGGATCGTGCATCGATCCCGGTAGACTCCGCTGCTCCGATGGTCAGCGACCGAGCCAGATCCGCAGCACCCCGGCGTCTCCGTCCGGAGCGGTGAGGTCGGGGCGACCGTCGCCATCGAGGTCGGGAGCGATCGCCACCCAGCCGCCGACCGGGCCGATCTCACGCGGCCGGCCGAGGCCGCCGCGGCCATCGCCGGGGACGACCATCAGCACGCCGCTGCCCGCCGCGACCACGTCGAGGTCGCCGTCTCCGTCGGCGTCGGCGGTCGCGCCGCGCCAAACCCGGCGGCCGAACGAGACCGGCGAGCCGGGGCCGGCGCGCAGACGGCCGGTGCCGTCGCCGAGGAGGATGCTGACCCGGTCGGTGTCGTCGTGGATGGCGATGACGTCGAGGGCACCGTTGCGGTCGAGGTCGCCGAGGATCACCGCGTAGGGCCGGCCGAGCGGGGTCCGGTACGGCGAGCCAGGTGCGCCGCGGAAGCCGCCTTGGGCGTCGCCGAGAAGGATCTCGACCTCGGGGCTGGTCAGCAGCGGGACGACCAGGTCGAGCCGGCCGTCGCCGTCCAGGTCACCGAGAGCGGGCGGGTAGGGCTCGCCGCCGAGCGCGATCGGCGACGCCGGCGCGGGGGCGAGCCCGCCGCGCCCGTCGGCGAGGAGCACCCCGATCGCCCGCGCTTCCTGGTCGGCGGCGATCACGTCGGCGTCGCCGTCGCCGTCGAGATCGCCGACGGCGAGGCCGTGGTTGTGCGGCCGGGCGGCGCCGACCGAGGCGAACGGCGAGCCGGGCGCGGCGGTGAACCGCCCGGTCCCGTCGCCGAGCCAGGCAGAGACGCCATCCTCGTCGTGGCCCGTCCCCACCAGGTCGAGGTCGCCGTCGGCGTCGAGATCGCCGAGCGCGATCAGATGGAGGTGGAGATCGACCGGGATCGGGTCGCCGGGCGCCGGTACCCAGCGGCCGTCGCGGCGGAGCCGAACCGAGATCGTCTGGTCGCCGGCGTTGGCGCTGAGCAGATCGAGCGCGCCGTCACCGTCGACGTCGCCGGCCACGACATCGACCGGCCGTGGCCCGACCCTGACCTCGATCGACGCATCCGACCGTGGCGGGAGCGGCGCGGCAGGCGCGCCGCACACCGTCAGCGTCGCCGCGCACAGGAGCTCGAACGGGGGCTTCATGGATCCAGGACGCGGGACCGGCCGCGCCGTCCACCATGTTACGCCTCTGGGACACGGCGCCGGACCTCGGGGGGCCGGCGGCCATCGGTCGCACGTCGGCAGGGCGAGAGTGTAGGTTCGGGCCTCGAGATGCGCGCAGGCAGATCCCACGCCCTCTGGCTCGTCGCGTCGTGCGCCTGCGCGCCGGCGGCGCCCGGGAGCGAGTCGACCGACTCCGGCGCGGGCACCGATGCGGGCGCCGATTCCGACGGCGGGGACGACGGGTGCACGCAGGAGGGGTGGTCGCCGGAGGTCGCGGACGACGAGGGAGACACCGGCTACAGCCCCTCGATCGCAGTCGGCCGCGACGGGATCGCGCACGTCTGCGCCCGGGAGGCGATCTCTGCAGAGCTGGACCGGATCCGCTACGCGACCAACGCGGGCGGCGCCTGGTCGACCGAGACGATCCTGGAAGGGCGTGGAGCGAGCTCCTGTGCGGTGGCCCTCGCACTCGACGACTCGGTCCACCTGCTCGTGGGCGGCCGCGAGGTCCAGCACGGGACGCGGAGCGGAGGCGCCTTCACGTGGGAGACCGTGGACGCGCGCGAGGGCGTCGTCCGAAGGGCGGTCGTCGACCAGAGTTCGGGCGTGCACGCCGTTTACGAGGCCGCGATGGGCCTCCGATTCCCGACCACGGGCCTCGGCTACGCCACGAACGCCTCCGGCGGCTGGGTCGCGACGATCGTGGAGGAGCCCCCCGACGCCGCGGGGAGCGCCGGCCGGGGCGCCTCGCTCGCCGTCGAAGACTCTGGCGTGGTCCACCTCTCGTACGAGCTCGACGACGGCTACGGAAGCCAGACGCTGCGCCACGCGTGGAACCCGGGAGGCTCGTGGTCCATCGAGGCCGTCGCCGACGGCGACGCGGACAGCGGCAACTACACCTCCATCGCCGTCGATGCGAGCGGCGGCGTCCACGTCTCCTACTACGGCGAATCCTCCCGGTCCCTTCTTTACGCGCTCCGGACCGAAGGGGTCTTCACGGTCGAGATCGCCGACGAGGAAGGCGGCCAGTACACCTCGATTGCGCTCGATGCCGAGGGCGGCGTGCACGTCGTGTACGTATCCGAGTCCCTCTCGGTGCGGCACGCGGCGCGCGGCGAGGAGGCGTGGACGATCGAGACCGTGGACGGACAGGGGGACGCGGGCCGTGGAACCTCGCTAGCGATCCACCGCGACGGGACGATGTGGGCGGCTTACCGCGAGGCCATCGCCGGGGCGCTGCGCGTCGCACGCGGCTGCACTCTCGAGCGCTGAGCTATCCGTCCACGCGATCGCAGTCTCGAGAACGCGCCGGCGGGCACGAGGAGCTCGCCGTTGCCGTCGAATCCCCAGCACAGGGCCGTCCCGTCGGGCCGCAAGCCGCAGGTATGGCGCTCTCCGGCGGAGACGACGGCGAACGCCCCACCCGGCGGGGAGGCTTGACCTTGCCGGTTGTCGCCCCAGCAGACGACGTCCCCGTCCTTCGCCACGCCGCAGGTGTGCCGTCCGCCGACGCTCACCGATGCGAGGGAGGCCGCGCAAGTATCGAGGCCCGTGTCGGAGTCGGAGTCCGACTCCGAGTCCGTTCGGTGACGTATTCGTTCACCGCAGAGGACGCAGGGATCGCAGAGTTTCTTCGTCTCTGCGGCCTCTGCGTACTCTGCGGTGATTCGCCTTTCGTATTTCGGGAACCGAGTAACTAAGTACCCTCCACCGCAAGTACTGTTACGAATCCCAAACGCAAGGACGCCAGGACGCCAAGCCGCAATGGCGCTCATTCCAGGCTTGGCGCCTTCGCGCCTTTGCGCCCTTGCGTTGAAGAATACGTCACCGAATTTGCGGAAGAGGGTACTAAGGCACCAGGCGGTCGACGGCGCCGATCGAGAAGGCCGTGTCCGACGCGCCCGCGTAGTACAGGCGCACCGCGGACCTGACCCCGATCGCGATCGGAATCGCGAAGGGATCCGCCACCGAGCGCGAGTCGAAGCCGTCTCCCGGAGTCAGGACGTCGCCGAGACCGGTCTCGTCGCGCACCCAGTCAGCGCCGTCCGACGACACCGCGTACTCGATCCGGCTGGAGAGCCCGTCGCGAACCTCCATCCACATCTCCCAGTGATCCCGATCCAGCGCGCGGACGGCCGGGGAGAAGATCCCGTCCGGATCCGTCGCCGCCGGAGAGAGGACGATGCCGACCGAATCCCAGGTCGCGCCACCGTCGGCGCTCCGCGCAGAGCCGATCGACCCGCGCCCGTCCGCGTCCAGCGCGGTGAAGAACAGGTGAATCTCACCGTCCAGCAGCACGGGGTGCGGGTCCCGCGCGGAAGCGATCTGCGCGTCCGGCACGACGACCTCGCCCGCCTCCTCGAAGGTCTCGCCGCGCAGGTCGAGCGATCGCGCCAGACGGATGATTCCCGGGCCGGCCGACTCGGAGGAGAAGAAAAGCAATCGTCCCGCGTCCGCACCCGGATCGATGTCGACGACGCCCGGCGACGCGCCCGGGAGTACGGGCTCGTCGGTCGTGCGCACCCAGGCCACGCCGTCGGCCGACTCCGCGCGTCCGATCCCGGCGGCGCCGTCGTAGTACAGGACGAACCCCTCGGGCACCGCCACGACGGACGGGGAGCGCACGCCGCTCGCATCCCACCCGGCGGGTGAAAGAACGATCCCGGACCGCACGCCCCCCTTGGGCCCGGGACACGCCGCGAGGTCCGCGGACACCTCAAGGGCGGCCATGTCTCCTCGCCCGTACACCGCGAGGTGGAGATCCGTCTCTGGCCGCGTCGCACGCCCCCCTTCGAGCGTTTCCGGTGCGCCTCCCGCCTCGGTCCACTCGAAGCCGACGCTCCCATCCGCGCCGAGCCGCAGGCGCAGGGAAACCGGGGCCACGAGCGGCCCCGACACGCCGACCTCCGCGCCGTCGATCGCCGCGTGCGCCGCGCCGTCCAGCCCCGAGTACACGATGGCGGCCACCGGAAGGACGCCCGAGGCGTCCCCGACGACGCGCTGCGTCGTGAGGCCGACGCCGGCGTATGCCGGGCAGCCGGCGTCGCACCCCTCCGGCAAGTCCACGGTCGTCCGAACCTCGATGATCGCGTGCGAGTCGAGCGCCTCCGCCCAGATCACCCCGGACTCGTGCGCCGCCCCGCCGAAGACGAGGCCGCCGGACGCGATCTGCGGACTTCCGAAGACGCGCCACCCCGCTTCCGGTCCGGAGTCGAAAACATCCTCCAGAAGCCGAGACGACTCCCCACAGCAGCCCTCGTTCTGGCGGCACCCGAGCGCGAAGCAGTCCATGACGCCGTCGAGGTCGTTGTCCTCCCCGTCGGAGCACTCGCCCGCATCCAACCCTTCGAGACCGATCGGTGCGGAGTCCGTGTCCTCGTCCGTGTCGCTGTCGCCGTCGCTGTCGGCGTCCGCATCCGCGTCGGCGTCGCCCGCGTCGTCGACGCCGCGCTCGTCGCCGTCGAGAGCCATCCCGCTGCATCCGGAGAGGAGGAGCGCCGCCCAGAGCGTCACTCGGCCCATGGGAGCACCCGCTGGACGAGACCGATCGACTCCGCATCGCCGCCCGCACCCGCGTAGTAGAGGAGAATCTCGCCGTCCGGGGCGGCAACCGCCGGGTCCCCCACGGCGAGCAGGTCCCACCCCGATCGGGAGGGACCGAGCACGACGACTTCCATCACCTCGAACTCCAGGCCGTCCGGGGACGCCGCGTACCGGATCCGCGTCTCGAGCCCGTCGCGCTCCTCGAACCACATCTCGAGCGCATCGCCGGATCGGACCTCGGGCGCCGCGACGCCGTCCGGCGCCCCCTCGCCGACCTCCGCCGACCGGAGCACGACCTCGACGGGCTCCGGCGCCGGGGCCTCCAGATCTCCGAGCCCGATCCGCCCGATCGACGCGATCCCCGCGTCGTCCACGAGCGTCAGGTACACGTAAGGCTCCCCCGCGATGTCCACGAGGGCCGGATCTTCGAACGAGAACCACTCGTCGGCGGGCCGCAGGTCGGCCACCAAACCTTCGAACCCGAGGCCCAGTGTGCCGGGCGACTCGCGCACCTCGATGCGCCGAGCCCCTCCCGCGGCAGCCGGCAACTCGACCGCGAGCCAGACGGACTCCGTCCGCACGAGCACGGCAGGCGCCGACGCCTGGCCCGCGACCACGGGGCCGTCGGTCGGGTCCCTGTCGAACGAGATGCCGTCGTCCGACAGCGCGCGACCGATGCCGCCCTGCGTCTCGTAGTAGACGGCGATCTGCCCATCCAGCACGGCCGCCGAGGGCGCGGCGATGCGCAGGTCGTCCCACTCGCCGACGCGCGGCGAGATCACCGGCGCCGCTTGCCTCAGCCCACCCGCGGGGTTCGCGCACGGCACCGTGGCCAATGAAATACCGCCGAGGCGCGCGGCGCCATCCGGCGACCGGCCGTAGGCGACTGCGTGCAGGGGGACGTCGAACGACACCGTCCCCGCTTCCAGCCACCACTCGGCGGAATCGGCCCTGCCGTACACGCTGCCGTCCGTGCCGATGGTGAGGTAGAGGTCCGCGACTGCCGCGACGCCAGACTCCTCGCCGAGGACGTCTCCGTCGACCACCAGGAACGCGTCGCCGCTGGCCGAGAGGACCACGGCCGCCACCGGATCCACGCCGGCGCTGTCGCCGATCGACTCCTTGTCCGTCAGGCCCACCGCGATGGTCTGCAGGCAAGGCTCTCCGCATGCGTCCGGCACCTCGACGTTCGCCAACATGTGGATCTCGAGCCCCGGCGCGAACCCGTCCTGACCGAGCACTCCGCTGTCGAAGAGGTGGTCGCCTCCGGGCGTCAGCCAACCATCCGCCACCTGGGGACCGGGCACGCCAAAGGGCTGCCACCGGCCGAGGTCGATCGTGTCGGCGTCGAAGGCCTCGGAGAGCGACGGCCCCGTCCCGCCGCAGCAGAACGACGACACCATGCAGGTCGGCTCCTCGCAGTCGTCGAGGCCGTCCTCGTCGTTGTCGACTCCGTCGTTGCACTCGCTCATCCCGTCGAACGCCCCCGCCTCGAACGGGCTCTCCCGGGTGGGGTCCTTCTGATCGGTGCCGGTGTCGGCGTCGGCGTCGGCGTCGACGTCCGTGTCCACGTCCCCCGCGCCCGCGTCGGGGCCAGAGTCCGAGTCGGCGTCGCCGTCTACCTCGCCTCCAGACGCGTCCATCGCCCCCTTCATCGCGCAGCCGACCGACAGCAGGGCCAAGATCCCAAGGGTTCTCTTCATGGCGAACCTCCTCATCTGTTCTGCTCCAAGGCGAAGATCTCGAAGTCCGTGACGTCTGCGTCCACCTGGCGGCCGACCACGACGCGGCGCAGGTCGCCGACCTCCACGGCGCCGACCCCGCTGAGCCGGCACTCGCCGTCGCAGGGTCCGAGGAACTCGCTGTCACCCCGCAGGACCGGATTGCCCGCGTAGGGCTGTACCACCGGCTCGACGTCCGGCTCCGGTCCGATCACCGCGTGCAGGATTCCGGTGTCGCGCCCGGCATCCGTCCCCACGGTCCAGAGGCGAAACGCCTCGTCACCCGGGTCGTCCAGGCCGTCGTCCCAGGTCACCACGAGCCCGCCCATCCCGCGCGCCGCGAGCGGCCAGAAGTCCGCCGACGACAGCAGCGCCTCGCCGAACTCCGCCGCGGCGAGCGCGGGGACGTCCTCCGCGCACAGGGTGTGCAGGAACACGCTCCCCACGTCGTCCTCTCCGAGCGCAAACACGCAGAGGTCTTCGAGCGCGAGCTGGCGGCTGACGGCCGCCACACCGCGCCAGCGCACGTAGGTGTACGTGCTCGCCTCCCACAGCGGCGAGTCGCCGCGCAGCCTCCACGGCGAGCCGCTGCGGTCGTACAGCCGGATGGCACGCCCCTGGTCTTCCAGCACGAAGGCGAAGGTCCCGCCCGGGTTGCGGAAGCCTCCGGGCCCGCGGGCATCGTCGGGCTGGGAGTCGCTCGGCGAGCAGTCGCCGTCGATGCAGTTCGGCTCGACCTCACCGATCACCAGCACCCCCGGTTCCCACACCCATCCGTCGACATCATCCCGCCAGAGTCCGGCCTCGCCGATTGCCTTGTTCACGTCGCCGTAGATCTCGAAGAACGGGTCCAGGTTCGACGCGTCGAAGAGGATTCGAATCCCCTCGGCGCCCACCTCGGTCGCGGAGATGGCCGTCGGCGCGCCGAAGCTGCCGGTCGCCCACTCGGCCGTATCGATCCCGAGGGTCTGACGCGTCGCGACGGACAGAAGCGTCCAGCCCGACGGGTTCGCGCAGGACAGCGGCGTCGCCGTGAGCGTCGACAGCTTGGCGTTGCCGGCGTCCGACGTCCGTCCCACGACGGCGACCTTGGCGCCCTGCGATCCGTCGATCAGCAGGTTGTCCACGGGATCCATCACTGGATCCACGCTCGCCCACACCGTGCGCACCTCGACCTCCTGGTGATCGGTGACGGTGACCGCAAAGCCGGCTTCCCCGACGATCGAGATGGCCGGCGTCACGCGAACGCGCACGTCGAAGGGCCCGGGCGCGACGGCTCCGCGTCCGCGCACCACGCCTCCCCGGGTCACGAGCACGCCGCCGCCGGCCGTCACGAGCACGGCGAGACTCGTCGGCAGCGGCACCCCCTCGACGAATGTGATGACGCGCGTCAGAGCCACCCCCGCGTAGTCGATGCAGCTCACGGGCGAGTCGCATGGTGTGTCGCCCCCCGTCAGTCCGGAGAGCGAGACCTCGAGCCCGCCGGAGATGTCGACCGGCTGGTTGAAGAAGAGCCCGTTGCCTTCCGCGTGATCCGCGAAGTCGAGCCCGCCTCCCGCGACCGTCGGGCTCCGGCCCACCAGGAACGCCGACCACAGGCCGGTGTCGATCGACGCAGCGAAGTTCGCGTCCACTGCGGGATCGGGTACGTCGCCGCAGCAGGCGCTCGTCCCGATGCAGTCGAAGTCCGCACAGTTCGCGAATCCGTCGAAGTCCTCGTCGCCGGCCGCCGCGCAGTCCTCGATCGGGATCGGGACGCACACGCCGCCTTCCAGCCGGAACCCTTCGTCGCACACGCACTCGCCGCTGACTTCATCGCAGTGCTCGTTGATCCCGCAGGAGGCGCCGACGCAAGGATCCGTGTCCGTGTCGGTGTCGGTGTCCGTGTCCGAATCGGTGTCCGTGTCTGCATCTCCTCCGGGCGGATCGTCGAGGAAGGAAAGGTCGGCCTCGTTGACGAGCTGGCACCCGGAAGTAGAAGCGAAAAACAACAGGAGACAGGAAACGGGCAACAGGCAACTGGCAATGAAAACCCTGCCGTGGGCGAGGGTTTCTTCATTGCCCGTTGCCTGTTGCCTGTTGCCTGTCTCCTGTTGCTTCTGCCTCTTCACGGCATCACCCCTGCGACCACGATCCCCCCCGGCGCCATTCCCACGCGCAGGGTGCTCTCCTGCCCTTCCGCCGGGGAGTCGACGATCGTCAGCACGATCCACCCAACCCCGAGCGCCGCGCCCACGATGAAGAGCGTGTCCGCCGTCTTGTTCAGGTCGTCGATCTCCCCCGCGACCCGATGCGCGTCGTCCCGGGCCTGCTCGGCCTCGGGCGAGTCGACGCGTGCGCCCTCCCAGTCGGCCCTCACGTTGTCCAGCTCGTCCTGCCTGGCGATCGCCGCCGCGCCGACCGCTCCGCCGCCGGCGCCCGCGAGCACCGCGCCGATGAGCGCGATCGTCGGCCACGGCGCGAGCCGGCTCCCCGAGTGCTCTGACTCCAACCGAGCCGTGACGGTCGTCGTCTGCCCTTCCCGGACCTCGACGGACGACCGCGCGGTCCTGTACCCGGCGCGCGAGACGATCACCTCGTGTCGTCCGGGTCGGACGCCGCGCCCCGGTCCGCCGGCGTCGCCCCAGGTCTCGCCGTCCACCTCGACCCGCGCGCCCGCAACGTTCGAGGCGACCTGCAGCATCCCCGGCGAGGGGATTCCTGCCAGCGAGACGCGCAGCATCACGGTCTCGCCCGGGGCGCCGCGTGCGACCTCCTCCACCGCGTCGAACCCCGGTCGCGTCAGGAACACCCGCACCTGGCCCGCCGGCACCTGGATCTGCGCCGGCGTCGTCGCGGCCACCGGACCGTCCTGCCGCCCGATGCGGACCTGGGCGCCAGGCGGGTCGCTCGACACGTCGAGCGTCATCGGCCGCGCCGCGAGGTCGACCTCGACGCGCGCGCGGCTGCCGACCGCCGCCGTCACGGTCCGCTCGATCGGGTCGTGCCCCGCGAGGTCGATCAGGATCCGCCGCTCTCCCGCCGCCACCGCGAGCGTGACCGGCGTCTGTCCGCGCGCCGCGAGGTCGCGGCGATCGACGTAGACCGTCGCACCCGCCGGCTGCGTCGCGATCTCGACGAGCGCGACCCTGGAAACGAGCGCGTCCCGCCGCCGCGTGCCTTCCGCGCGCTCGTCCGTCGAAAGCTCGAGGCCGAGGTACTCGCTGAAGTACCCGTACGCCGAGTCCCACTCGCGCAGCTCCTCGTAGCAGAGCCCGACGTTGAAGAGAGCGTTCTTGCTCCGCACGATCCGGACCGACTGCAAGTATTCTTCGAGCGCGCCACGGATCGCGCGGTCCCGCCCTCCTCCGGGGCGCATCTGCATCGCCGGCCCGAGACGCTCGTTGCCGCGGTCGAAGAAGTGTCGCGCCTCCGCGACGGGGTCCGCCCACGCGGCTGCGGGCGCGAGCGACATCGTCAAGGCAATGGCGAGCGCGTGTCGCATCAGAAGTCCGTCTTGATCGGGAATGCCCCCCCGCCCCTCTTGACGGGCCCGGGTCCGCCCTTGCGCGGCACCGGGCGCAGCGCGATCGGAACGGTCCGGTCCATGTCGGGGACGACGTCTGCCGATCCGTCCATCCACCCGCGGCGATGGAACGTGTACCGCGTCGCCGAGTCGCCTCGCGCGATGTTCAGATCGAGCGGCGTCGTCCCGAGCGACTCTCCCCCTGCCCTCACCTCGATCGGATCCCCTTCCGCCTCGAAGCGCAGGAGCACGGTCGCCGGCGCCGGCGCGGCAGTGGGCGCAGCGGTCCCCGGCTCCAGCCCCGCGGTGGTGGGGGCCGCCGATCGGCCGACGTCGTCCTGCGCCGTCGCCTCCTGCCCCTGCATCGCGGCCCAGCCGCCGACGCCGATCACGAGCGCGACTGCGGCTGCGATCGCCCACCCGATCCATGTCGGTCGGTGTCCGGGCGCCTTGACCATCGGAACGGTCGGGATGCTGTGGGTGCGCGACGGCGAGAGGAGCAACGAAGGCGTCTCGATCCCAGGGCAGGCGGCGACCAGCACGTTCTCGAGCTCCTCCATCGACTGCCAGCGCGTCTCCTTGTCCTTGGACAGGGTCCGCAGGACGGCGCTTTCGAGCGCGGGATGGACGTGCGCGCCGCCGCGCGTCTGGCTCGGCGGGACGGGCAGCTCGTTCGTGTGCTTCCAGAGGAGCTGGAAGTAGTTCTCGCCCGCGAACGGCGGCTCGCCGGTCAACATTTCGTAGAGTATTACGCCGAGCGAGTAGACGTCCGCGCGCCTGTCGACCTCGGCCTCGCCGCGTGCCTGCTCCGGCGACATGTACAGCGGCGTGCCCACGAGTTGCCCGGTCTTCGTCATCCGGACCGCCTCGGCCTCCGCGTCCTTGACCTTGGAGATCCCGAAGTCGAGGACCTTCACGAAGTCGCGCCCGGCCTTGTCCACGACGAAGACGTTCTCGGGCTTGAGATCCCGGTGGATGATGCCGGCCGCGTGCGCGGCGCCGACGGCACGGCAGATCTGGATCGCGATCGGCACCGCGCGCTCGAGCGGGAGCGAGCCGTGCTCGTCGAGAAGCCCGGCGAGGTCGGTGCCCTTGAGCAACTCCATGACGATGAAGACTTCGCCCTCGGCAGTTCGATCGAAACCGACGATCTGGACGATGTTGTCGTGCTCGATCTTCGAGGCCGCGATCGCTTCCTGCTTGAGCCGGTCGATCGCGGTCGGGTTCTGCGCGACGGCCGCGGTCAGGAGCTTGAGCGCGAACTTCCGACCGATGTGCACATGCTCGGCGAGGTAGACGACCCCCATCCCGCCCGTCCCGATGCGCTCCTTGATCCGGTAGACGCCCCCGATGGTCTTGCCGATCCGGTCGTCTACCTCGGGGACGTCGAGGACGGGCTGGGTGAACGGCGTGTCGCGGACGTGCCCGGGTCCGATCGCCGTCATCGCCAGCGCGCCCTCGCCGCCGTCGACCGTCGGGGTCCCGTCGTCGGTGCAGTGCGTCTCGTCTCGGGGGAAGGCCCTGCGGCACTTGGGGCAGATGCGCATGCCGAACGGCTGCGGGTCGCAGACGGTGTTTGCAGCGTATCGGTCGCCCCCCCAGTCGTCAACGCGAGGCGACTCCATGGCGCCTGTGCCACTTCAAGATCCGGGCCACCGCAGAGCCCGGAAACCCTGGGGATTCCCGCCCGCCGCACCCCGATCCTGCGCCCTACCGTGGCACAGCCGTCATGGGGCCCTCATTCCGAGCAGGACGCCGTGGCGTACCGCAGATCCCCCGCGGTGGCGTCGTGGTACGCGACGTGGACGGCTCGCCCGGCAATGGCGATCGACGGGTACAGGCCCGTGTCGCCTTCCGAGTCGATCTGCTGGACGATCCAGGCGGGTCCGACGCGCCGCAGGTAGCCGAGGTCGCCGGTGTCGGAGTCGTAGTACGCGACGTGCGGAGTCGCCGCCCCGTCGAGTGCGAGCGACGCCCATTCGCCGGCGATGAACTTCGGGGTCTCGGTCGTCCACACCCCCGACACGTTCGTCGCGTACCGTAGCTCCGGCGTGGCGTCGGCAGAGATCGCGAGCGTGTAAGCGACGTGCGCCGCGCCGTTCGCGTCGAGTGCGAGCGACGGTGTCACGCGGGTGTAGAGGGTCGGGTCGACCGTCTGGAACGTCCAGCCCTCGGCTCCATCGGGCCGCACCCCGTACTGGACGTCGTCGCAACCGAACACGACGTGGACGTCGTCGCCTGTTCCCACCTCGACGGACGCGTTCGGCGCCCACGAGCATCCCGTTTCGACGACCTCTTCCACCCAAGCGCCCGACGCGTTCGTCATGTAGCGCAGTTCGCGAGCGACGGACTGCGAGTACAGGACGTGCGCCGCGTCGTTCGAGTCGAGGTCGAGCGACGACCCACCCCCGACCGGCCAAACCGCGATCGTCTCGATCTCCCAGGCCCCAGGCAGCCCGCGCGCGTACCGGAGGTCGTCGTCGGACGAATCGCTGTACAGCACGTGGACCACCGTTGCGTCCTGCTCGACACGCACCTGCATGCTGTACCGTCCCCCGTCCCCCTCGACGTCAACGTCCGACAGCTCCCACCCATCCCCGAGGTCGGTGGCGATCCGTGCGTCGCCGCCGCCCGCGTCGTCTGAGCTGTGATACCCGATGAACGGCACGCCCCCGGAGAACGCGATCGACGGGTACCTGCCCGTCTCTCCCTCGGCGTCGACCGTCTCGGTCCGCCACGTGTCCGCGTCGAGGACCGTGCACGGCAAGTCGTCCGACTCCGTGTCCGAGTCCGAGTCGGCGTCCGTGTCGGCGTCCGTGTCGGAGTCGGCGTCCCCATCGCTCGGCCTGTCGCGATGGCTCCCCGCACCGCAGCCCGCGATTGCCCACACGATCACCCAGACGAACCCCCGAACGAAGCGCATCGACCAGGCCTCCTGGCGCGATCGTAACAGGGTCTCTGGCCGCCTTGCAGGGGAAGCCGCTTGCACGCGGGGAGGTAGGTTCTTACACTCGCCGGTAGGAACGGAGGGCTCGGTGCGAATCACATCGAAGGGGCAGGTCACCATCCCGCAAGAGATCCGCGAGAAGGCGGGGTTGCTGCCGGAGACCGAGGTCGAGTTCTTGATGGACGGGAAGGGAGTGCGGATCGTGAAGGCCCGCTCGACGCGCAAGGCGAGCCGCGGTGCGGCGCTGGTCCGGCGGATGCGGGCAGGGCCCAAGCCGCGGATGACGACGGACGAGATCCTTGCGCTGACCCGAGGCGAATGAGCCCGGTCCTCGTAGACAGCAGCGTGATCCTGGATGTCGCGTCCGCCGACCCGACATGGGGCGACTGGTCCGCATCCGCACTCGAGCGCGCGGCGGACGAGGCACCGCTCGTGATCAATGCCCTCGTGTTCGCCGAGGTGTCGGTCGGCTTCGAGCGGATGGAGGAGGTGGACGACCTGATCTCGCCGGATCGCTTCCGGCGAGAGCCCCTTCCCTACGAGGCGGCGTTCCTGGCCGGCCGAGTGTTCGTCGCCTACCGCAGGCGCAAGGGGGCGAAGACCTCTCCAATGCCAGACTTCTACATCGGCGCGCACGCCGCCGTGGCCGGCTACCGGCTGCTCACCCGCGACACACGCCGTTTCCGAACATACTTCCCGGCGCTAGAAATCATCGCACCGTAGACGGGCCTTCGAGCGGATCGCAGGTCGACCGACCCTACGGATCGCCGTCGCAGTCCTGATCGACGCCGTCGTCCGTCGGTGCGCGGACTGCGTAGACGAGGTCGTCGGCTCCGTCGACGAACGCGACGTGGGGCAAGCCGGAAGGGTCCACCACGAGCGAGACATCCGTGTCGACGCGCTCGATCGCGTCGATCGTCTCGGACGTCCAGCGAAGCCGCCCCGGCTCGATCTCTTCCGCGCGCGCCCAGTGGATCTCGCCGTCGAGGTAGTTGCCCGCCCGTGCGTAGGCCGCCCAGACGGTGTGCAGCGACCGCCCGGCGCCGAGCGCGAGGACGTTCAGGTAGGCGTCCCATCCTTTCTCGACGAGATCTTCCTCGTGCCAATCGCCAGGGGCGTCCGTCATGTACCGCAGGTTGTCGCCCGGTATCGAGACGTGGGCCGCGCCGTCGTCGTCGATCGCCAGGCCGGTGCAACAGGTGCCTCCCCAGAAGGTGTCCTCTCCGCGGGTGACGTCGGTCAGCAGCTCGTCCGACCACTCGTCCCCGTCGCGCACGGCCCGGCGCACCTCGAAGTCGCCCTGCCAGACGCCTACCGTGTAAGTGATGTGGATGCGTCCGTCGGAGCCCAGCGCGATCGACCCACCGTTCGTGTTGCCCGAATCGGTCACCTGCTGGGTAGCCCACGCTCCAGACTCGTTCGTGGCATGGAAGAGATGGGTGTCGCACGCGTCGACGAGGCAGCCATCGAGGGCGTGGTACGCAACGTGCGCGGCGCCGTCGCCGTCAAGCGCGAGCGAATTCCCCTCGCCGTAGGCCCCGGAGATCTCGACGATCTCCATCTCCCAGGAGTCGTCGACCCGAGTCCGGTACCGCAGGCTGTAGTCGTCCCTGTGCAGGTAGGCGATGTGCACGCCCCCGCCCCGATCGACCGCGATCGAGGTCGGCTGATGGCTGGATATCGTTCCCTCGAGCCGTTCAATCGACCAGCCGCCGCCCGCGTTCGTCGCGTATCGGAACTCGCCGGGCTCGAGGCCCCCGTCCCCGTTGCCCGCGATGTAGTGGAGGTGGGCAACCCCATCACCGTCGAGCGCGAGAGCGCAGCTCTCCCCGGCCGAGTTCGCCGCATCGACGACCTCCAGGTTCCACGCCGAGACCTCCTCCGCACCGGGATGAATGGCGTCGTTTGTGTCGTCGCAGTCCTCGGCGGCACAGGATCCGTCGAGGTCCTCGTCGACACAGGTGCCCGTGCCGCTATCCGTGTCCGCGTCGGTGTCAGCGTCGGAATCCGCGTCGGTGTCGGTGTCCGCGTCGGAGTCCGCGTCCTCCGAGATCCCGTCGGCACCCTCCAGCTCCACCAGCTCGTGACATCCCGCGATCGCGAGCACACCCAGCCAGATCTTCATCGGGGCCCCCTCACTCACCCGCCTGCGCCCCCCGAGCACTCGCCGCCCGCTCCGCAGCAGGCGTCGCACTCGCCCGGGGGATAGCAGACCGTGTCGCCGTTCTGCGGGACACACATCTCCATCATCCCTTCCGGACAGCGGTCGTCCACGAGCGGGAAGCTCCGGCAATCGGTGTCCGAATCGGAGTCGGAGTCCGCATCGGCGTCCGTGTCGGCGTCCGTATCCGTGTCCGTGTCGACGTCCGTATCCGTGTCCGCGTCCGCGTCCGTGTCCGCGTCCGTGTCGACGTCCGTGTCCGTGTCGGCATCTCCGCCGCCGTCTCCGCCACCACTCCCGCAGCCGAAGGAAGTCCCTACCCACATGGCGATCAACGTGGCGCGCATCAGTCGCCCTCCCGGGACAATCCTAGCAGGGTCTCGGGCCGCGCGATCGTCAGGGCCGGCAGCCCCGCCTCCTCCCGCCGCTCGTTGATCGGTTCGATCCCGTCGAGGATCAGGGGCAGCGCATCCGCGCTCGGCGGGTGCGTGTCGTGCAAGAGCACGACACCTCCCCCGCGGCGCTCCAGCTCTCCCAGGATCCCCGCCGCGATCGTCGCCGGGTCCGCGATCCGGTAGTCGCGCACGTTCGTCGTCCACAGCACCAGATCCAGGTCACGCTTCCGGACGACGTCTGCCGCGGCAGCCGGAAGATCCCCGAACGGCGGACGGAACAGGGACGGACGTCGCCCGATCGCGCGTTCGACGAGATCGATGCCCCCCCCGATCTCCTCCTCCACGGCCTTCTCCTCCAGCGCCGAGAGCCGCGGATGGTGCACCGTATGCGTGCCGACCAGGTGCCCGCCGTCGATCTCCTGGCGCAAGATCCGCCGCCCCGTCCGCCCGCGCGCGCCCTTCTCGATCTGGATCCCGCAGGCGAAGAACGCCGCCCGCACACCTCGTTCCTCGAGCGCCTCGAGGATCCTCGGCGTCACGTCCGGGTGGGGCCCGTCGTCGAAGGTGAACACGACCTCGTTGCGCCCCAAGACCTCCCGCAGCCGCCGCCGCGCCTCCCGGCGTTCGACGAGCGACTCGTCGGAAAACAGGGTCGCGGCGAGGAGGAGCGGGAGGAGGCGCATACCCCGCTGCGAAGCAACCCCCGCACCACCCGACGACCCTCGGGAATCCGGCGCACGTCGTGTCCACCCGAACGCGCCGCGTGTCCGCGCGAGGCCTCGCGGGTCACCGCCGCTCCTGGGCCTCCGACCAATGCAGGATCCGCGCGTGCTCTTCGACGCGCTCGAGGAAGCCGCGACGCCACTCGGGATCGAGCGGCTCGGCCCGACGCAGGACTGTCTCCTTCGCCCGACGGATCACCTCGCCCGCCTCCCCTTCCCTTCCAGCCGCGCGGAGGGCCTCGGCGAGCACCAGAGCGACGAGCGCCTCGACGTTGTCCGGCCGGTAATCGGCGAACGCCCGCGCAGCGTCGACGGCCGCTGCGAGGGCATCGTCGAATCGCCCGAGCGACAGACACGCGCGAGACAGGAACGCCCCCGCCAGCGGCCGCATCGGGGGGGCCGCCTCTGCGGTCCGAAGTGCGCGCGATGCCTCCGCCTCGGCCTGCTCGAAGTCTCCCCGGAGCCAGAGCGCGTGCGCGCGACAGGTCCGGCTCGCCGCCTCGAAGCGTCGGTTCCCGGCGGCGATTGCGTGCGCGAGCGCCTCGTCCGCGAGCGCGAGGCCCTCCGAGATCGCACCTTGCCGAACCACGACATCCGCGAGGTTCGCGAGGATGAAAGGGCGCGTGTAGAGCAAGCCGAGGCGGTCCGACATCGCGAGCGCGTCTCGGAGATGCCGCTCTGCGTCCTCCCAGCAGCCGATCTCGGAGGCGCCGTCCGCCAGGTTCGTTCGTTGGATACAGGCCGTGCGCAGATCGCCGCTCGCCTCGAAGGTCTCGAGCGCGCGCTCCATGAGGCCGACGAGCGCGCCGACGTTGCCTCCGCGCCGGGCGCGCGTTCCGCGCACGATGTAGCTCCAACCGAGCGCGATTGGATCTCCCCCGGCCCGGGCAAGTCGTGCTTCTCCGGCGTCGAACAGGGCATCGGACAGCGCGCGCCGACCTGCCTGGTCCGCCTGCGCCTCGGCCCGGAAGAGTGCGACCGCGCATGACGCGGCCGCGTCCGCGTCCGGCGACGTCGCCAGGAGGATTGACGAGATCGCTTCGAGCTCGTCGTGATGGCCGAGCTGTCCGCAGGCGACGACGACGGGGATCGACGCGTTCCACCACAGCGTGCTTCCGGGCCGCAGGTGGGCGAGCGCCTCCGTGCCCTGCACTTTCGCCGTCGCGATCTGCGCACGCCAGCGGTGCGCCTCCGCGGAGACGAGGAGGAGCGCGCCCTTCGTTTCGCCGGAGGCGCCGCAGCGGATACCGCGATCGGCGCGCTGCGCGGCTTCGACGAAGTCGTTCCCTCCGAGCGCCTGGTCGGCGGCGCGAAGCCAGAACCGTACCGCGCGATCCGGGGCGCCGCCGCGCTCGAAGTGCTCGGCGAGCGACATCGCGTCGCCCTCGCCTGCCGACTCCAGCCATTCGGCGGCGAGTCGGTGCCCGAGCGTCCGATCCGCCTCGGTCAGCATCCCGTACGCCGCCTCGCGCACGATCGCGTGCCGGAACCCGTACTCGGCCTCGTCCGCGAACCGCGAGCTCGTCCTTCGAACGAGCGCCTCGCGAGCCACGAGGTCCCCGAGCCCGTGATCGAGATCGGCGGGGCCGAGGGCGAGGAGGCGTACCAGCCCGCCGCGCCAGAAAGTCTCGCCGAAGACGCTCGCCGCCCGCAGGAGCCGCCTCGAGGCGTCATCGAGGGATGTGATCCGCGCCTGGGCCATCGCGAGGACCGTCCCCGGCAGCGACTGGAGCGCTTCGCGACCTCCCTCCACGTGCGCCCGCAGGAGTTCCTCCAGGTAGAAGGCGTTCCCCGCAGCGCGCTGTGCGAGGCCACGGACCGTCCCGTCCGGCACCTGGGCGCCGAGCACCTCTCGTGCGAGACGCTCCGAAGCCGCGCGCGACAGGTCGCCCAGCCGGATCTCGCTCGTGGCACGGCCCGCCCAGAGCCGGGGAAAGAGGTCGTGCACCTCCGGACGCGCGAGAGCGAGAACGAAGAAGGGCCGATCCTGCAACTGCCGGAGCGCGGCGTCGACGAATCCTACCGAAGGCAGGTCACCCCAGTGAAGATCCTCGAGCAGGAGCAGGACGGGACCCGCGTCGCACTCCGCGGCGAGGAAGTCTTCCCACGCTCGCCTCATCTGATCGCCCATGAGGATCGGATCCCGTCGCGCCGCGCGTAGCGGGATGCTCTCGTCCTGGTGCGGGGCCGGCGCGCCGACGAGCTCTCCGAGGAACTCGGACACTCGACCGAGATCGTCCACCCCGACGTTCCTCGCGAGCCGCGCCCGGAGCTTGCGATGTTTCTTCTCGATCGGCTCGCCTGCGCGGACGCCCGCGGCCTGCTGGATCGCTTGCGCGAGCATCCCGAAGGGCGACCCGGCCCGGACGACGTCGCCCCGCGCGGTCCAGGTTTCGAAGGCGGAGCCCTCGAGACGGGTGAGCAGCTCCCGCCGGAGCCGAGTCTTCCCGGATCCCGCACCACCGACCACGAGTACCGCTCGAGCAGCGGGCTCCGCCCGGCACGCTTCCCACGCGGAGAGGAGTGTCCGCAGCTCGAGGTCGCGCCCCACGAAGGGCGTCGGCCGTCCGAGAAGCGTGCGGACTGGCTCCTCGCCGCGCTCGCCGTGGAGTTCGAAGCCCCGCGCCCCCGCCCGCAGGTCGAAGCGCGGACCGACCAGGCCCGCCGTCACCTCGTCGACGCCGACTCCCGAGCCCGCACCGCGTGCGAGCGCTACCGCACGATCGATCGCCTCGCCCACCGGAAGGCGTGTGCCTCGAAGGCCGCGTCCCGTCGCGAGTGCGATCCGCCCTGCGGGCAGGGCCGCCGCGAGGGCGAGGGCGGCACGCGCTGCGCGGGCCGCCTGATCCGTGGCGACGCCCGACCCCCCGAGGATCGCGACCATCGAACCGTCCGCGAGCGGTTCGACGGAGGCGCCGAACACAGCCGTCGCGAGACGCGCCCGATCGAGCAACTCGCGCGAAAGCTCCGGGGTGAGCGTGGGCCCCAGGCTCTCGGCGTCCGCCCCGCCGCGCGGCGGCGCGGCGACGACCACGCTGACGAGCGCGAGCTCTCCCTTGCCGATCCCCATGGGCGCGGACGAAGGGCGGCCCAGACGCGTGGGAAGCTCGAGCACCCCCGCCGCGATCTCGGCCAGGCGTGCGGCGGTCTCGGAGCCGTCGGCCGGCCTCGCGCCCGGGTCCTTCGCGAGCATTTCCGACACGAGGGAATCGAGCGCCTCGGGGACGTCCATGGCGATCTCGCGCACGCGGGGCGCGTCCTCGAGCAAGACCTTCGCGAGCAGCGCGAGCACGTGGTCGGCGACGAAGGCCGCGCGGCCCGTCAGGCACTCGAAGAGCACGCATCCGAGGGAGAACACGTCCGCGCGCGCGTCGACATCGCGTTCGCCGCGCGCCTGCTCCGGGGCCATGTACCCCGGCGTCCCGAGGACTGCGCCGGTCCGTGTCGCCGCACGCGCCGACAAAGCGAGCCGCGCGACGCCGAAGTCGAGAACGACGGGACGCCCGACATCGCCGCCGAGCAGAAACAGATTCGAGGGCTTCACGTCCCGATGGACGACGCCGCGCGCGTGCGCAGCGGCCAGCGCCTCCGCGACGCGGTGGCCGAAGAGGGCCGTCTCATCCGGGCCGAGCGGACCCCGGGCGAGCCGTTGCGAGAGATCCTCTCCCTCCAGCCAGTCCATCGCCATGTAGAGTGAGCCCCCGTCGGCGAGCGTGCCGTGCGCGACGTACCGGACGACGCCAGGATGGCGCAGGTCCGCCAGCACGCGCGCCTCGCGAAGGAACCGGTCGCCCCCCGGCGTTCCGGCGCGCCCGCGGAACACCTTGAGCGCGACGGGATCGCCCGTCGCGACGTCCCGTGCGCGGTACACGACGCCCATCCCCCCTTCGCCGGCGAATCGCTCGATCTCGAAGCGCTCCGCGACGATGACCCCCGGCTTCACCCCCGGAAGGCTACACCCTGGGGCGAGGTCAGCGAGTCGCGCGGCGCGGGACGAACCGCGTCACGAAGCGGCGCAGGTCGTGGAGGATGTCCTGCGCGCCGAAGTGCTCCATCTCTGCGAGCGCATCGGCGTTGGACCAGCCCTCCTCCTGCATCCGGTAGACCGCGATCATCGCGCCCGTGCGGTCCACGCCGTGGAGGCAATGGACGTAGACGGGCTGCGCCGACGGGTCCCGCGAGATGCGCAGGAAAGCGTCGATCTGATCGGCCGTCGGCGCGCCGCTCGAGTCGATGGGGATCTGCTCGTAGCGAAGGCCCGCGGCGCCGACGAGCTCGCCCTCCGACTCGCCGTGATAGTGGCGCAGGTTCACGACGGTCTTGATGCCGCGCTTCGCCAGGAAGGCGATCCCCTTCTCGTCGGGCCGGCCGCCTCGCCAGATCTTCGGCGTGACCTCGGCCGCGTACGACACGCCCCGCGCGCTCGCGATGACGCGCGCGAAGCGGGCACGGAGGCTCGCGGCGACGGACCGCGCGCGGCCCGCCTTCGATCGCGGACCGGAATCGAAGAGGACCTCGCCGTGGTCGGCCATCTGCGCCGGGAGAATGATCCCCTCGGCGCGGCGAAGCTGGCTTCCCTTCCGGTACGCGGCAAGCGCCAGCTCCGTGCAGTAGTACCTGCGGTCGTCGGGCGCCCCGATCGTCCCGAACCAGTCGTAGGGCCTGCCGACCTGCGCGCGCGCGCGGGCGATCGCGCGCCGGCCGGCCTCCGGGGAGTAGTCTTCGGGCCGGATGACGAGAAGTCGGTGCGCCTGCGCGAGCAGATCGCGCAGAGGCGTGCGCACGACGCCGCCCCCGACGGCCTCGATCACCTCGCCGCGCTCCTCGTCGTAGAGGGCCGCGTGGCTCAGCGAAGCCATCGTCGCCGCCGCGACGACCTGATCCCCGACGTGAGTGCCGCGCACGACCAGCCAGTAGCCGTTCCCCGCGTGCTCCTCGACGATGCGTACCCACGCGTCCGTCAGGCGCGCGGCGCGTACCCCTTTGGGAGCGGGCACCGGGAATCCGCATCCCGCGGCCGCGAGGACGAGGATACCGAGGGGGAGGGGGAAGGACGCTACTCGCACGCGACGACCTTGACGACGTAGTCGATCTCTCCGATGGACGCGCCCTCGATGCGAACACGGTGCTCGCCGAGGCCGACCTCGCCGACCTCCCATGCGAGGGTGTCGAGGCCGAACCCCGCGGGCGGCACCCAGACCCGGCCGATGGGAAGGTCCGCGCCGTCAGAGAGGCGGGTCACCGTGGGGACCGCATCGGTCCAGGTCGCGCCGGACGCTCCGACCGACCACGCGCCGCGGATCATCGCGACGGGGTATTCGCCGGGCGACCGGTAAGCGACGATCGGCGGCGAGATCCTTCCCTCCTCGAAGCCGAAGACCCACTGGCACGAGAAGCCGCCCGCAATCCCGAACCCTCCTTCCGAATAGTCCGGGAAGAGGATCTCGCATCGCCGACTAGAATGCCAACTAGAACCCTGGATCGTCCAGGAGGCCGGTCGGCGAACCCTCGCGTGGCGGGCGCTTGCCCCGGCGCGGCTCCAGCCTCGGGGCGGCGCTCTGCGGCTCGGGGGCCGCCGTCTGCGCAGCGGTCGGGACGGGCGCTGCGGTCGCCACCGGAACTGCGGTGGCGGGCATCGCGGTTGAAGCGGGAAGGGACGCCTCGGCGGTCCGAGGAACGGCCGAGGACTCGCCCGCCGGCAGGGTCGCGAGCAGGGCGGCCCCGGTGAGGGCGACGAAGAGGACGGCGACGAGCGCCACCAGGGTCCAGGCAGGGCGCCGCTTCGGCACCGCGACGAGAGTCGGGTTCGTCCCGCCTGCCGCGGATTTCGACCCCGCCGTCGTCCGTCGCTCGCGGGGGGGCAGGACCACGACCTGGCTCGGCTCCGGCACGACACCCGCGGCCTCGAGTAACGCTTTGCGCATCTCGCGCGCACCGGACCATCGGTCTTCGCGACGGATTGCGATCGCTCGCTCGACGACCGCCGCAATCTCCGGGCGGACCCCGGGGCGGACCATTCGCAATGGCGGGAACGCGAACGTGGCCACCGCCGGCTCGGCGGGCCGACCCGTGAGCGCCTCGTAGAGGATGACGCCCGCGCTGAAGAGGTCGCTGCGTACGTCGACCTCGCCGCGACCCAGCGCGCGCTCGGGAGACATGTACGCGTTTGCTCCCACGGTGCCACGCGACAGCCCCACGCCGATGACCTTGGCGACGACGACGCCATCCTCCTCGCGCGCGAGGAAGACGCTCTGCGGGCAGAGGTTGGCGTGGACGACGCCGCCCTCGTGAAGGGCGCCGAGACCGGCGATCGCGCCCGACAGGGCCTCGAGCGCTTCCTCCGTCCCGAAGTAGAGCGGGGACGCGAGACGCGCCGCGAGGGTCTGGCCTTCGAGCATCTCCATCACGACGTACGCGGCCTCGCCGTCCACCCCGAAATCGGAGATGCCGACCACGTTGCGGTGCCGCACGGCGGCGGCGGAGCGCGCGTCCCGGATGAACGTCCCCCGCGGGTCCGCCTCGGCCCGGGGCACGATCTTGATCGCGACCCTGCGTCCGAGCGCCACGTGCTCCGCGGCCCAGACGCACCCGTTCCCGCCGTCGATGGGCGAGACCAGGCGGTAGCGTTGCGCGACGATGGTGCCGGGCTCCAAGATCACCGCCCCTTGGACGGTGCAACGCCCGTGCCGGTTCAACGATTCGCGTTTCCGCCCGTTTCCCTTCGATTATCGCCGCACCGTGCGCCGCACGTGCGGTCGCGCCCGTCAGCGCCCCGACGCTTCATTCGCAGTAGCCGACGCCGACGCCGTCGATGTTGTCGAAGCCCTGGCCCGCGCAAGTGAACCCGATGTCGCAGGTCGGCGCGCCCCCGTCGTCGTTGCAGTAGGCGCGGCAGACCTCCGCGTCGCACTGCATGCCGAGCGCGCAGTCGGAGAGGAAGCGGCAGGTGTCGCCCTGCGCACCGGCTCCCGGAGTGCCGCAGTCGAACACCGGATCGGCGCCTGCCATGACGACCCAGCAGTTCTGGCCGGCGGTACAGCCCGCCTGATCCAGGACGTTGCAGTCGGTGGTGATCTTGCAGACGCGCCCCACCTCCGGCGACTTCGGGTCCGCACTGTCCTCGAGGACCACGAGCGTGCAGCTGGATCCCTCGGGGCATTCGGTCCCGCCCGAGGTGCACCACCGGCTGCAGACGCCCGTCGGCGGCGGCATGCAGTGGAAGCCGCGCGCGCACTCGGCGGAGCTTCCGCAGACGTCGCCCTGCTCGCCCGTTCCGGCCTCGAAGCAGGCGGTCTCGCCACCGAATCCAAGTATGCAGTTCTCGCCCTTTGGGCACGCCTCACTGGTGAGCAGGTCGCAGTCCTCCCCGGTCAGCGAGTCCGAGTCCGTGTCCGCGTCGGTGTCCCCGTCCGTGTCCGAGTCGCCGTCCGTGTCCGCGTCGCCGTCGCTGAACCCGCCGTCGTCACCGCTCAGGCACGCCGGAACCGCCGCTGCGCCGAAGCCCACCAGAAGAAGACCGAAGACCACAATCCTGCCAGCACCCATGATCCGCACCCTCCAGAACGAACCGTGTGCGAAGAAAGGCGGTGTGTCAATCGCGCGCTGATCCTCGGCGCGTTCCGATTCCGAGCGACAGCCCGAACGTCGGGCCGGTGACGCCTTCGGCCGTGCCCAGCTCGATCCCGGGGATCCATCGCCTCTCCCAGGCTTCGAACGCCGCGCGGCCCCAGACACGACCCCGCGCGCCGCTCTCCTCGGTGCCCACGAGGGATCCGCCGACCCAGACCGTGGCCTCGTCGACCGGGATGCCCGCGTGCGCTCCGAGGAGGCACGTCGCGACGAAGCACTCGGGCTCGTCGAGCAGGTCGAACCACAGGTGGACGCCGTCGGAACGCCCGAAGCGCAGATGTCCCGCCGGGAAGCCCCACCACCGCTCGTTCGGATCGACGTTGCCCGCGTACAGGCCGGCTTGCAGCTCGAACCACTCTGTGCCCAGGCCCAGGGTCGGCGTGCCGCGCAGCAGGACCACCGTCCGATCCCCGTCGTTGCGCTGGTGGACGCCGCCGCGCAGGTCCGTCTCGATCGCCGTGACGAAACGTGCCCTGTCGGGCGGTCCGGAAGCGACGTCGAGCCTCCCGCCGACCCCTCCGTACCACATCGGCGCCGGACCGCCGCACCCGGGTTGGCGATGCGCCATCCGCCCGCCTTCGACGCGTCCCTGCGCGTCGTACTCCCAACCCGACCCGCAAAGCGGCAGCGCCAGCAGGCAAAGGGCCCACGCAGCGGACTGCCTTCTCAAGGACGCTCCCAGGTGACTCCGAGCCCGAGCCGGTATCCGGGGCCGTCGTTGAGCCACTCGGGCATCCACGCGACATCCGCCCCGAGGCCGAAGCCGTGGGCGACGTTCGAAAGGAGCTTTGCTCCGACCGACCAGCCGCCGGGAATCGGCGCCGGTGCACCCGAGGGCTGATCGATGTCGCGCCCGAACGCCGGCTGCATCTCCACGGTGATCGCGCCCGCGACCGGGCCGACGAGTGTCCTGCCGAGCTCGGTCCTCAAGCGTGCCGCCGTCGACGCGCCGCCGAGCCGGACGCGCCAGAGCAGGTCGACGTCGATCCACGCAGGCGCCGGCCAGAACGAGTGGCCGAAGGCGCCTCCCGCGAGGATGTCGACTCCGCCGGGCCCACGTTCGGGGACGCCGAGCCCGACGTCGTCCGGTTCGAGCCGATCGTAATTCGCAACACGCGATCCGAGCTGGAACATGACGGCGTCGCTGCCGGACACCGGCGCCCACGCGAGGAGAAGTTCGAGGTCCTCGGGTCCGTCGTTCGTCTCCGCACGGCCTTCGAAGTCCGTTCGCGTCTCGACCCACCGCGCGGACATGTCGATCTCGAGCCCGGCACCGAGCCCGACCTCTGCGTACCCCTCCGCCGCCAGGCTGGAGAACTGACCGCCCGCGGTGGCGAAGCTCTCGTTGGTCGAGACTCCGTCGAAGCTCCCCGCACCCGCGCGCAGGTAGGCGCTGCCCGGGTCGCGTGCCCACGCGCCGGCGCGCGCCACCGAGGGAAGGAGGAAGACCGCCGCGGCGAGGCAACGACGTTCGAAATGCACCGCGGCGATCATACCCGAGCGAGGACCGTAGCTTCGGGCTCATCTGCCACGTATAAGGAAGAACGTTGCATCCCTCGCGACGCGAGGTTGTCGCGATGATTGGCGGCGCGGGCCTCGGCGCCGCGCTGCCCCTGGGGTGCGCTTCCGAGGCCACGGTCCGCAATTCTCTCTTCATCCCCACCCCGGACCGGCCGCTGACTCCCGCCGACGACTTCTACGTGAACCACTGCTGCGGCACGCCGAACGTCGCCGAGTCCGCCTGGAGGTTGTCCGTCGACGGGCTCGTCGGCCGCCGGCTCCACCTCGCGCGGGGAGACCTGGACGCGTTCGCACCGGTGTCACGCGAGCTGACGATGGAGTGCATCGGCAACTCTCCCGACGGGGGCCTCCTGTCTTCCGCGGCCTTCGAGGGCGTCCTGCTGGGCGACGTCCTGGGCGCTGCGGGCCTCGAGGACGACGCGCGGGGCCTGTATTTCACGGGCGCGGACGGGTACGTGTCGTTCCTGCCGGTGGCGGTCGCGGAGGACGCGATCCTGGTGACGTCTCTCGGGGGCGAGCCCCTGACCCGCGAGCACGGCGCGCCGGTGCGCGCGATCTTCCCCGGCCGCTACGGGATGAAGTGCGTGAAGTGGATTCAAAAGGTGACCGCGACGCGCGAGTGGCACACCCACGGGGTGTGGGGCGGGATCAGCTACGCGATCGAGGGCATGATCCCGCTGCGCAGCCGGATCGATTCCCCGCGAGACGGAAGCCGCGTGACCACGGGCACCGAGATCGAGGTCCGTGGGCTCGCGCTCGCCGCCGGAGTCGGCGTCGATCGGGTCGAGGTCCGCGCCGACGGCGGGTGGGAACCTGCGACGGTCACCTACGAGGGCAGTGCCGACCTGTGGACCCTGTGGAGCTTCCGATGGACCCCCCCGGACCGTGGCAGGCACGTCCTGTCGGTACGGGCCTGGGACGCGAACGGACGCACGCAACGAACCGAACCGGAATTCCTCTATGACAGTGGCGCCGTTCACTCTGTTCGCGTTCTCTCTGTTTAGTCCGCGCTTCGCGGCGAACCTCGTCGCGCCGGGCGCGGCCGAGGTGCACGCGGGTGGCGGCATCAACGCGTTCCTCCCGATGGTCGCCGTCGGCGCAGGGGCAGGCGCCGGCGACGCCGTGGACTTCGCCGGCCAGTACGAGACCCACGCCGGCGTCGTCCACGTCCTCACCCTGGGTTCGCGGCTGCGCCTCGGCGATCGCTGGGCCGTCGGGCTCGCCGCCAGCGACGGCTTCTACGCCCTCGAGGAGTCGGGGGGCCTGCGCTTCGCGCGGTTCCCATGGGGCAACGGAACCTCGCTGCTGCCCTCGATCGCACGGTCCTGGACGACGGCGAAGGGAACGCACGTCGGAGCGAGCCTCGCGGCGAACGTCCAGCTCGTCGGGCTTCACGAGGAGTTCGGGACGATCGAACGCCGATGGGATCCGTCCTTGCGCGATGCCCGGGCGGAGATCTCGGCCGAGTGGGGAGGCGCGTTTCTCGTCTTCCGCGCGGTGGTCCCGATCGAGGCGGAGATCGGAGTCATCGGCTATCTGCCGATGATCGCCGCCGGTTACACCTGGGGGCTGCCGTGATCTTCGCACTCCTGCTGGCGATTGCGCCGTCGACTGCGACGGTCTTGCCCGAGGGGACCTCGGTCTTGCTCCTGGACGGCGGCCTCTTCCCCCTCCGGATCGGCGGTCCGTTCCCGGTCGTGCCGATCGCGACGGGCGACATCGAGTGGGGCCACGGGCTCGGGCCCGTCGACCTGCGTCTGCGCCTCACGAGCCACCTCGGCGTCGTCCACCGCTTCGGGCCCGAGATGCGGGGTCCCGCGCTGCGCCTCGGCCGCCTGTCGGTTTCTGCGCGCGTGCACCCGAGCGTGCAGTTCGTCGGAGCGCGCGAGGAAGAACTGGAGTACGGCGGCGATCTCTCCACGCTGGTCGGAGTGGTCGGGAGCGTCTGGTGGCCCCGGCCCGGCATGACGACGTCGATGGAGGCAGGCCTGACGGTGCAATGGCTCGTCTTCGAGCACCTCGACGAGGGTTCGCACGTCGACGACGATCCGTACCTCGCCTACTGGGAGCTCGGCGCACAGGTCGAGCGCCCGGTGTCCGACTCGTCGAGCCTGTACGTCAGGCTGGAAACGGCCATCCCGCGCGCCCCCGACGATCCCTTCACGTTCCTCGGCGGCTTCCACCGCCTGCTCGTGGGAGCGAGCTGGGAAATCTAACTCTGCGGCCATACCCAGGGGCCCCGGCGCTCTCTCGCTCCGCTCGCGCCGCGCCGCCCTGGGTGCCCATGATACGGGGGCTGCGCCGGGCCTTCTCGGCCGTGCCTTACTCAGCGTACCCCGACATGGGGCGCAGAGCGCGAAAAGTACCCCGACATGGGGCGCAGAGCGCGCTTCCGTCGGCCCAGCCTCCGAGGGCTCCGGCTCGCTCCCCGTCTCGGCGCCCTCGCGTTGCTCGCCGCTCGCCCGATGAGACTTGGTACGCCCTTCGCCCTCCTAGCCCAACTCCCGCACGGTCCGCGCGATCGCGGCGGCCGACAGGCCGTGGTCCTCCATCAACTCCTCGGGCTTGCCGGATCTCGGGAGCTTGGTCACGCCGACGATCTTCACGGGCGCGATCCCGCTCACGGCCGCCGCGACCGCCTCTCCGAGCCCGCCGCGAACCGAGTGGTCCTCGACCGTCAGGATGCGCCCGGTCTCCTTCGCGGCCACGCGCAGCGTCTCGACGTCGATCGGCTCGATCGAGTACGCGTCGATCACGCGGACCGTGACGCCTTCCTTGGCGAGCGCATCGGCGGCGGCCAGCGCGTTGTGCAGGGTCACGCCCGCGGACACGATCGTCGCCGTGTCCTTCGCCGAGCGACGCAGCACCTTCGACCCGCCGCGAACGAAGACCTCGTCGTTCGGGTAGATCACGGGCGTCTTCGGCCGGGTCGTGCGGATGTAGGTGATGCCCTCGGTCTGTCCCGCGAGCGCGACCAGCCGCTCCGCCGAGACGCCGTCCGAGGGATAGAGCACCGTGGCGCCGATGATCGCCCGCATCATCGCGAGGTCCTCGAGCGCCATCTGGCTCGGCCCGTCCTCGCCGATCGACACCCCCGCGTGGCTCCCGCACAGGACGAGGCGCCGGGGCCGCGAGTACGCGGCCATCCGGATGAAGTCGTACGCGCGCGTCAGGAAGCACGCGAAGGTCGACGCGAACGGCGTCATCCCCATCGCCGACAGGCCCAGCGCCGACCCGACCATGTTCTGTTCCGCGATGAAGCACTCCACGAACCGATCCGGGAACGCCGCGAGGAACCTCTCGGAGAACGTCGAGTTCTTCGTGTCCGCGTCGAGGACGAAGACGGACGGATCGACCTTTCCGAGCTTCGCGAGCGCCGTCCCGTACGCCTCGCGCGTCGCGACCGGCTGCCCCATCTCGTACGCGGGGGGCGCGGGGCGATCGGCAGACGTCGGCGTCACCAAGGGCCATGCCACGCCATACGGGCGAGCAGCCGGCTTCGGCGGCGCCGCAGCGTCCCCGATGTCGGCGAGCGCCGCTTCGAGCTCCGCGCCCTTCGGGACGGGCTTGCCGTGCCATCCGCCCTTCCCCTCCATCGCGCGCACGCCCTTGCCCTTCTGCGTCCGCGCGACGAGCACCGTGGGCCCCGCGTCCGTTGCCCGCGCCTGGGCGAACGCCCCGCGGACGGCCGCGACGTCGTGTCCGTCGACGACGATCGCGCGCCACCCCATGGACTCGAATTGCGCGGCGACACGCGCCGTGTCGTGCCCGTGAATCGCCGGCCCGCTCTGCCCCAGGCCGTTGACGTCCACGATCGCGCACAGGTTCGACAGGCCCGTCTTCCCGGCGGCCATCGCGGCTTCCCAGACCGATCCCTCGGCACACTCGCCGTCGCCCAGCAGGCAGTACACGCGCGACGGATGGCCCAGTCGCTTCTTCGCGATGGCCATCCCGACGGACGCCGCCAGCCCCTGACCGAGGGAGCCCGTCGCGACGCGGACCCACGGCGACAGAGGCGTCGGGTGGCCCTCGAGCGGCGAGTCGAACCGCCGCAGCGTCATCGGGTCCTCGGAGATCGCGCCCGTCTCCGAGAGCGCCGCCCAGAGGATCGGCGCGGCGTGACCCTTCGACAGGACGAAGTGATCGACGTCGTTCGATCGCGGGTCCTTCGGGTCGAAGCGCATCTCCTCCCAGAAGAGCACCGCGACGATCTCCGCCGCCGACAGGCACGTCGAGGGATGACCCGACGCGGCCTGTGTCGTCGAGAGAACCGAGATTCGTCGAAGACGGGTCGCTGCGTCCTTCAGGGCCTGGTCGTTCATGGCGGGGCGCCCCTTACCACGACGTTTCTGGACGCGCCATGAGTCACCGCCGACACCCCGAACTACCTTGCGGGCGCGGCCTCGCATCGACCCTCCCGGCAGGCGGCGCGCAGGGTCTGGGGACTGCACTCGCCGGCGCGCGGGTCCAGGCAACGGCCACGGTGACGATCGACGACGGCGCGATACCGGGCCGAGAACCGCTCGGCGACCGCGGTCGCGAAGCAGGTCGCCTCGAGCAGGACGCAGCCGCGGTCCTCGAAGCACGCTCGGTGCTCGGAGGGCATGGCGTCCCATACGGTGTCGAGCTGTCCGCAGCGGTACACGTCGGCGAGAAGCGCGTGCGGGGGCTCGGCGCATTGCGCTTCCGCACATCCGGCGAGCGCCGCGATCTCCTCCATGCTGCCGACGAGCTCGGTGGCGACCCAGCCGGAGGGGCTGCCGATCGGTGTCGGGTGCCACGCCTGCGGCCGGCCCACGATCTCGAGGACCGGCGTGCAGATCTCGCGTGGAAGAGCGCCCTCGCCACCGGCGCGCCGCGCGGGGCGCGCGCAGTACTCGGGCACCCCGCCCGCGGTCGTTCGGGGCTCGATGGTCGCGACGTACAGGCCGTGGAGCCGGCTCTGCAGCGCCGCCCAGTCGCCGATCACCCAGTCCGCCGGCGCCGTCCGCCGCCCGGCGTCTCGCGGAGTCGAAGGCGCCACCTTGGCCAGAGCTGGACGACGTTCGGGCGCTCTGGCGGGCAGCGGCGGCTCGGCGCCGCAGGCGGTCGCGCAGAAGGCGAAGAGGAGCCCGGCGCGCGTCACGGCCGCGGTACCAGTCGAAGAACCCGATCGGCCTCCATCGACAGATCGAAGCTCGGCGGCAAGACGACGGTCGTCGCGTTTCCTTCGAGCAGCGCCGGGCCGGAGATGCGGTTGCCGGGACGGATCTGCGAGAGATCGTAGACGTCCGTGGGAATCATCTGTCCTCCGAAGCACGCGGCGCGACGTGCGCCGATGGCGCCCTTCGTGGGCTTCGATCCAGTCCCCGAAATGCGCCGCGGCGCAGGGAGGTCCGACGCAGCGGACGCGCACACGCACGCGGCGTAGATCTCCACGACCCCGCTCGGACCCTTCGGGACGAGCTTCTGGTTTCGCTGCGCCTCCTCGTGGAACGCCCGCAAGAGGCGCCGGATCGGCGCGGCCGCGCCCGTCCGCAGCCTTCCGATCGGCAAGAGGACGTCGTCCACCATCCGCTCGCTGCGCATCGCCACGATCCGCGAGACGCCAGCCCGGGCCGCGGGCACGCCGTGCTTTCGCACCGCCCGGAGCACCTGGGTCTCCAGCTCGCCGAGAGTCCGCGCGAGGACCCCGCAGGCCTTGGAGAACTCGCGCGGAGTGCTATTGGCCGACAGCCGTACCGACAACGAACGCTCCATCGAGATCTCGAGCGGAGCCACGGCGGTGCCGAGCGCTCCAAGGACGCTCGCCCCGGGAGGGATGAGCAACGCGCGAAGCTGCAGTCCCTCCGCGATCGCCGCGCCGTGCACCGGCCCCGCCCCACCCCCGACGACCATCGTCACGGACGGGGGCGAGACGCCGATCTGCGAGAGCCGCCGCCGGATCACCTCCACGGCCTGCGCCTCGCCCTGGCGGCGGATCGCATCTGCCGCCTCGACCAGACCGACCTTGAGCGGACGCGCGACGTACTCCTCGATCGCGTCACGCGCGCGCTGGGCGTCCAGCGTCACGGCGCCGCCCGCACCGCGCCCCGAGATGTGTCCGAGGACGAGGTCCGCGTCCGTGATCGTCGGGTAGACCCCGCCCCAGCCGAAGCACGCGGGCGGCGTGAGCGCCTCGCCGGCCGGCAGTCCCACCCGCAGGCCCACCGGCGCCTCGACCCAGGCACGCGCGCTCGCGCCGGGGCCGATCCGGTGGACGTCCGCGTGCGAGTGCGACAGGACGAGGGCGAGCCCCGGGATCTCCTGCGGCACGCCGGGGCCACGGCCGATCCAGGCGACGTCGAACGACTGGCCCCCGATGTCGGCGAGGAGGACCTCCGAGATCCCCCGCGCGGCAGCGACCCGCGCGGCCGCACGGCAGGCGGCGATGGGTCCCGTCCGGACCGTGTCGAGCGCGCGCACGTAGGGAAGGGCCGCGACGCCGCCCCCGGCCCTCATCACGAGCGGCTCGCGCCGGCAGCCGCGGATCCGCAGCTCTTTCGTGACGGCGGCGACGAACTCCTCGAGGAGCGGGCGCGTGCTCGCCTCGACGACCGCCGCGGTCGTGCGCGACCAGTCTCGCAAGAGGGGCGAGACGTCGATGCCCATCCGAACCGGCACGTCGGGCCCGATCTCCTCCCGCACGAGCTGGGCGATCCGCTTCTCGTGGACGGGGTTCGCGAAGTCGAAGAGCGTCAGCACGATGACGGACTCGACCTTGCGGTCTCGGAGCCGCCGCGCCGCGAGACGCGCCTCGTCCTCGCGCAGCGGCTCGAGGATGTGTCCCTGCGGATCTACGCGCTCCGTGACGCCGAGGACGAGCTCGCGGGAGACGAGGCGGGTGCGCCCGAGCAGCCGGGCGATCGGCAGCGGCCCTCCCGAAGCCTGCGCGGGAGCGCCGGCGGTCCGCGCGGCCTCGGCCTCGAGGCCGTCCTCCTGTCCGCGGGTGACGACGAGACCGACGCGCTTGCCGCGCCGAAGGCGCAGCGAGTCGAACGCGAGCGAGGTCGACAAGCCGACCCTGCGCAGCGATCGTCCGAGGCGCGCCTCGGAGATCCCGAGGCGGGCGGCAACCTTCGCGATGCCGCCCAGCACGGCGCCGACGGGATCCTCGACGTTGGACGCGACCTTCACGGCGACGACCCCGCCGTCGGAGAGGATCACCACGACATCGGTGAACGTCCCGCCCGTATCGACGAACAGTTGCCGCGGCTCCGGGCGCCGTCGCCCCATTCGCATCGCACGATACCAGCGCGCTCGATGGCGAATCAACGCGCACGAAGCGCCGTACTGGAAAGTATAGCAATTACATATGGATATATGCCGTGTCAATCCGGACCCATCCCGCCGGACCCCTGCCGCTGTGGGCCGCGGCCGTGTCCTATACTCGGATCCGTGGAAGCACCCGTCCATGCCTTCCGTGTCGTCGCGAACGTCATCGCGGCGCGGGAAGCGCGGCTGATCTCCGTCGACGTGCCGGCCGATCTCCGTGCCCGTGCGCATGTGCCCGGCCAGTACGTCCTCGCGGGGACGCCTGGCGGTCCGCACGCGCCCTTCGTGCTGTGCTCGCCGGCCGGCGCGCACGCCCCGTGGGAGATCCTGCTGCGCGAAGGAAGCAAGATCGCGGACGCCCTCGCGCAGATTCCGGCAGGTTCCTCGATCGAGATCTCCGCACCGCAGGGGAAAGGTTTCCCGATGGACCCCATCCTCGGCGCGGACCGCGAGGTGGTCCTCGCATGCGCCGGCGCGGGCATCGCGGCGATCCGACCTGTCCTGCACGCTATCCGGGCCGCGCGCGGAACCCTGGAGCGCGTCCGCCTGTACCACGGCGTAGCGACGCGGGCGCATGCAGCATTCGGCGCCGAGCTGACGGACCTCGCGCGCGCGGGCCTCTTCGCGCGGCTCTGCTGCAGCCGCGAGGACCCCGGGCCCGAGGCCGCCCGGGGACACGTGCAGGACGTGCTGCGCGCCGAAGGACGAACGCTCGCCGATGCCGTGGTCGTCGTGGCCGGGCCGGCCGCATTCGTCAAGGAGCTGCGCGCCGGGCTCGCGCCGGTGGGACTGCCCCCCGGCGCAGTGCTGACCAACTACTGATGGACAGGACGCTCACGGGCCAGGCCCTCGCGGGCCGCTTCCAGGTCGGGGCGCGGATCCACCTCGGCGGCACCGTCGAGGTGTACGAGGCGAAGGACCTGCGCGGAGATGTCGACGTCGCGGTCAAGGTCCTCGCGCGGTTCGTCGCGTCCGACCCCGGGCTGCGCGCGCGGCTCGCCGTCGAAGCCCAGGCGGCCGGCGTGCTGCAGCATCCCAACGTCGTGCGGGTCATCGACTACGGTGAGGAACCCGACGGGGTCGCGTTCATCGTGATGGAGCGCCTGCACGGCCGCACGCTGCGGCAGGCGATCGACGCGGACGGTCCGTTCGCGGTCGAGACCGCGTCGCGCATCGTTCGCGAAGTGCTCTCGGCGCTCGGGGCCGCCCATGGCATGGGAATCCGGCATCGCGACCTCAAGCCCTCGAACGTCTTCCTCTCCGACGAGGCCGGAGGCCCTCGCACGAAGCTCATGGATTTCGGCGTTGCGAAGATCGAGGGGATGATCCGGCAGACGTTCGCAGGCACTGTCGGAACGCCGCGGTACTTCCCTCCCGAGAGAATCCGCGCGCCCGGGACCGAAGATCACCGGGGCGACGTCCACGCAGCCGGCGTCCTCCTCTACGAGATGCTGACCGGCCGCCACCCCTTCGGCACCGAGGAGGCCGAAGACCAGATGCGGCTCCTCATGACGGCGGAGGCGCCCGAAGTCCGCGCGCTGCGCCCGGACGTCCCCGAGCCCGTGGCGCGCGCCATCGCGAAGGCGCTCGCGAGGGAGCCGGCGGAGCGGTTCGCAAGCGCAGCGGAAATGTCGAAGGCGCTACGGACAGAAGCAGACTGAGTCGTAACCGTCGTAGTCGCAGAAGCCGCCGCACAGGTCCTCGCAGTGCTCGACGACTACCCAGCGTCCGTCGAAGCACTCCTCGACGTGCTCGTCGTCGTGACAGGCGGTTTCCCCCTCCCAGCACTCGTCGTGATGGTCGTCGTGCACGACGATGCAGCCACTCAGCCCGAAGATCAGACCAAGACTCAGCAGCAAGGACTGCATGGACTTCCTCCTCCTAGTTGAAGCACTCGCACTCGTCCGTCGCCTCGTTGCACACGCCGTCCGTGTCGCCGGCCGCCATGCACTCGTCGACGCAGAGGATCTGGATGGACAGCCCATCCATGCACCGCTCCATCACCTCCGTGTCGAGACATGCGTCCGGCGTCGCGTCACACGTCACGTCGGAGCACGTGCAGCCGTACGAACCCGACTCTTGCACGGCGCACCGACCGTCCCTTCCCTGGACGTCCTGGCACTCGTCGTTGCACGACAGCTCCGTCAGGACGTCCATGTCGCAGGTGAGGATGATCGAGTCGTCGACGCAGGTGTCGTCGAAGAACGTCCAGCTCGCCGAGTCGCACTGGCTCGTGTCCGATCCGGTGTCCGTGTCGCTGCCGGTGTCCGTGTCCGTGTCGGCGTCCGTGTCGGAGTCCGTGTCCGAGTCGGCGTCCGGACCGGCGTCCTCGTCGTCAATGCCGCAGTCCGGATCGTCGGGCTCGCACTCCTTCACCTCGCAACCACCGATCGCCATCGCCACGAGACCCAAGCTCATCTTCGTCATGCCCGTCTCCTCTCCTATTCGACGTCCTCGCCCATACCGCGCTTCACCGCGCCCTCCAGCTTCTGGATCCGCTGCTCCAGCTCGTCGTTTCGCTCTGCAAGTCCGCGAATCATGTCGGCAACCGGGTCCGGCAGGTCCCCGTGGTCGAGGGTCGCCTCGAGGTGCGCCCGCGAGGCGTCCGGGGTGACCACCCGACCCGGAATCCCGACGACCGTCGCGCCCGGGGGAACCGCCTTGATGACGACGGAGCCGGAACCGATCCGCGCGCCCTCGCCGATCTCGATGGCGCCGAGGACGCACGCGTTGGATCCGACGACGACGTTGCGGCCGAGCTGGGGGTGCCGGATCTTGCGCTCGAGGCTCACGCCCCCGAGGACCACCCCCTTGTAGAGCAAGCAGCCGTCGCCCACTGCCGCCGTCTCGCCGATGACGATTCCCATGCCGTGATCCATGAACACGCGGCGTCCGATCCGCGCGCCGGGGTGGATCTCGATGCCGGTCACGAATCGGTTCACCTGCGAGACGACCCTCGCGACGAGCGGCCGGCCGTGTGTCCACAGCGCGTGCGCGAAGCGATGCATCCAGATCGCGTGCACGCCGGGGTAGAGCAAGGCGACTTCCAGGCGGCTGCGGGCCGCGGGGTCGTGCTGCAGCGCCGCATCGACGTCCTCGCCGAGCCGCTCGACGAACCCGAGCGCCCCGTTGGCGAGCGGAGGCAATTCGGGCGTGGTCGGCCCCGCCGGCTCCACCGGCAGCGTCCGAGGCGTCGCCGCCTCGGGGCCTCTGGCGACGTCAACGGCCCGCCGCACCGTCGCCTCCGTAGAGGGCCGACTGCAAATATCGCTCGCCCGTGTCGCACAGGACCGTCACGATCAGCGCGCCCTCGTGCTCCTTGCGTCGGGCGACCTCGAGCGCCGCCCACACGTTCGCGCCCGAGCTGATGCCCGCGAGGATCCCCTCTTCGCGCGCGAGCCGGCGCGCCATCTCGTAGGCCGCGTCGTTGGGGCAGGGCAGGACCTCGTCGAAGACCGAGCGGTCGAGGATCCCGGGGACGAAGCCCGCGCCGATCCCCTGGATCCCGTGCATCCCGGCCTCGCCGCCGGACAGGACCTGGCTCGTCTCCGGTTCGACTGCGACGACCTTCACCTTCGGCTTCTTCGCCTTGAGCACCGACCCGACGCCCGTGATCGTGCCTCCGGTCCCGACGCCCGCGACGAACACGTCGATCTTTCCTTCCGTGTCGTCCCAGATCTCGAGCGCGGTCGTCTTGCGGTGGATCTCGGGGTTCGCGGGGTTCTGGAACTGATGGAGGATGACCGCACCGGGCGTCGCGTCCTTGATCTCGTGGGCCTTCTCGACCGCGCCCTGCATCCCGTCTCCGCCCGGCGTCAAGACGACCTGGGCGCCGAACGCCTCGAGCAGCGCGATGCGCTCCGGGCTCATGTTGTCCGGAAGCGTGAGGATCAACTTGTAGCCCTTGACGGCCGCGACGAACGCCAGCGCGATCCCCGTGTTCCCGCTCGTCGGCTCGATGAGGACCGCGCCCTTCTTCAGCACCCCGCGCTTCTCGGCGTCCTCGATCATCGCCGCGCCGATGCGGTCCTTGACCGACGCGCCAGGATTGAAGAACTCGGCCTTCGCGACGACCTGTGCGTGCACGCCCGCCGCGATGCGGCCGAGCCGCACGAGCGGAGTGCGGCCGATGGTGGCCGTGATGTCGGGAAAGATGCGCACGCCGTCCGGGATCGTAGCCCACCTACCCGCGCCCCGCTATTCCGTGGCGATCAGAGCGGATCGGCGACGTCGCCGCCGGCGAACCCGACGCAGTTTCCGTTGTTGCAGTTGAACAAGGCCGGACAGACGTTTCCGCAGACGCGACAGTTGTTCTCGTCGGTCCGCGTGTCCACACAGACGCTCGAGCAGCAGGTCTTCCCCACACCGCAGGCGAGCCCGCAGCCGCCGCAGTTGGCGTTGCTGAAGCGCGTGTCGACGCACACGCCGTCGCAATCCGTCAGCGGCACGTCGCACGAGCAATCTCCCCCCTTGCAGGTCATGCCCCCACCGCAGTCGCCGCCGCACCGTCCGCAGTGGTCGATGTCGACGTCGAGGTCGACGCATTCCCCGTCACACTCCTCGAGGCCGGCGATGCAGACGCAGTTGCCGCCGGCGCAGGTGCGGCCGATCCCGCACGCGACCCCGCACGCTCCGCAATGGACCGGGTTCGTGTCCGTGTCGACGCACGCGCCACCGCACTCCGTCTGTCCGTCCGGGCAGTCGAGGACGCACGAGCCGCCACTGCAGAATCGCCCGGCCGGACATTCGACCTCGCAGGCCGAGCAGTGATCCGGATCCGAGCCCAGGTCCACGCATCCGTCCGGCAGGCACAGCGCGAGTCCACCCGCGCAGGTGCAGTCTCCGCCCGAGCAGAACGCCTCGACGTGGCAGCCGTTTCCGCAGACGCCGCAGTTCGCATCGTCGACGTCCCGGTCGACGCATACGTCGTCGCAGTCGAAGAAGCCGTCGGGGCACGTGCAATCGCCGCCCCCGCAGGTCGCACCGATGGCGCAGTCCGCGCCGCACCCGCCGCAGTGCGCTTCGTCGCTCTGCAGATCCACGCACGTCCCGGCGCAGAGCGTGAAGCCGTCGTCGCACTCGCAATCGCCTTCCTCGCACACGCGCCCGCCCGTGCAGACCGTGCCGCACTCGCCGCAGTGGGCGGGGTCGGTGTCGAGATCGACGCAGGAGGCGCTGCACTCCGTCAGGTCGCCGCAGTCGGTCTCGCAGGAGCCGTCCAGGCACACCTCGCCCGCCGCACAGGCGTTCCCGCAGTCGCCGCAGTTGTCGGGATCGCGCTCGAGGTCGACGCACCCGTCGCCGCAGAGCGTCTGGACGAGATCCACGCAGTTGCAGGTCCCGCCGACGCATGCCTGGCCGAAGCCGCACGCGAGGTCGCAGTCTCCGCAGTGCAGCGCGTCAGACTGCAGATCGACGCAGGCGCCGTCGCACTCGGTCAGAACGCCGCACCCCTCCGCGCATCCCCCGTGGAAGCACACCGCGTCGTCGGCGCAGGGCGCGTCGCAAGCGCCGCAGTGAAGCGGGTCCGACACGGGGTCGACGCAGGCCTCGTCGCAGACGACTAGCCCCGGGTTCCCGCAATCGCAGCTCCCTCCGATGCAGTCCTGTCCGAGGCCGCAGGCCTGGTCACATCCGCCGCAGTGGTCCCGGTTGACGCCCAGGTCGACGCAGTCGCTGCCGCAGCGCACGAGCGCCCCGCAGTCGGCGAGGCATTCCCCCTCGAAGCACTGCTCGCTCGGCGTGCAGCGGTTGTCGCAGGCCCCGCAGTGATCGTCGTCGTCCAGGACCGAGACGCACACGCCGTCGCACACCAGGTCGGGCGGGTCGCAGTCCACCTCCGATCCGGTACCGGTGTCGGTGTCGGTGTCGACGTCCGTATCCGCGTCGGCATCCAGCACCGGGTCGGGGTTCACGAGCCCGGAGCACACGCACGCGGGCAGAAAGAAGAACGCTAGAACGACGTTCGCCAGTCGCATCGCAAGCCTCCCGGTGTCGCAGCGAGCGCGACCGGCGGGGACTCCTGCCCGTCGGGACCCGCGAAGAACCACAGCGCGGCAGTCGCCACGCCGACGACGACCGCCGCGTCGACGAGGACATCCGTGATCGTCGCCATCGAGTTCGCGCGATCGAACGCTTCCGCCCGCTCGCCAAGCGGCAGGGACTGGTCGCCGGCGTCCGTCTCGGCGGACAGGGCCAGCAGGCCCGTGACGGTCCCGCCGACCGCGAGCGCCGCGGTCAGGCCGAGGCCGACCCCGAACAGCGGACCGCGCCCCAGGGGCGTCGACTCGGGCGGCTGCGACGCGGGATCCTGCCGCGGCTCCGCCTGGGCGTCGGGCTCCGGCTCGGGCTCCCCGCGCGGTTCGACGGCGGCCGCGGGCGTCGCGACGATCCGGTCGAGCACCACCTGGACTGCGACCTCCTCGCCCGGCACCGCCTGCACGGTCCGCGAATAGGGCGTGTGCTCGTAGGCTCGGACCTCCACGAGCCTCGCGCCCGGCGCCACCGCGACCGGCCACGGAAGCGGCGCGCTGCCCATGACGATGCCATCCACGCGGACCTCCGCACCGACAGGCTCGATCGCGAAGACGAGGTCGGCCACGTCTCTTCGCAGCCGCGCGATCGCCCGCTCGGCGCCGGCGCGTCCGCCTGCATCGACCTGCTCGCCTCCCTCGTAGAGGAAGCGTCGGTACGTCCGGACGGCCTCGGCGGGGTTGCGCTCGGCCTCGAAGCAGGCCGCGATGTTCCCGTACACCCGCGGATTGGGCAGGATGCGGTTGGCCTCCTCGAACTGCGCCCGCGCGGCTGCGTAGTCGCGCTCGCGGAAGAGCCGCCGGCCTTCGCCGAACGCCGCGCGGGCGTCCTCTTCGGGACCGGCGAAGGCCGGCGCCGAGAGGAGCAAGAGTAAAAGGCTAGTAGACGTCCTCGTCATAGAGCAGACCCGGCGCCTTCCCCGGCCGCTTCCCGCGCTTGACCGGCACCGCTGGCGGGCCGCCGACCCGCTCGAGGTCGACGCTGATGCGGACCGGCCCCGAGAGCGGGACCCTGCGCTCGGCCGGCTCGAACCCGTCCGCCTCGACGCGCAGCAGGTGCATCCCCGGCCGCTCGGGCACGACGGTGTGCAGCGGCGCAGAGCCGACGGGCGCGCCGTCGAGCAGGATGCGCGCGCCGGGGGTGTTCGATTCGACGTCGAGAGAAACCACGCCGGCGGGCGCCACGGTGGCCGGCGGCGGCGAGAGGATCGGAGGAGTCGTCGCCTGCATCGAGCTCACGGCTGCGTCCTCGGCGTGCGCGGCGCCGTCGGTGGGCGTGATCGCCCAGTACGCGCCAGCGACGGCCGCGACGAGGACGACGGCCGCTGCGGCGACGACCAGCGGAAGCCTTCCGCGCGACGACGTCGTCTTCACGTCCGTCGCCATGGTTTCGCGCGGTGGGGCCGGGCGCGACGGCGCCGGGACGGACGGCACGAAGACGGCGGGCGTCGAGGTCGCGAGCGGGAGGTCGATCTCCACCACATCGACGAACGGCTGCAAGGCGTCGCTCATCTGCGAGGCCGTCTGGAACCGCGCGTCGGGATCGCGCGCCATCGCGTGCGCGACGATGTTCGCGAGCCCGGGCGGCACCCAGGGCGCGATCTTCGAGAGCGCGGGCGGATCCGTCCCGGCGATCGCGACGATCATCTCGTTGTAGGTCTCGCCCGTGTGGGGGAGCTCGCAGGAGAGCATCTCGTACAACACGACTCCGACCGCATACAGATCGCTGCGCGCATCGACCTTCTTGCTGCCGCGCGCCTGCTCCGGCGACATGTAGGCCGGCGTCCCCACGAGCGTGCCGTCCCGCGTCAGGCGACCGCTGGTCGACGAGATCGCGTCGTGGAACTTCGCGACGCCGAAGTCGAGGACCTTCACGAACTCCGTGCGCGCTCCGCGCCGCGCGAGGAACACGTTCTCGGGCTTGAGGTCGCGATGGACGATCCCGACGGCGTGGGCCACGCCGATGGCGGAGAGGACCTGGACGACGATGTCCACGGCCTGGCCGGGCGGGACGCGGCCGATCCGGCCCATGAGCTTGAGCAGGTCTTCCCCGTCGAGCAGCTCCATGACCATGTACGGGACGCCCTCGTCCGTACGCCCCATGTCGAGGATCTCGACGATGTTCGGATGGCCGATCTGCGCCGCGGCGCGCGCCTCGCGCTGGAACCGGTTGACCGCGTCGCTCTGCCCGGCGAAGGCGGAGTTGAGCACCTTGATGGCGACACGACGGCCAATCTCGAGGTGCTCGGCGAGGTAGACGGTGCCCATGCCGCCGGCGCCGAGCTGCTTGCCGACGCGGTACTTCCCCGAAAGGACCGTGCCGACGCGGTCGTCGACCTGCCCATTCGCGTCCCCTGCCGACGCGGTCGTTCGGAGATTCATCGGCCGCACACCCCGCATGCCCTTCGCAACGGGCTCGGGCGGCCGATAGGCCCGAGAGGAGGCGCGCTGACCGCGCGCGCGTCGTACTCCCTACGCGTCTTCGACGCTCCCGGGTTCATCTTGGAACCTGGGGAGTGTACTCCCCATGCGCCCGCCGGGCCAATCCAGCGCCGGAAGGCGGAAGTGCACAGGATGCCAGCACTTTCGGCGTCCGACCGCGGGTCGCTGAAGCGGCATTCACCATCGACCCGACGAGTCACTGCAATCGACGTTCCCGGTCCGCCTTACACGCATGGCGGAAGCGGCGAGGAGAGGGGTCGCTCGAAATGCGGGGCAAGCCCCCGCGGGGGCAAGGGAAAGTCCTCGGGTGCAGCGACTGCGGGGGAGGAGGACGGGTCGGCTCAGCCTGGCACAGGCGTCAGATCGTGACGGTACCCGTGCGCATGAGGGTAGACAGGGTCTCGCGCTGGTCCGGGCGCAGCACCGCGTGCATCTTCGAGAGCGCCTTGACCACCGCGTCCTTCGTCCGGCGCGCCGTGTCCACGCGCTGATCCGCCGCTGCTGCAACCGCCGCAGCGTCGAAGGACTCCGACGCGATGGCGTCCGCGAATGCCGACCCCGTGCGCCGCTGATCTACCGCGGCCTGCGCCCTCTCGGTCTTGAGCTCGTCGAGGATGCGCGCGACTTCGCGAACCTGAGCGTCGTCGAGCTCCAGCTTCCAGGCGAGAAACCGAAGAGGACGGCGTACGCCGAACCCTCCGTGCCCCTCGTCGGCATTGGCAGACCAGGAGTCCCCCCCGGCCCACGCGCGCGCGGCAGATCCTCCTCGAAGGGGACTCGGACCGCACCCTGCGGACACCGAGCAACCTTCTCCACCGCCGGAACGGCGCTTCCACCACCACATCGCTGCAGGATGCATCGCGTTCTCCTTCTCCCGGGGGGACGTTGCCCTCCCGAGGGGGTCTGATTCGCCGCGGGCACCATGCCTCGCGACCCGTCCAACTTGACCCGCCGGCGCGACCTGTCAAGGCTCACGACTCGAGAAACCCATGCGGGGCCCGGAAAAAAAGGACGATGACCTCTTCCTCGAGGAGGTGAAGGATGTCCGTCCCCTCGCTCGGCGGGGCCGCGTCCCGGCCAGGGCACCTGCACCGCCCAGGCTACCTGCAGACCCCGACTCGGGGGGACGCGGCGCGATCGACGACGTTTCGGGCGCCGCTCCTCTCGACGTGGCCGAGACCGACGAGTGGATCGAGGGCCGATCGAAGGACCTCGACCCCGCGGCCTGGAGGAAGCTGCGCCGCGGGGAGCTGGCCGTCCACGGGCGCCTCGACCTCCACGGCCTGACGGCGGACGAGGCCCGCGCACGCGTCGTCCGTTTCGTCCTCGACTCTCGCCGGGCTCTGAAGCGAGTGGTCCTCGTCGTCCACGGCCGCGGCCGCCACTCGGACGGCGGCGTCCCGGTCCTGAAGGAAAGGATGAAGGGCTGGCTCGGCCCCCTGTCGCGTCACGTCCTCGCCTTCTGCACCGCGCGCCCGAAGGATGGCGGCACCGGCGCCGTGTACGTGTTGCTCCGCAAGTGAGAGCCTGCGACCCTTAGCCCGGGCTATTCATGAACCTCGCTACTGCAACCCGCGACACGCCGCAATCTCCGCGCGTTTCCTCGTTCCCCCATCCTCGACGTACGTCGAGTACGCCTCCGGTGGGGGAACTCCGGGCCGCGCGGATCTCACCGCGATGGACCGATTTCGCTGCGCGAAATCGGTCTTCGCTCGGCGTCTCGCGTGTTTCGCGACGCGAGTTCATGAATAGCCCGGGCTGGCCAATGCGAAGACTCTGGATCTTCTCGGTCCTCGTGGGGTGCGGCGGCGGCGGCGGCGGCGGGGGGTCCGACGGAGCGGACGCCGACTCCGACGTCGACTCGGACTCCGACTCCGATTCGGACTCGGACTCCGACACGGGCACGGGCGCGCCTCCTTGCGGCGACGGCGAGATCGGCGCCGCAGAGGCCTGTGACGGCGGCAGCGCCGAATGCGCCGACCTCGCCGCCTCGTGGTCCGACGGAGAGGCGACTTGCCGCGACGACTGCCGCGGATGGGACGTCTCGCAGTGCTCGCTCGCGGACGGCGGCGGGCTGTACGAGAGCGTCAAGCCCGCCGTGCGGGACGACGCTCGCTGGGCCGGCGCGAGGTGCAACGACGGGACGCCCTTCACGACCGCCGTGCGCCTGTCGCCCGAACGAAGCACCACCTGGGTCGTGTACCTTCAGGGAGGGGTTCTCTGCGACGACTACGCGTTCTCCTGCGCCACGCGCGACCCGATGCTGACGACCGAGCTGCCGGCCCCCGATGCCACGTTCGCCCCGCTCCCGCTCGGAGGGATCTTCTCGCGCAACGCCGGCGTGAATCCGGACTTCTCTTCGGCGAACCAGGTCTTCGCGCAGTACTGCTCGAGCGATCTGTGGACCGGCGCGACGACCGAGCGGCGCGACACGGACGGCGATCCCGAAGGCTGGTACTTCTCCGGCCGGGCCAACGTGCGCGCGATGATCGAGATCCTCGTCGATCGCTACGGGCTCGACGATCGCGACGCCGACGCGCGCGTCCTCTTCGGAGGCGGTTCTGCCGGCGCAATGGGCTCGCATTACAACTCTGCCGCGGTGCGGGCCCTCCTGCCGGTCGCCGCCGCAGACGGCCGCGTCCTGCTCTTCGTCGACGCTGGGTGGCTCACCGAATGGGACGACCCGGAACACCGACTCGGCGTCGCGACGACGAACGACCGAGACATCTGGGGTCGGGCGCGCGAGTTCTGGGGCGGCACCTTCGACCCCGACTGCGAGGCCGCCGCCGCGGATCCGGTCGACTGCTTCTTCGGTCCCGCCTGGTACCCGCACGTCTCCGCCGCGATGCCGACGTTTCTGCAGCAGTGCGAGGTGGACTCGAGCTTCATGGGCGTCCACGGCATCGCGCCGGCGGACACGGACACGGTCGAAGCCTGGCGCGCGGAAGTCTCCGGCACGCTCGCGGGCGCCGACTGGCTCTTCTCGGGCAGCACGCCGTACCACACGCTCGGCACCAGCGACGGCGGAATTGCGATGGGCCCCGGCGCAGGCACGTTGCGAGAGGTCCTCGGACGCTTCTGGGCAGGCGCGGAACCCGAACGCGTCGAGTTCTGATCGAGGTATCATCGGCGAGGATGTCGAGGTGGGCGACGGGGGTTGCGGCGCTGCTACTGGCTGGCTGCGCTCAGGGCGACGCGGGCGGCGACGCCGCGGACGCGGACGTCGACACCGACACCGACGCGGACACCGACGCGGACTCCGACACCGACGGCGACACCGGCACCGGACCCGAGCCGTGCCCCGACGGCCTGTCGCGCTGCGACGACGCCTGCGTGGATCTGCAGGCGGACCCGGTGAACTGCGGCGCTTGCAACAACACCTGCGGGGGCGGCCGAACGTGCGAGGCCACGGCGTGCAACTGCGCCGCGCCGCTGCTCGATTGCGGCGACGTGGAGTGTACGGACACGCAGTCGAACGCACGCCACTGCGGCGCCTGCGACGCACCCTGCGAGCGCGGCGCCGCCTGCGCAGCCGGCGCCTGCGGCTGCCCCGCCGGGACCGAGGACTGCGGCGCGGCCGGCTGCATCGACACGTCCGCCGACGACCGCGGGAACTGCGGGGGCTGCGGCGTGGCCTGCACCGATCTCGAGGTCTGCGAAGCCGGCGCGTGCGTCTCGGGCAACGGGAGAGACTGCGTGGCCGACGCCGACTGCGCCCCCGCGTGCAGTTGCACCCGTGACCGCTGCAGATGCTGAGCGGCTTTCAACGCAGGGGCGCAAAGACGCAAGGACGCAAGCTGACTTCCCCTTCCTTGCGCCTTTGCCCCTTTGCGTTGAGATCCTACGAGATCGCGGCAGCGGTCCACGCGACGACGACGTCGTGGACGAGGCCGTTGGACGCGACGATGCCGTCGGTGCAGCGAGCGTCGTCCACGTCGTAGCGGATGGGTCGGCCGTGGCAGTCGGTCATGCGGCCGCCCGCCGCGACGAGAATGGCTTCGGGCGCGCAGGTGTCCCACAGGCGCGCGTGGCCGGAAGGGTGGACGTAGAGGTCCGCGAGGTCGTCGACGATGAGGCCTACCTTCAGGCCCACGCTCCCGCTCGCACGTTCGGCAACGATGCCGAGCTCTGCGCGCATCCGGTCGAGGACCGGCTCGCGGTGTGATCGCGAGCTGACCATCCTCGCCTGCCGGGTCTCGGCCCGGGTGGACACTCGCACGGCCGTCCGCACGCCTGCCGCCTCGCGCGTCGCGCCGTGCGGGGTCGCGGTCCACAGAACGTCGCCTTCGGGCCGGTACACGGCTCCGACCTTCGCGACGCCGTCGACGGCGAGCCCGACCATCACGCTGAACTCTCCGTTCTTCGCGAGGAATTCCTTCGTGCCGTCGAGGGGATCGACGAACCAGACCCTGCCGCGGCGCGTCCGGACGGACGGATCGTCCTTCGACTCCTCCGCGACGATCCCGTCTTCTGGAAAAGCGGAACGCAGGGCGCGTACGATCTGCTCGTTGCACCGGCGGTCCGCCTCCGTGACCGGGTCGCCCAGGCCCTTCATCTCGGCCTCGACGTGCCCGTACAGTTCCATGATCGTCGCTCCCGCAGCCCGCGCCGCCCGCGCAGCCGTCTCGATCTCTCGCTCGAACGTCACGCGATCGCCTCCCCGATCCGCGCGAGCTGCGCGGCGTCGAGGTACGGCTCCGACGACGCGCGAGCGAGATCGTCGAGCTGGCCGGGATTGCGGACTCCGACGACTGCACAGGAGACGAGCGACGTCGACAGGACGAACCGGACCGCGGCTTCCGCCATCGACTGCACCGTGCCTTCGGTCAGGAACCGGAGCTTGTCCACCTTCTTGAGCCTCGCACGCAGGTCCATGGGGCGGAAGCGCCGGCTGCGGTGGTCGTCGGCGCCGAACCGGACGGACGGCGACCAGCGCGCGGCGAGCAGGCCGTACTCGAGCGTCGAGTGCGCGAGGATCCCGATCTTTTTCTCCTCGAGGTCCGGCGCGATCGGGTGCAGCACGTCCCCATGCAGGACGTTGTAGGGAAGGGCCAGGATCTCCGCCCCCGCGTCCATCGCCGTCTTCGCCTGCTCTTCGGCCGTCACGGTTGCGCCCCAGGCGCGAATCTTCCCCGATGCCTTCCACCGCTCGAAGGACTGCAAGAATTCCCCCCGGCGCAGCGCGTCGAGCGAGGGCCCGTGCAGGAGGACGACGTCCACGCGATCGGTCCCGAGACGTCCGAGCGTCGCGGCGAGCTGCGCCTCGAGCCGGTCCGGAGAAAAAGCGAGGCGCATGCCGTCGTCGAGCAGATCCACTCCGACCCGCGCCCCGATCACCAACCGATCGCGCTTTCCGGCGATCGCTCTTCCGACGAGCGTCTCGACCTTCCCCCTGCCCCAGGCCGCAGCGACGTCGACGTAAGTGATTCCCAGGTCGAGCGCCCTCAAGATCGCACGCTGGGAGGCGGAGTCCTCGACGGGCCCCCAGTCGCCGCCAAACGTCCACGTCCCGAGGCCCACCTCGGAGACGACGATGCCCGACTTGCCGAGCGGTCGCTGACGCACGCCGCCGCGGAGTCTAGCGCGCGGCCTTCTCGTCCGTCTCGCGCTTCGCTTCCACATCGACCTCGACCGGGCTCGGAGAGTCCTCGACCCTCACCGCGCGCGCGCGCGCGATCGCCGCAGCGACCTCTTCGGCGTCGTTGGACGAGACGAACACGGCCTTCTTCTTGCCGGAGCCGCTGCGGTACTCGATGCGCACGCCTCGGTGCGTGCCGCCCGGGATGCTGTACGCCCACGAGCCGTCGAGCCCGCGGCGGATCCCCCAGCCGCCGTACCTGAGCGGCTTGTACTCCTCGACCGTGCAGGCATCGATCCGATCGATCGGGATCTTCGGGCCGAAGACCCCGAGCTGCACGTGCACCTCCTTCGAGGTCACCACGACCCGCAGGTACGAGAAGAGGATCCACGTGAACCCGACCAGCGGCAGCGCCACGAGCGCCACGGGGGCGCTATCTCCGACGGCCGCGGCCACCGTCGCGAGCCCGACGAACCCCATCAGCGCGTGCCACCACCACCCCATCGGCTTCTTCGAGCGGAGGATCGCCCGCTCGCCCTGCATGTAGGCCGCCTCGTAGGCGTCCGCCTTCGGGTCTTCCGTCGCCCCCATCGGCGCGAAGCTACCATGCGCCCGGTCGCGGTAAGGTCGGCGGCATGCGAATCGCCGTCGCCGGGATCGTCGGCTGGGCCCTCGCGCAGGGCGGGACGTGGACGATGCTCATCGTCTTCCTTCCCCACGACGTTCGTCCGACGCCCATCGCCTACGGCATCATGCTCGGCGCCGCCGCGGCCTTCGGTGCCGCCGGCGGGTTCGCCGCGGCCGCGATCGCGGGGACGCGCCGCACCGCGGTGGTCGTGGGCTTCGTCTGCTTCCTCTTCTCGATGATCTCCGCCGGCGCGGGGGGCGGGAACGACCCGTGGTGGTTCCGGACCGGAGTCGTCCTGCTGGCGTTCGCCGCGCCCATCGCCGGCTCGCGCCTGCGGGCGACGCCGGGCTAGTGCCAGTCCTCAGAAGTTCGGCCACGGTTTGGGTCGCCGCGAGTCGCACTCAGCGGCCTCTCCTGGAATTAGCCCGGGGGGGCGCCTCGCGCCCCCTCCCCCATGGGCAAAGCCCACGGGGCCCCCCACCCCCTGAGCGCGTGCGCTTCGCGCCCGCCTAGCGCCGCGCGGAAGCGCTCGGAAACCGTGGCAAAACTTGTGACGCGCGGCACTAGTCGACCCCGTCGCAGTCCACGTCGATGCCGTCCGGGAGCGGTCGCGTCGCGTACCAGAGCTCGAACTCCCCCTGCGTCTTGTGGGCGACGTGGACCGCGCCCCCGCCGATCGCGATCGTCGCGTAGGCGCCCCCGGTGCCATCCACTTCCTCGAGTACCCACTCCCCGGACACGTTCGTCGCGTACTGCAGGCTACCGTCGGGGTCGTCGAGGTCCTGGTGGACGACGTGCAGGCCGCCGCCCGCGTCCATCGCGACGTCAGGGAACCCGCCTGCATTCGGTGCGGCGTCGACCACCTCGGTGGTCCAGTCTCCGGCCTCGTTCGTGGCGTACGTCAGCCCGCCGTCCCCGTGGAAGACATGGTCGGAACCGCCGGCGTCGGCGACGATCGCGACGCCCCGGAAGGCCACCGGGACGGAATCGTCGACCGTCCCGACGGTCCAGACTTCCGGCGCTCCGACCGCCGAGCGGACCTCGAAGAGCGGCGCCGCCGCGTAGTGGGCGATGTGGAAGACGCCGTCGACGTCGAGCGCAAGACGCACGTCCGCTCCGCCCTCCAGCTCGATGCGCGTGTCGACCCATTCGTCGCTTGCATCGGTGACGAAGCGGAGGTCGCGGGCGATCACGCCCTGGTACGCCACGCCGATCACGCCACCGCCGTCGACTGCAAGATCGACCCACTGCCCGTTGACGTCGAGGACCGTCTCCTGCTCCCAGACTCCGCCCGGGTCGCTCGCGTGCTGCATCGTCCCCGTGCCGGTCGAGACGACGTGGGCGACGTCGTCCGCCCCGATCGCGAAGGCGAACGGGGGCGCCAGGGCCAGCGGCACGGAGGAAACGCCCCAGCTGTCTCCGTCCCAGACGGCGAGCATGACTTCCGCGAGCACCCCGTTCCAGAAGGCTATTCGCGGGTCCCCCGCCGCATCGACCGCGATCGACGCGTAGTCGCCGACGTTGTCGTCCAGGATGACGAAGTTGTATAGCGACCACGCCTCGTCGTCGGCCAACCCGGGGTTCGCATCCGGGTTCGAGTCGTCGCAGTCGTCGCCGCCGGAAGCGATGGAGGCGTACCCGTCTCCGTCCGCGTCGACGCCATCCGTCAGATCGCAGTTCGTGTCGCCGTCCACGCCGACCGGATCCGGAGCCCCCGGATTCACCGTGTCGTCCTCGTCGTCGCAGTCGTCGCCGCCGGAATCCTCGCTCGCGAAGCCGTCGTAATCCGCGTCCATGCCGTCGATATCGTCGCAGCTCTGGTCGACGTCGTCGCCGACGTCGTCGTCTGCGCCGGGGTAGACCGCGTCGTCGTCGTCGTCGCAGTCGCTCCCGCCGGAGGCCTCGCTGGGCCAGGAGTCGCCGTCGCCGTCCACGCCGTCCACGCCGTCGCAGTTCTCGTCCTCGTCGTTGCCCACCTCGTCCGGCACGTCACAGGGATCGCTGTCCGTATCCGTGTCCGTGTCCGAATCGCCGCCGCCGTCCACGCAGGTCAACCCCAGCGGTTCGTACCCGTCGTCGCAGCGGCATTCCGCCGAGCTCCCGCGCGCGATGCACTCGCCGTGGGCGGAGCAGTTCACGTCGGCGCATGGATCGCTCTTCTCGTCGCCGCCACAGCCGGCGGGAAGGACCGCCAAGATCGAAGCAAGGACACGCATGCGGCGCATCGTACCACCCGTCTCCTCACCCCCGGTCACCCCGGCGGGCCGAGCCCGGCGAAATTGCGGATCACCATGGTCGCCATCGGGCAGTCGCGTGCCCCCCGCAGGAGCTTGGAGGAGTCGAGCCCCTCGGCGGCGAGATCCTCCGCGCGCGCCGCGATGTAGCCGCGCACTGCGTCCCCGTCCATCTCGGGATGGAACTGCACGGCCACGGCCGATCCGATCCGGAACGCCTGCAGCCCGTGGGCGTTCGCCGCGAGGACCGAAGCGCCCTCCGGGAGGCGAACGACCGCGTCGCGGTGCGTCGCGTTCGCCCGGAAGATGCGGGGCAGTCCCTGGAAGACCGGGTCCATTCCCCCTTCCCGTGTCAGCTCGATCTGCACGGTTCCGATCTCTCTCCCGAGCGGATTGCGCTCCACCCGCCCTCCGAGCGCCTCGCCGAAGATCTGGTGGCCGAAGCACACCCCGAGCATCGGGACATGACGATCCACGGCCGCGCCGACCCAGGTCTGCAACTCCCTCATCCACGGTGTCTCGTCGCGGACGGACGCGCTCGATCCCGGGACGATGACGCCGGCGTACCCGCCCGGATCGGGCAACGTCGTCCCCGTCGTCGCGTCGGCGACCTCGAGGTGGCCCTGTCCGCCGAGGATCTGAGCGAACCATTCCTCGAAGTCGCCGCGCCGCTCGCGCACGGACTCGATCGCGCTGCCGACCTTCACGAGGAGAAAGCGACCCAAGACGCCGAGAGTCTAGTGTCCTGTGTCGGAAGTCGCTGAAGAATTCCGAGGACGTTGCCCGACACAGGACACTACGAAACCCGCGGAGCGGGTTTCCGCGGGGGTGAATTGTCGAACGAAGTTCGGCAAGAGGGGGCGCGCGGCGCCCCCTGGGTGACGCCCGTGCGCCGACCGGCGACCCGCCCTACAATCCTCCCCGCATGTACGCGGCCTGCGCGAATCACGCCGACCGGGAGGCGCTCGGCGTCTGCGTTCGCTGCCACAAGCTCGTGTGCGCGGAGTGCGTCACGCGCATCGACGGGATCAACCACTGCGTCGGCTGCCTCGAGGCGATGAGCGCCGCGCGCCGCAGCGCCGCGCCGCGGCCGACGAGCCGCGCGTCGGAGATCGCTTCGACCGCGATCCTCGGCGGAGCGCTCGCGCTGTCCATCTGGGTGCTCCTGCTCCTCGTGATCCCACACGTCTGATGGAACCGCGCGATCTGCGGCTCGTCGGACCGTTCCGCCTCGTCGACCGCGCGGTGACGCTCGTCCGGAGCGACCCGCGCCGGCTCCTGTGGCCGGTGCTCGCCGGGAGCGCGCCGCTCGTCGTCGCCTTGCTCGCCCTCTTCGTCGCCGAAAGGGTCGAAGGAGTCACGGGCTTGCGGTGGGTATTCGCGATCGCGATCGCAGCCCTCGTCGGCCCGCGAACGGTCGGCTGGGCGATCGCCGGCCGGACGATCGTCCTTTCGGCGGAAGGACAGGATCCGACTCTCGACGAGACGGCCTCTGTCGCCTCGCGCCGGCGGCTCGCCCTGTGGAAGGCGGGGCTCGCGTCGGCGCTCGCCGCGATGCCGTGGATCTTCGCAATCGCCCTGCTTTCCCTCGTCACGCCGATCCTCGTGATTCTCGTCCTTCCGTTCGTGTCGCTTCGGTGGGTCGGCGCGGCCCCGACGCTCCCGACGCGGGTCGTCCTGGAGGAGGGTTCCGTCTTCCGCTCGTACCTGCACGCGTGGGACGATCTGCGAGGGAACCGCGCGGCAGGCTTCCTTTCGGACGTCCTCTTGTGGCTCGCGACCGGGTTCGTCGCGGGCAACGGCTGGGTTGCTCTCCTGCTCTTGTCCGAGCTCGCCCAGAGCGTGCTCGGGATGGATCTCGCCTTCGCCCAGGCGTTCCTGGACCCGCGCAACGGGTTCTTCGTCGTGCTGCTCGTGGGCGGAGCGTGGCTCGTCGTCGAGCCCGTCCGGGCCGCGATCGGGGCGTTGCTCGCCGTCGACGGGCGTGTCCGCAACCAGGCGCTCGATCTCGACCGGATGGTGTCGTCGCTCGAGGCTTCGTCCCCGGCGCGATCCCGGGCGCCGACGGGCGCCTCGGTCGCGGCTGCGATCGGGGTCGCCCTGCTGGGTGCCTCCTCCGTGGCACAGGCCCAGCAGGACCCGCCTCACGAGACCTCGCCCGCCTGGGCGCAGGGTCCGTTCGCGACGCCGATTCCGACCGTCTCCATCGAGATCCCGATCCCCATCGACCCGCTGCCCGAGGCGCGGTCCGCCTCGCCGTCGGACGACGACGCCCGCCGGGCCGTGCGCGGGATCCTCGCCCGCCGCGAATACCGCGAACTGGCCGCAGCCCGCGAGCTCGGTTTCTTCGAGTGGATCCGGCAACTCTTCGACGGTTTCTGGGGGGACGACGAGGAGCCGTGGGATCCCGACCTCGACCTGGATCTGCCTGCGCTACCTCTCCCCTCCGCGTGGTTCTTCGTCGGCCTCGCGGCGATCGGAGTGATCTCCGTGGTCGCGGTCCTGTGGCCGCGGCGCAGGGCCGCCCGCGTCGCCGTGTCCACGGCCCCCCATGCCCAGTCCGTCGACCCGCGTGAACGAGCACCCGAGGAGATCGTCGACGAGGCCGAGGCGCTGTTCCGCCAGGGCGACCTCGCCGCCGCGCTGCGCAGGCTCTACCTCGCGACGCTCGTCGCGCTCGACCGGCGGCGCCTGATCGTCTTCGATCCCGCGCTGACGAACTGGCAGTACCTGCGGCAGCTTCCGCCCGGAGGGGGGCCCGGGGAGCCGCGCGCTCTCTTCGCGAGGCTGTGCCGCCTCTTCGATCACAAATGGTACGGCCGCGAGCCAGCCACGGAAGCGGACTACCGCGAGGCGCGAGAGATCACGCGGGCGCTCCTGCCGCCTTCCGGGGAGGAGACCCGTGCGGCGGCATAGCCTCCTGTGGGTCCTGCTGCTCGCGCTCGTGGCCGCGATGGCCTGGAGCGTCGCGCGCCGCGGGCGCCATGCCGTGCCGTTCTCGACCTGGTCGACCGGTCCCGAGGGAACTCGTGCTCTCTTCGCGCTGCTCGCGGAGACGGGGCGAAGGCCGCAGAGGTGGACCGAGGACCTCGGCCGGCTGCCCGAGGGGGGAATGCTCGTCGCGCTCGGTGACGGACCGCCGGATCGGCCCCTCGGCCGGCGCGAGCGGGTTCGCCTGCGCGACTGGGTCGAGTCCGGCGGCACCCTCGTCGTCCTCGGCGCGGACGACTACGCGCCGCAGGCGTGCTCGTTTTCGCTGAATCCAAGTGCGGAGGGCCAGCCGAAAGACGACCCCATGGCGATCGAGACCGAAGAGGAGCCCGCGCCGGAGAAGATCGCGCTGGCCGGCCATCCTCTCGTGCACTCCCTCTCGGAGGTCGAGATCCGCCAGCCCGGCGAGGTGAAGGTGGACGAGCCCGGATGGGAGCTCCTCCTCGGCGACCTCAAGGCGCCCGTGGGCGTCGTCATCCCGCTGGGCGCTGGACGCGTCGTCGCGATCGCGGGCGCCTCCTTCGTGACGAACCGCGAGATCTCCACGGGCGACCACGCTCCCCTCTTCGCCCGCATCGTCGATCGATTTTCGGGCGGGGCGACGGTCCGGTTCGACGAGTACCACCTCGGGATGGGAAGCGGACGTTCCATGGTCTCGTGGCTCCGCTCGGCGGGATTCGGCCCGGCGATCCTCCAGCTGCTGCTCGTCGTCGTCCTGATCTTGCTGCCGATGGCGATCCGATTCGGCGCGGCGGCACCGACGCCTCCCCCGCGGCCCGACGACGCGCGGACCTACGTCGAGGGGATGGGGCGCATCTACGGACGAGCCGCGGACGTCGTCGCCTGCGCGGACCGCCTGCTCCACGGCACGCTCGCCCGCGTGGCGGCGCGCCACGGGCTCGAGCCGCCCGCCGGCGCACGGACGCTCGCGGACGCCCTGCGCGGGCGAGGCCGCAAGGCCGCCGCTGCGGCCGTCGAGACGATGGACGCGAAGCGCACGGAGATCTCCGCGCGCGGCAAGCCGCGGCCGGCCGACCTCGTGTGGCTCGGCCGCGAGCTCGATGGACTCCTTGGAGAATCAGAGCGGAGGGCGCGGTGAACCCGTATTTCGACGCGCGCGGAAGCGCGCATCCTCACGGGCCTATGGCCCGCACCCATCTGCCGGGGGCGTGCAATGTGGAGGTCGGGGCATGAACCCGCATTTCGACGCGCGCGGAAGCGCGCATCCTCACGGGCCTATGGCCCGCACCCATCTGCCGGGGGCGTGCAATGTGGAGGTCGGGGCATGAGCGTGGAAGCGGTCGGACGGCTGCGCGAAGCGGTCCTCTCGGAATGCCGCAAGGCGATCGTCGGACAGGACGACGCGCTCGACGGCCTGCTCGTGGCCGTTCTCGCGCGAGGGCACGCGCTGCTCGAGGGCGTCCCCGGAACCGCCAAGACCCTGATGGCGCGCGCGGTCGCCAAGACGCTGGGCCTCGCCTTCGGTCGGATCCAGTTCACACCGGACCTGATGCCGTCCGACGTGCTCGGGACGAACGTGTTCGACCTCTCGCAGAACCGCTTCCGCCTGACGAAGGGCCCGATCTTCACCGAGATTCTCCTGTCGGACGAGATCAACCGCGCGCCGGCGAAGACGCAGAGCGCGCTGCTCGAAGCGATGCAGGAGCGGCAGGTCTCCATCGACGCGGAGCGCCACTCCCTCGGAGATTTCTTCACGGTCTTCGCGACGCAGAACCCCGTCGAGCACGAGGGAACGTATCCGCTTCCGGAGGCGCAGCTCGATCGCTTCCTGCTCAAGATCCGGGTCGGCTATCCGTCCGCCGCCGAGGAGGACGAGATCCTGAAACGCTCGAGCTCCGGCCTCGACAGCGGCGACCTCGATCGGGCCGGCGTGAAGTCCATCGCCTCGCGCGAGACGCTCGCCGCCGCCCGCGCCGAAGGCGAGACCGTCCGCGTGGAGGACGGCGTCCGAGGGTACGTGCGCGATCTGGTCCGGGCGACGAGATCCACTCCGATGGTGATCCTCGGTGCCGGTCCGCGCGCGGCAATCCACCTGCTCACCGCGGCGCGCTGGGCGGCCGCGCTGGCGGGACGGTCGTTCGTGACGCCGGAAGACGTGCATCGGATGCTGCACCCGGTGATCTGCCACCGGATGATCCTCGCGCCCGAGACGGAGCTCGACGGCCTTTCCGCCGCCGAGGTCATGGACCGCGTCGCCACGACGGTGGAGGTCCCTCGCTAGTGCCGCTCTCCGCGACCGCCGAAGTCGTCGCGGATCCGCTCGCGCGGCGCTCCGTGCCTGTGCCCGTGCCCGTCGCCCGTGGTCTTCCGATTCCCACGATCCGCTTCGCCGCGCTCCTCGCCGCGGCTCTGCCCGCACTCCTCGTCGTCTCGTCGTGGCCGGCGGTGGGGATCGGCGTCCTCGTCTTCGACCTCGTCGCCGCCGCCTTCGCCTTCGCCGAGGGACGCGCCGTCGCGCGCCGCCTTCCGACCGTCACCCGCACGCACGACGTCCGGATGGTCGTCGGCGTGCCGAACGACGTGACGATCCAGCTTCACAACCCCGGCCCGGACCCGATCCGTGTCACCGTCCGCGACGATCTCCCGGCGGGGTGGTCCGCCCAGCCTCCGGAGGCGACGGTCGACCTCCCTCCTTACGCGCGCCGGGAGGTCACCTACCGCACGACGCCCGACCGGCGCGGCGCGGTCCGGTTCGGGGATCTGCATCTGCGAGTCCAGGGTGGCGCGCGCCTGGCGTCGGTCCAGGCGACGGCGCGCGCCGCGGAGTCGGCGAAGGTCTATCCGAACCTGACCCTGCCCCGCAGGTTCGATCTCGCCGCGCGCCTCGGGAGCCTCGTGCACCTCGGGTTCCGGGCGATTCGCCGCGACGGCTCGGGCGGAGAGTTCGAGAAGCTGCGCGAGTACGTGCCCGGCGACGACTTCAAGGACATCGACTGGAAGGCGACGGCGAAGCGCCAGCGTCCTGTCACGCGCGTCTTCCAGCAAGAGCGAAGCCAGCCCGTCCTCCTGTGCGTCGACGCCGGCCGCATGATGGCCGCGCGTCTTGGCGGCGCGACGAAGCTCGACCACGCGATCGACGCCGCGCTGCTCACCGCCTACGCGGCGCTGCGCAACGGCGACCGCGTCGGGCTCGCCGTGTTCGCAGGTGACGTCACGACGTTCCTGCCCCCGCGCGCGGGAGCAGAGCAGTACCGCCGTATCCTCGACGCGATCTACGACGTGCAGGCCGAGCTGACCTTCGTCGACTTCCGCCGCCTCGTGGAGGTCCTGCGGGCGCGCCTCCCTCGCCGCACGCTCGTGGTGATCCTGACGGACCTGCTCGACGAGGCGCACGCGATGCCTCTCGCCGATCATGCGGCGCTCCTGTCCGCACGGCACCTCCCGATCTGCGTCACCATGCGGGACGGGGTCGTCGAGGCGATGGCCGCACGGACGCCCGCCACGGCGGAGGACGCGTTCGACCGCGTGGCCGCCACCGATCTCCTCGCCGAGCAGTCGGCCGTCCGAACTCACCTGCGTAAGCACGGCGTCGGGCTCGTGGAGAGCGCGCCGGGCGACCTCGCCGTGGCCACCGTGAACCGCTACCTGGAGCTCAAGCGCAGGGGGGCGCTATGAGTTCGAGCACCCGGCGCGCTCTCGACATCAACCGCTTCGTCCACGAGCGGACCCCCGCGTGGCGCAAGCTGGAAGAACTCCTGCTGTCGATCGAGCGTGACGGCTTCGGCTCGCTGGGGCTTTCGGGCGCACGGCAGTTCGGCAAACTGTACCGGGCGGCGTCGTCCGATCTGATCCGGGCCCGCGGCGAGACGGCGGACGCGAACGTCGTCGACTACCTGAACGACCTGGTCGCGCGTGCCTACGCGATCGTGCACGCCGGAAAGTCGAGGCGCGAGCGCGCGGTTCTCGGGTTCTACCGCCGCGGGTTCCCGCGCCTCGTCCGCGAGGAGGCCCGGATGATCGGTCTGTCCGCGGCGATCTTCCTGCTCGGCGGGTTCGTGGGCGCGGGCACCCTGATCCTCGACCCGGATGCGGAGTCGGTGATGATCCCTCCGGATCACCAGGAACGGTTGCCCGAGGAGCGGGTCGCCGAGGACGAAGCCCAGACCGAGGGCGCCGGCGCGGGAGAGGCGTCGTTCTTCTCGGGGTTCCTCTTCACGAACAACTTCCGCGTGTCGATCCTCGTCTTCGCGCTCGGAATCACCTTCGGGATCGGCACCGTGCTCGTCCTCTTCTACAACGGCGTCCCGCTCGGCGCGCTCGCGGTGCAGTACCACCTGCAGGGCAAGGGCCTTTTCTTCTGGGCCTGGATCCTGCCGCACGGAGTGCCCGAACTGACGGCGATCGTGATCGCAGGCGCCTCGGGGCTCGTCATCGGGCGGGCGCTGTGGGCCCCGGGACGCCTTTCGCGCGTGCTCGCCCTGCGGGAGGCCGGGCGGCGGGCGGTGCTCCTGTGCCTCGGCGTCGCGCCGCTGCTCGTGATCGCGGCGCTCGTCGAGGGGACCCTCTCGCAGATGCACGAGCCGCGGGTGCCCTACGCCGCGAAGCTCGCCGTCGCGGGGCTCCTCACCGTCGCCCTCACGCTCTATCTGGGCTTCGCTGGCCGCAAGAAGGAGCCGGCGTGATGGACCGCTACGTCATCCGGACGCCGGAGAACGTCGAGTTCGAGTTCGAGCGCGCGGGAATCGCGTCGCGCGCGGCCGCATGGCTCATCGACTGCGCGGTGATAGCCGCCCTGATGGCGCTCGCTGGGCTCGTGCTCCTGATCGTCGGCGTGCTCACGGGCGGTCTCGGGGTCGGCCTCTCGCTGCTCGCCGCGTTCGCGGTGCAGTGGGGATATTTCGTCTTCTTCGAGTGGGTCCTCGACGGTCGGACCCCCGGCAAGAGCGTGATGGGCCTTCGCACGATCCAGGAGCGCGGCGTCCGCATCACTTTCTACCAGTCCGCCGTCCGCAACCTCCTGCGCGTCGTCGATTTCCTCCCGGGCGCGTACGGGATGGGCGTCGTCTCGGCGCTGCTCGATCGCAGCGGGCGTCGTCTCGGCGATCTCGCGGCCGGGACGATCGTCGTCCGCACACGCGCGACGCCGATGCCGTCCGTCATCGTGCCCCCGAACGAGCGCTACAACAGCTTCGTGCGCGATCCCGCCATCCGCGCCGCCGCCGTACGCGTCCGCGCGGCCGAGCGAGAGACGATGGTCGCCCTCGCGATGCGCCGCGAACGCCTCGCCCTGCCCGTCCGGCTCGGCCTGTTCCGACGCATGGCGGCTCACCTCGAAGCCCTGATCGGCGTCCCGCGCCCGCCGGTCTTCTCGGACGAGAAGTACGTCCTGAACCTGACGGCCGTCGTCCTCGATCGGGCGGAGCGGGGGCGGTGACCAACCTGGATTTCGCGTGTCCCGCTCGCTCCGGCGGCGCCCTGGCCCGCGATCCGCCCGCATCTACCGGGGTGCGCGCTCCCTTCGGTACGCGCACCCCTCGGGCGCTCCTCCCTGCGGCGTAGCTCTGCTACGCCTCGCTCGGCAGCACCCGTATCTGCAGGCGTCTCGCGACCCAGTGCGCTCGGCGTACTCGGGGACACGCGAAATCCAGGTTGAACTGTGGTCCCTGCGCCACACCGCGGAGGCGATCCCTGGCGCTGCTGTCATGGCGCCCACTCCCCGAACCCCAGGAAATCCCGGGGAAAACCTCATGGCACGGCCGCTGCTAGAGGGAACGTGGCGGCGGCGGCAGACGTAGAAGGAAGTACGCTTGCCGCCGTCTAACGGGGTATCCCAAGGAGGGCTTATGACCAGAACGCGCATCTTGTGTACGGCACTCTTCCTCGCGGGCGCGGGGTGCAAGTCGACGACGTCTTCCGAGAACATCCGCACGCCGGGCATCGCGATGGGCATCGTCGTGACCGCCCCGAGTGCGGAATCGTCGACGGTCCGTGCGACCATCCAGGTGGGCGACACCGGCGTCACCGCGACGTACGTCAACCTGGAAGGCGGCGACCGCCTCCTCGCGTCGATCGACGGCGGTGAGGAGGAGTCGATGCAGCCCGAAAGCGAAGGCGTCTACGAGACGGGCTTCGCGACGGGAGCCCTGGACACGGAGTTCAAGGTGAACTTCGACCGGACCCAGGACGACGACGCGCCGAACAGCGTCGGAAATCTCCCGGGGCCATTCGACCTGACGGCCCTGACGGGCAGCACCTTCTCGCGCACCGAGGCCGTAGAAGTGACGTGGGATCCGAGCGGCTCGGGCGATCCGATGAACATCGCGTGGAACGGCGACTGCGTGTTCCTCGGGAGCGCGGACATCCCCGGTGACTCGGGGACCTACACGCTCGCGGCGGACACGATCGACGCGACCGGAAGCGACGAGGATCCTCCTCCGACCTGCGACGTCACGCTGACCGTCACGCGTACCCGTAGCGGCACCCCGGACACCGGCCTCGACCCGGACAGCTACGTCCGCCTCGAGCAGGTCCGCTCGACGTCCTTCACGTCCGCTCCTTAGTCCCCCGCCCTTCCAGTCCTTCGCGGGCCGCCGCGGCCGGTAGGCCAGATCAGGCAGTTCTCCGCCGAGCCCGGCACCTCGAACACGTCCATCCCGTGATCGAAGGTCTGCACGAAGATCTCCACCGCTCCGTCGCCGTCGGGGTCGCCGATCCCCGGCGCCGCGGGAGCTCCGTTGCCGTTGCCGTTCTCCCCGGGGTTCGGAAGCGGCACGTCGTGTAGAAGCGTCCCGTCCGCGCCGAGGATCACCAGCCACCCCGAGTCCGTCACCTCCGGCGCCCCGAAGGTCGCGAACACGATCTCCGGCGATCCGTCCTGGTTGAGGTCCCCGGCCACTGGCTCCGACGCGTACATCACGTCCTGCCCGTGCCGGTAGCCGAACCTCCACGCCTCGTTCCCGCCGGCGTCGAAGGCGCGCATGTAACCGTCGTTGAGCGAGACCACGACCTCCCGCTGCGCGTCGCCCTGCACGTCCGCCGTCAGCGGCGCCGGAACGCCGCCCGGCGGATACCACCCGTCGACCCGGATCGGCGCGTCGCCCCTTGGGAAGTCCTCCCATCCCGCCTTGCGCATCGCCGAGCGGCTGCCGTCTCCGTGGGCGCCCTCGAGCACGACCACCGCATACGCCTGCGTCTCGTAAGGCTCGTTCATCTCCACGTTGGGCACGCCCACGACCTCGGCGAGCCCGTCGCCGTCGAGGTCCACGACGTTCGGCGGAGACGCGGTCCACTGGAGCCACTCGGTCCACGACGGATGCGGCCACTCGCCGGTGTGCAGGTCGTAGTGGTTCTCCTCGACCGCCGGATCGAACCATCGGATGAACTGCCCCCAGGTCATCGGCATCCCGTCGAACGACGAGTCCCGGTTCGTGAACCACGGCGCGGCGTCGATCGCGACGCCGTCCGGATCGAACGCCTGGATGTGGTGGTTGTCGTACGTCGCGATCACCTCGAGGTCGTCGTCGTCGTCGATGCTCCCGATCCCGACGTTCAGGCCGTAGCACCCGAAGCCGTGATGCCCCATCCCGTTTCGATCCGCGTCGCTCCCCGCGAGCGCGTCGTACCTCGGCCAACCGGGAAACGCCGAACCGTCCGGGCGAAACACGAACACCTGCGCGCCGCCGTCCTCGGTCGGCTCCGTCTGGGTCGTCGTCGCGACGATCTCGATCTCGCCGTCGCCGTCGAGGTCCGCGGCCGCGAGTCCCCGCACCTCGGGCGGGTTCCCCGCGGTCGTCGTGTCCGCGGGCCAGCCGGCCTTCATCGAAAGCCCTCCGTCCCTCCACTCGTAGACGAGGACGTGACGGTCGTTGCCCGCCGCGATCTCCACGACCCCGTCGCCGTCGAGGTCCGCCACCACGTGCGGCGCGTAGACGCGTCCTTCGCCGTCCGACGCCTGCGCGAGGAGCTCCCCCGCCGCGTCGTACACGAAGATCGAGTAGTACGCGGCGACCAGCTCACGTTGCCCGTCTCCGTCGAGGTCCGAAACGACCGGAGACGCGAACCACCCGGTCTCGCCGGGCTGGTTGCGGACGAAGACCGGCGCCTGGACCTCCCCGGCACTCTCGCCCGGCAGGCAGACCGGATCCCGGCCGCCCCCCGTCCCCGAGTCCTGGTACGTGGACCCGTCGCCGCCGCCGGGCCCACCGTCCCGCGCTGCAGTCTCGCTGTCCTCGGCCCCGCAGGCACCTCCGACCAGGACCAGCGTCAGCGGAATGGCTCTCATGGACATGGACGGTACCAGATCGACCGGCCCTCTCGACCGTCGGCACGAGAGACACGGGCCAGGAGGAAACATGAAGACTCTCGCCGCCGCCATCGGACTCGCCGCGATACTCGCGTCGCCCTTCGCGCTCGCACAGGGCCAGGACACCAACCCCCCGGTCACGCGGTACGACGAGAACGTCTGGGGCGAGACCCGCATCGACGGGAACACCCACACGGGCTACGGGGAAGTGACTCCCGGTCGCGTCGGCGCGCGGCGCAGCTCGCTGCTGCGCATCCGGACCCACTTCCATCCCGAGCTCCTGAAGTCGATCGAGAACATCTAGTCCCCGCGGGCGTCTTCGATGAGAATCCCCGCATGCCGAACGTCGTCTCCACCGGTGCCTCCACCGCGTCCACGACCGCAGCCGCCGCTGCCGAAGCTCTCGGCACCGCACAGGCCGGGCTCGGATCCAGCAAGCCGAGCTTCGGGTTCCTGTTCGCCTCGCCACGCCTCTCCCTGCAGGAAGCGCTGCTCGCCGCACGCACACGGATGCCGGGGACGGACTTCGTCGGGTGCACGACGGCCCGGGAGATCACCGAGCGCGGACGGACGGACGGAGGTCTGGCCGTCCTGCTCGTGGCCTCGGACGGCATGGAGCACGTCGTCCACTACGCGCGCAATCTGAAGGCCGCTCCCGCGAAGGCCGTCACCGACCTGTGCGCCGGTTTCTCGGAGCGCCGCGAGTCCGCCAGGGCACGCGGGCTCGGGGTCTCGAACAGCGTCCTGCTCGTCGACGCGCTCTCGGGCGCGGGCGAATTGCTCGTGGACGGCCTCCACCAGAGCATGGGCGCCCTCCACGAGATCGTCGGAGGCGCCGCGGGCGACGAAGGCAAGTTCGTCGGCACCCTCGTCGGGTCGGCGGGCACCGCCTCCACCGATTCCGCCGCGCTGCTGCACGTCTACGGCCGCAACCGCTGGGGCGTCGGGGTGGATCACGGCCTGACCCCCGCAACCCCGCCGATGCGAGTGACACGCGCGAAGGCGAACGTCGTCTACGAGATCGACGGCCGTCCCGCCTACCAGGTGTACGAGGAGTTCGCCGCGAAGCGAGGCGTCAAGCTCGAGCGCGCGGCGGCCCCTGCCTACTTCATCCAGAACGAGCTCGGCCTGCTCGTCTTCGACACCCAAGGCACGCGCACCTCTGGCGGTCGGCGCCGACGGCTCGCTGACCTGCGCCGCGGAGATCCCGCAGGGCGCCGCCGTCTGCATCCTGGGCGGCTCGCGCGACGCCCTCGTCGACGCGGCGACGCGCGCGGCGAAGGAAGCGAAGGAGCGCCTCGCCGGCAAGCCCGCGGCCGGCATCCTGCTCTTCGACTGTATCTGCCGCGGCGGGATCCTGGGCGAGGAGTTCGGGCGGGAGATCGACGCGATCAAGGCGGTGTTCCCCGGCGTGCCGATCGGCGGCTTCCTCACGTACGGCGAGATCGCCCGCTACAGCGGCCGCCTCGACGGCTGGCACAACACGACCGCGGTGGTCGCCGCCATCCCCGCGTGAGCGGCCGGCGTAGTCGCTGAGCCGCTCTTCTCCCGCGGTGGTACGTAGTCCTCATGGGACGAGTGCTGCTCGGGCTGGCCCTGTCGCTGGGCTGCGGCGGCTCGAACCCGGAATGGGAGAGCCCCCAGGACGCGGGTGACGCGGACACGGACTCCGACTCCGATTCGGCGTCGACCTCGGACACCGCTTCCGACAGCGAATCCGACTCGGATACCCCCTCGGACACGGGCTCCGACGACTCTCGCTCGGAGGGCTGCGGCAAGGGCGGCGCGACCGGACTGCGCGACGAGTCCCTGGACGTCGCGGGGGTCACGCGCACCTACCTCTTCTCCGTTCCCGAAGGGTACGACGCCGATGTCGCCCTCCCGCTGATCTTCGGCTGGCACGGCGCCGGGGGACGTGGCGAGGACTCGCGTAACCACATCCGGGTCGAGCAGGCCTCCGCCGGCGCGGCGATCTTCGTTTATCCCGACGCCCTTCCCCTCCCCGGGTTCGCGGCAGGCTGGGAGCTCGACGAGGCGGGGCGCGACGTCGCGCTCTTCGACGCGCTCCTCGAACTCGTCTCCTCGGACTACTGCGTCGACCTGGGGCGCGTCTTCTCGTACGGCTTCAGCTTCGGCGGGTACTTCTCCAACTCGCTGGGGTGTTTCCGCGCCGACCGGCTGCTCGCGATCGCTCCGATCGCAGGCGGCGGCCCGCCCGGCGGCTGCGAGGGGACGGTCTCCGTGTGGATCGCCCACAACCAGGACGACGACGTGGTGGCCTTCGCCGAGGGGGAAACGGCCCGCGATCACTGGCTCGTGTCCAACGCATGCGGCGCCGAGTCGGCGCCCGTCGATCCCGCTCCGTGCGTGGAGTACGGCGGCTGCGAGGAGGGACGCCGGGTCGTCTTCTGCGCGCCCGAGACCGGAGGCCACGGGAGCCACGGCTACGCCGGCGCCGCCGTCTGGAACTTCTTCACGGTGCGGTGATAGGGCAGTGGGCACCGCGGGCGTACGCTTGTCCCTCTTGGGTTCGGAGCCGGTCACACAGTCTGGCGCAGGGCCTTCCGACGCGGCCCTCGTCGTCGCAGCGCGGGCCCGCGAGCGCTGGGCCGAGGAGGCGCTCTTCCGCAGGCACGCGCGGATGGCGAACGGCCTTGCCTTCCGTCTGATGGGCAACGACGCGGACGTGGACGACCTGGTCCAGGACGCCTTCTTCGCGGCCTTCTCCGCGCTCGATCGCATCGAGAACCCGCAGGCCTTCGGCGGTTGGCTCGCCGCGATCGTCGTCCGGACCGCGCACAAGCGGTTGCGACGGCGCAGGCTCATGACGCGCCTCGGTCTCGTCCGGACGGAGCCGGTGGACCTCGACAGGGTCGTCTCGCGCACCGTGCCGCCCGACGTCGGCGTCGAGCTGCGGGCAATCTACGCGCTCGTCGACCGCCTCCCCGCCGGGGAGCGCGTCGCGCTCGTCCTGCGGCGCGTGGAGGGCCTCAATCTGGAGGAGGTCGCGCGCCGCATGGGCCTGTCGCTCGCGACCGTGAAGCGGCGCCTCGCGGCCGCCCAGTCGCGCCTCGATGGAATGCTCGCGGGGAGGACGCCGTGAGGGAGGCGCGAGACCTTCACAAGCACGTGGAGCCGGCTCTTCCGGAGGCACGCGTCGCCCGGCAGTGGGATGTGGTCGCCGAGAAGCTCGACGCCCGGCCGTCTCGATCGCGGCGGCTCGCCTGGCTCGCGGCGCCCGCGCTCGCAGCGGTCGCGGCGCTGTTCTTTCTCTACCGGCCCGCGCCCGACCGTCTTCCGATCTTCCAGGGTGCCTCGCTCGAGAGTGCCGATGGCCCCGTCGCGGTCCGGCTCGACGACGGCTCGCGGATCTCGCTCGAGCCCCGGTCGAAGCTCGCCCTCGTCGAGAACGCGCGATCGCGCGTCCGGATCGATCTGCGACGCGGCGCGGCGCGCTTCGACGTCCCGCACCGGGACGGTCGCTCGTTCGTCGTCGCCGCGGCCGGGATCGAGGTGTCGATCGTCGGCACGGTCTTCCGCGTCTCGGTCGACGGCCCGCGCGTCGAGGTCGACGTGTCGCGCGGCGAGGTCGAGGTGCGGCGGGCGGGGGAGGAAGATGCGCTGCGCAGGATAAGGGCCGGCGAGACTTGGGCGGTCGGACCGGAGCCGGAGCCGGAGCCGGAACCGGAGCCGGAACCGGGTCCGGAACCGGAACCGGAACCGGAACCGGAACCGGAACCGGGTCCGGAACCGGAACCGGGTCCGGGTCCGGCCCCGCGGATCGCGGCAGCTCCGACGCAGCAGAACGTCGACGCCCGGCAGCTTTTCGAAATCGGCGGCATCGCGCGGCAGGAGCGCCGCTGGGCGGACGCCGCGGCCGCGTACGAGACGCTGATGCAGCGTTTCCCGCGCGATGGACGGGCGGGCGTGAGCGCCATGGAGCTCGGTCGTGTCCGCGCGGATCGCCTGCACGACTACTCGGGCGCCGCGCAGGCGTTCGAACGCGCAGCCTCGCTCGCCCGCGATTCCGGCTCCCGCGAAGGTGCGCTCGCGCGCCTCGTCGACGCGTTCGCCAAGATGGGAGACCGCGCGCGGTGCGCGGCGGCAAGGGACCGCTACCTGGCCGCCTTCCCCGAAGGCGTCCATGCGGCCACGATCCGGGTGCGGTGCGACTGATCGTCCTTTTCTTCTCGCTCCTGTCGGTCCTGTCCGCGGCCCCGGCCCGGGCGCAGGGTGTCCCCTGTGGAAGGGCGCGCCCCTGGATCCGCGTCGCGTTCTCGGGCGCTGGCTTGCCGGCCGATCTCGCCCGCTCCGTCCTCGCGGATCTGCGCGCGGGGCTCGCCGAGCTGGACATCGACACCTGCGAATCCGCGTCCGGCGAGCCGATCGCGGACGTCGTCCTCGCCGCCGATCGCGCCGAGACGGTCGCCGTCGCGATCGACGTCCGCGACGGCGTCACCGAGAAGCGCGTCGGACGCGACGTCGACCTCTCGGACGTCCCGGACGACGGGCGGTCGCTCGCGATCGCGGTCGCCGCCGAGGAGCTCCTGCAGGCGAGCTGGGCGGAGCTCGCGCTGCGGACGGCCCCTGCGCCTTCCCTGCCGCCCCCGCCCGAGGTGACGCGCGCCGTCACGCGATCGCTGCCCCCTCCTGGGCCGGCCCGGTCCGCGGTGGGCGCCCGCGCCGCGATCGAGACCTACGGCGGCGGGCAGACGCACTACGGCGCAGACGCATTCACGCGCGTCGTCCTCGGTTCGAGGATCGCCGCGGAGGTCGCGTTCGAGCTGCGCGGCGCGACGACCGCGGCCGCAGAGCACGGCGACGTCGCCGGCAGCGGGGTCGGCGGCAACGCGGGACTTCGAGTCGGCATGCTCGATCCCGATCGCCCTCTGCGCCTCGACGCGACCGCGGGGCTCCGAGCATTGCGGGTGACCTTCGAAGGGAGAGCCGACGGGGCCGCGATCGAGTCGGAGAGGACCGCCTTCGCGGTCGTCGGCGCCCTCGGACTGTCTCTGGGATGGCGCTTCGACGTCGCGTTCGTCGAGCTCGCGCTCGGCGGCGGGCTTCCGATCCGCTCGGTCGACGCGACCGACTTCGGCTCGCCCGCGACGGGCGTCTCCGGCTGGGAGCTTCACGGCGCGGCGGGACTGGGGGCGAGGCTGTGACGGTCGTCGCCTGGTCGGTCCTGCTCGCCTGCGGCGTCGAGGTGCAAGTCCTGGGGCCCGGGCCGGACGCCGCGGGGCCGATGGACGCCGGACAGGACGCCGACGGGGGCCGCGTCTGCCCGCAGGAGCCCTGCCCCGTGGAGATCGCGGCCGGCGCCGCACACTCCTGCGCGCGTTCGGTCTCGGGACAGGTCTGGTGCTGGGGTCTTCCGGATTCGTTGCAGCTCGGCCGCGACGGCGGCGACCGCTCGCCGGGGCCGGTCGCGTCCCTGGACGACGCCGCCGGAATCGACCTCGGCGCATGGCATTCCTGCGCGCTCGGCGGGGCCGGCGAGGCCCTCTGCTGGGGCGCAAACTTCGTCCGACAGATCGGGCATGGAGACGGAGAGAACAGCGCGGTCCCGACGGTCGTCGCCGGCGTGGCGGAGGCGGCTGCGGTCTCGATCGGCCAGCAGCACTCCTGCGCGCGTCTCGCCTCCGGCGGCGTGAGGTGCTGGGGCCAGAACTCCATGGGTCAGCTGGGCACCGGAGACTTCGGAGATCGGGAGACGAGCGACGCGGTGGCCGGAATCGACGACGCGGTGCGTCTCTCCGCCGGCGCCTTCCATTCGTGCGCCGTTCGCGAGGACGGCGGCGTCTGGTGCTGGGGCCACGGCGAGCGGGGGGAGCGGGGCGACGGGGGCGCCCTCACGAACACGGACGTTCCCGTCGCCGTTTCCGGACTGACGGGAGCGGCGCGCCTCTGCGCGGGTGGAACCCACGAGATCCCCACGGGCGAGCTGATCGCCGGAGGCCACTCCTGCGCCCTCGTCGACGGACGTCCGTGGTGCTGGGGCTGGAACCTCTCCGGCCAGCTCGGCGACGGAACGACCGACGACCGCAACGTGCCGGCGCCCGTCGACCTCGACGGCGTCGTCGAGATCGCGGCGGGCGGACTCCACACCTGCGCGTTGACCGCGGACGGCGCCGTCTGGTGCTGGGGCTGGAACCGGGACGGCCAGCTCGGCGACGGGACGAACGACGACCGTCCCCTCCCCGCCCGCGTCGTCGGTGTCAGTGGCCCCGTGCAGATCGCCCTGGGCCACGCCCACTCCTGCGCCCTCTTCTCCGACGGATCCGTGCAGTGCTGGGGCAACAACGAAGCCCGCCAGCTCGGCGACGGCACGAATTTGTCGCGCTCCACTCCTGCCCCGGTCGAGTTCTAGGTTTCTTGCGGCCCCCAAATCGTGACGAATCAGCGGAGACTCCAACAGGGCAGGCGCCGGGCGAGACAACAGGACACCGGGGACCGGCAACCGGCAACGTGCAATGGGCGCCCCGGCTGCCCGTTGCGTGCTCTGGAAATAGCTCGGCGAGCAGCCGAAAGAGTTGCGACCACACGCCTCGGGCCCCGGTCGAGATCGAACAGGAGACCGGGGACGGGCAACCGGCAACTGGCAACGGACCTCACTGGGTGAGATCCAATGCCCGTTGCCGGTTGCCTGTTCCCGGTCTCCTGTTGATCGTCGATGCCCTTCGGGCCGGTTCCCTAGACCCTAGAGAGGCCACTCATTTCCATGCACACGCGGTGCGCCGAAGGCGCGGCGGAGTCTGTTGCCTGTTGCCTGTCCCCGGTGTCCTGTTGTCGTTCCGAAGGCCTCGCTGCGCCGCAGGCGCGCTAGGGGCTAACCCGCGATCTCCTTGCGCAGCTTGGCGAGCGTCTGCTCGGAGGCCCGCACCGTCAGGACCGTGCCCGTCTCGTCGTTCTTCTCGGACAGGACGCGGCAGAGGGCGTGGATGCGGGCGATGAGCGCGCCCTGCGCCCACGAGACGCCGAGGTCGGCCTCGAGCATGCCCTGCTCGAAAAACGCGACGATGCGGTCGCGCAGCGCGGCGATGTCCGCCGGACGCTTGGCCGACAGGAGCATCGCGTCCGGATGGCTGCGGGCGAGATCCGATCGGCGAACGTCGTCCACGCGATCGATCTTGTTGAGGAGCAAGAGGCGCGGCACCTCGGCGCCAATCTCCGAGAGGACCTTCCGCGTGACCTCGATGTGCGCCGGGAACGCCGGGTCGGCAGCGTCGACCACGTGAAGCTGCAGATCCGCGTCCCGCGCTTCCTCGAGCGTGGAACGGAACGACGCGACGAGGCCGTGCGGCAGCTTCTTGATGAAGCCGACCGTGTCGGTGACGAGCACGCGGGGCCGGGTGTCGGGCTTGAGGACGCGGATCGTCGTGTCGAGCGTCGCGAAGAGCTTGTCCTCGACGAGGACGTCGCTGCCCGTCAGCGCGCGCATGAACGACGACTTGCCGGCGTTCGTGTAGCCGACGAGCGCGACCGTCGGCTCGTCCGCGCGCCGGCCGCGCCGCGTCGACGAATCCTGCGAGATGGACTCGATCTCGCGCCGCAGCTCCGCGATCCGGTCGCGGATCTTTCGCCGGTCCAGCTCCAGGTTCGACTCGCCGGCGCCCTTGCCGCCGATCCCCCCGCGCGCGCGGTCCTTCCCGCCGCTCTCCCGCAGGCGCGGCGCCATGTACGCCAGGCGGGCGACCTCGACCTGCGCGCGCGCTTCCCGCGTGCGCGCATGACGGTGGAAGATCTCGAGGATCACCGCCGTCCGATCCAGCACCTCGGCGCCGGTCGCCTTCTCGAGGTTGCGCGCCTGGGAAGGCGTGATGTCGTGATCGACCAGGACGATCGACGCGCGCCGCTCGGCGGCGACCGCGCTCACGGGAGCGTCGGCTTCCTCGTCGGCGTCCGCATCGAGCCGGCCCCGACGCTTCTTCACGGCCGCCCCGGAGGGAATGACTCCGGTGCCGCCCGTCCACGCGGCGAGCTCCCGCAGCTTCCCTTCGCCGACCACCGCGTCGTGCGACAGGCCCGCCCGTTTCTGCGTGACGCGCGCGACGATCTCGTAGCCCAGCGTCTTGCCGAGCCGCGCCAGCTCCTCGACGGAGGACGCATGCTCGTCGTCCCTGACCCTCTGGAGCTGGACGGCGACGAGGACGGCCCGGGTAGACATGGGCGCGCATCGTAGTCCATGCCGAGATTCAGTTCGCAGCGGACCTGTCCGCCACGACCTGACCGCGATCGCGTATCATCGTCCCGGCCGGCGGGCGGGGTGGCTCGGCTCGTGCAGCAAGCCGTTCGCGGGGAAGGAGTCGTGCGTGCGCACTGAGACGCTTGCGGCGGTGGCCGTCTCCACGTTCCTCTGCAGCAGCGCCGACGCGCAGCAGGCGCCGGGCGACGCGGGGGCCGCGTTCGGCGAAGCGGGACGCCTCGTTCTGATGGTCGGCGGGGTCTCGGGCGTCTTCCACGCCGAGGTCACGACGGAAGGCGAGGTCGACGGCTACGGATCCTCCGTGGACTTCGAGTCCAGCACGTCCGTCACCGACATCAGCATCCTGAACGCCGGCCACGCGTCCGCCGAGATCCACACGTTCGTGGCGCCTGGAGTGAGCCTCGGAGGCGCGCTGCAGTTCGCCAACCGCTCCCAGGAGAGTCAGGCGTCCTTCGACGGAGACGAGCAGCCGGACCGGGACCAGAAGGAGCAGTCCGTAGGAATCGCGGCGCTGGTCGGGTACTTCGCCTCCCTTTCGCCAGCGGCCGGTCTGTGGTTGCGCGGCGGCCTGCGATTCACGACCGGAAAAATCGAGACCGAGGACTACGACTCGAGCTTCGACACGCTCGCGCTCGCCGCTCACGTCGATTTCGTCTTTCCGATCGTCGATCACGTCGCCTTCCTCGCGGGTCCTTTCTTCGCCGCGATTGTCTCGGGAAGCACGACCATCGAACCCGACGGCGCTGGCGACACCCAGAGGCTGGACATGGGCGGTAGCTCCTACGGGGCCGCCGTCGGCATCGCGGCGTACTTCTGACGGATGGAGAACCGCCTGATGCCGATTCTCGCGCCCAGGCGTCTGCTTCTCCTCGCGCTGGGGCTCGCAGCGGGCTGTGGGCGCGAGGACGGGGGCGAGGACGCGCGCACTCTGTCGCCCGCCGAAGCCGACACGATCTGCGATCAGACCTGCGACGCGGCGGAGAGCTGCGGCGAGCAACGAAGCGCGTGTGTCATCGCCTGCCTCGAGAAGGCGAGCCTCTGGCGCGGAGATCTCATGCGCTTTCTTGCGGACTGCCTCCTGGCGATCGACTGCGACCTGGTCCGCGCATGCGACGCACAGGCGGAGAAAGAGTTCATGCCGACCTCCGCAGCTCGGAAGTTCGCCCGGAGCTGCGATCTTCGGCTCGAAGGCTGTGGCTTCTCCGACGGCGTCGCGGCGATCTGCGACTACAGCTACCTCGGAGACGACGTCATCGAGGATCTGTCAGCTTGCCTCGATGAGACGTGTTTCGAGATCGAGGCCTGCCTGGAGATTCGCGCGGGGGCGTGAGCCGCTACGGAATCTGCACTGCGCGCTCGAGGACGACGTCGTCCACGGCGAAACCGGAGTCGGCGGCGCGCGGGCCTTGAGCCCACAGCCAGATTCCACGGACGATCATCCCTGCGTGCGGATGGACGCCCGGTCCGTCGAACTGGCTGAGGGCCATCCGATACGTGACCCAGGTGCCCGTCGCCTCCGGTTGGATGGCGACGATGCCCACGTACTCGCCGCCGTCGCCGGCGGGACCCTCCGCGACCAGCGACGCGTGGACGGCGGTGTCGTGATCGAGGTGGTCGATCAGTACCCGGAACCGGAGCGTCGCGAGCTCGAGCATCTCGAGACGGACGTCGTCCGTCCCGACCGTCACGACGGCCGCGTCGCCGAAGGTCGTGAGCTCCCCCTGCGAAGAGCAGGTGTCGTACTCCGTCGCGCCGTCCTGAGGCGGGTGGATCAGGCCGATGACGAACGCGCCCGGCTCGCACCCCGAAGGCCCGCCGAAGCCCCAGCCCCACGCCGGGATCGTTTCGCCCTCGGGCGCCGTGATCTGATGCTGCAGGGCCCCGTCGGCGATCCGCGAGACCGCGAAGGCGTCCGATGCGCGTCCCGCGACGGTCACGTCCAGCGCCCCGTCCGCCGCGGTGGACGTCGTCACCAGGTCCTGTGTCAGCCGGTTTCGGACGAAGATCTCGATTCCCGCCTCCTGCCAGCCCGTGTCGGAGACGATCCGCACGTTGGTCTCGTCACCCTGCGTGATCTCCAGCTCGCGCACCTCGGACTCGTCGAGGTCGGCCGGCTCCTGGATCACGGTCGTGCAGCCCGCGACCGCGAGCAGGACGGGAAGGCAGGGGAAGATCGTACGCATGAGAGCCCACCCCGATACAGAGCAAGCGGCAGGCCGGCCGAATTCATGAATCATTCTAGGCAAGACGCTCCCAGCCTGAGTCAACTTGAAACGTTCAGAAACATCACTCGATACCCAGATCCTTCATCCTACGGTACAGCGTCACGCGGGATACTCCAAGGCGCTTCGCGGCACGGCCCTTGTGGCCGCGCTCGGCGGCGAGAGCCCTTCGGACCTCCTCCGCGTCCAGGTGATCGCGACGGCCCGAGCGGCCTTCCGGCCCGGCGGGCCCGGCGGATGAGACGACGGACGAGGCGGGCGGCGTTGCGAGTCCGAGATCCTCCACGCCGATCTCGATCCCTCGGGCGAGGACGCATGCTCGTTCGAGTACGTTCTGCAGCTCCCGGACGTTCCCCGGCCACGGGTACGACACGAGCGCGCGCATCGCCTCGTCGGACACGCGCATCCTGCGCCCCCGCGTCTTGCTCGAACGCGCGAGGAAATGCTCGACGAGCGCGGGGAGGTCCTCGCCGCGATCGCGTAGCGGAGGGATCTCGATGCCCACGACTCGCAGGCGGTAGAAGAGATCCTCCCGGAAGAGGCCCGCACGGACCAGATCCTCGAGCGGCCTCTGCGTCGCCGCGATCACGCGCACGTCCACCTTCTTCGCCGCCGCGGCGCCCACGGGCCGCACCTCGCCGTCTTGCAGGACGCGAAGGAGCCGGACCTGCATCGCCGGCGGCATGTCGGAGACCTCGTCGAGCAGCAGCGTCCCGCAGTCCGCCGCGACGAAGAGCCCATCCTTCGACGCGACGGCGCCCGTGAAGGCGCCTTTGACGTGTCCGAACAGCTCCGACTCGAGCAGCGTCTCGGGGACCGCGCCGCAGTTGAGCGCCACGAACGGGCCGTCCTTGCGAAGACCTCCGAGGTGGATCGCTCGCGCGACCAGCTCCTTTCCGGTTCCACTCTCGCCGGTCAGGAGCACCGTGACCGTCGCGTCCACGACCCGGTCGATCCGCTCGAAGACGCGCCGCATCGCAGACCCGCGGCCGACGAGCTCTCCTCTGCCAAACCGGCCCTGCAGGTCGCGGCGCGCCCGCGCGAGAAGCGACTGCGTCGTGCGTCCCCGCGCCCGCTCGGCTTCGAAGAGCTCCTCGAGGTGCGCGCGCGCGACCTCGAGATCCTCGGTACGGGCGCGCAGCTCCCGGATGAGCCTCGCGTTGACGAGCGCGACGGCGAGCTGGTCGGCGAGCGCGCGGGCGAGGCGCACGTCCGACTCGCCGAAGGCGCCGGTCCGGAAGCGGTTGTCGATGTAGAGAACGCCTTCCGCGCGCTCGGCCGCGAGGACGGGGACACAGAGGATCGATCGCAACCGCATCGAATGGACGCTCGCGCTCTCGGCGAGCCGGTCGTCGGCCATGGCGTCCGTGGTCACGAGAAGCTCGCGCGAACGGAAGACCTCCTCGGCGATCCGGCGGCTCCACTTGAGCTGCGCGCCCTGGATCGCCTCGCGATCGATGTTGCGCGCGACCCGGACCTCCAGTTCCTCGTCGATCCGCACGAGCAGGAAGCCGCGTTCCGCCTCGAGGACGTCGATCGCCGTATCCATCGCGGCGTCGAGCAACCGGTCGAAATCGTGCTCGCCCGCGATTCGCGCATTGAGCGCCAGCAGCCGGAACGCCTTGTCGAGACCGGCGGGCGTCTCGGCAGGGAGCACCGCGCGCACGGCGAGGGCGGGCGCCGAGCCGGCCTCTCGGATCGCCCACCGGCGGCCGACGCTCCAGAAACTCTCCTGCACGAACGCCGGCAGCTCGGCCGCGATCCGCACGAGCGTCTGGGCGGCCCGCGCGAACGCCTCCTTCGCCGCGGACGGGTCTCCTTGCGCGCGCAGCCACAGGCCCGTCTCGTGCGCCGCCTCGCAAGCGACGTCGGGCTGCTCGGACGCGGCGAGATCCCCCAGGATCGGGCGCGGGTCCTCGCCCGCTTGCCGGGCAAGTCGCCCGCGGCAGAGCAGGGCGACCTCGGCCTGGTCGCCGAGCCCGCTCTCGTCGCCGAGCTCCAGGAGAAGCCCGCGCGCGGCGTCGATTCGCCCCGAATCGAGCGCCAGGCCGACCCTGCGCAGCGTGGCCTCGGCCGCCTCACGGGGGCGGCCCGCGGCCCGGTGCAGCGCCTGCGCCGCCTCGAACCGGGCGTCCGCGGCGGCAGCGTCTCCCCGAGCGCGCAAGACGTCCCCCTCCAGGATCCGGGCGGCGACCGCCACGACTCCCTGGGGACGGCTCGACTCGGCCGTCGCGACGGATCGCACCTGCTCGTCGGCACGGTCGACCTGCCCGCGCTCCAGGTACACCGCCGCGAGGTTGAGCCTGGCGCCGGTCTCGGTCGCCACCCGTCCGGCCAGCCGCGCGAGTCGCAGCGCGCGCAGCGACTCGCGCTCCGCCTCCTCCAGCCGCCGCAGGTAGTACAGCGCGGCGCCGAGGTTCAGGACGTACGTGGCGAGCCCTCCCTCGCGCGCGAGCCCCGCAGCTTCGGCGGCCGCGGCGGCGCGCCGGTGCGCATCGAGCGCCTCCCCGCGGCGGCCGAGACGCTGCAGCGCGATCGCACGGTGGTTCTCCGCACGGGCCACGCCGCGCGCGTCGGCCACCTGCTGCGAGATCGCCAGGGCGGCGTCGGCCGCAGTCAATGCCTGCGCGCCTTGCCCCAGGGATCCGAGCGCGTGTCCGCGCGCGAGGCCGAGCGCCGCGCCGGTCGCAGCCCGCGTCGGACCGGCCGCGAGCCCGAGGTCTGCTTCCGCGAGGGACTCCGCGAGCCGGCCACGGCGCGCGGCGAGGCGAGCGCGCTCGAGGTGCGCGACTGCGCGGTCCTCGTTCGATGCGGCCTCGGCCACGGCGCGATCGAGCGCCGCCGAAGCTCCGGCGTCGTCGCCCGCGCGCAGCAGCGCCGCCGAAGCGGCGAGGGCCGGAGCGGCCGGCAGGCGCGCGGCATCCGCAGCGGCCGTCACCCGGCCCGCCGCGAGCGATCCGCGGATCCGGATCTCGAGCGCGCGCGGGGAGTCGAGCGCTCCTGCGACGTCGGCCGCCGCGCCTGGATCGACCCCGAGGAGCGCTTCTGCCGCGTGCAATCGCGCTTCTGCCGCCTGAGGATCTCCCAGGGCCGCGAGCGCGTCGGCGAGCACGCGGTCGTCCGCGGGCGATCTGTCTTCGCTGCCAGGAAGTCCGCCACCGAGGCGGTCTCGGGCCGCGGCCGCGGCAGCGGGGCGTTCGGAGCGCAGCAGGACCTCTCCCATCCGCGTGTTCGACAGGCGCAGCCGTCCCGCGCCCGCCGGCTCGACGAGGCCGTTCTCCTCGAGCGTCTCGAGGGCTCGCAGCCGCGCGATCGGAAGCGAGCCCGACGCGAAGGCGAGTGCAAGGACGTCGCCCTGCACGCTCGCGGGGAGTCGCCGGATGCGATCCTGAACGGCATTGTCGAGGCCCGTTCCCACGCCGCGGATCGCGTCGATGAGCGGCCCCGGGGAAGCACCTGCGAGGGCCCGGAGCTCACCGCGCGACTGAGGCGAGGGGACGCCGCCTGCCGCGAGCAGTGCGTCCGCATCGGTCTCGCCTAGATCGCCGACCTCGATGCGTCTGAGGCCCTCGGTCCACGCTGCGGGGCTGCCGGACAGGACGATGGAAAGCGGGCGAACTTCTCGGTCGGGTCGGTCGGGTCCGTCGGGCTCGCCGGACGAGACGAGGCCGACGAGCGCGCGAAGGGTCTGCAGCATCTCGGGCGTCGCTGCATCGAGGTCGTCGACGTGGATGACGGCTCCTCCGCGCGGGCTGCTCGCGGCACGGTCTGCGCTCGCCGCGAGCGCGATGCGCAGGGCGACCCCGGAGGGGCTGGCGTCCTCGTCCGCGGCGGTGGCGCCGAGGCCTGCCGCCGCCCGGAGCGCAGCGAGCCCTTCTCGCGCGGAGACGGACGCGAAACGGACGCCTCGCGACTGCAGCGTCCAGCCCGCTTCGCGCACGAGCCGGGACTTTCCGATGCCTTCGGGGCCCGTCACGGCAAGGGCCACGCCACTCCTGGAAAGATCGTCGACGAGACCGGCGAGCAGATCGGCACGACCCACGAGCGGCAGCTCCGCGGAGGGCGGGTCGCCGCCCAGCGGCTGCAGGTCGCCGTCCGCTCCACGCAGGGACTCCCAGAGCGCGTCCGCATCGGCCGGTCGCTCCGCCGGATCCGGCCTCCGGGCGCGGCCGAGCGTCTCCTTGACGTGCGCAGGTACGGGGCCTTCGAGGACTCGCTCGAGCATCACCGCGAGCGCGTACAGGTCGGACGCCTGGCCCTTTGGCGCCCCGGCCAGGACCTCGGGCGCCAGGTGCCCGGGCGTGCCAGCGATCGGTCGGGGCCGTCCCGCCTCCGACGCGAGGCCGAGGTCGATGAGCGCGACCCGGGTTCCGTCCGTCAGGACGTTGGCCGCCTTCAGGTCTCCGTGGACGAGACCGCGGACGTGGAGATGCCGGACGGCGACGAGCAACGAGCGGACGAGCGGTGCCAGCTCGGTCCACCGCCGGCGCCGCAGGTCGAGCGGCTCGCCCGCGGCGAGCGTCCGAGCGAGGAAGGCGCGAGCGTCGACTGTCCCGAAGTCGAGGGCGCGCGGAATCGCCTCCGCGTGCAGGCGCCGCAGGAGCCGGAACTCCGAGAGCAGCGCGTCCGCCGCCACCACGTCACCCCTCGGCGCGATCTTCAGGGCGACAGCCCGTCCCGCGGCCGAGAGATCGACGGCTTCGTGGACCTCCCCGCCTCCCCCGGCGCCGAGCTGTCGCACCAGCCGATATCGCCCGAAAATCGCCTCCGCCACGAAGAGGATTGTATCTCATTGTATCTCGCCCGGGCTTCCCGTTGATTCATGTGCCACTGGAAACACGAATGATATCGGCCGGCACGGGGTATGCTCTGTGTCATGGCCATGCGAAGACTCACCAGCGTCCTCGGTCTGCTGCTCGTTACTCCCCTGGCCGGGTGCGGCGGCGGCGCGTCTCCAGAGAACGGCACGCCCAAAGTGTGTACGCAGGACGAAGGGCTCGCCCTCTACGGGACGCGCATCGCGCCCTTGCTGTCGGCCGAGCGTCCGTCGAGCTGCAACGTCTGCCACCTGCGCGGGCTCGACCTCAACGCATACCTGGTCGACGATCCCGACCCGATGAAGATCCCGTGCCTGACGATGGAGAACATGGTCGCGCAGGGCATGGTCGACTTCGACAACCCGTCGGACAGCCGGATCCTCGAGTTCATCCAGCGGGCGGATCCCTCCACGGGCCTCGTCAGCGAGAAGGTGGTGAAGGAAGAGTACGAGGGGTTCAAGGAGTGGATCGAGTGGAGCGCGGCATGCTTCGACTACACCTGCGGCGGCGGCGGCGGCGACTCCGACGCGGACACGGACGTCGACGCCGATGCGGACACGGACGTCGATGCCGACACCGATGTCGACGCCGACACCGACGTCGATGCCGACACCGACGTGGACGCCGACACCGACACCGACGTGGCCCCCCCCTGCGCGGAGTACGGCGACTGCGACCCCGACGACCTGTTCGACGCGTACTACGGCGACGGAAGCACCCAGGAAGGATCGCTCTACATCTACCAGTCCGATCGTTGCGCGAGCTGCCACGAGCCGGACGGTCCCTCCCGCAACGATCCGGACTTCGACGACGCCATCACCTGGTTCGTCTGCGACGGCTGGAGGAACATGGACGCCGATCCATTCCTCGAGTGCGAGACGAGCCGCGCCTCCGCCGAGGCGACGTTGCGGAACCTCATCTGCTGGGCGGACGTGGACGTGTACGAGTCCCTCTTCGACCTCGACGATCCGCGCCAGAGCCTGCTCATCCGCAAGCCCCTGGACGAGACCGCCGCGGACGGCGATCCCCACGGCGGCGGGGCGAAGATGTGGGACGGATGCGTCCCGTTCCGCGAGCCCTGCGAGCTGGACCCCGGTGTCGGACTCATGGTGGAATTCATCGAAGCGTACGCCGCGTGCGGACCTTAGCCTCGATACCGAAGACCCTCGCGCTCCTCGCCGCCTTGCACGTCTGGGGCTGCAATCGCGCAGAGACCCCGACCGGACCCACGGGACCGAGCCTGAACTGCCCGGAAGGGACGCACGAGGTGGACGGCGTGTGCGTCTCGCTCGGCTGGGGCGTCGACGGAGGCGTGGACGCAGGGGACCCGTCGCGCGACGGCGGAGCGAGCTGCGAGGAGATCATCGAGTCGACGGTCGGCGCCGCGTGCGAGACCCGGTGCGACTGCGGCGCCGACGAGCGCTGGACCTGCCGCGTCCTGCACCCGGGAGGGGGCGCCATCCCGGGCGGCTACTGCGTGTTCGACTGCGCGATGAGCCCCGACGATTGTCCCGCAGGCTCCGTCTGCTTCGAGACGGTGGGCAACGTCTGTTACGACGCCTGCAAGTCCAGCGACGAGTGTCGAACGGACGAAGGATACGACTGCATCGACGCGGCGGGCGCCTTCATCTGCTGGCATCCATGATCCGCGCGCTCGCCGTTCTCCCGCTCGTCGTCCTGCTGCTCGCCCCGCGGGCCGCGGACGCTTTCTCCACCGCCGGCTACTACCGGGGCAACGCCTGGTCCGGAGGGGGCGACGACCGGCCGTTCACGGGCGCGCGCCGGTGGCGCGGATACGGATGCCCGATCTGCCACGTCCCGGCGGCCGATCCGCCACGGTTCGTGCTGGATTCGGACCCGCCAAGCCTGGCGCGCGAGGGCGTCTACACGCCGGAGCAGAGGTACCTGATCACGGTCGCGTTCTTCCCGGAGACGCTCCCGACGCCCCTCGACGCCGACCCTGCGATCCCGGCGGGGAACGGGTTCGCGGCGGAAATCGCGGGAGCCAGCGGCGACGAGCCGGCCGGCGACCTCAGCCCCTGCGTGACGGGAATCCACTGCCCCGGATCGGTCGACCGCTGCGATCCGGACCTGTGCGGCGAGGGGCTGCCGGCATCGACGCCTGCCGTCCAGACACTCGCGGACGGGACCGCGGTGGTCGTCGAGGCGAGCGGGGCGACCTCCTGGCAGTTCGCATGGACCGCGCCGCCACGCGGAGCGGGAGAGCTGACCCTGCACGTGGCGGCAGTCGACGGGAACTCGGACCGGGACCCGACGGGCGACGCCGTCGCCGTGGCACGCATCTCGCTGCAGGAGGGCGCGGGGGCCGCCGAGGCCTCGGCGTGGGTCCTGTGCCTCGCGCCCGCGGCGCTTCGGTGGAGGCGCAGGCGATGAAGCCCTTCGCGATCCTCCTGTGCGGCTGCCTGTTCGCCTGCACCGTGGAGAACCCCGACCGGCCGCTGCCCGAGCTGGATCGGACGTACTTCGATCGGGCCGTCCAGCCGGTCTTCGCTCGCCGCTGCGCATTCAGCGACTGCCACGGCACGCCGCGCCGCTTCTTCTCGATCTACGCGCGCGGGCGTTACCGGCTGCCGAACGCGCTCGATGTCGACGGAGAGCCGATCGGCATCATGGGCGACATCACGCGCCGGGAGCTGGACCTCAACTACGAGCGAGCGCTCGGCTTCGTCGACCCGAACGAACCCGGCAAGAGCCAAATCGTGCTCAAGCCGCTCGCCGAGGAGGCGGGCGGCCTGTACCACCGCGCCTCGGAGCTGTACGCGTACGATCTCGACGTGTTCCTGGACCCGTCGGACGAGGACTACGCCGTGCTCGTGCGGTGGGTGTTCGGCGGCGCGCCCTGCGAGGACGGGGGCGGTCGCTGCGAGGTCCCCGAGCGCGACGTACCCACGGAGTGAGCGGATGAAGAAACGGATCGGAACGGTGCTGTTCGCGATCGGAGCCCTGACTCTCCTCGCCTCCTGCGTGCGTGCGCGCCCCTACCAGCGGGAGCGACTGGCCAAGCCCATCATGTCGCTCGCCGGCGACCCCGAGGAGGCGGTGCTCGAGCAGCACTTCTTCCAGGCGCGCGAGGGCGCGACGGGCGGATACGGGACGGCCGGAGGCGGATGCGGCTGCAACTGAAATCGATCCCGGCGGCCGCCCTGCTGCTCGCCGGCCCCGCCCTGGCCGAGGACGTCGAGGTCCACGGCGTGGTCTCGATGTACGCGGACGACGACGCGACGACCGTCGTCTCCCCGCGCACGCGCGTGACGGGCAGGCCGAACGAGGACTGGGCGATCTGGGCCGGGTGGGCTGCGGACGTCACGACGAGCGCGTCGGTGGACGTCACCACCTCCGCCACACCGCGATCGAAGGCGTGGGACGAGACGCGGCACGAGGTCTTCGGCTCGCTCTCGACGACGCAGGGAGACGTCGGTGCGTCCGCCGGCGCCGTGTACTCGACGGAGGAGGACTGGGAGTCCATTGGCACCTTTGGCGGAGCGTCCGTGGACCTGCTCCAGAAGAACGTCACCTTGTCGGGCCGCTACGGCCTCTCGATCGAGACGATCGGGCGCGCCATGGACGCGAACTTCGCGCGCCCTCTGACCGTGCACACGGGCGAGGCCGGGTTCACCCAGGTCCTCTCGCCCTGGGCGATAGGCCAGATCTCGTACACGCTCACGGCAGCCGAGGGCTATCAGCAGAGCGTCTACCGCTACGTGCCCGTCCAGAGGTCGTTCAGCGAGACGGTGCTCCCGGAAAACCACCCCTCCTCGCGGCTGCGTCACGCGTTCACTCTGCGGGCGAACCAGCATCTCTTCTCCGACTCCGCGATCCAGGGCGACTACCGCCTGTACCTCGACGACTGGGGCGTCCTCTCGCACACGGTCGGCCTGCGCTACCTGATCCACTTCACGCCCGGCCTGACGCTGCGCCTGCGCGCGCGCGGATACTTGCAGGCCGGCGCGGACTTCTACCGGGACGAGTACGCGTCGACGGACGGGACCGTCCCGACCTTCGTCTCGCGCGACCGCGAGATCTCGGACTTGCTCGGGCTGCTCGGAGGCGTGAAAGCCGCCTGGCGCTTCGACGGCCTCGGCCCGATCTCCTACATGGAAGTCGACGCGAAGGGCGACGTCTTCCAGTACACCTACTCGGACTACTCCGAGCTCGCCGGCCGCGTCGGCTGGGTGGGAGAGGGCGGGCTCGGCGGGGGCTTCTGAGCTAGATTTCGCCGCGATGTCCGAGGCTCACGTTCCTGTGAGGGAAGCGACCGACGCGGACTTCGAGACCGCGGTCGTCGCGCGGTCCCGCGAGGTCCCGGTCGTCGTCGACTTCTGGGCACCCTGGTGCGGCCCGTGCCGCGTCATCGGCCCGATGCTGGAGCGGCTCGCGAAGGAGGGCGGGGGCGCCTGGGACCTCGTGAAGGTCAACGTCGACCAGAGCCCGAAGCTCGCCGGCACGTTTCGCGTCCGGAGCATCCCGGCCGTCAAGGCGTTCAAGGACGGCAAGGTGGCGTCGGAGTTCGTCGGGGCGCTCCCGGAAGCGCAGATCCGATCGTGGCTCGGCACGGTCCTGCCGACGGAAGCGGATCGCCGGTTCGAAGCGGGAGGGAAGAACTCTGCCGCGGGAAACCTCGTGGCCGCCGAGGCGAATTTCCGCGCGGCGCTGGCCGAAGCCGCGGACCATCCGAAGGCGATCGTCGCCCTCGCGGGGCTGCTGGCGGATCGCGCCACGCCGGACGCCGACGTCGAGGCGCTCGCGCTGCTCGACCGTCGTTCCCTCGATCCGCGGACCCAGACCGTGCGTGCGCGGATCGCTGTCCGAAAGTCCGCTGGCGACGTGGATGCCCTGGCCGCCCGCGTGGCACAGAACCCGAAGGACGCCGCCGCCCGCTACGACCTCGGGCGGGCGCTCGCAGCCGCCGGCCGCTACGAGGAGGCGCTGGGCCACCTTCTGGAAGTCGTCCGAGCGGACCGCAAGCTCGATGACGACGGGGCGCGAAGGGCCATGCTGGACGTCTTCCGCGTCCTCGGCGACGACGACGAGCTCACCCGCAGGTTCCGGCGGGCCCTCGCGATGGCGATATAGCCGTATTGCCGACTGGGCCGAATCGGGGGAAGATTCGACCGACTGATGCTTGGCGTCCTTAGGTGGGTCGTCGTCTTGGCGGGATCCGGCTGCGCGGAGGAGGAAGCGCAGTGCCGGACGACCACCGAGTGCTCGCTCGGGACGCACTGCGTGGACGGGCAGTGCGGGTTCGAGTGCCAGATCGACTACGAGTGCCGCGACCTGGACCTGCGGTGCGACGATCGCGGGCGGTGCATCCCGATCGCAGGAGCCGATGCCGACACCGACGTCGACACCGACTCCGACACCGACGGCTGCGTCGGTCCCAGCACGAACTGCTACGGGAGCTGCGTCCTCACGGACAGCGACGAGTTGAACTGTGGCGACTGTGGAGTCGGGTGCGACTTCGACGAGGAATGCGCCGGCGGCACGTGCATCGCGTGGGTGAACCGCGGCTGCTCGCCCCAGGCGACCGGCCGGGAGCCCTTCGCCGCCGATCTCGTCGGCTGCCCGGGGACGGTGAGCTGGGACAATCGTTGGACCCTGTGTGGCGCGGGCTGGTCCCCGTGCTCCGCGGCGCAATGGATCGCAGGCCACGGCGGCGCCGCGCCGGAGTTCGACTACTGGACGAGCGACGACCTGCGCTACTCGGGCGACGCGGACGACTGCTGGGTGGACCCGTTCGAGGGATCCGAGTGCACCTCGGGCAGCCCGATGCGAGTCTGCACCGCGACGGGCAACGATACGCTCGGCAACGAGTGTAACTGGGCGAACTGCGGCTACGAAGCGGCGCCGCCTCTCAACCATTTCTTCGGCGGGTGCGAGGGGAACGACACCGCGGGGACGCTGTGCTGTCAGTGAGGGCGGCCTGCGCTTCGCTCCTCCTCGCCTTCGCAGCGTGCGGCTGCGGCGAAGACAAGGAGTGCTCGCAGACCACGGACTGCCCCGGCGGCCAGCATTGCGCGAACGGCCGGTGCGGCTCCGAGTGCGACCGGGACGACGACTGCCCCGGGGCGAACCTGGTCTGCGACGACCGCGGGCGCTGCATCCCCGGCGCGGGCGATGCCGACTCGGACACCGATGCCGACACGGACACCGACACCGACGTCGACTGCGAGCTCCCGTTCACGGAGTGCGATGGGCTGTGCACGTTCCTGGAGACGGATCCGGACAACTGCGGCGCGTGCGCGGCCGTGTGCGATCCCCAGGGCGAGGCGCCGGACTGCGTCGACGCCGATTGCGTGTGCGGGTTCGGCGCGGCCTGCGCGGGGACGGACGCCGATCGCTGCTGCCTGTCGGGAGGATCGCGGTCCTGCGTCGACACGACGGCGGACACCCTGCACTGCGGTTCCTGCAACGCGGCCTGCGCGTCGACCACGGGCCCGGATTGCGTGGCCGGGGAGTGCACCTGCGGCGCAGGACCGGCCTGCACCGGGGGCGCCGACGATCGGTGCTGCGACCTCGGCGCGTCCTCGCGGTGCATCGACACCACGACGGACGTCGCCCACTGCGGCGGCTGCGGTAACGACTGCAACCTCGACGTCGGGCTCGAGTGCGCGGCGGGCTTCTGCCGCTGCGGCGCGGACGGGGCCTGCGCCGGGACGGACGCCGATCGATGCTGCGACACGGCCGGAGCGATCTCTTGCATCGACACGACGCGAAGCCGCGTCCACTGCGGGTCCTGCGGCGTTGCCTGCGACGCCGGGGCGGACTGCTACCAGGGCGACTGCCAGTGCGGCTGCGAGGACGACGACGACTGCGACTTCACAGGGGACGGCGTCACCTGCGACCTGACGGGCGCAACGGACGATTGCGACCTGGACGGACTGGACGAGGGGACGTGCATATAGGCAGGAAAAGAGACGCGGGGGCGTCCCCGGTCGTAGGATCGGCGTCATGAGCCGACGGACTACCCTGCTGTTGATCCCGGCCCTTCTGGGGGCCACGACGCTTGCAAACGCAACCGAGGCGCGGCGGACCGCGCTCGCGAAGAACTACCTGCACGTCGACGACTCGGACCTCTTCCTGTACCCGGGAATGATCGGGGAGTGGAACCGGTACCTCTTCGTCGACGCGAACGCGAACTCGGGCGACGTGGACGGTGGAGTCCTGCTCGGAGCCGGCCCAGTCGTGGGCGTCGTGTTCGACCATCCGACGCTGTGGAACGACATCGAAGAGATGGACGCACTCTACCCGGCGATGGGCTCGCGCCCCGTCCACCACGTGATGGACCTCGCGCTCGGCTTCCCGAGCGGCAGCTCGGGCGTCGGGATCCTGCTCGGCTGGGGGACGGGCGTTCTCGACATAGCGCGCGAGGACCCCGCAGACGAGGGCACGCTCCTGTCGACCGGTTCGCAGGCGAACGTCCTCGACCTTGGGGTCGGCTGGTCGAGCCACGCCGAGGGCGGTGCACGGATCGACCTGGGATTCGGGCTCACCGAGAACCTCTTCGAGCAGTCCGCGGCGGGCGACGTGACGGTCCGCGCGTCGAAGGCGCCAGGCGTCCACTTCGCGGGTCGGTTCTTCGTCCCGATGGGCGGGAGCCTCGACCTCGGCATCGAAGCCCTGCTCACGCGGCGTCACTACGGGATCACCGTCCTGCCCGACGCGCACGGCAGCTACGGACGCGTCATCGCCAGCGTCGCCGTCGGCCCGCGGATTCGACCGAACGAACGCGTGACGATTGGCCTCTTCGGGCGCCTCCGGATCGAGTCGATGTCGGGCGAGTTGGACAACGACGACCCGCGCGACCCGTTCTCTAGCTTCTACCTGGGACTGCCTGGCGCCGGGGCAGCGATCGAGGTCCAGACGACCGAGCACCTGGCGCTTCGGATCGGTGGCGTGTACCAGCACGTCTATTACGAATCGGGCACCACGGGCCCCGGTCCCGGAGACGACGAGTCCGACAGCGGGACCGGGGATGTCGTGGACTGGGGCTTCGGCGCCGCATACAAGGACGGCCCTTACGCGCTCGACATGTCCATGAACGGGGCGGGCGGGATTTTCACCGGGAACCAGTTCATCCTGGCCGGATCGTACCTGTTCCAGTAGCATGAGGAGGGAATGGCGATGAGAACGAACATGAGAGCAACGGTCTTGGTGGCGATCTCGGCGATGGCGTTCGGCTCGTGCCTCAATGCACCCGAGGACCGCAATGCCATCAGCTGCGTGGACGTCGGCTGCCCGCTGAGCGGTCAGACGTGCGTCGGCGGCGAGTGCGGCGATCCCGACTGCGACGAGACGACGCCCTGTCCTGGCTACGGCGGTGGCAGCTGGGACTGCCAGAACCAGGACGGGGACGTGTCTGCACTCTGCCCGCCCGGGGACTCCTGCGATTGCGTCTGGCCGTGCGCGTCCCTGGAGGACTGCCCTGGCGGATCCGTGTGCGACGACGGACGGTGCGTCGCCGAGTCGGGCGCCGAGGTCTCCATCGACGAGAGCGGCCTGACGCCGATCGGCCCCTTCGTCACCCCGCCCAATCCCGACCCCGACCCCTACTACGAGAAGTACGACCAGTTCTCCCGGTAGTCCCCTCCCCTACGGCAGCGGCCAGTCGAGGTTCGGGTCGTACGCCGGATCATCCGTGAAGATCAGCTTGTCGATCGCCATGCCGGGTTCGCGCGCGGTCATCTCGAACGAATGCACGCCCGCGCCGAGGTCCAGCAGGCGCGGGTCCGTGATCGTCGCCGGCTCGCAGGAATACTCTTCGACGCGCCCGGAGACGAGGTCCCAGTACCAGGCCTGCGCGGGCGGATCGCCGAACGGGCATTGCAGCAGATCCCAGATCTGCTCGTCGGCGCCGTCCACGTCCAGGTAGACCGAGTCCTCCCGGTAGTCCGCCCAGTACGCCCGACCCCACACCCTGTAGCTCCCCTCGCAGGGAAGCCGGACGTCGAAGCTGGCCATTCCGGGATCCCCTCCGCCCCAGTACCCCCCGCTGTCGTCGATGATGTAGTCGCCGATCCCTTCCTGCGCCGAGGTCTGCACCACGAAGAACTCGCTGAGCGTCATGTCCTCGCACTCGACGACCATCACGACCGGCTCGTCGCAGGCGTCGGACCCCGTGCCCGTGCCCGTGCCCGTGCCCGTGCCCGTGCCCGTGCCCGTATCGGTGTCCGTGTCGGTGTCGGCGTCGGCGTCCGCGTCGGCGTCCGCGTCCGAGTCGCCGTCCGTGTCGGCATCGGCGTCGGCGTCACCGCCACCCGCGTCGGGCGAGATGAGGATCGTATCCCCGCCGCAGCCCACCTGTCCGAGCAAGGCAAGCAGGGCCAAGAAGATCGGTAGAAACGCCGGCAAGGTCATGGGCCCGAGAATACCCGAGCCAGGAGGCTGGTGTGAAACGCGCGCCGGATAGGCGGGGTCGCATGTCTTCTGCGCGTCTTTCCCGCAACGCGGACACTCAATCGTTGCCGACACAGAATGGCGGCGCATCAGAATCGACCCACGCGCATGAAGAGTGAGCCCGGATGAACGGGGTCGTTCCGCCTTCCGGTCTTCCGAGGCAACCACCCCCTCCACGAGTTTACCCAAGAGATCTTGCAGGCGGACCCGGAATCACCGGGTCATCCGCCACAGCATCGCGAGGACGCGATCTGCCAGCTCGAGCGGCTGGGCGAGGCTGGGCAGATCGACGTAGCCGAATGCCTCGGCCACGAGCAACGCGGCCTGCACCTCGTCGGCGCTGCCCGCTGCGACTCGCCAGAGGTGTGTGCGGTCCTTGCCGACGCGCCGCCGGCCCTCTCGCAGGTTGAGGGCGATCGACGCCGCGGCCTTGCGCGTCTGAACCGCGAGTGCGGGGTCCCGCCGCTCCAGGTGCGCAAGCGGCTGTCGCAGGGATCGGATGAGTTGCAGGGTGATCTCGAAGGCGTCGAATCGCATGGGAGCGGCTCCTTCCGGGGTGGGGTTCACGGGCCGGCCTCGGCGCTGCTTGTCCGTGGCTGCGACGGTCGGCCCGTAGGCCTGCAGGGATGCGCGCTGTCGCGCGCCGCTCATTTGCAGGCTCACGCGATCCTCCGGCGCAAGCGCCGTGACGACGCCCCTAGATTGCGCCGGCGATTCTCAGAGCGCGGTGGCCGGGCGTCGGCGCGGCGGTTGCGCCATCGAGAGCGGGAACCCCACCACGGAAGGAGCCGCGGACGTGCGGTTCGAGGATCGACTCCGGAACCGGAACCGGAACCGGAACCGGAACCGGAACCGGAACCGGAACCGGAACCGGAACCGGAACCGGAACCGGAACCGGAACCGGAACCGGAACCGGAACCGGATTCGGAACCGGATTCGGAAC
>Ga0247727_10000599_pt1 | contig 88217 bp, 104 predicted proteins | sample WisWelCaveWW1625_FD_202498 | JGI IMG/M metagenome (GOLD analysis project Ga0247727, IMG submission 202498) | Biofilm microbial communities from Wishing Well Cave, Virginia, United States - WW16-25 | ecosystem: Environmental > Aquatic > Deep subsurface > Groundwater > Cave microbial mat... | reverse complement strand
CTCATCGTCCCCTCCTCCTACTCCGTTGCTTCCGGCGCCTGTGGCCTGGGCACCGCCGGAGCCAAATCCTCCGGCAGATCGTCTTGATCGTCTTCGGTCACGAGAGCGGTGGCCGTCGGCGCAGGCTGCACTTCGTCACCTGCGGAATCGACATGCCTGGTGATCTTGAACGCCGGCACGTCGTTGCCCTTCTTGTCGAGCGTCCGGATGCTCTTGAGCATCTCGACGTCGTCGCTCGCGACTGTCTGGGCCACCCCTTTGAGGAAGGTGAGCCAGCCACTCGGGGCCCGCACCTGATACCGTTCGCCGTTTACCAGTGTTGCCGTGTGTGTCATCCCGTGTCCCTTTCGCGTTCTACTCGCCATGCGCCGGGGTCAGGGAACGTGCGCCACGTTCCCCACCCGGCCTATCCCATCACCCGGTCTCCACTCGGATTACCCGAGGTTCGTGACCTTGACGACTGCGATCTCTTCCTCGATCTTCACGTCCATCCGCAGCGTGAGCACGACGATCCACACGCGCGCCCGGATGTCCTTGTCGAACTCCATCGACACTTCCCGATGGAAGCCGAACAGCACGTTCTTCGGATTCGTGAAGATCGCGTTCGCGGCGGGCATCATGGATGCCCCATCGACCGGCACACCGTAGGCGAAGGCCGGGCTCGTCCCGGTCAACATCTGATCGCCGAGCGCGGTCGCCCGCTGCGCCTGCGTGTCCCGGTACTCGGTCTCGTTGTCGACCGACACCAGGAACCGCATGGCGTTCCGGTTCCGGAGGAACTGATCCGGCATCGCCTTGATGCAGCGCTTGAAGATGTCCGAGCTGATCGGCGCGCCGCCCGCGTTGACGACGTTCGAGGTGGTCAGCTTGAGCACGCCGTCGTGCACGGCGAGATCGGCGTCGCCGCTGGCGGTGTCGCCCAGCAGCCCGCTCTCTTCGATGTCCCGCGACACTGCCTCCGCCAGCATGGCCACACAGGTGTCCGCCATCGACTTGCCCTCGATGTTGTCTTCGAGGACGTCGTACGGCAGATGCAGCTCGGCGATCTTCTCCTTGGCGTCGAGCGTCACCTTGCCCATTGTCGGCGCCGTGCGGCTCCCCACCGCGAGGTAGGTGCCCACGACCTGTGCCGGAGCGGCGTGCAGCACGCGAGCCCCGAAGCCGATCTTGTTCACCTCGCGCTTCGGCTTCGACATCGGCACGACCCGGGCCAACTGAAGCAGCGTGGGCTGGATGATCAGCTGCCGAAAAAACTCGCTGGACTGCTCGGGCGTGAGCAAGCCACCACTCGCCAGATCGGCGAGCGTCAGATCCGCCTTTTCGCGGGTCACCAGTCTTCGATTCATGATCGTCTCCTCCTCCTCATCCTGTCCGCTGTGGCTTGCTCGATTACTCGGCGGTTGCCGTACCCGCAGCGAACTCCGGCGGGAAGGCACTGTCGAAGATCCCACCCTGGCCGTTCGCTGCGCTGGCGTGATCCTCGGGCGACTTCGTCGTCTCGGCGATACCGAGTCGCTGCCGCGGGCGCGCCTCCTGCGACTTCACCCGGGTCTCCAGCTGCTGCACCTTCGGCGTGATCGACTCCGCGACCTTCGTCGCGATCCGCTCTTCGATCCCTTCGAGCGGCTTGACCGCCGTCTCGACCGCCGCCAGCCGCGCCTCGACTTCGGGCGCGAGTGCCGGAGGCGTTTCGGTCTTCTTGCGCTCCGCCTCGATCCGGTCCGCTTCGGCCTTGACGCGCGCAGCCTCGACGGCGATCTTCTCCTCGCGCTCGGCCTTCAGGACCGTCACGAGTCCGTTCACCGCCTCGGCAAGCGTGTCGATCTTCTGCTCCTGGTCCTTGGTCATTCCATCCTCCTGCTTGCCGGCGAGGCGCGTCAGCGCGTCCCGGGCATCGTCGATCCGATCGTCTTCGAGCATGGCCACTGCGAGCCCCAGCTGCGCCCGCGTGTGTTCCGTCTTCAGGGCGTCGGCCGGGATGCCGCCGATCAGCCGACGAATATGCGCCGCGAACTGATCCAGCACGTCGCTGACCGCCGCCTTCTTGTCCGTGACGTCTGGGCTATTCAGCACGTTCATCACGACCATTTCGAGCATCGAGCACGACTGAGACATGGACGCCGTGCCGCCGGTCATCAACGTGACGTCGGCAAGCGCTGCGTCGAACGACGTAAAATCGAACGGCGAGCCGGGTCCGAATCCCTTGGTCGCCTCGCGCGTGGCTACGGTGCGGCCCGCCTTGCGGTGCCCATCGCACACGACGGCCCCGATCCCATCGGGGAACTCGGCCGCCTCGCGCTCCTCATCGGACGCCGATACCAAGTCGCCGATGGCATCGCCGGCATCGAATTGCTCCAGGCGGTAGGCGACATCGGTTTCGCTGGTCACGTCGGCGCGGAACCCGTGCTCCTTCGCCCACTGCTCGGCAGCGGTGCGCTCGTAGGCTGCCTTCGAGACGATCAGTTGCTGCACGATCCGGCCGGCTGCCTCGCCTTCGACCTCGTCGGGCGCGATGGCGCCGAGCATCTGCTTGAACATCGCGATGCCGGACTTGAGCCGCTTCACCATCGACGACTGGGTGTCCGGCTCGTCGTCCTTCATCGTGATCGTCGGACGCCGATTGGCCCCGCGCTTCACTACGCTGACGAAATCCACCTGCGCCCCGCTCAGCTCGATTACGCGCCGGAGCTGCTTCATGCTGCCTCCACGAAGCGCGGCAGGGCGAACCCGTGCCGGTGGCCGTTGACCATCCCCGTCCGGACGTTCTCCGTGATGGGATGTGAGTGGCCCTGCTCGGTCGACGTGCGGCCACCGATGACGCTACCTGTGTCGTCGAGTTGGACCTCGAACGAGTGGGTGTGGTCGGCCACCATCGTCGTGCTGCCGACCTTCGTCGTTGCTGCGTCGACCAGCATGTCGACCTCATTCAGCATGACACGGCCCTGGAACGACAACGATGCGTGCTCGCCCTTCCGCACCGAGTCCCACAGCCGGACGTCGAGGAAATGAATACCGAGCACCCACCAGAACGGCGTGAAGTCCGGATCGCCGGGACGAGCGATGAAGCTCTCGACGGGGACGGCCCGGCCGGGCTTGCGATCATGGTCGACGTCGATCCCGAAATGGCCCTTCAACACGAGGCGCCCGATGAACGAGTGCCCCATCTTGCGAACCTCTTCAGCCCGCATGAACTCGCCGTGCGTGTCGAGATCTTGTGGCCCGTAGACCTCCCACCAGCCGATACGTAGCTCGGGCGCTTCGCGCTTCGAGACCACGTCGTGCCGCGAAAAGACAGTCGACGGCGCGGGCGCGATCACCCCACCGGGCGTGATGCGCAACCGTAGCTCGGCCTCGATCCCCGCCGCAGCGGCCTCGGCCTTTCTGGTGGATAGGGAGCGCAGCTGCCCCACGGCTGGAGGTATGACGCGCCGACGACGTAGGACGAACCGTATCGGTTACGCAGGTCGGTTAGCCAGGTCGGCTAGATGAACACGATGCCGCAGCGGCAGTTGTGCGTCACCAGGCCGTTTGCTACATACCAGCCGGCCTTGGTCTCGCAGTTGTAGACCTTCCCATGAAACGACTGGACCTCGATACCACGCAGCTGATCCGCAACTATCCCAGGCTGTCTGAGAAGGCGCTCGCGCAGCAGCATGGCGTCTCCAGGGGCGTCATCCGCCGGCATTTGATCGAGGCTGGGATTGCGCCACGTGGGCGCTCCGACGGCATGTTCCTCCGAATGGCGAACGCGACGCCCGAACAGCGTGCGGCCCTTACGCAGGCGGCCCATGAGGCCGTGCGTGGCCGGGTTGCCAGCCAAGAGGAACTCAGACGGAAAGCCCAGACCATCCAGCGATTGGGTCGGATGAGCCATCACGAGAGAAGACTGCATGCGATGCTCTCGGCACATGGCCTGGTGACCATTCCGCAGCAAGCGATCGGTCAGTACAACTGCGACCTCGGAGCCTCCCCCGTCGCCGTGGAAGTCTGGGGCGGAGACTGGCACTTCACGGGACACCATGCGGCCCGGCACGAACGGCGCATGCGCCATCTCTTCGATGCGGGATGGCACGTGTTCATCGTCGTCATCAGCACCCACTACCCGCTCGGGGATGCCGCAGCGGAGCAGATCGTCGCCTTCCACCAGGAAACATGCGCCCACCCAACCACGCTGCGTGAGTACCGGGTGGTTTGGGGTACAGGGGAGCATCTCGCCGCCGGCCGTGCGGACGACGAGCAACTCACCTTTGTACCGCCGTTCACTCGTCGCCGTAACGCTGCCGGCCGCTACGAGCGCGTCGCCAGGTAAGCAGTTTGGATGGAACGGGGGCAAGAGAACGCCGAGAGAGGACAGCTCGCGAGCCGTGAGGCCATCGATATCGTCGATGCGTGGGAAGGGGACCGACTCCACCACGTCAGAGAGGACATCCTCCTCTACGGCATCCAAGAACGAATCGAACGCGGCGAGTGCGTCGGCGAGTTTGAAGCTACCCCGTAACTCGGAAATGTACTCGCAGACCGGGCAATTATGTACGCGAATGCCCAGCGCGTGGTACTCAGGATGTGGGGCGACCTCGACACTATGGACGACAAAGCCAGGGCCATCGCTAAACCACTCGACCAGGGCTGGACGCCACCCAGGCGTCGCAGCGATGCACGGGGACGCGATGTCCCATGCCCGATATGCAGCAACATGTTCTGGTTGCAGCCTGGCCGCCCGCAGCGTCCGACTACCGTTCCGACGTGTAGCTGGCCATGCGCGCTCCAGCTCAAGCAGGTGAAGCGGGAGCAACGCGGCGTCCCCTGCCCAGTGTGCGGCAAGATCTGCTGGTTCCCCAACGCCCGCCGCAAGCATGCCGCCGTCCCGACGTGCAGCCGCGGCTGTGCTGGCACGCTCAAGGGGATGCGGCAGACTCGACCGTTCACGTGCCCAAAGTGTCTGCGGACATTCCGAATAAGTCAGTCGAGTCTCTCCAGGTACAAACAATGCAGCGACTGCAAGCGACGCAGCATCGTCCGCCGTGCCTGCGAGCGCTGCGGGTCCATGTTCCGGGTCGCCACGAACGGACCGTATCGCCACTGCTCCGAGACATGCCGCCGGCCACCCGAGATCGTTCCCTGCCGGAGCTGTGGGCGACACTTCCGCAAGCAACCCAAGAACGCGCGCCGCCAATTTTGCAGCGTCGCCTGCTACCGATTCTCCAACCTGGAAACCTGGCCGGAGCGGCAAGTCCGCGAGGCGCTCGATCGTTTGTCCATGCGCTACGAGCAGGAGTATCGGGTCGGTCGCTTCGCCCTGGACTTTGCCTTCTGCGATCTCAAGCTGGCCCTCGAAGTAGACGGCCGCTATTGGCATGACCCGGCGAAGGATCTCCGACGGGACAAGCGACTGCGCGAGGTCGGATGGTCCGTGTTGCATATCGACGAGGACCAAGTCTACCCGCCCGATCACCTCGATCGGTTGCTGTTCGATACTCTGCACGCAATCACCGGGCTGCAATTCGGACAATCGCATCCAGCCGTGCCCGCATTTCCAGATCGGGTGGTCGGGCGTCCCGGCCAGTACACGATCCGCAAGGAACAGCAGGCTCACCGCGTCCGTCCTACTCGCAGCCCATGCGATGGCCCGGCCCTCAATGGTGATGGGCGTCCCAGCTAGGAAACACACCCGATCATCCCCCGCCGTCTGAATCCTGTAGCGTTGCCGGCGACTTACACCCTCAGGAATCAGCTCCGCGCCAGGCGACACCCGCGGCCTGGGCTCGGCCGCCTTCTCTGCTTCGCGGAGGCTACTGAAGGAGACGATGCGCTGCCAGAGGGGCTGGAAGGCCGCATCGAACATGGCCGGCACCCGGGCCAGCACGAGCGGCGCCGCCTCGGCGAGCGATGTGCGGCTCGCCGCTTCGCGGAGCACGGGCACGATCCGGCGCTCGGCGAGGTTCTCGACGTAGGCGGCGAGTAGCTCGTCGGCCAGCTCGCGGAGCGCGTCGGCGCCCGCTGCCTCGCCACGCAACGCCCGCTGGAGCTTCGGCCGCTCCTCCAGGTAGACCGAGCGCCAGGCGGCGAGCACGGCCGCTTCGAGGGAGCGCAACCCATCGCCGATCCGAGTCTCCAAGCGCGGGAGGATACGTGCCCAACGCCGTGCGACCCGGGCTGCGGCGGTTTCGGCGTGATCTTTCTCGACCGGCACGAGGGGGATGTCGGGCGCCCGTACCGTAGCCGGGTAGGTCGGGGCGAAGCTGCCGCCGATGCCGACCCGGTGCTGCGCGACGCGGAAGCGGAGCCGACTGTGCGGCGTGTGGGGCCCGGCTCCTCCGCGGAGTCCACGGCGACCTGGATGACAGAAGTTGCCGTGCGGCGCTTTCATCACATCGGCCATCAAGCCGGTGATCAGGTCGTCGAGCGTCAGCATACCTCGCCGTTCTTGACGAAGAAATGCGCGCCGCACCCGTTCGTGAGTAGCACCGACGCAGTACCTGGGGGATCACCGTCCAGCGTTAGATCGTCGAGCCCGGTGCCGAGTAGCGGCCACCGACCGGGCTTCGGCTGCGCCTCATCCGGGACGCCACGCGAGCGCGACCAACATATCACGCGATGCGTGCCCACTGCGCCGCCGTTCTCCTGGTAACACTTCGGGCACAGGAACATGACCCCATGCGCCTGCGCGAGTGTCTCGACTAGCCTCCAGAGAATGCGGCCGTCTTGCTCGTCGACGTATCGATAGAACTCCGCCTCCAGCTCGCGCAGCGTCATCGCCGTACGGCGCGCTTGCCGCCCTTCAACACCGTCTTGCCGCGATCGATACTGACCACAACAGCGGCCTTCGTCCGCAGGGCCTTCTGCAACTGCTTGCCGAGATCCGCCACTGCGGCGTCGTCGCCGCCGAATGCACGGCCGACGAGCGATACGACGTCATCGCCTTTCTCGACCGCGACCTCATCCGGCTTTCCCTTGTCGAGCGGCTCGCCTGGCTCCTCCGGACGCGGCTGCTGCTGCGCAACCGTCAGCGCAAACGGCACGTCTCCCCACGGCTCCTCAATCGTCTTAAACGTCGTGCCGAGCATCTCGTTGCTGATCGTCCGCGCCACGTTGGGCGTCATCGCGCCGACCTCGTTGAAGCGAATCATGGCCTGCGTGAACGCCTCGACGTCGCCCACCATCGGGCCGTTCGTGACGAACTTCCACCGGAACACCTTCAGCAACGGCATCACGCGCAGGTTGATCGTTTCGTCGAACCCACTGCGTTCCGGCTGAAACACCTGCTCCTCAGCTGTGGTGCGGGCGCCGAGCGTGCTGTTGAACGTGTGATCATCGGCGAGCCCGATCAAAACCGGCGGGAGGCGTTCCGACGAGCGTACCTTGGTCCGATTCGCCTCGTCGTACTTCGGAAAGACGGCATCGGTCATGCGCTCGTTATGCAGCGGCTTCAGCTGCACGTGCACGGTGGCCGGCTTCTCGTCCATCTTCTGATCGTCGAGATCAGGCGTCGCCTCGATAATCAACACGTCGTGGAACGCCTTCGAGGGGTCCGGCCCGTGCTTGAAGAACGACTCGATGCGATCGAGCGTCTTCGTGGTCACACCGCCACCGGAGACGACGATCGCCAGCTGCGGGATACCCGACCGCTTCCAGAAATTCAGGTTCGTCATGTCGGCATGGTGACTGCCGAGCACCGCGGGCAGATTGCCGAACCAGCGCACCAGGCCGTAGGGCTCCGTCGCCGAGTAGGTCCGCATGTGGAGCACTTCGGTCGCTTCTTCTTCCGGCGGCAGGGCCTCGTACACCCGGCCGTCACGCGCACTGATGATGCGCGGATCGCCCAGCTCCTTGAACCAGACGCGCGTGCTGCCGGCGATCTGTACGTAGCGTCGGAAGCGCATGGCGATCGGGCGGGTTACCAGCTCGCCGTTCGCGCCAACCATCGTCCATTGGATGTCCACGGGCTCGGGATCTTCCTCGCAGATCCGCATCGTCCGGGACGGCAAGTGCTCGATGCCGACGAGATTCTCGCCGGAGTCGTCCCGGATGAACTCGAAGTATCCGGTCCCCATGAATCCGCGATCGAACCGCACGGCCTCGCGGATCGATGTGAACGACTGCTTCGGGTTGCAGGTGAGGAAGAACGTCTCCGAGCGGGCCTTCTCCTGCTTGGAGTCTGGCGTGTCCTCCTGGCCCTCGGGGCCGGCGTACTCCAACGTCCAGCCGAACAGATCGATGTTGACTACGGTGGCATCGACGCACTGGCGTAGGACCGAGTTGTCGAGACCGATCTCTAGGAGGCGCCCTGGGTCGACCGGCGGCGGAATGATTTTGCTGTCGAACAGACCGGGGGAGACACGCGACTGGCGGATCTTCTTGCTCTCGCGCTTCTCGACGTGCTGCAACCGTTTCGGGCGCCCGCTCACGGGAACGGGTACGAAGCCCGGAGACTCGTCACCGGACCCGAGCAACGCGTTGTTCGTCGCGTAGCCGGCCACGGGTACCCGCACGACCCGGACCCGGGCATCGTTCCTGTCCTTCGACCGCCCCACTCGAGCCACGCCATACCACGGAATGCCGGCCGTGCAAGATCACGGTCGCTGCAAGTCGCGCAACCATGCGATACGGCGCGCGAACCCCAGCTTGTGCCGCGCGGCGCACCGGCCGCCGTGTGTGGAGGGCCGTCCACACCCGCAGGTCACGGGGCGGATCAGCTCGGGAGGGATCGCCCGCCCCTGCACTCGGCACGAGGCACTACAGAACCGCTGCCGTCGATTCGGTACTTCCCGCTCACGCCGATGCGCCTTTGAACTCGAACTCGACGCCGCAGCGCTCACACGCCATGCGTTCGACGGTATGGGTCGGCGGACGGCCCCGAGACGCGGCCCCGGGGAGTGCCGAGACTGCCGGCGGGATCTCCGCGTGCTCGGCCTCCGCGCGGAGCCGGGCACTACACGGCCCGCTGTGTCCGAAGCGGAGCCCGCAGGCACACGGCTGCAACCGCCCCTCGGCCGCAAGCGCACGGGCGCGTGCCTGGGACCGAAACGACCGCACATGCAGCGCGGTCTGGACTTCCTTGGCCGAGCGGTATTTTCCCGACAGCAGCGCCGCGTCGATCTCGGCGTCGGTTGCGCCGCGCGGCGCACTCTGGGCAACGGCTCGGGGAGTAGGCGCCTCGGGCCGTTCGCTTGTGCGGCACCGGCCAGCATGACGGACCGGCTTCCCGCACGCGCAGGCAGTCAGCTTCCCGGCGGCCTCTAGCTCGCGCGAGATGACCCGTACCCGATCCTCGCCGACCCCGAGACTGTGGGCAACGTTCATGACGGTACGGCCGGTGAGTAGGGCTGCCGCGATCCCAGCCCCGGAGGTCTGCGTCTTTTGGGCCCTCGTTTGAGGGGCCGAATCGCGCAGCGGGGCGCTAGGAAGCGTCGGGTGGGGCTGGGTCGTGGGATCGGTAGGGGCTGGGAGCTGGCGGGCCGTAGCGGGCACCCGGCGGCGTTCGGGCGGGGGCACGTCGGGGAGGGCCGCCAGGGTAGCCCGGGCCTGCTCGCGTTCGCGCGCCTCCTTGGCGTGGGTCTCGGCGACGTGGTCGGTGATCGGGGGGCCGGTCGTTTCGTAGTCGCGCGGGTGCCGGCACGGTCTGGACAACGCCTCGCCTCTGGCGTAGCCCGCCAGTACGCGGACCCGAGCGCCGCACCGCGACAGCACGCAGGCGTTGTCAGTCCCCTCGCCCGTCTCGCGCCAGATCCCGAGCGCATGCCCGTACGCCATCGCCGCTTCTTCCGCACGGACGTGCGCGTGTTCGCTCGCGTCGCCCGTGACTGGCACACCGCTCACGTAGCGCCGCGCGGCGCAGTCTGCAACTCGGTCGCCCGAGCCGATACGTCCAGCACCGTCACGACCCCCGGCGGCGGGATCACCGACCGGACGATCGTCAGCGCTTCGGCCAGCTGCTCGCGGGTCATCGCCATGTAGCCAACGAACGACGAGCCGGTCGCCGTGGCTCCGGCCTTCCGCCGTCGTCGCGTCCCATCGTGCGAGAACACCACCGACCCCGTCGTCGAGGAGATGGTGGCTTCCCGGCACAACGCCAGGACCAGCTTCTCGCCGAGGTTGAATCGGCCGCGCTTCGTCGAATCGCCCTTGCGGCACGATTCCGCAAACAGCGTGTAGGCGTGCTCCAGGTTCTTAAACCCGGTCGGGCAGTCGTCGCGGATCTCGACGCGTACTTCCGCCTTGCCAGGCTGCGGTGTCAGCGTCATCTCGACGCGGGTCGCGTTCGTATCCCAGCCGTTTTGCAGAAGTTCGAGGAGCGCGAAGCCGCGTCCGCGGCGCTCCAGTACTTTCGCCAGCCCTTCCTTGTCTACGTTGAACCACTGATTCATTCGGCATCCCCCCTTGTTGGTTGTGCGGCCCATGTGTCGTTCCTTTAGCCCGTACGGTGGTCTGATGAATACCTTTTCGCCTATGGAGGGGATTGTGTCAAGAGGCCCCCAAAGGGCGGGAAATGGGCCTTAGCGGCGGGCGATGTCGGCCTTGCGGTGGATGTCGTCGCGCCGGCCGGGCGCGTCGCTGGGGCGCCAGCTGTCGCGGCGCATGCTCAACGTATGGATCACGCCCGCCAGGCCGTCCGCAACGTCCTTGGAATTGTGGACGAACACGCCAGACGCCAGCGCGAAATTCTCCGTGCCATCCACCGTCAGATCGAACACATCGGCCAGTCCAGCGAGACGCACAGCCACAACCTTGTGATTGCGTACCAGGTACGGGCTGGCCGGGATAACCACTCCAGCCGCACGCAGGCGTCCGATACGCCGTTCAACCAGGGAGATGGAACACCGCAGCGCCGCCGCAATTTGCGGGTTCGTCATTCCCCGCAACCGGCACTCCGGCACCTCATCTGCCGTAACATCCCGGCGCCGACGCGCCTCGATGGCGTGCCAGATGGTTCGCTTCCCGATCTCCGCAGCAATGAGACGGTGCTTCGCACTCTGGTTGTACCGACGCATGTTCTCCGGCCCAGTGCGGCGCCCGGTGATCGCCGATGCTGCATCCCGCTTCGCCCGCACCTCCGGGCGGCCCATAGTCAAGCGCAGGCGATCCCCCTGCGCCTGCCGATTGACCGGGTCGTCGTTGTAAGCCCGGAGACCGACGAGCCGCCGTGCCTCGAACTCGGGATTCGCTCGATAGCGAAGCATTTCCCGTCCATGCAGAGCGCGGTGCTCTGCCTGCGTCGCAAACCAGATCAGGGCATCTGGATCGTTGTTCAGCTTGCCTTTGCTGTGATGGATCACGCCAGCCCCGTTCTGGTTGCCGGTGTATCCATGATCTGGGTACTTCCACCGACCGACCATGCGGTGAGTAAAGTGCCAACGCTCATCGCGTGGGTCGCAGTACAGCTCGTACCCATTCATACGGCTGCGGCCCTCGCTCACGCGGGTGTAGAGCGGCATCAACGACGTGCCCGGCTCAAGATCCCCGGCCGCACTCCAGGTGCCATTCCGCAGCATGAAGGGGTGATCCGGCGTGCATCGGATACACTGACCGTTGTCCAGCTCCACCTCCACAACGGGCGCATACTTCGTCCACCGCGGGTGATGCGCCACCCCTACCGACACGCTCCCGTCACGAATGGTGTAGACGTGGAACGGACGCCCGTCGCCGTATTCCTTGACCAGATCGTGGAACGTGGGGCCGCAACCGTCCAGCAGCCGCACGCGTGTGTCTCCTGCGAAGCAACCAGCGACCCGGTTGCCGTCAGCATCGAGCGCCCAACGCGGATGATCGATCATGATCTTGCCGCCCGAGTCGACGCGTTCGAGTGCCGCCAACTCACGCAGCAGCACCGGGTAGTGGTACGTCTCCAACCGCCGGTCGTAGATCGCCATGCGCGTGTTCATGTACGGCTCGACGCTGGTATCGACGGAGACCTCACCCGTGATGAGCCCCCGAGCGCGGCACATCTGCCGGGCTTGCAGACTCTGGAACTGATCGCTTGTCACCCACTTCAGCGGGACGTGGCGCTTGATCTCGAACACGAGCTGCAACACCTCCTCGATCAGCACCTCGTCCCCCGGCGGCGCCGTGATCCGCAGCATGCCCTCGATCACGATGATCGGTGCGTGCTCGACGTACCGCCGGCCATCCGGCGTCTCTTCCGTCACGATCTGCCGGCCGGCTTTCTCGGCCGCAGCGCTTTCCAGACTGGTCCGATGAAACACGCCGACCTTGCGCACATAGCCGAACACCAGCCCGGTTGCGTCCCGATTCTTCGACAGGTCCAAGTGCAACGCGCGGGGCTGCGCCGTCTTGTGGAGGTGCGCGACGAGGAGCTTGATCCCGTCTTGCATCGTGCCCGACTCGACATCGAACGGGTGGTGGTACTCGGGACGCACCATGTCGGCGAGCAGCTCCCGCCGGGCGATGAACGGGGTGATGGCTTCCGTCGGGAACCCGGCGATCTCGCGCGTTGACTGCTCCGGGTACTTCTGGAAGTCCTCGCGAAAATCCTCGGGGACCTGAATGGTCGGCTGCTCAGTCGTCTCGCCAGGGTCGAGAATGCGTCCACGCTGGGTGGCCGTCGGCAGCGCGAACGTGAACTCCTCGGCCTGGAACTTGTGCCGCTTCGTTGCCCAGTTGGAATAGCGCCGCACGAAGATGCGCGGATCGTCCTTGGCCTCGGTCATCTTCTGCTCGGTAAAGTCGCTCGGATACCGGCTGGACGAGACCAGCACGATCCAGCCGGGCAGTTTGCCGTAGCTAACGAACCGGCTGCGGCGCCGGGTGGCGAGCGTGCGATAACTCTCGGTGGCCTGATCGTAGGACTGCCCGTCACGCGACCGCGCCGACCGCTCGACCAGCCGCATGAAGTTGACTTCGTCCACCGTGCCCGCGATGCAATTCTCGCCGATCGCGGCGGCGTCTCCCGATGCCACTGGCTTGATGACGAGCCCGTTCGGGAACTTCAGCTCGCTCTCGATCTTCGGATCGGGCAGGCAGCACTCTTGGAAGTATGGCGAGTTGCGAAGCCGCGCGGCGAGCCCAGTAAACAAGACGTCTTTCGCCTTCGCCCGCGTCACGCTCTGCTGAATGATGACGATCGGAAAGCCGGGCGTCATCTCGTACTCGCCCCAGGGATCACGGAGGCAGTTGAAGAGATACGCCTGCCGCGCCATCAGGATGACCGAGGCGAAACTTTTGCCCCACCCCAATCCGCCCGTGAGGATGACCTCCTCGCACTCGCTCACGTCGATCTCGCTGCATAGGGCGACAATCTCGTCGTACGCTTGGCCCTTCATGCCGAGGAAGTACGGGTCGACGATGAATTGCTCCATCGGCACCGGGTCTTCGCGCCACCGCAGCCGGCGTTTCACCTCGACCACGTCGCCCGTCGCGACGGCACGCATGGTCTCGAAGAACTCGTCGCGGAAGCGGAGCGGGACTTCCTGCGCCAGCTCGACGAGCTGCTCGGCGGTTACGCTGCGCCCCGGACCCGCCATGTGACCGGCCGCTCCAGCTTGCCCTGCGTCTCGTATTTCGCTTCCAGCGTGAGCAGTCCCCGCCGGATGTAGTCGGGTTCGACCCTGAGCATCGCACAGACCCCCTCGAACGAGAACCAGCTATCTGAGCCGGTAGCCTGCACCCAGGCGAGCGCGTCCTGATGCGCCCCCGTCCCGCGTTGGCGGGTAATCAACCGCCGTACGTCCTCGATGATTGCCTCGCCGAGCGCGTACCGCCAGTGGGGCCCTGGCCGGGGCCGCTCGGTCAGTGCCTGGAAAATCACGGCTTGACCTGCGAGGCCCGCCGCTTGAGCGTGATCGGCCGCTCGTGGATGGAGCCGCGCGGCGCAAGCCCATGGACCCGTACGAGATAGTGCTGCCCGTGCGGACCGGGGGGCCGGAGAATCTCGCAGGGGTACCAGCGTTCCCCGACGAGCGCCTGCGAGCCACCTTCAGCCATGCTCACGCTGCATCTATATCCTCTGCGCGCCGATAGGCCACAAGTCGGGTCGACTTCGTTCGGGCGCGGAGCAGGGTGTTCCGCGGCCGGGCATAGAGCTTCCGGCGCAAGATGGCCGCGACCACCGCGGAGAGACGCCGCAGGAGGAGGGCTAGCACGTCCTTCCCTCATCCCTCATTCTACCCGGCATGCATCCCCACTCGCCGGGCAGGCATCCGCCCCGCTCAGCTCGCAGCGCTTGTCCGTGGTCGTGTCGCCCTTACGGCACATTGCAGAAATCCACCGGGCTCGTGAGCGGGCACCCCGTCGTCCCGTTATCGTCGTTCGTCGTACAGGCGCGATTCTCGCACTTGTTCCCGGTCGTGCAGTTGCTCGCGATCGTGCATCCCACGGCCGGGGATTGCCAGTCCCCATCTGGCTCCCGGCAATACTTCTGCACCACCGTCTCGATGTTCCCGGCCCGCTTGGCGCAGCTCGCGAGCGTGCCCACGTAGCCGGCGAGCTTGCCGCCCCACCACCCCGCCCCGGGCAGGATGAGATGCGTGCTGTCACTATGCCACGCACTCGTCCGCGAGCGGTCCCGGTCGTACATCGCCTGAAGATCGACGACATGCTTGAGGCGCGTGTCGGCGCGCATGACGGCGGCGTTGTGGATCAGAAACTGTCGGTCGTCCCATGGCAACCCCCCGCCGAGCATCAGCGATACCAGCGGTCCTTGATCGACGGGCGCGCCTCCATCGGCAATGAAGGTGTCGGTGCAGTTCGGCCGCGTCAGACTCAACAGCGGCGTCGTCGCGAACACGAGCATGGGATCGGTCGCGTCCGGTTCTTGCTCGACGAGCTTGATCGCCGCCCGGTGGAGTGCCAGCGTGCGCTTCCGCCCCGCGTTTTTCACCGCCTGGGTCGGGCCGAGTTCGCAGAGCGACTCGCCGCAGTTGGCACAGCGGCCGGCGATGCACTCACCCGTCTGTGCCGTCACCCAGCCGAAGGCATCCGTCACCGCGGTGATCGTCGGGCACGGCGTGCCCTCACTGCACATCTTGGCCGAGCAGGGACACGAACAGGTGCCGAGGCAGACGTTAGTCACACAGGAGCCGGACCCACAGTCGGGGTTACTCGTGCAGGACTTCCGGCAGATCCCTTGCGTGCCCCCGGTGCCGAGATCGGCGTCGCGACAGACATGGCCCGTGGGGCATTCGGTATCCACGGTGCAGCCACACAGGCCCAGATGATAGCGCCCTCCCAAGCTGTCCGCATCGGCGTCCCAGCAGATATTCGAGACGCACTCGGTCACAACGTGGCAGGCGTTCCCCGTCGTGCCATGCACGCCGTTGTTCGTACTGATGCCGCCGACGATATCTCCGCGACACAGCGCATCCGGCCCGTTGACCGCCGTGCAGTCGCCGTGATCGTCGCAAGTCGTCTCCGTCGCGCACCATGCCTGGCAGGCCGGGAGGACGTACGGAGCCCCTGCGTAATCCCGCTTTACCCGACACTGCGGATCGTGGTCGGCATCGGAGGAATCGTTCGTGCCGTCCTCGAACACCATGACGTCGCAGTCGGGCGCATCGCAGGTGCCTGTCGGGCAGTTGTCTCCGTCGGTGCAGGCGGTCCCCCCGACGCACACGCCACTCGTGCACGTCCCACCGCCCGGGCAGTCGCCGTTGACCGTACACGTACACTGGCCGGTCCCGCGCACGAGCGTGTCCGCGCCCTGGAGCTTCCCGAGCCGCACCCGCGCATGGCGGTTCAGCACGTACTCGGGGAACCGCTCACTGCCCTGCGCGAAGCTGGCGCACACGGTATCCGGCGGGAGTTGTCCGCAGAGCTGAAGCGTCCACGATGCCAGGCCGGTTTCGGGACAGTCGCCGATGCACTTCAGGCTCCCATGCACCGACGCGCAGCGTTCATTGGCGAGGCAATTCGCGTCGGTCGTGCAGGTTCGATCGTAGTTAGTCGTCCCGTCCGCTTCGGGACAGGTTGGCACGCACTCGGCATCCGCGGCCGCCGGACACGACCCCAAGCCATCGCAGTCGAAATTGTCGTCGCAGAACACGCCCTGATTGTTGTCGCAGACGTTGTCGGTACAACTCCCGTCGCCACAGGCAAACGGGGCCGTGCCCGTGCAGACGTAGCCCGCGCCACCATTCGCTTCGGCCCGCCGCAACGTACACGTGCGCGTCACGGTATCGTCTCCGTCGCACCCGCCGAGCGGCTTGTCCTTCGTGCTGTCCCATTCCGCGTAGTCGTCTTGGGTGCACGCGACGGCGCTATCGGTCTTGCAGACGAACGAGAAGGTGCCCGCCCCAAGCGAGTTCGCAATGCCGCACACCATCTTCGTGCCGTCGCCGTTCCGGTCGGGGATGTTCGACGGTTGCACCACATCGGGGTTGGAGTGCGCGACGTAGGCCAGCAGCGCCCCCACCCGCAAGAAGGCGTTGTCGACGGTTTCCGTCAGGTGGCGCAAGCGGCTGGCGTAGTTGTCGATCCGCGTCTGCGTCCACGGCCCCGTGGGGCCGGTGCGCCGCGCCTCCACGAACCACGCGAGATGCGTCGTGGAGTCATCCAGCGTTGCGCTGGCCGTCGGCGGGCCGATGGAGCAGCCAGGGCACTCCGCATCCGCCTGGTCGAACGTGAACGTGAAGTTGTCCGTGCTCGTGCGCCCCACCACGACCGTGCCGACGGCCGTTGGATTCGTGATGGTCGCCGTGCTGAAGGTGAAGAGGCCCACGTCGTTCTCTTCGCGGAGCCGCGCGGTGTCGCCCGTGCCGCTCCCCGCCGTGCCGTAGGCCGCACCGCCGGTCCAGTCGTCCAGGCAGGTCCAGGCGGCGGTCGACGCACACGCGTTGGCCGCCATGTTCGTCTCGGCTTCTTGGCCGGTCGGATGCAGCGTGTAGATCGGTCCCCACCCGAGCCGCGCATCGGCCGCCGTGAGCGTGCCGTCGCCCGTGCCGATCCGGACGGCGTCGACCAGCCACGTTGCACTCGCCGAAGTCACCGTGGTCTTGGTCCCGAGCACCGGCCGCCGAATTTTCGTCCCGGCGGTCATGGAGAACGCGGTCGAGACGGCGTCGATCAGGTGCTCGCCGTTCAGCCACAGGTCGAGTGTGACGGTCTCCGAGCCCAACCCAAACGTGTTCCGCTGGATCAATTCGAAGAACACCCACGCGCAGCCCGCGCCCGTCGTCCCGTTGCAGGTCTCGCACGTCGATGGACACTGCCCGGCCGTGCCGTCACACGTCTGGAAGGGGAGGCCCGTACATTGCCGTTCGCGCAGCGGCACCGTGGTGCCGATCGTCGTGCCGCCGAGTGTCAACGTGACCGTTCGGTCGCTATTCCAGAGCAGCACGCCCCCGGCCTGCCCGCCAGCGTTCGTGGTCCCCATGTCCCATTCGGCCAGCGTGACGGATCCCGTCGCGGGCGGAGTCTGCGGATGGAAGGCAAAGGTCAGGACCGCGAAGTCGGTGTTGAGGTTGAGATCAATGTCGACATCTTCGCGCGCTTGAGGAACGGCATGGGTTGTTTGCGAGGCAGCCGGCGTAAACGAGAGGCAGTTGAACGACGTGGCCGCCCCGCCATTGCTCGCATCGTAGCAGCGGCCCCCTTGGATCAACGCCACCGAGGCCACCGTTCCGGCTTCGCGGAACTCGAACGATGTCGTCGGCGCATTCCGCGCCGTCTCGATGTCGGAAATCATCGACACGGTCTGTGCGCCGACCAGCCGCGACCAGAGTACGAGGCAGGCGAGCAACCACCGCATGCCGATCACCACACGTCGCAGGTGTAGTGGATGACGCAGCTCGCGTCCGACGCCGCCGGTGTGCCCGTCGCCGTCGACTTGAGGGTAAGCATTGCTCCGGCCGCTATGGTCTCTTTCGCGCCCGTCGTGGAGCAGCCGGCCGTGCTCGTCTCACACCACGAACAGGTCGTTGCGGTCCCGGTGATGGTGCAGGCCACGGGCGCGGCGGTATCGGCCGCCGCTTCACGGACCGTGAACGTCCGCGAATGCGTGCTCGTCGGCGCCGCGTTGACGGCGCACGCCATCCGGTGAATCTTCGCCGCGCACGGGGCCGCGATGTCGTGGTCTGCCTCAGTCGCAGAAGCCCCGTTGCCCGCACCCCCTGCCGTGTCGACCACAGCCCGACCGTTGATCGGGAAAAATCGCGTCGTCGTATCCGCCGCGAGCGTCCCGTTGGTCGAGCCCGTCCAGCTCTGCTCCGGGCCAGGATAGAACCGGCCTTCGTTCTCGTTGATCGTGGCAAAACGCCCCGGGTTGCCTGTCTCCCCGCCCCAGATCACTTCGCCTGCTGGCACGGCCCCAGCCGTTAGCGTGTGCTCCGTCGCGCCGAACTGGTAGCGGTCGGTGCCGATCGTCGGCGCGTTCGCGTGCCACCCCCAGAGGCGCGTGATCGTCCCGTTGTTCGTCCCCGTCATGTCGGCGTTGCCCCCGACATACCAATCCGCATGGGTGCAGCCGACACCGATCGTGCCGACTTTCGCGCGCTCGATGGGGGTCGCGGTGAAGTTCGTGCCCGCTCCCGATTTCTGGCACGAGACCACCGCCCGGTACGGCTGCACCCCCCCGTACGCTGGCCCCGTCGCATTGCTGTTCTGGTTGTCGAGCAGCAACGAGAGCCCATACGGCCGATCGAAGTGCCCGAAGTTGAATCCCGTCCCGGTCGTTCGATGCGTGTACTCCATCCGCAGGGGGGCGATGTCCGCCAAGGTATTCGCATCGCTCGTCACGACCGCCGACGCGCCGCCAATGACCAGCCCATCCATATTGACCGCGCCCGTCAGCGTGATCGTACCTGGCATCAGCCGCGCACAGCCTTCCGTGTTGGCGTCCAACGTCCGATTGGCAGCACACAGCGTAATGAGGCCCGTCGTGGTCGGGGCCGTGCTGGTAGACGGCTCCAGGGTCAGCCCATCCGCTGCCGCCGTCCCGCCGTTGAGCGTTTGCCCTCCCGCCAGGCCACTCGCGAGCAGCCCGCCGAGCTGGCACCACGTATCGGTATGACAGCAGATCCACACCCGCTGCCGTCGCTCCTCGCCCGTCAGGCCCGTGTTCCGGTTGATGTGGATTTGTCCCGGGGAACAGCTCCCGGCCGGTGCCCCCGTGCTCCCGGCTAGCTCGGTCGATACGTTACCGATTTCGCCCCCACCGCGGTTGACGTCCGGGGGTAGTATGACGAGGTCCGTGCCGAAGTCGGCGAGGAAGTCACTCAGCGACCACTGCACCAGCTCGTACTGCGAGAGGGCGCTGTTCCACAGCCACCCTTGCTGATTCGCGGTGCCGGGGATCTGGGATGTCACCCCGTTCCGCAACTGCAACGGCGCGGTCCCCTGATCGGCGGCGGCCACGCCGACCAGGAGACTCATCAGCAGAACGAGAAGCGCTCGCCGCATGCCGATCACTTAGGCCGTGATCTGCCAGGTACACGCCACGCGGGCATTCGCCGTCATGGCCGCAGGCGTCACCACCTTGAGCGAGACGCACTGCCCCGCCGTGGGCGCCAGACTGTTCACGAGGTCGCTGCACGATTGGTTCGCGCCCGTCGTCCCCGTGATCGTACACGTCAGTGTCCCATCCGCCGGCGTGCCGCACGCGCCCACGCGCCCCGTGATGACGATATTGTTGGCCGTCCCCTGAATCGCCGTGTTGTTGCAGCGGAGATTCGCAAGCGTCGCCGCCGGGTACGGCGTGGTGACGATCGCCTCGGTCGTGTCCATCCCGCCACCCGCCGACAGAAAGACCGTCTGCGTCGTCGTGATGTCCATTCGGCCGCCGAGCGCCTGGATGGGAGATGGCGCCGTGCTACACGTGCCCCAGGTCGGCGCCGCCGCGCTATTGAACTTCAGGCATTGCCCCGTCGTACCACTCGTCGTCAGTTCGAGTGAATCCGCATCCGAGTACGCCACCTGCCCGTTAGCCGCCACCAAGAGTTTGGCGGTGCCGCCGTTCGCCAAGGGAAGCAGGCCGGTCACATCGGCCGTCAACGACACGGTCGCACAGGTCGGGGCGGCGTCCGAGTTCAGCGCCCGAGCAAACTGGTTCGTACACGTGCCCGTCCCCGCGGCCGCGCCGGCCGACGTGAGAAAATTCGTCCCGTTCCCCTTTAAGTAGCGATCAGCTGTCGCCGTGTTGTTCGCCCCCGTGCCACCTTCGGACGACAGCACCAGGCCCGTGAACGCATACGTGCCGTTCCGCACCGTGATGTGGTTGCCGTCGCCGGAATCCGCTAGCGCCCTGCCGCCAACGCACAGGGCCACCGCCACCACGACCATCCACCGTAGATTCTTCATGCCCAACCCCTTCATCCGCGCCACGCGCGGTGCCACCATCATTGCGAGACTACTATCATCGAAAGCCCTGCCCGACTAAACGCATCCCGTAGGGCGTCCCGTGCCGGCTCAGTCACCGGCTCGGGGTCCGGGGGGCGTGTGTCCCGGGGACCGTCGACCAGCACCGCCAGGACCTGCGTCCCATGCCAAATCGTCTTCCGCCCGTCTCGCTCCTCCACCCGATACCCACGCGGGAGCACCATGTCCGAGCAGCCGAGCAGCTCCGGCTGCAACGTGACGCGCTGCTGTGGCCCCGCTGCCAGCAGTTCATGCACGAGCACCTTGCCGCAGCGGATCGGGTCCCCCCGCATGCGGAGCATGCTGCGCTCGCGGGCCGTGAGTGACCGCGCCTGTACGAGGGTGCTCAGGCACAGCAGCAAGAGGAGCGCCCTCATGATATCCGCTCCAAGGAGCAGTCGATCCATCGGTCCCCTGGCAAGGCCCCCGTGCTCTGCAAACGGAACGCCAGACATTCCCCGGCAGCGATCGATAGCACCAGCGCCCCTGTATCACATTGCTGCTGTCCGGCGCCCACCTGGCAGACGAAGGCACTGTCGATCAAGGCCGCCGTACAGACCCCCGTCCGCGCCCGCAGCGTCACGGTCTGTGCCCCGGTGGTGTCGCTCATGCGGCAGGCCAGGCTGGCCAGCGTCGCCCCGTTCAGGAAGGGCATCCGGATCTGCGACTCAGTCGCATGCAACCCAGATCCCGGCACTAGGTACACCGTCAACGTGCCATCGAAGGGCATGGACGAACGCAGCGGGATCGATGCCTGGTAGCATTCGGCGAGCTGGTCACAGGGGATGAGATCGGCCCGCACGACCGCCGGCAGCAACGCGAGCACCAGCGCCGCAGCAAGCCGCTTCAGAGGAACACCCGCACGATCGGCTGATGCGCCGCCGCAATGGTGTTGCCCATGGTGAGCGGGCCCGTCGCGCCCGCCGCCAGCAGGTACTCGTTGGCTCCGGGCGAGCCGCTGGAGAGCCGGCGCTGCGCGATGCCGAAGAGCGACACCTCGTGCTTCAACGCGCCGACGTCCGCGCCGCAGGTGAACGCCGTTCCCGGGCGCGTCCCCGCGGGTACGATATCGAGAATGCCGAACATCACGAAGCTGAGCTTGCTGTTGGCCACGTAGGTGAGCGTCGCGCGGAGATCCCAGCGGTTGTCGAGGTTGTCGTCCCCATCGGCCCACTCGGTCGCGCTGAGTACGTCGCCTGCGAACGTGAGCCGGACGATCCGCCACGCCAAGGCAGTCTCGGCGGCATCGGGAAGCGCCGCGCCGAGGTAGCGCGCGGTCGTGAGCCCGGCGTAGTCGAGCGCGAACATGGCGCGCTACCGGACCGACGCCAACGATCCACCATGCCTCACGCGCTCCACCTCCTCCGGCTGACTCCGCATACCAACGGCGCAGGACGCTTGCAACCTTGCCACACCCATGCCAGGGAACCCCCATGCTCGGCCCGATCACGAAACAGACGTGGGAAGAGTTTCCGATCGATGTCGATTTCGTGGACCGCCTCGCCACCGGGGAGATCCTGGTGGCCCCTATCGAGGTCGTCGCGACCGATCGCCGGGACGATAGTGTCATCACCAGCACCATCGTCAAGGCCAGCCCGGCTCCCTCTGTCTCGGGGACCGTTGCCACCTGCTGGGTGCAGGCCGGCAGCGACGAGGTCGACTACATGCTCCGCTTCCGCGTGATCACATCGAGTGCCCGCCGGCTCGAAGAGGATGTCCGCCTCTCCGTTCGCGAGCAGACGTAGGGAGCCGCGCGGCTCCTTTTCGTGTTGGCCTAGAGAAACCGGGGCTTAGTCGGTCAGGGCTCGGATCGCCTGATCGGCTAGCCGACGCGCCCAGCCCTCACGCCGCCACTATCCGTGAACACGCCGTGAAGAATGCCTTGGCCCCGACTACTGCGGGAGAGTTCGGTGGAAGCGTCACGTCGAGCCCGGCCCCAGTCATCCGGCGCAAGAGTATGCGCACCGCGGACTGCGCGTAGATCCGCCACCGCCAATCGCGAATCTCGCTCAGCGCCTCCACCACGGCCGCGCCGGTGATGTCCGGGGCCGCGAGCACCTTACTCGCCCGTGTGATGGCCGCTTCCACCTGGGAACGCAGCTCGGGTGCCTCCCCTATCAGCACGGCGCAGACGAGCGTGCCGGCGTCCAGCCCGGCCGCCTGCGCATCGGCGGGATCTCTGCCCGGCTGGAGCAGCGCGCATCCGCTGAGCGTCGCGACCAGTGCCACCACTTTCATCCATTGCTTCGCCATGTGCCCGCTCCTCCTCTTCCAGTCACTGGTTACTGCTATCGGGACGGCGGTTCAATCCGCAGTCCCACGTTCTCGGCGAGGAGGGCATCGAGCAGCGCCGCAGCCCGTACGGCTAATGACGGGGCGCAGTCCACGAGATGGTTGAGTCCGAGGATCGCCGCGCCGAGCAGCGCCTTACGTAGATCGACGTCGTCTGGGCACGCGACTTCCAACGTGCGGGTCAGCGCAATGACGCGCGCCATCTGGGCGTCGGTCAGCACTTCGCCGCCGCTTGTTTGGGAGGCAGGCACGCCCGCACGTGACCGTACTCCAGCGAGCAGCGACATTTCAGCATGCCGCCGCCCTGTTCCTGTGTCACGGCTTCCACGGCACGCAGGATCGCGCGCCGATCCGCCCTGAGCGTCCGCATGACCTCCTCCAGCGGCATGCCGAGCCGCACCGCGTTTGTGATGGCCGTGGTGGAGCCCGTGGAGTCAAGCACGGGCGTCAGTTTGCGAACTTGGGCAGGTTGCGGGCTCACCTCGGAACCCGGGGCGCGTTTCCTCTGATCAGCCGGCTTCTCGCACTCCCGGACGCACGGGTGTTCGGCGTACTGGCGCCCGCACTTACAGAGGGGCTGTACTCCTCGGTCTCGCAGCCGCGCCAGCGACCAACTGATCGACTTCGACGCGCCGGCTTTCGAGAAGCCGCGCAGCACGGTGGCCCACACCTCGACGGGTGGCATCCCAGCGCCCACCGCCACGTCGACCGCGTCCCTCATGTTCTGGCCGCAGCCGTCGAAGTCGACGCCATCGAGCAACCACTTCTGGGTGGGCGACGGCTTGGGCCCGCTCCGCTTGAACGGGAGGGCCTTGCCCGCGGCCTCTAGCGCCGCCCACGTGAGATCGCCATGGCGCACCATGCGGGACGCGGTGTCGTGGTCATTCTTGCAGAGCCCGCGTTGATACTGCCCGCGCTCGCACTCCGGCCGCAGGCACTTCACCTCGCCAGATTCTCTGCTGTTCGGTTTGGCCGAGGGGCGCCCCATGTGTCGTCTTAGCGCATTTCACGCTAGGATGGCCACTACGCTCGCTGCCGCCGCTACGATCAACCCGATCGCGATGACGAGATTGCCGGAGGTCGAGGCGCCGGTCATCTCGATGCACTCGCCGGCCACGGAGACGTCGAGCACGTCCGCGCCGACTGGAGTCTCGGCGTCGGGCGGCCGGGCGAGCCCCGAGCGAGTCCGGATGATCACGCCGCCCGGCTTACAGATCGAGACGTGCCCGTTCCCCAGCATGAGGCTGCGAATCATCGGCGTCTCGTCCGGGCGGACGACGACGATCGTGCATCCCGCTAGCCAGGCCAGGACGAGCCATCGAGCCACTCCTACGTTTACCGACACCGAACGTCCCTTGGCGACACGGGCGTGCAAAATCCCGATCCGGCACAACACGGGATAACGGAACAGTCCTGCCCGAACGTCTTGCACGCGCCCGGCGCCGTCGTTGGCGTTGGCATCAGCGTCGACGTCGTCGTGCCCGGGGGCTCAGCAAACCACGCGCCAACGTACCCGCCCACGTACCCACGCGCGAACGACGGCAGCGGGTCGAGATGCCCGGTCGTGTCCGAGTAGTCCGCACACGTGCGCACATGCGGGGACGGCCCGGCGATGAGGTCGAAGGCATCCCCGAGCACCGTCGCGATTGCTCGGTCGAGGAACGGATGATTCCACGCCGCCCGCACCCGACTCGTCCCTGAGCCGCAGAGCGCATCATCCGGCCCGCCGACGACGGGCTGCAAGGCGATCGCGCGCGCGTTCGGCCGCTGCTGTCGGATGGTGACGATGGCCGCGCGGAGCCGCGCTACCACGTCTACGTCGGAGGTGGCGAAGTAGTTGAGTGTCGCGGTGAGGATCATCCGATCCGGCGAGAGGCTGCCGTTCGCACACGGGGATTGCGGTTGCATCGTCCAGATCGAATCGTTCGGGTCGGCGATGGCTATCAGGTGCTTCGACGGAGCAATCCGCGTCTGCCACCGCGCGTCGTCGATCCGCGAGAGGAATTCGGGTGTGCGCGCCCATTGTCCCGTCTGGCTGAACCCCAACAGTTCGGAGCAGTCGAACGTTTGCCCGAAGGCTCGCGGCGGCCCGGACACCGCGAAGCAGAACAGCATCGCGGCCAGGACGATGCGCCTCTGCCCCCTCTGTTCGTCGTCCATCATGAGCCCACGACCTCGTCGCTATCCAGCCAGGTGAACTCAGCAACAGGCAAGTGCTGGCGACACTGGATACAGAACGTGCCGCCGTAGAACCCGGGGTCACGCGCGCATGTCTCGGCCAATGCCATCCTCTCGATACTGTTTAGCTGTTTGCTTGGCGATCTCCCGCGCCTTCTGGTCGCGGCCTTTATCCAGGTTTCCTCTCATCATCCCATCCTCTCATGCTCGGCTGAGCAACTGAATGATGCGCTCGCAAGAGGAAGAATGGCCGCGCGACATATCAGCGCGCCAGCCCCGCAAGCAGGGAAGCGCCCAGAACACCTGCAAGCGTGAATACCGCTGTCATGAACGCACCAGCGAACGACCAATGGTAGCCCTGGCTTGATTCGACGCGAGCAAGCCGTTCCGTCAACCCACTCCCTGGAATGTTGGGCGCCCCCTGCACAACCTGCACGATCATGTCGAGCGTCCGTTGCGACGCTATCTGCCGTTCGTTCATAATGGCGACCTGCTGCGCGAGCGTGTGCAGCGCGTTCACGACGCCATCCTGTGCCGTCACGTCAGGCATGGAAGCTCCGCGCCAACTGGTCTAGGATCGCCGCCGCATCGGGATCCACCTCTCGAACACGTTCTGCGAGTCGGCGCAGCCGCGCCGCGGTCTCCGGCCGCTGCCGCCCGAGAGAGCCGATGCCGACCGCCGTGACACCGACGCACGTCAGCGAGACGATCGCGGTGAGCATCTTGACGACGGCCGCGGCATAATAGGTCGGCGTCCAGATCGTCCACAGATCCATCGCATGAGTGGCCCCGCACGCCATCACGAAGGTGCCGATCATCCACATGAGCCCCGGAAAGGGCAGGTGGCCGAACCGCGTGAGCCAAGCGATCTGTAGCGGAAAGCTCCAGTACGCGACCCAGATCGCGCAATCCGCCACAGCGGTCGTCCAAATCAGCCCGGTGCGCTCTTGCCAGCACACGTAGTGCGGCATCAATTCGCGCCACGGCCCCACGTCAAGTGCCCATTGGAGGAGCGCAATACCGAGGGCGAGCATCACCGCGGAGAGAATGGCGAGAGAGAAGGCGCGCAAAGTGCCGTTGAACAGCGTCATTATTACCTCGTGTGGCCGTCCTGAAAGGCCATACCACTCTGAAACATGGAGAGCGGCACGCTATCGGGATAGAACGGCCGCTGACACACGCCGATTGCGCTCAGCATGACGAGGGCCACCCGCGGTCTCAACAACTTCCACCCATCCTTCCCGGCCGGGCCCCCACCCGACATGGAGACGCTCTACAAGAAAACGCTCGACCTGTCGAGATTGTGGCGCGAGCGAGTGCCCCGGCACCGTCACCGCTCCTCCCGCCTTTCCGGTAATGGCCTCCTCTATGCGTTCAACCGCCATTACCAGCCACCGGGTCGCTTCCGGAATAGGGAATCGAAGTCCTTGATCGTTTTTTCGGCGCAGTCAAGCGCGGTGTTGAACCAAGCAATCTGCTCCGCCATGAATGGGTCATCTTCTTGGAGTTCTTCGGCGAGGGCCTCTCCCGCGCGATGCATCGCCCGCACGGCTTCGAGGCAGGCTGTCTTGTCCGCTTCCGCCCGCTCCGCACGGGCCAGAGCCGCGTTGCGTTCGCGTGTCAATCGTGGGCATTCCTCTTGCCGGTAGTGTTCCAGCTCTGCTGACATTTGGTAGCCTGCTATGGACATCTCCGCCAGCTTCGCTCCTTGCTGCTCGTAGGCTTCGACCTGCTCACGGTGGCGTATCTGCTCACATGGCGTGCCGACGTACGTGTCCAGCGTCGTCACCAATTCGCTCACGCGCGCTTCTGCCCACTCTGCACGAGCCAGGGCCGTGTCGCGTTCGGCTGCATTCTTGGCCGCGTTCTCCGCGTAGATTTTCGCGTCGTGCTGCCAGGAATCCCGAGCGCGATGCAGTGTTGCCGCCGCTTCCTCAATCCGCCCCTCGGGCTGCGTACGGACGCGACCGACACCCTTACAATTGGAGCATGGACGTGAAGTCGATCTTCCGCCTTCACATATTGGACAGATTCTTCCCACCTCCCGCCCTTCGAGGATGGCGAGGAGGCGTTCTTGTTCGTTGGGGGTCATTCCACCATGCCCTGCGCGCGCTTTTCCTGGTCAGTCATCGCCGGCGCGTGACAACGGCAGCACGAATCGCCGTCGTACCAGTGTTCACAGTGAATCCCACGCTCGGCATCGGCACGAGGGCTCGGACACTCGCGTTTGGGTTTAGTGGGCATGCTGGGCCGCCTGCCTCTGTCGAAGCCGATTATGATTGCACCTTGTGGCACGTCGCGGTCAGCGCCCGTCCGCGGCACTCCAGCGGCACACCCTTGAGGGTCGTAGCGCAGCAGAGGCGATCCGGGCCGTCCTTGGTGCACCGCTGATTCAGTGTGCGACAGGGCAGCGTCGTCGTGGGCGTGGGCTGAAGCGTGGTGGTTGTCGGCGGCAACGTGGTCGGGGGAGCCGTCGAGCTGGTGCTGCTACTGGTGCTCGACGAGGACGACGAGCTACTGCTACTCGTCGAAGAAGACGAGCTGCTGGTTGACGTGCTACTGGACGACGAGGAGCTACTGCTCGTGGTCGTTGGTGGGAGGCTCGTACTGCTCGTGCTCGTGCTGGACGATGTACTCGACGTGGTGGCCGGACCGTCCTGCACCCGGTTTTCGCCGACGACGAGGACGCCGCTCGGCAACGGCCGCCAGGGCGTCCCCGTGCGGATGAACAGATTGTCAGGACCGAATTGCGCAAGCCGATGGCCGGCAGGAACCGGCGTGTCCTGTACGCTGAACCCGATCTCGGCATCTTCGATCTGGCTCCACTCGTAGGTATTGTCGTACGCCTGCTGCCACTGCCCGCTCGGCGTGAACACGTCCTGCGTCATCCCCATGCGGGCGCGAAAGATCACGTTGCCGCGCACGCGCACACCGAACGCCGTGTCGATCGAGAACGCGGCGAAGGAAATATCCTCGACGCGGTTGCCCTCGACGAGCGTCTCCGAGAGCGCCGAGACGCCGTCGGCACCGACCAAACCCGTTTGCTTCACGTTGAAGGCGACGCCCGTCGTCGAGACTTCCGTCGCGCCGGTCGTGTTCCACGGCAGATCGCACCAGGGACAGGGCCAGGGCGAGCCGGTCGGGTTCGTCGGGTTCGAGAGCCGGATACGGCCGGCGCTCCCAAGATGGCCAGCGTAGTTCTCCGTCACCTGCCCACCGTGGATCGAGAACAGCCGGTAGCCGAAGCAGCCATCGCCCGTCGAGAGCGCCCAGGACAGGCCGCGGCAGCCCTGCTCGACGCGGACGCGTCGGATCACGGGCGCGATGGCCCCGTTCGTCGTGCGGATGCCGTGGCGGGGAAAGAACTGCACCGTCACGTCCTCGATCACGAGCCCGGTCATGCCAGGGGGGCTTGCATAGGACTGGATGCCGACATGTCGCGGCCCCTGGACGGTAAAGTTCCGCAGCGTGACATGCGCGGACGGTGCCCCGAGCAGCACGCCGTAGCTGTAGCGTGGCACGAACACATCGGCGATCGGGGCGTCACCGATCGGGTTGACCGTGACGACATGCGTCCCATCGGCCGTGAACGACCAGCGGCCGTCGCCAGGGATCATTCCGTCCCCCGCGTAGGCGAGCGGGACGAAGGTGTCGCCGCTCCGCTGCATGACCATCCGGGGATCACCCGCGCGGGAGTCGCGCACGTCGTTCGCGTCGAGATCCGTGGCAACCGTAGTCGCTTGGCCGTAGGCGCCTGGGAAGCCCGGATAGGGCGCCCATTCCGTGAGCGACTCCATGACGCGCACCGTGGCGTGCTCGGCCGTCGGGCAGTCCGGCGGCGCGCAGCTCGTGATGAGGCAGCGCTGGGCAGCGGTACAGACCAGCGCCTTCCCAGGGAGGCCGCCGCCGCGCAGCGTGACGGGTTCGTAGTACACGCCGTCGAAGCCGTCGTGCGCCCCGCGCATCGCCAGGGTGTCGCCTGGCTGCATGGCAAGCACGCCCTCGGCGATCGTGCGGAAGGGTCCTGCCGTTCCGCAGACACGGCCCGCCCCTGACCCCGAGGTAGCGCAGGCGCCGTCGACAAGGCGTGTGGCCGCAAACGCCGAGCGTCCGAGCAAGAGACAGACTGCGGCCACGGTCAGCACCACCACGAGCACTTCGACTACTGTCCACCGCTCCACTGTCCACCGCTTGTTCGTCATGACCGTTCCCCTTTCGCTCTTCTGGGTCCACCTCTCCGGCTACACTCCGCGCAGCGCGTGTGGCCGTAGTGCCCGTGCTTATGGATAGCTTGAAACCCAAAGGTCGATAGCAGCGCACCAAGCGCGAAGCCGACCGCGATCAACAGTAGTAGCCCCACCACGTCCATCAGCCAAGATCGCCCTCACACGGATCGGGGATCAATGGGGCAGTAGATGGCGGGGACGAGAGGAGCGTCTCTGTTGCCGGCGTCTCAATGCGCTGAAGGTTGTTCGCAGGCCACATCATGTTGCCCTCCTCCGGACAAGCCGGCATCGCCACCGTGGCGGGCATCGCCCGCGGGGACCATCCGGGGAGAGAGGTCGCCAGCCACATGAAGACGGCGCCCGTGGCCCAGCTCAGGAAGACAAGAATCACGGCACCGGCGCCACGCTCCCACCAGCCGCGTCGTGTGAGTCCGGTAAGCGGCGTCATTGTGGTGCGTCCGCACCGGCACCGCAGCCGTCCCGTCCCTTCAAACCCCCACCGCACAGTATGGGCGGGCCCCGTATGCTGGGCGATCCACGCCAGCGTGTGCTCCCACTCGGTCTGTCGCGAGGCGGTCATCTCTCTTCAGTGCTCAACCGCAACGACCGCGCCCGCTCGTAGAACTTCACGCACAACTGCGTCAGCCGGTCGCGTTCGTCAGGAGACTTGGTACGATCGCCAGCCTCGGCTCGTATCCGATCGGCTTCTTCGGTAAGAAACGCCGCGCGGTGCTGCGGATCATCCGCCAGCTGCGGCGGGAAGATCCACTCTTTCAGTTCCGCCACCATATGCACCACCGGCAACCAGCTCACGAGCGTCGCCGTTGGTGCCTTATCGTGAGTGCACCCACTTCACGCATCGTGCTGCACGATCCGGCTCAGCCAGACCTGCTTGTGCCGCCCGTGGTTCGCCGTCTGCTGGCTGGCGCGGACCCGTTCGGTGCGCGTGATCCAGCCACGGCGGGCTGCCTCCTGCATGACGATCCCCCAGGCCCGGGGGTCCCCGGGAGGAGCCGCGCGGCGCATCTGCCCCTGGACGTCGTCGGTCGTGAACTCGTCGAGCCGCCAAGCGACGAGGCGCAGGGCCGTCAACGCCGCCTGCCGCCATTCTTCCGACACGTGCCGATCCATTGCGCCCAGCGCCTTCTGAGTGGCCTCGACAGAGCGAACCGGCGGTGCCCCCTGCATGTACCGAGTGAGCGGGCTCTTGCTCGGCGTGTCGAAGAGGTCGGCTTGGCTCACAGCAGTTCCGCCAGTCCGCAGCTGCACGGACCCCGCTTGGTTCGGGCTAGGCGACAAGTCTTGAGATGCACCGCGTATTCGTGAGCCGCCAGCGACTTCGCGAGCGCCGCCTGCGTCGCATCGAGGCGCAGTTCGCACGCGCCGATCGCCGCGTGAATCGTCTTCGTCGCCTCCGCTACGCGCGCCTGGATCGTGGCTTCGACTGCGGCCACCTTCTTTTCCATGTCGACTCGCGCGCCGCGCTCCATTTCGTACAGTCGCCGATGCTTCGCCAGCTCGGTCAGTAGCCTCTCCGCCACGACGGGCGGGTACGGGCGCGTATAGCCGGGGCCGTAGGCCGGTGCACTCCCTGTGACTTCGGCCTGCCGGTCCGTCTGACTGCCTTCGAGCACCCGCTCGACGTTCCGTAGCTCGGCCCACGCCAGCTTGTGGTGCTGCTCGTCGACCTCGGCGATCTCGGCCATTTCGGCCAAGTACGATTCGGCGAGGGCTACCGCTGCCCGTTCGATCCATACCTCCGACACGAGCCGGCGCCGTAGCTCCGCGATCTTGTCGAGGATGGCGAGCATCAGCCCTTGCTCTTCCTGGGGTCGGCCCCATAGGTCGCATCCGGCTGGAAACGACCGTTACGATTGTGAATGACCAGCTGCACGGGCTGCTGATGCACGTCCCAACACTCACGGCCGTAGATCCGCGCCCACGCGAGCACTAGGGACTTCGTCGGCTCCTGCCGGATGGGCATCGCGCCCCGCTCGGCACGCGCCATCCGCGACCGATTCGCCCGCTTCACTTGCCACAGCTTCTGCGCTGCATCGAACACCACGTGAAGATACAGTCTCGGCTTCATCCGACCCTCCTTACCATCGCACGGTCACTCTCGACCGTTGTCCTGTCCGTTTGTATTCGCCCCACGCATCGACGAATCCCCGGTGAAGCGCCTCGCGCATCTCCACCGGCATCGCCATGCCCTCGGTCACGTTGACTTTGATCGGCCGAAGGATCGGCCGGCGCGGGCGCCATTCGAGCAGGACGTCGCGCGCCTCGATCAAGCGCCGCATCTCGCCCGCCGTACCGCCAGCATCCGGATGCGCTGCTTTAGCCTTCGCCCGGAACGCGGCCGGCACCGCCGCGCACAACGCCACGGCGTCGCGGGACACCATCGCCTCGACGTACGCCGCTTCCAGCCCGAGCAGGGCCGCTGCCGCTGCGCCGGTCATACTGGCACCTCGACCTCGCCAGGGCATCGCTCTCCTCGGGCAACATGGCCGCACGGATGCCGAAGCACGTCGGCGGTGCCGGTCATGAAGGCCGGCAAATCACCGGGCTCATGCACGACGGCGATCACACACGCGATGGTCAGTTTGCAACCGTCGAAGAAAACGCACGACCGCTCAACCCCCAGATGCTCGTAACGATCGGTGAGACATGGGCCGAATCCCGTTGCCCACATGTGATGATCGGCGGTGTGGCCGCACCCGCAAAGATGATCCAGTGGGGCCATGCGGCATACTACCGGAACAGTGCTGGGTACTCCTTCTCCAGGTGCGGCTTCGCCAACGCCAGCTCCTCCGGCGTCATCTCGCCCAGGACCCGCATCACCTTGTCGATCTGCGCCAGTAGCCGATTCTTCACCAGCTTCCGGCCGCGCTTCGGACTCGTCTCTTCCGCCATCATGCCCTCCCGACGGCTCGATCATTTCCTCGGCGGCGGTCTCGAACCGTCGGAGCAGCACCCGCACGCCGGTCTGGTCGGCAAACGCCCGCGCATACTCGCGCAGTGTCACCAGGTCATCCTCGGTCTCGGCCAGAAAGGGCATCCACTCTTGCGTCACGGGATCGACCGCGCCGATGAACTCCCGCTCGTCACCCTCGCCGTGCGACGCGATGTAGAGGAACCCCATGGGCTGCCCTCTAGCCGGTTCTCTCGTCTTGTGTCAAGTCTTCGGCCTCGGGATCGTCGAGCAGGGCCAGGACCCGCTTCCAGCCGTCCGCGTCCCGGCACACGAGATTGCCCGCTTCGAGTGCCTCGACAACATCGGGCGATAGTCCCATGCGCCGCGCGGCTCCTTCCACGGACAGCCCCAGCTCGATCCGCTTGCGGATGAACTCGTGCGTCTCGTCGTGACGCTCGCCGAGTCCGCGATAGAGGAGCTGGTCGTCACCCATACCGCACGTCCCCATAGACGTGGGGTGCTGTCCTAAGTAGGACACTCGCGCGTCGTGTCTTCATTTCCGCCCGCCCCTTATTATCGTGAGGCGGAGCCGCCGCAACGTGACGCCCTTCGGATCGTTCTTCGCCTGTGCCGCGCTCATGCCGGGGAACGTCTGCTGATCTGGCGTGGGGAGCGGCGTCGGCGTCGGACGCAGTCAGGGCCGCGTCCGCCAGCTCGGCAATCGTCCAGATATGTCCTCCGTTGAGGTTGTCGTCGTCGAGCTGTCGATGTCGTGTTCATCCGACGCACCGATTCCCCGCGCGGCCCGTTGATCCTGCCGCGATCATGGCCCACCAGGGCGAGCTTGACGTCGAGACGCAGCTCCTCCGTGATCATCTCCAGGCCGGTTCACGGGCAGCCGGAAACGTACATGTTCTTCATCGAGCTGGATGGCACGAGGCGCGACGCGAGTGTGGCGCGATCGCTTGAGGCCGCATCGCGCCATGCCGCGAAAGTACGCATCGTCGGGGAATATCCGGCCTCTCAGAGCTACGAATCCTACAACTTCCCCACGGCCCCTCCCTGGACCCCCTAGTGCCCCTGCGGCCTGCCCCCCCTACATATGGGGCCCTTAACAATTAATCAAGCACCGCAATTGATCAAGCCCCCCCCAATGCCCCAAACGGGTGCCTGGCTTGACGCTGTCCGAATTAGGGGCTATCTGTCCTAAGTCGAATGAACCAGTGTCCTAAGTTGAACGGTCGCCGCTAAGCCTAGGGAAATGCGTTGGAACACGAACAAGCATGCGCGACCGTTGGTCGCGGGCTAGTCAAGCGCAGCTTGACACAAGGACGGCAACAGGCCAATAGATGCGATAGCTAGCACGCGCTGCCAGCTTGCACGCAGCACATGCTGGCGCAGGGGCAGAAGGGGCACGTACCGAGAGAAAAGCGCCTTGGCGGCGAGGGTCCGATTCGAACGGACGGAGCGGGTAAGCGCTCACCGGATTTTGAGTCCGACTGTTTCAACCTGGCTCACACACCTCGCCGCCAAGGGGCTCTTCTCTTCCCTCTTTGGCCTACCTATCGCGTTCCCGCGATCAAGGCCATACCCAAGACGCACCCAAGTCAGCCAAGCGCTTAGGGTTTCAGGCGGCGACCCTGCCACCTAATCCGCACGAGCCTTGACCGCAAGCCCCCCCCCTACGCGGACGATTCGATTCGGCGGGCCTCCCGCAACCCAAGTGAACGCAACCAGGCGCTCAACTCCAACCCGGCGTGCTGGGCTGCCGCGAACAACATGCGGCGCTGTTCCTCCGTCACCCGCAACCGGACAACCGCTTCCTTACGTTCGGCCTTGACCTTGCGACGTGGCATGAACCGTTTGTAGCGACAAATGGGCGTGAAGTCCACCCCTTGACTTGTGGCGCGTTTGTAGCTACAAATGTCCCCATGCACACGCTGCCATTTGAGAAGAAAGCCCAAGTCGCCGCAGCCCTCGTGGACGGCGTGAGCATTCGGGCGGCCGAGCGGCTGCTCGATGTCCACCGGGACACGATCATGCGGCTGGGCGTCACGGTGGGCGAAGCGTGCGCCCGGCTGCACGATGCCCGCGTGCGGGACGTGCGCGCGACGCTCATCCAGGCCGACGAGCTATGGACGTTCGTGCAGAAGAAGCAGCGCCGGCTTCGGCAGGACGACCCGAGGGAGTACGGCGACCAGTACGTCTTTCTCGCCATGGACGCGGTGTCCAAGCTCATTCTCTCGTACCGGGTCGGGAAGCGCACGGGCGACAACGCCGACGCGTTCGCGCAGGACCTCCGGTTGCGGGTGCTGGGCCGTCCGCAGATCAGCACCGACGCATGGAACGGCTACCCCGAGGCCATCTCGCGGCACTTCGGCGCCGACGTGGATTTCGGCACCGTGGACAAGGACTACACGGTGCCCCAGGCGCAGCAGGCCGCGTTGCGCTACTCGCCCGGCAAGATCAGTCGCGTGACCAAGACTGCCGTGTTGGGCGATCCGGCCTGGGGGGAAATCAGCACGTCCTACAGCGAGCGGCTGAATCTGTCGGTGCGCGTGTCGCTCAAGCGCTTCGCCCGGTTGACCATCTCGCATTCGAAGCGGCTGCGGAACCTGGAAGCAGCCGTGGGGCTGTTCGTCGCCCACTTCAACTTCTGCCGCGTCCACGAGACGCTGCGGTGTACTCCCGCCATGGAGGCGGGCCTGACGGATCACGTGTGGTCGATCGCCGAGCTACTGCACGCCGCGTTCGAGGCACCGGAGCCGACTGCGCCCGCGCCGATCCCGGCAGGGTCCACCGCCGCGCAGGCGAAGGGCGAGCGGCGGGGGAGCTTCCGCGGGCCGCGAGGACCGCGCCCGAACCACTTGCGGGTCATCAAGGGGGGACTGTCCTAATTTCGATGCGGGAGTGTCCTAAGTAGGACAGCACCCCTGGCTTCCCGGAATGGCGTGATAAGGAGAGGCGTCTAAAGACCCCGTGAAAGTCTGCCGATAGTCCCGCCGGCTCAATCTGGTCGGCCGTCAGCAGCTCCGCCGAGATGTCGCCCATCGGGTCCATGCCGATGGGCGCGCATACTAGGACACTTCACGCCGAATTAGGACAGCACCAGACGTGGAGCGTGAGGCTGCGCTTACGCTCGAGCACGGCTCGGTTCGCCTGCGTGATCGACCCAGCGTACCGCAGGATGCCGCGCGGCGTGCTGAATACCAGATACCAATGGCGCGACGTCATAGACGCGCCCCTCGCCAACCGACTTGAGTCCGCATGTGACGCCCATGCCCATCGTGGTCTCGCGCTTAGCCAGGATCATCGCGCTGCCCACCACACGGCCGCAGCCGTCACTACCGCCACGCACAGGATCACGCTCATGGAGTCACCATCATCCGACGATACTCCTCGTAGCGGGCCAGCACGGCATCTTCCAGGTGCTCAGTGCTTTGCTGCCGGCGGCCGGGACAGGTCGCGAAGTGGACGACATAGACCCGATCGAGGTTGACGTCGCTCCCGGCCGGCACCTCGTGCTCCAGGTACGCCCGGAAGCCACGCGCATCGGGCAGGAGGTACCACCGCCGTCGTGGCTGCACCTCGCGGCGCCAGAACAGTTCCTGGTCGAACAGTAGCATCCGCCGCGTCGGCTTGTGGAACCCCCAGATGATTTGTGCCGGGCAGTAGCGACATGGACCCCGTACCCGGTCATTGCTTGCGCCCTCCCGTCCATCCGCCATCCGCATCCCCTCCACTGGTCGCTCTACCACGGACGCCGCGGATGCTCCACCCCACGCTCATCCGAACAGCTCCGCGCAGGCGCGTACCTGCCCGCGCCCAACCGGCTCCACGAGTCGCCGTGCCGCGAGCCGGCCGAGGTACGCATCGCGCGTACTGCGCTTGTACCCGGTCACGTCGCCGACGGCCTCGCGCTCAATGGCCACCGGGTGGTCTGGCAGCGCTTCGAGGCACCGCCGCTCGCCTTCGGGCAGCCGGGCCAGCCAGTAGGCGCGCAGGGCATTGCCGATCGGGAGTGGCGTGTAGTCGTTGCCGAGCACGGCAAACCCGGAGTCGGTGGCGAGCACCCGATCGATGCCGACCTCGACGAAGCCACGAGTACCGAGCCGTTTCAGATAGGCGTCCCGCGTCGATCGCTTGTAGCCGGTGAGGACGCTCACCTGCTCACGGGTGGCGCCTCCATTGGAGGGCGTGTACTGCGCAACAGCCACGAGGACGATACGCTCGCCGCCACCGAGGCGCGCGTCTCCGTTGCCGGGCGATACGGCATGTTGTCGCGCAGGGGGCACCACTCGCACAGCTGGCGGCGGCGTACCTGCGCGGGACGGCGCCGGGGTGGCTTTCATCAAAGCCACGCGAATCGCGCTCCCTTCGCTCATCGCCCGCTGCCCATCCTCACGTATGGTTTCGCCGTGCTGCGCGAGCTTCGCAGCGGCACGTTCGAGCTGGGCGCAGGCCGCCGTGAGCGCCTTCACGGCGGCAGGCAGCACCACGGGCACCTCGACCCGCTCGGCCTTCGCTACGGGTTGCGTCGGCTGCGCCCGCTTGGCCGCGGCTATCTCCCGCCGTGCCTGCGCTAGCTCGGCCTTCAGATCGGCTACCGATTTCTCGCGGGCCTCGGCCTCGGCGGGGAGGTCGGCGAGCTGGGGGAGGAGCGCCTTGACTTGCGCGGTCGGCGGCGGCGGCTTGAACGCCTGCTTCCCGCCTGCCTTCGGGTGCGTCGTCAGCACGGGCCCTACCCGCACCTTCGTCACAGCGCGCGAGAGCGCGGGCCCGTAGGCGAAGAACTCCCCGTCGTCCAGGTCACGAAGCTGCTGCGCATTGTGCTTGCCCGTGAAGCCGAGGGAATAGGCCGCGCGCTTCATGTCCGTGTCCAGTGTCGTACGGCCGATCAGCACGTTCTGGCACTGCGCGGCGGCGTCCTTCGAGAGCGACGAGAGCCGTTGGGTGGCGAGCCCGCCGCAGAATCCGCGCTTGCGCCCACGGGACATGAGCGCGGCGACGGCGTCGGCGCTCACCGCGTCACCCTTCTCGGGCGCGAACACATGTGCTTCGTCGAGGAGGATGAGTGCCGGGTGCCAGAGCTTCCGGTCGGCTTCGATGATGGCCACGAGGAACCGCTGTACGAAGACCGGGCGATCCCGTGGCATCATGTCGTAGAGATCGAGGATCGCCGAGACGCGCAGCTCAAGGAGCCGCTCGGCCAACAACGCGGCCGTCCGTGGGTCCGCTGCCGTGTCGCCGCCCTTCGGGGACGCCAGCACATAGTCGAAGCGCTCACGGAGCGACGCGAACTCACCCTCGGGATCGATCACGAGTTGCTGCACATGCCCATGGGTCTGCTCAAGGATGCGCCGGAGGCACCACGACTTACCGCCGCCACTCGACGCTTGGACGAGGAGCCGCGTGCTGATGAGGCGATCGAGATTGATCGGGAACCCGGCGCCGAGGTGGATCATGCGCCTCCCGTCGGCTCGGCCGGCTTCTTCGCGATGGCGTCCGAGCAGTACTTGATGGAGCGATCCGATACTTCCCCAAGCTGATGTGCGTCGCCTAGCGTCTGAATCACCGCGAAGCGCAGACGGTCGCGCTCCTCGACAAGCTGGCTCCGCTCGTACCGCAGTGCAGTATTCTCTTCTGACACCAACGCTGCCGTCTGCGCCACTTCCCCGCGCACACGCACTTCGATCGGCACGCCGTAGAAGTCCGGCTCGGTACTCCATAGCTGGGCGGTGAAGCTGATGCCGGCGGTGACGAAATGCTCGACGATGCAGGTTGTGCAGAGGAAGTCCGAGAGCCCGGCCGCCCGAATGACGGCGTTCCATGCTGCGCTCGGCACCGTCGTATCAAAACGGTGCGGACCGCCGCACCCTCCGCACGGCAAATGGCCCGCGGGGAGCTTGGCGCGGCGGGAGTCGATCGTATCCGCTACCTCGTCCGGGCCTCCCGGATAGCACCGGGCCGCCGCTTCCGCATTCTGTAGGCGTTTCATCACCAGCACGCGCTCATTGGATTCGAGATAGAGCAGCTCGGCCAGACGGTCGGCGCGTATAGTGGCCTCGCGGCTGGCAGCCCCAAGGCGATCAATCTCGGCGCGATTCTCCTTGTCGTCACACGCACACAGCGACAGCAGGACCTCGCCGCAGCCGTTGACGTTGCATGTCGGGAGGTGCAGCGCAGAGAGCGGGGTCGGCACGGTCTCGTACTGGCGCACCACGCGATGCTTGGGGCAGATGTAGCCGCAGTGGGGCAGGTAGCAGTAGTGACTCACCGACACGGCCGTGACGGCGAGCGCCTCGTCGATCTTCTGCGCGAGTTGTATCTGCAACTCGGGGTCCGAGTAGTCGCGGAAGCCCGCAACGATTTGCTGCCCACGTGTCATGCCGCACCCGCCTCTCTGGGCCGGCAGCGCCGATGCTCCTCCTCGTGCGCCTTCAGGAACAGCAGGAAGACGTGCATCTCTTTCCCGTTGTAGTCGCTCAGGTCCTTGCGTGCGCCACAGCGGCAGCAGTGCATCGTGGAGCCTTCGACGACGCACCAGTCCATCGAGCCCCGTCGTCGCTTCGTAAGTGCCGCGCTTCCAGACGATTCACGCTCGGGCGTTCTCAGTGCCATGCCGTCCCTCCGTGGCGCTTCGCCCGCTCGGCAAGCATCGGCCACTCAACAGACGCGCCAGCGTCTCCGGCTTCAGGCGCACGGGACACACCGTGAAGTGCGACACGAGGACCGTCGGCCGCGTGCCGGTGGGATCGCGTCGCACATGCCCGCGGACCTCGATCTGCCAACGGTATGCGGGCGGGACGGCTTCGCGTGGCAACGGATGGAGGTCGATCGGTAGCGCCTTCCCTGCTTTCGTCCGCGCGAAGATGATCTCGCCGCGGCAATACTGACATCGACTCGCCATCACGCCCCCAGGGCCATACTTTACCCCGTTACCGTCTCTTGTGTCAACTCCCCTTCTGCCGTCACGTCCGCCCGCTGGTCCGTCAGCAACGCCATCGCCCGCTCGACGACCGAAAGGAACTGCCCGCGCTCCTTGCGCAACGCTCGCACTTGCTCGCCCAGCGGAGCGACCTGCCCCACGGTGATGCCCCCACGATCCGCCTCGACACGGAAGTGCCGGCCCCAGCGCTCCGGCCATTTCCGCTCCAATAGCCAGGCGTTCGCCGTCCAATGCCGGATGCCGGCCACGCGAATACGTCCGATGAGTTCCGCTTCGCACTCGCGCTTCGCTTGCTGCATTGCGAGATAGAAACAGCCATAGGCGCTTGTGGGATCAGCCTGCTCGATTCGCCCACGTCGCAGCCAGGTCTGGAATGTGTCGGGATGGATGTGCGCCTGACTTGCGGCAATGGGATGCGGCAAGCCGAAGACAAGCCCTTTGTAGAGGGCCTGCGCTACCCCCTCTGTCAGACGCGGGGGCCGTCCGCCACCCTCTGGTCGACGCTGCGGGTCCCAGTCGAGCGGCAGGATGCGGGGGATTGCACGGACTGCATCATCCGCCATGGGCTACCCTCGTCGCCACCTGGCCGGTGAATGACTGCCAGCGCTGAATGCTCACATCGCAGTACACCGGACTGATCTCGGCACCGACACATCGTCGGTGAGTTTGCTCAGCCGCAATGAAGGCCGTGCCGCTCCCGAGAAACGGATCAACGATCGTCCCACCCTCATCGCTGCTATTCTGGATGGCCCGTGCCCACAAGGCCACGGGCTTCATCGTCGGGTGAAGCTCGGAGACCTGCGGTTTGGGAATGAACCATGTGGACGTCTCTGAACGATCCGCGACTGCGTGATGCGCCCCTCCGTCGACCCATCCGTAGAGAATCGGCTCATGCTGGTAGTGGTAGTCGCTACGACCCAAGACATGCCCGTTCTTGACCCACACCAGCATATGCCGCAGCGGAAAGCCGGAGTCGCGAAGTGCGAGGAGGAGGAGGAGGAGGAGGAGGAGGAGGAGATCGCCGCCCTGCGGACCCGTGACATAATAGGCCGCCCCAGGTGCCAGCAGACAGCGAATGGCGCCGAACGTGGCACGCCAGAGCACACTCATCTCATCAGGTGTCTGATGGTCTCCTTCGATGGGCTCTTGAATGCGATTGCCCGGGGCAATCGCATTCAAGAACGCATTCTTGTCGCCATATGACACGCCATAGGGAGGATCGGTCACGAGAAGCGTGGCAGTCTCGGGTGGGACGACGGAGCCCAACTGTTCACACGACCCACACAAGAGGAGGTGCTCGCCAAGTTGCCACACGTCCCCGGGCTGCACGATGCGCCGGGTGGCCGTTGGGACATCATCGGGGTCTGTCTGTCCCGCCTTCAGGGCTGGTTGTCCATACGCATCGAGCATCCGCCGAATGTTGATGCTATCCGTATCCACCTGCCTGATCAGTTCCTCCATGATCGGGTTGTGTTCGCGAGCGAGCGCGCCGACTGGATCGAAGAGCGCCAGGGCCTTGGCTTCGTCATGTGCGGACAGGTCCACGTAGGTGACAGGGATTGTTGGCTCTCCACCTTCGATCGCGAGCTGCACGCGCATGTGCCCATCGATGATGTTTCCCGTCGGGCGATTCACCACAACCGTTTGCAACCACCCTACTTCACTAAGCGCATCGCCCATGACCGCCCGCTGGAACGCTGGGTGAATCTTCCAGTTCTTCGGATGCGGAATGAGCAGACGCGGATCGACCTCGCCGTGCTCGACAATTCGACTCTGCCATGTCGTCGTCATTGCCGCGGAATCTCCATCACCTTGCGTAGCTGCCGCGTTGATATCGCACGGCATGTCGAAGACCGATCGGGCTGAAGCCTGCTTATTGGCTCCTCTCTGGCCACCAGACGTGCCATCGGCCTGGGGCGAATCCGACGCACGGGCGGCGGCGTGATCATCGTCACTGCCTCCGGCCGTTCCCAGGCGGGACACGTGTCGCGCCGACGACGTGCTGGCCCTGTTGCAGGGCCTTGGCGAGATCGTGCGTCCGCTCAAACCGCGCTTTGGCTTCAAGGCCAAACGCGAGTGCGGCAAGCTGCCCGACGGTCGGCTCGTGCGAGCCGTTGATCTGGCTCGGGTCCGCCTGGCCCGGGGCCCCCCAGATCACGTACAGGAACTGGCACTCCCACGGCATGAGGATCTTGTGATGCTTCGTCGCGACGCACGCCATCTTGCCGACGCCAGGGATCGGCTGCACATAGGCCACGGCGCACTCGATAGTGGCCGCATCCATGTCGCGTGATTCGATGAATCGCACGTACGTCTCGGCCGCGATCTCGACACTCTCGTCGACGATCACGGCCGTCTGCCGATGCGTCCGGATGCGCTCGATCGTCAGTCGGTCGAGCACTAGCTCCACATCAATCTTCCAGTCGCCTACCGGCATGCATCACCCCGTCTTCCGCTCACGCACCGTGATCTCGACCCCGAACCGTCGCTCGACTTGCTCGACGAACCACTGGAGACTTCGCTCCGCGTCCATGCGACTCAATGTCCATTCGCTGCAAATCGCGTTCAGCGCTGTGCCACGAGCGAAGACGATACCAGATTGTCCGGCCCGCAGCGTGTCGCACGCCGTCTCGACGCATCCTTCGATATTCTGACGCTCATCGGCCGTGACCATGAACTTCAGCACATCGAGCCGTGCGGGCGCGTCATCTGATGGGGTCGCGCGCCGAGACTTTCGCGCGTCGGACACCTCGTGCTCCAGCTCTTTCTGTGTCTTCTTCTCGGCACGGTCCAGCCACGCATCCAGGCTCTCGCGAGTGGCGATGCGCAGGACGGCGCGGGCCTTCGTCCATCCCAGCGTGTCGATCTTGTCGGGTCCCAGCCCGAGCAGCGTAGCACGCTCGTACATCACGATGTAATGTGCCGCCGTCTTGCGCTGGATGCCGAACTGCTCCTCGACCCACTCGCCGAATGTCTGATCTTCGTTGTCCCGGCCGAGCCACAACTTGCCGTCGCGGACCCGCCCGAAGATCCCGCCTTGCAAGTAGCGCGAGCACTCTCCGGCATCCCGCAGCCCTTGCACCAGCCTGACGATCTCGGCGCGTGCCGTCTTCGGCGTCTTCTCCCCCGAGCAGAACTCCAGCGCCAGCTGAATCTGCTTGCCGAACCGCGTCCCGATGTCTGAGCCCATGCCACCCCCCTATCGGCTTGTCAGCCGGTTACGAGCTTGATGCGCTCTGCTACGACCGCGACCGTCCCGCCATACCATGGAATCAACTGCCCCTGCACCACGACCTGCGAGCCACGCTTGAGCCGCTCCTGCGCGTACGCGGCTTGGGGACCACGCCCAACGATTGAGAGGCTCAAGATCGGGTCGGCGGGCGCGTCGGTGGCCTGATCCATGCGGAACACGGTCTCGTCGGGGATCTCGCTTTGAAAAGGTCCGTCGCCAACCGTACCGCTTAGCACGAGCACGTTGATCCGTCCCCTCATCCAAGGAGCCGTACGGCGCTTGCGTACAGCCGCTTCTCGGGCTCCTGTGCCGTGGTGATTTCGTAGGCACGCTCAACGGCGCGGAGCACCACCCAGGCGTCGCACTCGTCGTCGCCACCCTGGCGCAGTCGTGGCTCGGCATCGCGTGCCAGCCTTACGACGTCCGGTTTCTTCAGGTTCCCTTTGCCGAAGACGAGCAGACGCGCCGTCGTGACCGGCACAGGAATCACCGCCATGCCGAGGATACGGAGCAACTCGTGCTTCACCGCACCACCCAACTCCGCGAGCGGCACCAGCTTCGGGCCCGCGTAGGCGTAGTTTTCCAGCGCGATCCACGCCGGATTGATCTCACGCACCGTGCGCGTCACCCACGACGTGATCTCGTAGAGTCGCTCCGCTTTCTCGCGCTCCGATGCACAGTCGCTGACCTGCGTCAGGAAGACTGGGCATTCGACCTTTCCATCGCGGCGCCATGCTATCGCGCTACGCGCAAACGAGAGGTCGATCCCGACGCCCATCCCAGGTTCCGGTCGTGCCACCCGGGTAGCTACTCGCCTCATGACCCCTCCCAGCATGGCCGCCGTACGGGACAGGCAAGCGCCCGCGCGTCGGTTGCGGTCCGACACGCCCGCTTCCCGCCAGCAGACTCCTCGGCCGCGATCTGCGCGATGCGCCGCGCGGTGCGCAAATCGTACCGGAACACGTAGTCCTTAAACGGCGAGACCTTCTCGATTCCCGTGCTCACGTAGAGGAGCCGCCCCCAACGGAAGCCGGTCAGCCAGAGATACACTTGCAGCACGATCGTGTGCTCCTTCAGCGGCAACGCGCCGTGCTGGAATCGGGCGCTCTCCATGGTCTTGATCTCGGTCACGCCGGGTCCGAGCAGGCGATCGTGCTCCATGGCGTCGAGATGCCCGACCACGCCATCGCGCTCGACCTCGCGTTCGATGTACCGCCAGACGTCGCTCGTACAGCGGTGATCGCCATGCTCCGCGCTGGGTCGATAGCCTTCGGCCATCCAGCCACAGGCGAGACAGCGCCAGTCGCCCCACAGCTGGTCCGCGAGATAGCTGTTGCGGACCACGTCATGGGCGAACGTCCCAAGATCGAAGCGCACCCGCAGTGACGCCGGGTAGACCTTGGTCGGATGCACGTCGTGCTGCTTCACCAGCACTCGCTCGCGCGTGCACAGGTCCGCGAGCATGCTCGCGTGCATCCGCTTCGAGGCGATCCGGTCCGGCTCCTCTAGGATGAGGGCCTTGGTCAACGCCTCGGACAGCGCGCCGCTGCCGACGCTGCGGATACGCGGCGCCGCGCGGAGCCGCTCTTGGCTGGCGCGGCCGGGCATCTGGCCGCGACGACTGAGCGCGCTGGCTAGCATGTCATCTCGAAGGGCATGGCCACCCACCGCTGGTCGGGAAGAACCACCATGCGCCCCGCCCGCCGTAACTCCAACAGGCCGCTGAGCGTGACTACCCATCCTTCAATGACTTCCACCACCCTCGATGGAGGGTCCGCAACGTCACACGCTCGACAGAGCCACCACCGGGCGATCGGATAGATGGGCGCCGCGCGGCGCACATAGGCGACGATGACGGCCGGCTGGAGCGGCGGGTACCGCAGGCTCGCCTCGCCTTCGATCTTCGCGAGCAGGGCGGGAGTCACTCGAAAGCTCGCCGTTGTCGTGTACTTGTGCTCGATCAGCCACCGCTCGGTCCGGATGTCGCCCTCGAACCCGGAGCGGTTGCCACTCCCCGGCTGCCGGCGACCCCCAACCTCACGAGCGACCCGCTCCTCGTGCCTCCGGCTGATCTTTGACGCCGCTACCACGAGCCCTCCGCAGCCAGACGAACAGGTACTGCCCGTTTCCACGAGCCCGATTCGCCGTGCGAATCTTCCAGCCGCGCAGCACGTCGGGATGGTAGTCGACGAAGCGTTGCAGCCGCTTGCGGACGATCTCGGCGCTGGTACTGCCCGGATCGATCTCGACCGACGGCTCCGTCGTCGGCGTACCGTCCCATTCCTGATACGCCCGGACCAGCGTGAGTAGGCAGTCGCGCCACTGCCGCCCTTCCCGCGTCATGCGTCGCGGGATGCTCGCCCGTTCGCCCACCTTCCATCGCACGCCCGTCCCTCACTTCGCCCTCATACTCGTGCCGGCCCATTGGCGAGGGCGATCACCTGCTCGCGGGCTGTAGCGAAGTCTGCCGGATTCTGCAACCAGTGCGCGGACAATTCCTCCCGCGTGCCGAACGTTTGGTCATGGAGCGGGATTTTCGTGCCGTCCCGCGGGATCAGCCCATAGCGGTAGGCTTGCTCGATCACGGTCCCAAGATCGTCGGTCTGTCCCTGCCGCTCCCCACGCAGAAACATGGCGTACTCGCCGTGAATCCGTGGCGGTGACACCTTCGACTCCTCGACCAGGAACGCCGTCACGACCCGCGACGGCGCCGTCAGCTCCTTCGGCTTCTCGGTCTCCCATTCGTAGGCCGCCGTCTGCTCGCCGACCCGTGGCCGGATGCGTAGCACCGTGCTTGCGGCGAAGGTTTGGTAGTGGCCCCCCGGCCGGATCTCGATGGTCCGGCCCGCACTCAGCTTCTCACGCATCTGATTGATACAGAAGAACGATGGCGCAATCTCGCACGTCCGCCCGCGTTGGTTCAGCGCCGACGACACCTTCGTCAAGAGCCGGCTGATCGTGCGTGCCTTCAACGCCTGGAACTGCTGCATGGCCGACTCTTCGACCTCGGCCGTCGGATTCATCTGCGCCAGCGAATCGATGACGCCGATCCCCACCTCGGGCACGCGCATGACCGCATGGGCGATATCGATTGCCTGCTCGGCGTAGTCGGGTCGGGTGATGTGCACCCAGTCGTCGCCGTCGGGATGGATCAGCTGAACGCCGCACGCCACCGCCCAGTCACTATCCCAGGCCCGTTCGATGTCGCCCCACCAGATCCGCGGCTTGCGCGGGCCGCCCTTGCAAGCGCATCGTTCGTCTATTCGGAGACAGAGTCCGCAGCGTCGCTGATACTCGGCAACCAGCTTGAGCAGCAACGTCGTCTTGCCGCCGCCCTTCCGACCCCAGATCAGCGAGTACCGCCCCTGTGCGAATCCACCCGCGAGCGCCAGGTCGAGTGCGAAGATGCCCGTCGGATGCCGACGCAGCGACCCGATCTTCGACGCCGGGATCAAGAGATTCGGCCCGTGCTTCTCTTCCAGATCAACGACCACGTCGGCGATCGTCTCGCCCGCGACGGCAGCAACCTTCTTCGGCTTCTTCGCTTTGGGCGCCTTGGGCGCTTTCTCGGCTTTCGCCTTAGCCGACTTTGGCTTGCGCGCCATCGGTCTCCGGCGACCGTTCCGCTATTGGTCGTCCCGGTGCCGGGAGCCCGTACTCGGCCACGATCGCGTCGCGCTCGGCCGCACACACCCGCGCGAGGTACTCCGAGGCGGCCTTCCGTACGAGCGGCTCCTCCTCGGGCAAGCACTGGACGTGTAGCGAGTGGCTCACCTTCATGAACTGCACCCCACCGGCCACGTCTTCGCTGGCGCCCGTCTTCACGGTCAACGTGTAGTCGATCCCCACCGTCGCGCGGGCCACGTTGGTCGGCAACGCTCGGACGGTAATCAGCTGCTCCCCGAGATCGAGGATCTCCGGCATCACCAACCCACGGATAGTCACGATCTCTGGTTCGGCCATTCACTCCCCCTTGCCGCTTCGAGCCTCCCACGATCTGCGGGGCTGACATCCACCCGCACGAAGCGCCAGCCGATCGGGATGGTGAATCCAGCGGAAATAATACAGGCCACGAGTAGCGTCATATGGTTCCCTCCCTAGGGCGCAGCGCCAGGCATTTCTTGCACGTCACCGCTTCCCACCGATTCGTCCAATAGGCGAGCTTCAGGTTGATTGCCCGGCGCGACGTGAAGCAGACTGCCGACACGCGGCCGTCCTCGCTGATCTTGTCGGCCATGTGATACGGCCGGCTACCGATACGGCGGCGACGCGCGCTCATGCTGGCCACCGCTTGCGTGCGAGCGCGAAGAACTGCGCGAGCGCCGAACGGGTCTCCGGCGCGAACGGGTTGGCCCCGCGCAGCGCGCCGATTCCACTCTCGGTTGCCGCCCGCTCGATCACGCCCCGCTGCGCCTCGCTAAACAGAAACCAGCCGCGGCCCTTGTCCCGGTAAGCTGGCGCGGGTAACGAACCCTGCGTCACCCAGAACCGGACCGCCTTCACGCCGCGGTTCACGAGTACGGCGATGTCGCCCACCGTGTAGACCCGCACTTGCCGTCCGTCGATCGTGACCACACGCGGCAAGGCCCGCGTTCGGCCGGTCGGGCGTTCCGGCTTGGGCTCCAGCTTCCGCAACGACGTCACGAGCCGGCTATGCAGCCGCGCGGACTTCTGGTGCCGCTTCCGAAACGTGGGGTCCGTCTGGTAGCGATGGAGCCATGCCGCCCGGCGCTTCGTCTTCGTCCGCTGATAGTAGGCGGCTTGATACTGTCGTCGTCGCTCGTCTGTCATGTCATCCCCAGGGGCGGGCTAGCGATCCGTCGCCAGCCCGCCTCCGGTTCGCGGTGGGGCGGGTGTAAGCGGAAGCCCCCGGCCGTGCCGACGCCGGCACGTCATCGTTTCTCGGTATGGTCGTGCATCCATTGCTCGATCGCCGGCTTGAGCCGCCGAGGGATACCATTCCCGATGCTCTCGACGCCATGAGGCCCGAGGAAGTCGATCAGATGGCGCAATGTGAGCCGCGCGGCTCCAAGGCCACGGTTGATTTCCTGGCGCTCGGCATCGTTCAGCATCTCCCCATCGGACGGAACACTCCCCTCGGGAGGCGGCTTCCCCTCGTCGCCGCCAGCGTCCACACCTGGGTCGCCGTCGCGGAGATCGCCACGCCCACGCGGCTCGTCGCCGTGGTCGCCGCGCTCGTCGAAGAGGCCGCTGGATCGGGTCCGCGACTGCACCGCCGCCACCTTCGCCCGCTTGGCCGACATCTTGTAGATCGTGTTCTGCAACCCGGCAACGTCGTCGTTCTCATCCCAGACGGGTAGCTGCGCGAGGATCACGCCATCGTCCTTGTCGAACGACCGCCGGCATCCGCCTTGCTCGTAGTGGCACCAGTAATTGCTGTCACGCTGCGACCAAACGATCGCTGGTTTGCTGCACTTCGGACACTTCGGGTAGCCGCGTCGCCAGCGGTATTTCTCCTCCATCGAATTGCACGCGCCGAACCCCGTGCCGAGATAGAGGCCGCTCTGGAGATCGTAGAGGTCGCAGCGGAAGCGGTACATGATGAAGCCGTTGTCGGTCCCGGCAGGCCAACGCTCGGCTGACGCCATCTCCTCGTACTTCGGCGCCATGTGATAGACCTGAATCAGCTTGTCGGCCCCGGCACTCCACAGCGACTTCTTCTTCGTGCCCGGGATAACGCCGTAGTCGGTCCCCTCGCGCATGACGACCTGCACGAATGCCTGCAACTCTTTGAGGAAGGCCGCTTCCGCCTGGACATCGATCGAGCGCAGCTCGATGATCGCCACACCCCGTTCGGCCTCGGCCAGCTCTTGACGCGGTTGGGCCGCGACGGACGTCGCGAGCGTCATGCGAACTCCCGCAGCAGCACGTCGAGGGCTTCCACCGACTTCGCCAGCTGCCCGCGTAGATCCTCTAGCTCCGCGAGGAGCGCTCCTCCGTCGTCTGCGTCGGCGATCAACTCCTCGACGACATCGCGGGTCGTCAGGTCGAGGTCGCCGACGGCAGCCACCGCCGTCTGTGACAACGTCGTCATGATCATCCAGCACTCTCCGTGTGTCGCAGCCGCCATTCCTTGATCCATGCGGCCGTAAGGGCAGCGTACACCGAGATTTCTGGCGTGTGACCGGGCGTGAGCGACAGGAACCAGCGTTCGGCGGGCCGGCTGCTGTCCGGCAGAATGCCGAGTACATCGTAGCGGCAGCCACGAACGTTGCCGATCGTCCCGAGTAAGCACGCGCAGTCCCCTTCGTAGGTAGATCCATTGACCCGCCCCTCCTCCACCGCGGCGAGGAGCCCCGCCACTTCGTTCGGGGCCGCGTCGAGTACGGCCCATAAATCGTTCCGCGCCATGCGGAGCGGCGCGGAGTGGTTCGCGTCGCCGAGGTCCGCGCCGCGGAGGTTCGCGTCGCCGAGGTCCGCGCCGCGGAGGTCCGCGCCGCGGAGGTTCGCGCCGCGGAGGTTCGCGCCGCGGAGGTCCGCGCCGCCGAGGTCCGCGCCGCCGAGGTTCGCGCCGCCGAGGTCCGCGCCGCCGAGGTCCGCGCCGCCGAGGTCCGCGCCGCGGAGGTCCGCGCCGCCGAGGTCCGCGTCGCGGAGGTCCGCGTCGCCGAGGTCCGCGCCGCACGCCACCGCCTCCAGCACTGCGTCACGGAGCGTATCAGCCGCACTCTCGCGTAGCACGGCCTGGGTCCACCGATTGAGAATTTTCATAGCTTCCGCTCCGTCACCCGCAACGACGGCCGCCCCTCGCGGCTCCGCTCCAATGCGGAGTACCGCTCGGGACCAAGCGCCTCCCTCGCCTTGACCATCACGACTGCCAAGCACTGGCGCTGCACCTTCTGCGTCGTCTCGGCGATGAACGCCACCGGGTCGATGTAGTGCTCGATCTTCTCTTTCATGCTGGCGGCGAACCGCTCGCCTTCGATCTCGGTCAGATCGAGCAGCCCCAGAAGCGATGCGATCTCGCTCCGCGCATCGTTGTAGTGCCGCTCGGCCTCGCCCTTGGCCCGCAGCAAGTCGCCGGCCTGATCGACCAGCGCCACTAGCTGTGCGCGCCGAGAATCTTCGTCCTGTGCTTCCCGTATCATGCGGCCCTCCTGGCGCGCTATGACGCGGGCCACACTCTCGCGCAGCACCGCGTTTGCCCACCGATTGAGAACACTCATACCTTCCGTGCAGCCACCATGGCGCTCCGTGGCGCCGCTTTGGGTCCGTTATGGCCTATTGCGGCCCTTGTGTCAAGTCCCGCCAGATACGCCTCGGCCAGCCGCCGGACGTGGTCGCCCGACACCTCTAGCTTCTCGATGAAATCGGCGTCGGGGTCCCGCACGTTCTCGATCTGCTGCCGCTTGACGCCGAGCACGTCGATCATGATCGGATCGGACCCGGTTTCGGCGTAGAGGAAGAACGCCCGTACGGGTTCGGCCTGCCCATCACGATGCACACGCCCCACACAGTTGCCGACGATCGCGACCTTTCCGTGGCGCCGTGTAACCAGCGTGCCAAGAGCGTTCGTCACGCACCAGACTCGCTCACTGGGACTGCTGGATACGATCCCGAATGCATTTGGCTTTACGCCGCGCGGGAGCACGGCATCTGCGCTGCGTGAAATGAAGATCGTATAGATTGGTTTGCCGCCACCGCGCGGAGGAGAGATATGCGCCGAGAGCCCGCGTCGCACGCAGAGCGACTGGAGGCGGTCAAGGAATCGCTTGTTGATGCTGTAGATCCGCCGCACGTGCTTGTCGTTCTTGCTCCCATCTCCGAGATGTATCCCTTCGATGAGGTGCTCCAACTGCTCAGAGGTCGCCAACTCAAGTCTGGGGCTCAAATCTTTGTCGAGATATTCGCCCAGATGATCCCAGCCACGGCCCACGCGCTCTGCGCCACGATGCCAGGAATCCACGCGCCTTGCCTTCTTTCCAATCGCCGCAGCCGAACGCCCGAGCGCCGCAGCGATCGTGGTATAGGTTGCCCCATCGGCCAGCATGTCGCGCATCGTGATCGTGTCTCGTCGTGACCAGGGCCTCAACGTCCCGCGCGGCACCATGTACCAGTTCATCAACGTCCCTTTCGGGCTGGTTCGTTGGAATCGCGACCACTTAAGGCCACATCCGTCCAGCGTGTCGATGATGTTAGCGTTCCACGGCTGGTGGGCGGCCTGATAAATTGTGAGCGTGCGTGAATGGAGATTCAGGTTGCCGTCAGACAGGAACCACCCAATCAGCCGGAGTTCATGTGCTGTTAACGGCACGCCGGCCGCGTTTTGCTGTCCACAGGTCGGGATATATCGACGGTGCCTGTTGGCAACGTCACGGGCGGTCGAGAATGCCCATGTGGACCGGCGCACCCCGTGCGTTGTGCGCTGCTGTCGTCGTACCAACATCTGGTGGTCTTCGGTTACGCGGACGTCGATCTTTTCGGTGGCGGTTGCGTACATGCGCTCCGTTGGTCCGCGCTGCCGGTCGGTCTTAGCCTGCGCCGGCACCCATCGCATCGAGCCGGTGCTTGGCTCGAAGCCACAGACCAGATCGCCGACGGAGATGTCGTCCGGTCCACGGAATCCGTCTGGCGTCAGGATCTCGGTATCTCCCGAGAGGCACTGCTCCATGGCCCCCGGGCTCCAGTCCAGCTCGCCGAAGACGACCGTGCGGCAGGCACCTTGCAATCCGTCGAGACCAGCGCCAGCCCGCAGCGACATGACCAGCACTTTGGCCGTGCCGTCGAGAAACGTCTTGCGGGCCTCTTCCCTCTGCGGGACGGACTGCGCTCCCGTGTAGAAGACCACGCCGCACGGCGTGAGTAATTCTCGCCAGAGACTGTAGCAGGCATGGTGCCATCCAAAGAGCACGACTTGCTCGCCCTGCTCGACCAGCATGCGGACGAAGGCAGCCACAAAGGGGGCCTTTGCCAGCCCCGTATGCTGTCGTAGCTGGCTCGACAGTTCCTCCGCTGCTTGCATCTTCTGCCCACGGAATTGCTCGCTCGCTCCCAGAATGATTCGCGCCAGCTCGGCCGCACTGGTCTTGATCTTGTCGAGGACCGACGCATCGGCCTCGATGACGTGCGGGATGCGAATCACGGGCGGCAGCTCGCGGCCGACGTCTTCGCGCGTGCGCCGGAGCATGATCCCCTCGCTGCGGAGGAACGTGCCGAAGGCGCGCGGCTCGCGGATCGCCGTCTTGCCGTTGCCGACGCGCGTCGTGTAGGCGATGTCGAACTCCAGGCGTGAGCCGAGGCAGCCCGGCTGTAGGACGTTCAAGACGTTCCACAGCTCGCCGCCGTAGTTGTAGAATGGGGTGGCCGAATTGTGCACAAGCAACCCGTTCGCAACGAACGACGGGTGCCCATCCATTTCCAGGTCATAGACGTACCGCGGTGGCGGCACACTGTGCGATCCCGAGACGCGCGCTTCGTTAAACGTCAGCCGCGAGCCGTGCCGGTAACGATGCCCGACGTATCGGCCATGCGCACCGACAAACGCGGCCCAACTCCAATACACCTGGTAGCTCACGCGGCGCCCGCGAATCTGTCGACCATCGATCACTCCTCCATCCATGGGAATGCGCACATGCAGGCCGGGCCGAACGCCGAGGCTGCGCAGCAGCGTCATGAACCCCATGGCTAGGATGGATGACGTCGTGGAGTAGGCTGCGCCCCACCGCCGTCCGGGTCGCGACACATGGCCATCCGAATCAACCAACCCACGCGCCAACTCGCGTCGCGCCGCTTCCGGCCACGTCATGATCCATTCCGCCGGAATGGCCTTGTCATAGCAGCGGCCGGGCACGACCTGCCGAAGCACTTCAGCAAGGAGTACGTGCGTGCAGCGAATTTCCACCGACGCGCCACGCATCGTGCGCACCTTGGGACGCAATCCGAATGGCAACGCCTCCAGCCGCTCCGTGAAGTCCGCGACGCGAGCCTGCTCGACCGCAAAGCATACGCGCGGCCCGCTCACCCAGCCGTCCCCGAGATAAAATCCCAAGACATATGCCATGTCGCTCAGTCGGAGGGCAGCAGGCAACGCCGCTGCACGACCACGACCGACATAGACCGGCCCGACTACCGGGAATCGCTCACGATGCTGCCGGTAGACCCGCAGCGGCAGCCGCGGGCCGTACGTCGCCTCCGTGTGGCAATTCCGCCATTCCCAAGGACGCATGCCCACGACGCGTCGCGAGACACGCGACAGGTTGACATTGATCTGCGCGCGGTCGACGTGCAGCGCCGTCACGTCAAATGGCTGCTCATGCATGCCCGACGTCCACCCGCCCCCCGTGTCGACCGGCACAATATCCCCAGGGGCGAGTGCGTCCGCCCTCACAGACTCGAAGCCGGCTTGCGTTGCGCGATAGATTGCGTGGTCGTCCGTCAACGTTAAGCGCTGCCCACCACACTGCACTTCGCGCACACCACGATCGCATAAATGCCGAATGAATGTCCGTACGGGTTTCCAGCAAAAGACGCCGCGCGCATCGTCCCATCCACGCGATTCTGCCGCGACCTCCGTCAGTAGCTCGTAGCCTCCAGTACGCCATTTGAAGTGCGGTGCCGCGTCGCGAGCCAGACCCCAGGCATCCTCGATGGAGCCCACCCACCCGTCCCCGAACGGTCCACCACGCAATTCCACGACGCTGCGCGGACCAACACTCAGTCCGAGCCGATACGCACACCGCAGCGCGATCTGTTTGGCCGCAACGTACTTCTGGACTGGGTTGCCATTCGCGTTCTCCCCCGTCCGCAGTTCTTGCACTTCATCGAACACGATCGCGCGCATGACGGGCGCCAGCGCTCCCGCCCATCCGGCGAGTTTGTGGTAGTTCATGATCACGACGTCCGGCTCGCCACGCGCATCGGCCATGCGATATGGCGTCCCGCGTCGCACGATGTGCGTGCGCAGCTGTGGCGCGAACTTCCGAATCTCAGCGGCCCACTGGAGCGTTAGGTGCGTGAGCGTCACCACAAGAGCAGGCCGCGCAACCTTCTGCACAAGCAGACAGATGCCCACCGCCGTTTTGCCAATGCCAACGTCGTCACTGAGGAGTAACCCACCCGTGCGCAGCACCAGCTCGGCCGCGACGCGCTGGTAGTCCCGTGGCGGCAACGCTAGCGGGAACGTCTCGCGTGGCCCGTGCGTGAGGATGGCCTGCACGTCCTCTTGCCGCTGCGCGTAGGCCGCCGCCCGCTGCGTCAACCGGGCGCTGTTCTCCCGCGAGATGGTCAGCGGATGGCGCTGCAAGAACCATTGCAGATCGTACGCGACGGCCGGCGTGTCGGAGAGCCGGGCAATGTGGATGTTCCGCTCGTGAATGCCGGCGAACACCCGTTTCAGGCGTTGCAGGATGTGCGGCGGTGCCGTAACTTCCCAGCTCCCGGCGACGTAGGTAAGCGCACCGTCGGGCCGACAGTTATCCGCCATCTGTCCTATAGTTGTCCCACTCATCGCATCCCGCCCAGGAGGCACACGACCCGCACCGGCTTCTCGGCCATCGTCGCCGGGTAGCCGCGCGCATGCTGGAGCTTGTCGGTCACGAGGATCACGCCGGTCACGGCCGGATCGCTGGCGTACCGATGCACCTGGCGGAGCACCTCGCCGTGGCTCCCCTTGCATTTGATCTCGATGGCGATGCCGTCGCACCAGAGGTCGACGCGGCCGGCGGCGATGACGTGCTCCTCTTCGACCGGCCAGCCTTCTTCGAGCAACGCCTCAGCGAGCGCTTCCTGTAGCTCGCGCTCCGTCTGGTAGCGGATGCGCAGCCGCGAGAGATCGGCGACGAGCCGGTCAATCGCCATGGTTTAATGTTCCCTCTCCGCGGGCAGTGAGCGTAGGCACAGCGCCGCGAACATCCATAGACTCAGCTTGCCTTCGCTCCGCGGCACAGTGGCACAGTACGCACGAGCGCCACACGCAGGATTCCTCGCGCCACCCGGATCGTGAATGCCGGCCCGAGGTGCCCAATCTTCCCGAGCACATCCTCGATCGTGTTGCCGACCCGCGTCACGCAGTCGCCGGCCATGCGATCTAGATCCTCCTGCGAATACTCAATGCCGTGGATTTTCACGCTGCCACCTCCCGTGCGCGGTCAATCGTTCCAGTGCCCATGGACATCTACCGTCACATCCTCCGGCCACGCCGCCAGTACGTCGGGCGGCACCAGCACTTCGGCTTTGCACTCCAGACAGCGGACGATGATGTGCAACCCATCAACCCAGACCCTGAAGTCGCCGCCGGCCAGATGCTCAGCTACCCACGTTGCGCCGCGCGGCCCAGTGTCGCCTGACTGTTCGCTTTCGCTTCGAGGCAGGTGTCACCGCCCGTCTGGGCCATCGATCATCACCCACGCCCCGACGGCCCGCAGCCGCGACACGAGCCGCGCGCCCGCCACCCCACTGAGTGTCGCCGCCAGATCCTTCGCTGCATAGTTTGTCGTCACGAACGTCTGCCGCGCTTCGTTCACGCGATTGTCGAGGAGCAGGCAGAGCCGTTCGAGCCCGAACGGTGTCGGTCGCTCCGCGCCGAGATCGTCGAGCGCGAGGAATGGCGCGGCCATCACCTCACGCAGGGCCGCGCGCCGGTCCCCATCGTCTGCCATCTCGGCTGCCCGCAACGTATCGATCACGTCGGCCACCCGCCGGAAGAGTGCGCCGCGCGGCGCACATGCGGTTGCCGCCGCGACGAGGTGCGTCTTACCGACGCCCGGCGGTCCAGAGAGCACGAGTCCCGTGCCGGCCGTCGTCGCCGAGCGTACCGTCGCGAGCGCGTTCCGCTGGCTAGGCGTCTGCGGGTGGTAGGTCTCGAAGGTCCTGGCACGCAGCGCGCCGAGCCCCGTCGTATCGACAGCAACGCGGGGCCTCCATTCCGGGCAGCGCGTCGTGTAGCGCGACCCATCCTCGCGACGCTCAAAGACGAACCCCCGATGACACCCCCGCACGCAGTCCCCGTCTTCGCACCCCATCGGTCCCCCGGATGTTGGTTAGCTCGCATAGTCAAACTACCATCGGACGCCTGGAAGCCGATCAGCACAAACCATCCGATCGTGGTTGGGTCTCCTCCACGTACTCGACGCACGGACACAGCTCACACTTGCCACACGACGTCGGTATCCCGGTCGCGCGATCCATGCCCGACGGTTCATGCCACCAGGGCTGATGGTGGCAGTCGTCGCGGACGCAGTAGCCGCGCTCGGTGATTATCATCACCAACCGATCGCTTTCGAGACGGCCGGCGTCATCCCACATCCCGCCGCCCTGCGCTCTACTTCGGCCCGATGCTCCGGCGTCAGGGTAGGGTCGCGCAACAGCAGGGCACAGATACGCCGCTCGTTGCTCCGCTCGTACTCGGCCTCGTACCCCGCCTGCACCGGATCGACGGGGAGCCGCGCGGCTCCCATGTGGGCAGCGATCGCCTCCCGGTACCGGTAAAATTCAGCCCACGTCGGCGTCGGGGATAGCCCCCGTGCCCACCAGGCCCCCAGGCCCCGCAACACGGCCCACTGCGTCACCCCCCACTCGACCAGCCCAAGCGCCGTCGTGCCGTACTCAGCCAGCAGCCCCTTCGCCTGCTTCAGGTCCTTCCCGGTCACCAGAACCCGCAAGGGCGCGTCAGGGAAGGCCGCCCGGCAGGCCCGCTCCCAGGTGGCCGCTATCGCCCGGCTCGTGCCTCCAGCGGCACGGGTGGCCTCGACACGGCCCTTTGCTGCCGACTCTGCGGCCCGGATCGCGTTTCCGATCGGTCGTGGTGGCATCCGTCCCCCCCAACGTGCGCCGCATGGCGCACTTCTGTTGTTCGATACTACTACCCCGTTGCACTGCTTGGCATGGCCACCGCTCAGCGTAAGAGTTCGCTCCGGGGACAATTGTCCCATCACTTTGGCCTGGAATTGTCCCATCACTTCCACCTGGTTTGAGAGCATCTTGCCGCGCCGCGTTACGGTCACGGCAGACGCCTCTGAAAGTGTGGTGGTGAGCCGTCGGATCGTCCGGCGGGATACCCCGAGCCTCCGGGCCAACGTCGCCTGGCTGGCGGTCGAGTACCCGCGCCAGCCACCCGCATGTCGACGGTAGAGTCGGAGCAACCTCTCGACTCGCAGCCGTTTGTCGTTCCGCATGCACCCACACCCTTCCACCGCCCACGGTGCGGGAGGGTTGACGCGCAGCGCATCTGGTGCTACCCCAACACCTACGGCCTTTCGTTTTGTAGGCGTTGGGGTCGCTCCCTCCCCCGGGGGCGGCCCCTTTCTTTTGTAGGTGGCCGTCATGCGCCCGAACGGGGGGCGTCGTCAAGTGGGAACGCCAGGTACGGGATGAGGGCCTCCCACTTCCCGCGCAGCTCGCCCCAGGCCGGGTCGATGTTCGCCGCGTCGCACGCCTGCTGCGCGTCCGCCAGCGAGCGGAAGACCTTGGCGTTGTCGGGCACGTCCGTACCGCAGCCGGTGGCCGTCAGGAAGAACCGCGTCCCGTGGAGCGTCGCCACCGCGACGCCGCGACTCGCCCACCGATCCTCTCGATCGTAGTCCATCAATCCACCCAGACCGCGAGCACGAGGAGCACGAGCACCGCCATCGTCGTTGCGAGCGACCCGACGATGACCCCGTGCCAGTACGCGCGCCGCGTCCATCGCTGCACGATGCGCCAGTATGTGCGCTGTCCGATCGGATACGCTCCTAAGTCCCGCTCCTCGCTGTGGAGATAGCCGGTCATCACACGCCGTCCCAGGTGATCACCGGCATCCCCCCCGCGACATACGACGGCTCTTGAGCCAGCCACGCCGCCACTTTTTCCGGCGAGCCCCAGCAGGGACTCGGCGCGTGGTTGTAGAGCCAGCCGACGAGGTCGCCGAGCGTGGCGAAGTTTTCTGCGTCCGCGCGCCCGAAGGCGTCGCGCAGATTGTTACTCAGCACCGCCGTGAGGAAGCCACCGGGCTGCCACCCGTCGTTGATGTAGCGCAAGACGGCTTCGCGAATGTCCACACGCACCCGGCTGTAGTCGATCATGATTCACCTCCACGCTGCTGCGCACGTCGCCCCTAGGCCGATCGTGCGACTCTGATCGTCCGTGAGCGAGCGTCCACAGCGCCCGCAGTGTCCCAGCTCCTGCCCGTAGCGCATCGCCGCCTCGCGCGGGCCAGCTGCCACGATCCGCTCCAGCACGCTGCGCACTGCCCAGCGGGGGACACGGAGCGCGGGGTCGAGCGTCGAGTGCCCGCCGAGGACGCGGGTCACGAACACCCGCCCGGCCCACTGCCCCTCCGTCGGCCGATCCACCCGGTAGAAGTCGAGATCGTTGGCGCCGGTGGCGCTTGGGAGCGCGTAGCGGCCCTCCGGGCAGTCGGGCAGGGGGCCTAGGGTGGCCTCGCGCTGCTCGGTGGTTAGGCGGGCACCGTCGCGCTTCTCGGCCGCCACGATGGCCGCGCGCGCCGCCTCTTCGGCCAACGCCACCCGGTCGTCGTGCGGGTTGTCGAGCGCCGCGTCGGCGATCTTTTGCTTGCTCACCAGCACCCGCGCCAGCCGGCAGTCGAGCGTGCCGTCGATCACGAGATGATGCACGAGCACGTTGCCCGTCTGGCCGATCCGGTGGAGCCGATCCTCGGCTTGCGTGATCGTGCCGGGCACCCAGTCCAACTCCGCGAAGACGACGAGGTTGGCGGCCGTGAGGGTGAATCCCGTGCCCGCGCCGTACAGGCTGCACACGATGACGCGCACATTCACATCCGACTGGAAGACGTTGACCGCCGCCTGGCGCTCCTCGACGCTGTCCTGGCCGGTCGCCCGGATGGCCTTGAACGCCGCGAGTCCCGCGACCAACGCATCAGCGACATCATGGTGATGGCAAAACAAAACCACCTTGGCGTGTGAATCGAGCGCGTCGATCACATGCTCGATCACGGCCGGCACCTTGGCGATGGCCGTCGCGTGCCGAATCGCCGCCATCTCGGTGAACAGCGCGCCGGGCCCATCGTCGAGCGCGTTGACGGCCGCCGCGTATGGATCGTCCGACTTGAGCAGCTTGGCGAGCGCCGCCCGTTCCTTGGCAACCGCCTTGGCGCAGCCGTTGACGGGTAGCTCGATGATCTGCCGCGTCTTCGCCGGCAACTCAGTCAGCACGTCACGCTTCAGCCGACGGACCATAATCGTCTCGCGCAGCCGGTCCTGTAGCTCGTCGAGGTTTGATGCGCCGGAGAAATCCCAGCCCCAACGGTTCTGCGTCGCCGCGCAGTAGCGCATCGCAAACGAGAAAAACTTGGGCCACCCCGTCGGGTCGAGCTGGTTGAGCAGCGGCCACAATTCTTTCGGCCGGTTCACGATCGGTGTGCCGGTCGCCAGAATGCGGCGCCGCGCCGGGATGCCGTACACGGCCATCGAGCGCTTCGCCTTTGGATTCTTGATGTAGTGGGTTTCATCAATCGCCACGACATGCCAGTCGATCGCTTGCATCGTGGCGGCGTGCTTCACGCACGTCTCGTAGTGCCCGATCACGAGGACATCCCGATCGTCGGGCTCGACATCCGCCGGCCATGAGGCCGCGGTCGCGACGAGGATGCGCGTCGGGCGGACCAGCCACCGCTCGGCCTCGCGCTGCCAGTTGAGCCGCAGATGCGCGGGGCAGACTACGAGGTTGCGCCGCGCGGCGCTGTCCGCGTTGATGACGCCGAGAATTTCGACCGTCTTCCCGAGCCCCATTTCGTCCGCGAGGAGCGCCGCCGGCCGTTCCAGCAGGTACGCGATGCCCGCCCGCTGGAAGGGCAGGTAGGCGAGCCCATCGGGACAGGGCAGGTCGATCGCCGCATCAGTCGCCCGACTCGCCGCCTTCGCCGCTTCCATCGCTTCGCGCCGCGCGGTCAGCTCAGACCGGCAGTCGTCGTCGGCGTACGCCGCGAGGAGCGCCGCGCGGTCCAGCTGATCCGTCCACCAGCGACGTTTCGCTGGGTCCCAGCGGAACCGCGCCGCCTTGACCACGTCCTTCTCCTCGAACGAGGAGTCGGCCACCCAGGTCGCCTCTTCGCGGTGCAGGATCATGCCTGCACCAGCCGCAGCCCCGTCCCGTCTGGCGCCAGGACCGCGAGCGTGCCATCGACGCAGGCCACACGGATCGTGCCGGGAGTCATGTGCTCGACGAGATAGGTCGCCACCTGATCGGCGTTCTCGACGACGAGCTGGGCCGCGATGCGGTGATGAATTGCTGTCGTCGGGTTCTGGATGCTGTCCGACCAGTAGGGTGCTTCGTAGAACAGGAGTACGGCCCGGAGTGCCGCGTCCCGCTTGTCTTCCTGGTCGTCCATCACACCCCCTTGCGCCGCGCGGCTCATGGCGTCCCGAGATAGCGTGCCACCTGATCGAGCACGCGACTCAGGACGTGGCCGCAGCCCAGCCCGAACAATGCGGCGATCACGAGCCCCCTGCGAGTGGCCCTCATGACGACGCCTCGTGCATCGCGTCGATCTCGGCCTTGCACGCGGCGACCGACCCGGCGTACCCGGACCGGCTATCGGCCGCGTAGCCATCTTCCGAGTCGATCGGCGCGCCGTCGTAGTCGTCGTGTGCCCAGCCGAAGTCGCACGACGTCGTCGGGATCGGCTTCGGCTCGTACGTGATGACGCAGTCGCGGTAGTACACCGTGCCGCCGGCCACGACCGTCGCCGTCTGGAAACAGTCGCCGCTACAGTACGTGTGGCCTTCGCGCTGGCGGACCGTCGTCGCCGACACGCCACAACAGCAGCACCGCCAGAGGAGGCGCATGAGCCCGACGCTCGCCGCCTTCACGCAGCAGGCGCAGCCGTGGCACTGCTCTTCGCCGTTCCGACAATGCGCTCGCGTCGGATCGGGCTGGCGAGGGTGCGCGGGCAACGCCTCAGAAGGTGACATCGTCATCCTCCCGCGGATCGCACGTCCAGCACTCGCAGGGGAGGGGGGCACGACAGCCGCGCGGCTCGCGTGTCCCCGGGCGATGCGCGTCTGCCGGATGACCGATCGCGTCCAGATAGTCGCGGTCGGAGTCGGCGGTCATCGGATCGAGATTGCGGTTTGCCATGCCCCACCTTTTAGCCTGTTAGCGAGATTGTGTCAAGTGATGCCTTTTGAGGGGGCGGGCAGGTCGGGCACGACGTCTCATGTATCGTCTTCGTTCCACGTGCCCGTCACCTGCTCCAACGACCACGTGATCGACAGCTTTGATCTGTCCACCCGCGGGTGCTCGTCGCCACGCTCCGGCATGAGCAATGGCGGCCCGCTGTGCTGGACCCGCACCATCGGCGGATGCCCAACCGCCGAGCTCCACCGTACGTCCGGAAACTCCTCGGCGAGTCGGACGATCACGCGGTCGCGCAATCCGACGGTCTCGGCCTCAATGATCGCTTCGACCCGTTCTTGCCGTATCTTAGCCCCTCATTCCATCCATTCGCGTTGCCTCGCTAGCCACCCCGTCACGACGAGCGTGCCCTCGTCGCCGGGCTTCCAGACTTCGGAGTTTTCGTGGACCTGGCTCTGCGGGATGCACAGCTCCTCGGTGCCGCCGTCGTCGGCCGTGACTTCGACGATCAGCGCGCCGCCTTTTGTCTCGCGGAGCGCACGGGCCAGGCCAGGGACTTCGTACTTGTCATCCATCCGTAGCCAGCCTGGCGCGATAGGGCCCCGGCGTCCAGTACGCCCAGGCGGTCGGCTCCCGCCGATCCACCCAGACCTGGAATCCTCGCGCCCGTGCCTGCTCGCAGAACGCCACCGACTCGCAGAACGTGCCATCGGTCGGCGCCAACCGACAGCCCGCTTCATAGACGGCGCGGCGCACCAGATAGCAGCCACCGACGCCCGCGACTTCCTCCACGGAATCGCCGCTCGGTTCATGCGCGGAGAAACGCGTGCCGTCGAGCGCCTGGAAGCACCACGTATCGTAGAAGATCCGCGTCGCGCCCATGGGGAACATGATCAGGGGCGCTACGATGTCTCGATCTAGGGCCGCCAGCCGCGCAATCACCGACGCCGGGGCATACTTCTGGATGGACATCACGACGGCATGCGTCCAGTCGTGCTCCAGGGCGCGTTCCAGGCAGGTGTTCCAGACGCGCGCCATGTGCGCCGCGCGCTCGGCCGTGGCCACGCGCTCCAGCTTCGGTCCAGGTGGCGGGTCAAACGAGAACGCATCCACGCGGGCGTCGTCGTCGATCGCCCAGCGGTCGAGCCAGGCGCGCGTCCCATCGTCCGAGCCGTTCTCTCCGACCACGATCACCGCCGGCTGGAGCGTCCACCGCCGTAGCTGCTCCCGGTAGAGCGGCAGGAACGGCAGCGCGTCCCGCATGCAGGTGATGATGCACAGGCGCATGGCTACGTCGGCCGACAGGGGAACACCCCACCGAGCGCCGAACTCGCGACCTGCTGCACCACGCGGTTCTTCACCCGCTCCCGCACGATCCACGACAGATAGTCCGTCGTCTGCGCCACCTCGCGCAGCGTCTTCCCCTTGTGCTTGCCGAACGTGAACACCACCTCGCCGGCCGTGCTCCAAACGAGCGCGCCCTCGGGGTCCAGCCAATTCGCCTGCGCGCCACGGCTGAGCGTATTGAGCGCATCGAGATCGCGCGGCAGGAAAGCACCCCCCTCGGCGAATTCCTCGCGATGATAGATCAGCTGGGCGAGGAGCACCCGGCCCGTCGCCGACGCATCGGCGAGCGCGCCATGCGCGTCGGCCGCATCTTCGTCGAGATAGGTGCGCCGCGCGGCGCACAAATCGCGAGGATGCATTAGGTGGTAGAGCCGCTGCACATCGATCACGCGCCGGCCGGAGAGGTGTGGGTCGAACTGCATACCGACCCGCTCGAACTCGGCCGCGAGGAGTGGCAGGTCGAATCTGAGTAGATTGAACCCCGCGAAATCGGCTCCGGTGAGCATGCCGCGGACAGCCGGCGCGATCTGTACGAACGTCGGCGCGTCGCGTACGTCGGCATCGGTGATGCCGTGGATGGCGCTCGCCTCGGCCGGGATCGGCACACCGGGGTTCACGCGCCGCACGTAGGTTTCGACGGCCGGCACATCGGCCTCGACGGGGACGCACCGGATGACGGCCACCTCGACGATACGATCCTCTTTCGGATCGGTGCCAGTCGTTTCGAGATCGAGGAGCGCGAACGGCCGCGCGATCGCCAACGCATCGGCTAGGGCACGCACGTCTTGCTTTAGGTCGGTCATGGTTTCCACAGCCCAGCAGCAGCGCCGAGCCAGATGATCGCACATGCCACAGAAAGGACGGGCGGGATACACTCGATGCTCCAGCTTCCATCGGCGAGTCGTTCAGGCGTCGTCGACCTGCCGGCGCATGGGTCGGTGCTGCATGCTCCCGTACCGAGCAGGACGAGCAGCGCCACCCGCGACAGCGTGTTTGCGAGCAGCCGCCGGGCGGTCCCTTCGCGGCTCGTGAGGTCGGCTACCACCCGACGCGCCCGTCGTCGCATCCGCCACCGCTGGAAAAGAGAGCCGCGCGGCGCAACCGGCCATGGGGCCGGCACGTACGCCAGGCAGTAGGGGTCGCGACACAGCCCCACCTCGTCGTTCGGCGCTTTGCAGACGACGCAGGGCGCTCCGGGGCGCTCGATGGCGGCCTGCATGTCCTCGGTCAGCCCCTCGGGAGTCAGCATGTCGCGCCGTATAGCCCCATGCTCGGGCTTGTGTCAAGTGGCGGATGGGAAGGCCCCGGATGGTGGCTCAGTCCATCCGGGGCCCCGTGGCTGGGGAAGGAGCAGACCTAGCCGCTGAACTCGACGGTACCGACTACGGCCTCGCCGGGAACGCCCTCGAAGTCGCCGAGCGCGATCAACGCGCGGACACCATCGCCGAGATCGGCGTCGACCGTGATCGAGACTTGGCCGGTCCCCAGCGCGAGCACACGCAGGTCGCCTTCCAGCCCATCGGCCGACAGGTTCTCGATCGCCCCCAACGCGGGGTCGCTGACCGTCACGAGCCCGGGACTCGTCCGGGTGTCGACGGTGGCCACGTTGCCGGCGGCGTCCCGCCACACCGACCGGAAATGTTTGACTCCACCAACCGGGATCTGTGTCGCCATACGCTACTCCTTCTTGCCCTTACGCGGGCTCTACGAACTCGACCGATCCGGCGGTGGCCTCGGTCTGCGGACGGAACTGACTGAAGGCCGCCTCGACGGTCCCCACGTTGCCCGCGAGGACAGCATGGACGGTCGGGGGGACCAGCACGACAATCGGGTTGGGATGCGCGTCAGCGAGGAGCGCTTGGAGCGTGTTCCGGGCATCGGCCAACCGCGCGATCCGAATGGTGTACGTCTCGATCGCGCTTCCGATGACTGTCTTTGCTTCCTGCCCATCGTCGGCCACGGTGAGCAATCGCTCGAAATCCCGCAGCCCGGCGAGACGCGGCTCGAACTCGGCCAGCGCATTCCTCACCTCGGCCAACGCTTCCTCGACCTTCGTCATGACGGAACCCTCCTATAGCAGACCGCAACGTGGGGCTGTCAACCCGACCTAATAGTCGACACAGAACTGCCAGTGCTGGGGATCGCGAAACGTGTCGCCCCAGTACCAGCCGTGCGCCAGGAACGTCGAGATGATTCGCTCATCGAGCATGCTACCATCGTTGCGCCAACGTGTGCCCATCGGATTGTTCGCCGGGTCGAGATCGATTGCGATGCCCCAACAATTCGAGACTACTAGCCCTTCGGCAATGAAGTTGTGGTCTGCGTCTACTGTCAGGTCGTAAACCTCCCGACGGCCTGCGTCCGCAATCGCGGCAACCGACTCGACGCCAAACCCTTGCGGCAACCACGCGCTACCGCGCCCACGCGATCGGCCGTGGCGATGTCTCCGTAGATGGCTGCGGCGCTCCAGAAGTCTCGCGTCATGTCGACCATGATGAAGGGGCGTCAGCACCCCGCGGCGATCGCGGGCAGAGAAACGCCACTGGCGTCGCGATACCGTTGCGACCCCCTTGATGAGGCGTGGTCCACCCTCTTCGGCCTGCACATTGCTGACTCCAAAACCGAGGCTCAGGCACAGCGCGCGCACTTCGCAGATCAATCGTTCGCTACCTGCCTTGAATGCCAGACCTCCCGATGAGGTCACGCAGCCGTCCGTGCATATATAGCCGCGCAAGAACGCTAACTGTGCCACTTCCGATGCGCGCCACACCGCCGGGGGGACGAATTTGTCGCGTGCCGGATGATCGACGCCCCGGTCTACGAACCATTGAGCAATCGCAGCACGGTCGTAATACAATCCGTAGGCATTCACTCGGGGCGGCAGCCTGAAGCATTCTTCCAAAAGGACCGCGGCGCGCTCACGATAGCCGTCGGACGCCGGAATTGAGAAGGCCACTCCGGCCAAGACGCCAGTGCGGCGATGCACTACATTCCCATCACCAAGGAACGCGCCGATCACCTCCGCTTCGAGTGGACCAAGTTCCCCGGTAGCCGATGGCGTCGGTAGCCGCTGCGCCAGAATCAACCAATCACCGAGCCGCAGCTTCTGTGCCGTTACCCACTCGGTCCAGTATCGCTTATCATGCTTCTTGCCCCTTCCGACCGTATTGCCACGGAGTACCAAGAACGGGTGCTCGTCTGAGGCTGTCAGTGCCCGCGTTCGAGTGCGAATGGTGCGCGTCGGCTCATGCCGCGGAGCGAACACGCGCGACACGCTGCGCGTCTCGACCGCTGGATATGTAAAGAGCGAGTCGCCCTCGTGTAGCTCGGCGATTGGCACCGGGCCGGCCGGCGTCGTGACCAAGGAATCCCCAACCAGGCAGTGCGTGGAGAGCATCTCCGCCCTACGTTTCGCTCGCCAGCAATACGCGCCACCGTAGACGAGCCGTTCCGCCGACACGCCGCTGGCAAGGCACGCCATGAGCGTCTCCACCAGATGATCGACGAGCAGCCGATGCGCCCGCACGCGCGTGATGCGCTGGGGTCCGTACGCATAGACGAGGGCCGTTGGTAATGGACGCGTCGCGAGCGTCAGCGCCTCCCATCGGGGCTTGTCATTGACGTACGGCAGGGGATCGCCGAAGCGCTCGACGAGCCCGGCAAGCCCACGCGGGAGTGGCTCTCCTATCGTGATGAGCCGCGCAGCGCTCATGGTCGCAGCTGCCGATCCCGCTCGATCATGGAGCACGTCGGCTTAAGCTCGCCGCTCAAACGCCGCGTAGGCCAGCAAGCGTTCCCGCTGCCGCTCAGCTCCCGTCCGATACGACCGTGCGCCAGCAAGCCACACGCCGTGGAAGAACACGCGCCGGATCGGCGCACACACGGGGGGCTTGCCGGTGGGCTGTTCGGCACTCATGGCTTCGTAGAGCAGGCAATCAGCCACCATGCGCGACACCTTGCCCTGTTCGTAACAGCGGTCGTGCACCGCCGCAGCGGCACTCCACCGCGGGTCACGCGGCTCGAAGATGGTACGCAAGACTCGCGGAATGCTCGCCCAGTCGGTGAGAAATCCGGCGGGCACCACGACCGTAACTGACCCCTCGTACACGAGCGCCTGGTCGAACACGTCCCAATCCTGCCACTGGTGCGTGTCGACTCGCCCGACGAACCGCGGGACGATCATGCCGCCCTCCATATGCCACGCTCCAGGCGCAGGTGCGCGCGTCGACCAGTGATCGGGCTACTCACGACGTGCACCCCACCAACACCGCGATCAGCATGAATAGCAGGCCCGCGACCACCAGCGCTTCGATCACCATGAGCCAATCCCATCCGACCTGTTTGCTTCTTGCTCATCGGCTCCCCCCTAGCCGCGCGGTCTCGGCCTCGCGCAATTCGAGCAGCCGCCGCAACGTGTCGGTCGAGTCCTTCGCCAGGGCCAGTTCCTCCCGTTGTCGCTTCTCACGTTCTTCGCGTTCCCGATCAAGCGCCTTCTGCCGTTCCTCAAGCTGCTCGACGCGCGTTTCGTTCTGCCGCACGATCGTTGCTTCGAGCGACTGCACAGCCCACGTGTTCTGCTGGAGCGCGCCGGCGAGCACAAGCGTTGCCAGGCTGGCCCCGCCGACCTTGCCCAGCGCCTTCTGCGTGTCGGTCCATGCGGACAGGTGTGCGCCCATCACGTTGTTCCTTTCGTCGCTTGGGTACTGAGCAGCGTGATGATGCGCTCGTGGGCCAATGCCAGCGAGCGTTGGCACTCGTCATGCCCTGCCTGCAACCGTTCGTTCTCGCGCTCCAACCGCTGCACCCGTCCTTCGAGCATATCCACATGCCCACGGCGGGCCGTGTCGAGCCGCAGCTCTTCTTGGCTGCGCTGGGCACTGCGCGTTGCTCGCTGGCCAAGATAGATGGTCAGGCTGGAGACGATGACGGTGAAGAGGAACGAGAGCGCGGGGAGCGAGATCGCGTAGTCCGTCATCGCGAGATCGCGTAGTCCGTCATCGCAACATCGCCTTGGTGTGGTAGTACGTAAGCAGCACCCACGGGAGCTGGTCACGGAGAATGAAGAGGCCGTGCGTTTCATACCCATCGGGGTAGCGCCCCGTGAGCGCGCTCGTGAGAATGTCGACGCAGCCGAGCGTCATCACGGCTTGCTGCCCCAGCGCCCAACAGAACGCCCGCCGCCCGGGGCCGCCCGCCCAGAGTGCCATGAAGGCGATGCCGCTCAGCGCCAGCGCCTGCATCATGGGATTAGGGAGCGCAGCGGAGAATGACGCCATCGCGGTGATCAGCTTGATGGGCTCACCGCGCCCCACCTGCACGACAATGAGCATGGCCCAACAGAGATGCGTCAGCACCGTCAGTCGGATGATGGGATGGAGCGCGCGCCAGCGCTGTCTCATGGCTCCGCTTTCGGTACCGGGGCGACGATCACCACCGGCACCGGCGAGAAATTCCAAGTCGCCGTGACCCCCACCCCCGTGCTCGTCTTGCCGTTCTGCGAGGCGACGTCGCTCTGGAACGTGGTCAGCGACACGCTGTCGGGATGCAACGGCCGGGCGCAGCCGATCCCAGTCGCCACCAAGACACACGACACGATGCGTATGGCCCTCATCCCCCACCCACCTTCCTGACAATCCCCCTAGCGCATGCCCGGCCCAGGTACAACATTCAGATGTACTCCTCAAGGGCAATCTCCGCGCTGAACAGCGCATTCCCCTCCCGAAACGCCACCGGCTCGCTCGCATGGCACAGATAGGCGTGGAGCGCCGTGTTCCGCCACGCCTCCCACACGAGAATAGGGCCCGGTTTCGCGCCGACGACGGTGAGCAACTGCGACTGGATCGAGCCCGCCTGCACCCACCCCTGGTCGTGCGCGAGTCGCGTCACGAGATAGCGCGGCCCGCGGATCTCGTGTTGCACCCCACTCCCAGGGTAGCGATGCGTGAGGATGTCGTGCCGCGGCTCCCACTGAAGCTCCGCCCCGACGTAGTCGTCGAGATCGACAAGCACGGGCACGGCCAACGCGCCGAGTTCGCCATACGCTCCCGCGAAAAACGTGAATGGCGTCAGCCGCAAGTACCGCCGCGGCGTTGGCGGGGTCAGTCGGAAACAGCCGCGGGCACGTCCCGTCCGGGGGTCCATGCCGGTGATGAACACCCCGAGCACATCCCCACCCGTCCCTGGCGTATCCGAGAGTGCCACCACCCAGCTCGATACATTCGTGTTGTGCACGAAGAACCCGGTGGGGGACTGCGCGCTCCCGAGATCGGCTTCGATGTAGTGCGGCGGGGCCGTCGACCGCCAAAGCATGCGCGGGCGCGTGACCAACGCGACGTTCGCGGCCGGGTACTCCGCACTCGCCTCGCTCTGTGCGCTTGGCGTGTACGGCAGGAAACTCGTGGCTATCGTGTAGGATTTCGGCATCGGCTCACCTCACGGCGCTTGATCCATTCCGGCGTCCCACGGCGGCACGCGCGTCTGCCCGTCCCGATCGACGGAGAACTCGGTCAGCGTCGCCCCGATCCCTTGCGCGGCACTCGTCGCCTGAATATGGAGATCCGTCGCCGACACGAAGTTCGCCAACCCCATCACGCCCTGACACTCTTGCACCTGCGCCTCGCAGAAACTGCCCGTGCCCGTGAGGAGATCGTAGAGCGTGCCCCCGGTCGGCTGCCCGCTGGTCGGCAGCGTCGCACTCCACCGAACCAGTGGAGAGGCGCCAGGGTCGTCGATCAGATCGTTGTTAAACGTCACATCGCCAACGGCTCCACTCCCGACAACAAGTGCCTCGTCAGTCATGCCACGGCAGATATTATTGCGGAATCGGTTGTCGCCTCCGGTGCTCGACGCATCGGCTGCGATCAGGCAGCGCGTGAGGTTCGTCACGTCGGCGCTAATCTTCACGCCGTCTTGCGAATTGTTCGCGACCAAACTATCCGACGGCTCGACGGTGACGGCGCTTGACGTAGCCGTACAGGTCGGCGTCAGGCAGACCGCATCGGAGGCGAGGAGGACCCCGCAGAAGCCAGGGCGGATCAGCGTGTTGTTGTAGGTCTGGTTCCCGAAGGTGATCCCGCTCGGCCATACCGAGGAATCGACTTGGTTGATGCCGATCGCGCAGCCCGTGCGATCGTCTCCTCCTGCGTCGATACAGGTGTTGTTCCGATAGATGTTGCCGGCGGCTGCGCAGAAGTGCGCCGCGTTGCTGTTGTCGCACAGCGTGGGCGGAGCCGCCGTAAAGTTCCGTTGCCCGATACAGGTGCCGACCTGGGAGACCGTGGCCCCCTGCACGATGACGCGCCGGGAAGTATCAATCGAAAAGGCACCGCCTTGAATGTCGCTGACGACGTTGTCCTCGAACAGCCAGGTGTCGGTTTGCTTGATCTGCATGCCGATCCCCGTCGTCGAGTAGTACGTATCCGCCGGGGCATTCCAGGTCGCGTCGCACCAGGAGCACTGCCAGGGCGTCGCCGTGTTCACGCACGCGCCGAGCAGGCATTGACTATTCGCCGTGCAGACCGTGCAGGCCGTGCCGCCCCCGGCCGGGCAGACACTGTCAGGGGTCGATTGATCGACGCAGGAACCACTCGTGCAGACGTCCCCGAGGCCGCAGTCGGCCGCCGTCCGGCAGATGCACCGATTCCCAGAGGAGAGCCGGACAGTCCCCTCCGTCCCGATGTGCCGCACCGTATTGCGGCGGGCCTCGCCGCCATTCAGGATAAACGCGCGGAAGCCGAAGCCGCCATCCCCGCTGTTGAGATACCAGCTCCCGCCCCGGGCAATCCACTCGCACACGTTGTCGTTGAATCGAAGCGCCGTCGCTGAGTGTGCGTGGAAGCAGTTACGGCGGCTCAAGCGAATTTCGGTGTTCGTCTGCTGATAGCCGAGCACCGAAGCCCCTGCCGCGCCGACGTCGACCGTATTCCCCCGAGCGCCCTCGAAGAGCATGTGCCGCACCGTCAGATAGGCCGACGGGGCGCGCACGTACAGGGCGAAATCGACGAAGGGAACATACACCGCGCTCGCAGGATCGGCCGTGCCAACCGGGTTGACGTAGACCTCAAGCGTTTGGCTCTGGAAGGACCAGTAGCCATCCATCGGCGTCGTGATGTTGTCGCCCGAGTAGTGCAACGGGAGCCCATTCTGCACGAGAATCCCCGGATCGTTCGCGCGCCCATTCCCGTCGCTCACGGCGTGGGGAACCGCCCCGACGTCGGTGCGCGACCAGACGCCCCCCGTCCGATCGGTCCAGCCAGTCAACCGCCACATGCCACGATTGACCGGCACTTCATTCGCACCACAGTCTGCCGCCCGGCAGCCTTCGAGGATGCAGGGAGCGCCGAGTGTACAGGCCCAGACGTCGCCGGTGGCGATCCCCGCCGGCCGCGCGGGGGCAATGTAAATCTCGCCCTCGTAGATCCCGTTGTGGCCGGGACACGTCCCATGCGCCGCATGTGCGCCGCGCTGAATCGCCCGGTTGCCCGCGACGCCCGCGGCCGCGGCCTCGCCGGGCGTCAGGAACGGCCCCGTCGCCCCGCAACTCTGCGACGCGCCCGTCCCACTCGTCGGGCAGCCGCCGTCGATCCAGAGCAGCCCCGTGACCAGCGTCGTCGTGGTCGTGGAACTCGTCGAGGTGCTGGTGCTCGTCGTCGAGCTAGTCGAAGTCGTCGAGGTCGTGGGCGACGTGGTCGAGGTCGTCGTCAGCAGGACCGGCCCGGCGGCATTGCACGCACGCAGCGTCCCCGTGATCGGCCCATTCTGGGACGAGTGGCGGAAGGCTGCGAGATAGGAGCTGGGGAGCGACGCGGAGCACGCACACCACCGCCCGTCCGAATTGCAGATGGCGACCTGGCGCAGCGTGTCATTGTCCCACGCCTGATTGCGCGTGAAAAAGCAGTCATCGAGACTGAGCGCCGCACCGCTCCCGTCATCGAACGTGAGGACGCCCGTCGTGTAGTCGTTCATGGGTCCCGAGGCGACCGAGCATTCCGTGACCCCATCGACGACGAGCCCGAGATTGATCCCGTCGTACCGGATGGCGACGTGATGCTCCGTCGTCCCGCCAGGATTCGTCGTCCCGTTACAGCCGACGACGCCCGCGGCCGTCCGATGCTCCACGCGATACACCCCGCCCCCCGCCGTACTCTGCAACAGCAAGCGCAGGCCACCGGTCGTCGCGACATCCGCATTCGTCCAGATCAGCGGGTGGGCATTCGCCTCGTCGACGCCCCAGCGCAGCCGGCACGCCGCCGTGTACTGCTGCACCGCCGTCCGAAAATCCGTCTGGAACGTGCAGATATTCCCGCTCAGGTTGCGGCAGTAGGCGGCCGAGCCCAGCGTGTTGCCGCGATAGAACGAGACGCCCTGGGTACGCGGCGCGGCCCGATCGAGCGTGCACTCCTGGCAATCGAGATTGTTCCCGCGCCCGGTCTGGTCACGCACGATCCCGTCGATCCCAATCCCCGTCGGCGTGTCGACGGTGTGCTCGAACCGCCACGCCCCGCCACCCCCCGCCGTCGTGACGTGGGGCGTGTAGTCGGTCGCGTAGCGTGGCGGGCCGTCGAGCGTGAGCGGCGCTTCCTGATTACACGGCGGGAGCGTCCCAACGATCGGCCCGCCGTTGTTCGCATGCTGCCCCGCGACGAGATAGGCGGCCCCGCTACAACGGCAACTGCCACCATCGAGCCCGCACGCCAACGCACGCCGGATCGAATCGTCGCTCCAGTCGTCGAGGCACCAGGCCATCTCGTCGACGTTGTAGGCGACGGTTGTGCCGGTATTGTCGCCGAGGATCGGCCCCGTGGTCCCCGTGAGCCCGTCCCATCCCGGCGGCGAGGCAAGGACTGAGCCGGCATCGAGCACGCCGTCGTACCAAAAGTTCACGAGGTTCGTCTCAGCATTGGCGCGCAGAGCGATCCCGTGCCACAGGCCCGTCGCGAACGTCTGGGTCGTCGTCAACGTCAGGTCTTGCGGCGATGGGTTGGAGCCGACGTTCTGCCGCCAGGTGAACGTGGCAACAGGATTCAGCAACAACTCGTAGCCATCCGTCGTCGTGGCGCTTGGATTATTCGACCAGAGCGTCTGCGCCAGGGACGGCAGCGTCGGCACGCGCAGCCACATGAACATCGTGAAATCGCCGAGCGCATCCCCAAAGCGCAGCGGCAGGCAGCTCGGATGCGCACAGGTCGCCTGCCGCGAGCCAGTCGCTGGCACCGACAGGCTCACCAGCCCGTGCGGGAATAGCGTCGTATCCATGAGGCAGTTCACGCACGTGGTCGAGGCGGAGAACGTCCGGCTGTTGCCCGACCGATCCCGGAAGCCGCTTGTGTCGATCGCATCCGGTGGCTCGAACGGGTGGATACTTTCGCAGTAGCCCGACCAATTCGGCGCGCAGTCCGCGCAGAGCTGACCCGTCCCCCGACGCGCGCTGATGTGCGCGAGCGCTTCGACACAGAGCAGCAGGACGAATGCGACTACTCGAAGGTGACGCATATCAGGTACTCGTCGGCTCCGTCTGGCACGGGATTGTTATTGACGAAGAACATGACGGGCTCGCCAATCGAGAGGTCGCCATCGACATCGGTGGACACGTCAAGAAAAACCATGTTGGCATTCGCCGCGCAGGTCGACGCCGCCCCGATCGGCGCCAGGGCGGAGTCCTCCAGTGCGATCTGCGCCGGGGTCGTGCAGACCCCCCGACAGCGGCAGCCGAAGTTGCGGACGGAGCGCAGGATCGGCCACGCCGCGAGCATTTTGTGATCGGTCGTGGCGCGCAGCGGGTCAATCGACTGGCAATACGGCTCGTCGGACGCCGCGCCCGCGGTGCCACCCACGATCGCGTAGCCCGTCCCGATGTCGACACAGATGACGCGCATGGTCCCCGTCGCCCCCGTACACGCCCCGCCGGAATTGGTCACGTAGTAGACGGACCCGGTCGACGTCCCCGCCGCCGGGAGCTGCGCCATGGTATACGCAACGGGAATCAGGCGATCGATGGTCGGGCCCGTCCCGAAGAGCAGCGGCCCCGTGCCGGAGAACTGCCCCGCGTCCATGAGCGCCCGGACTTCCGCGGCCGTATTGTGCGCCGAGCGGAGGATGATGTTGCCGCCGTTGACGCCGAGGAAAATCTCTACCTGTTCCACCTCGATCGCGAGCGAGTCGAAGTCGGACGGGACATAGGCTTCGAGACACACCCCGCCGGTCCCGCAGTTCGCGTCGATTGTGCACGTGCCCCAGGGATTCAGCGTGCCTGTAATGCAGCGCCGTTGCAGCACGAAATCGTAGATGCCGCCGGGAAACTGCGCCTGCGCGGCCGTTGCGACGAGCAGTGCCAGCGCGCCTAGCCATCGGTGTGTCATTCCCCTACCCCTCCTCACGTCCACGTCGGCGATGATACGGGACCGATCAGCCCGTTGGCGAACGCCGCCCCGCCCGAAGCGTAGATCCCACGGGTGGGCGTCACGAGCCGCCCGAGGCTGTCGTAGACGCCGACCCAATACCAATACCGGCCCGGCCCAGGCGCGATGTCCTCGATACCCGTCAACGAGATCGTTTCGATGAGGGCCTCCTGCGTCTCGATCGGCGCGGCAGGTGCCGTATCACTCGGGCCAAGACGCCAGATGCGGAGAAAGCGAAAATCTCCGGGGTCTGTCACATCTTGGACCACGGTGGCATAGAGCGCCATGACGCGGACCGCCGGTGCCCCGGTCGAGTACCAGAGCACCGTGCCGGTCAGCTGTGCCAGGTCCACCGCCGCCCAGCCGCGGGAAGTATTATTCGGATCAGGGCGCATGAGCGGCCCGATCAACAGCGTATTGATCTGGCCCGCCGTCGCGGACAGGACGAAGGTCTGCTGGCCGGAGACGATCCCGGGCAGGCCAATGGACAACACGACGTCGCCCCCGCTGCCGGTCTGCGTCGCCTGCGCAACGAGAGTCACGGTGCGGATGATACCAACGGGCATCCACGGGACGGCGAAGCGTCCGGCGAACAACGGGCTCGTCGCGATGGGTTGCGCCGTTTCGAGATACGACGTCAGCTGATCGGGCAGTGTCGGGTTGAGCGCGTCCAGTGCCGTGGCCGCGCCAACCACGGTGAAACTCCCGATCGCCGACAACTGCGTCCCGAGCGTCAGCGTGGTCAACACTTGCAGCTGGAATTCAAAGACCAGCCGCCGCAGCGTCGGATCGACGTCGACAGTCGCGAGCGTTTGCGTAGTGCCGAGATCGAGCGCCGCGCTCGTGTCCTGCAATGGCTCTACGGGGAGCACCCCCGGCTGGCGAATGAAGAGCGCCGGCCCATAGGGGATCAGATCGAGTACGGACTCCACCCCACGCTGCTCCCGTCCGACCGCGAGGTACTCGCTCCCGGCTGTCCCGAGCGTCTGCACGCTACTCGGCGGGCCGAAGCCGACTTGTCCAGGCGCCGAGGGCTTGAACCCGATCATTCCCGGGGCCGATGGCTTAAACCCGATCGCCGCCGACAACTGTACCCCCGTCTGCGACAGCGCCGGGAGTATCGCCCGCACGACGGCACCAGGCTCGACAGGCCAGCCGGCGAAGTCCGTCCGGAGGCGCACGATCTCGTCATCCAACCGTGCCATCTTGGCCTCGAAGTCCGCCACGTCATCCGCCGTGTACGCATCGTACACAAACGACAGCTCGCGCGTGACGAGCTGGCGGCCGCGATCGAGCACCGCCCGTGGCGGGAGCGGGCCGCCGATAAATGCCTGGAACGCCCCCGCTTCGTTCCGTTGTGGTCGATACTGGACGGTCAACGTCAAGATCGCTTCCGCCAGCGACCGCCGGGAGCGTTCCAGTAAGGCCGCATTAGCGTAGATGGCGTCTCCGACGCCGAAGGTCGCGATGGCCGCCGTCGGGGCCGTCGTCATCGCGGCAACATGCGTGGCAAGAGTCACTCCGCGCCAAAAGCGCATCCGTCGAAAGACCCCGAAGTGGCCGAGGACGGCCCGGGCAGGAACCAAGGTCGTCAGGCAGAGATCGGCTTTCAGCCCCAAGGCATTGAAGGCAGTCTCCAGAGCCGCGAAGGACGTGTTGTCGATTACGCGGCCCATATCGGTCAGCACCACCCGGGCGAAGCGCGCGGGGTTCCGACGCATGCGCCAGTACCAGTCCAGCGCCCAGTCCTGTGTTCTGGGGGTCGTGGCGTAATGGATCGGCCCGAGGGTGCCCCGGAAGTAGCCGACAGCGCCGGTGGTCCGGGTGAAGGCCCCGGCGATCATCGGATTTGTTCCACTGGGATAGTGAATCTGGCGCGCGTCCGTCGCGGTGGCGATCGGCGTACTGCTACCGTCCCGATACAGTGTCCACGTCGACCCCGAGCGTTCGAGATGCCAGAACGACCACGCGCCAGACCCCTGCACCCAAATCGCGTTGACCAGCAGCTTGGGCATCAAGGTGACGTCGCCGACATGCCGCGCCCAGACGATGAGCTGGTCGACTGCCCCATCGACCGAGATCGCCCAGCCCCCCGCGTCGAGCCCGGTACCGTGCGCCGCGCCAGGGCCATGCACGATCCCCCACTCTGTCGTTGCCTGTCCCGATGCGGGCGGCATGATCCAGAACGAGAGCGAGAAATTCTGCGTGATCGCCATCGGCGGCGACTCCAGATACGGAGTCGCCTGCCCGGAGAACCGCACGGCACCGACATGCAACCCGGTGACCCCGGCGACGAAATCGCCCGTCGTGAGATCGGACGGGCCGAACGCGGTGCGCCCGACCGCGAAATCGTACGTGCCGATGTCATCGGCGAAGCTCCCGTGAAATTTCCACTGCGCGAGATCGGCCGTGAGACTGACCGGCGGGTAACAGGCTTCGACGTCGGCCGTGAGCGGCAGGAGCCGCGCGCCATCCCGCGCCGGCCCGTTGAGGAGCCGGATGGCCGTATAGTAGCGGCCGGCTAGCCCCGCGATGGGATAGCGCGTTGTCAGGAGCCGGAAGTCGCGGCCTCGCAGCAACGGCATGGTCGCGGTGCCAGAATAGAGGCGTGATACACCGACGTTGTCGATGCCGACGAGATAGTCCCAGCCACCCTCGGGATCGCCTTCCTGCGGCGCGCGCACATACACGCATGGCACGCGGAGCGCGAGGCCCAGGGGATAGGGGATCACCGACCCGAGCCCGCCGGAAGGCGGCGGAGCCGCCGGAGCCTGGGGGAAGTTTGGCGTGGTGACGATCCACCGCGGAAAGGTCATCGTATCGACTTCGATGGGGTCCGTCGTCACGGCGAGCGTGATGGCGGAGTAATCGTCTGACTGCGCGCCGCCGACGATCGCCCCCGTCACGTAATTCTGCTTCACGAGGCCCGTCGTCTTTTCCCACAAGTGGCCCACGGCAAGCGCCCCGCGAATGTCGCTGCTGAAAAACGGGTCCAGCACCCCATCGATGTTGCCGAGCTGCAAACTGATCGTGACCGGCTCATCGAGGGCTTCGAGATCCCGCGGGAGTCGCGTGGGGAGTGCAGGCACCTCCAGCAACCGCGCGTGGTAGAGATAGCCGCCGAGTGCCGCCGGGGCGTACTCGTCTCCTGACGAGACGCGAAGAACGCCACCGGGCAAGTAGAGATCGAAAAAGCAGACCACCCAGGGGTTCGGCACGACAAGATTCGGTGTCACGGGAAGCGCCATCTAGACCGCCCGCCGCCGCCGGGACTTGCTCTGCTCGTACGCCTCCAGCTCGGCGGCGATGCCCCGCCCTTGCAAGCGGCCGTAGAGCAGCATCTCCGCTTGCGTCATGCCAGCGGGCGGGGGCGGCGGATTCACGTTGATGTGGATGACCGTCGCTGGCCCGCGCGGCGCCAACGCTTGCTGCGCCCGACTGTCCGAGAGCGGCACGATGACTTCGTGCGGATGCACGCGGATGTTTCCTGCACGAATGACGTACCCGCCGGTCGCCGCGGAGACCCCAACATCCGGCCCGCCGACATCCACGCTGCCATCGTCGCCATTGGGCTCCTTCTTGCCGAGCGCATCGAGGGCCTCCTGCGCCCACGTCGCGATGACTTCGAGATACTCCGTCTGCTTCCCGAGCACAGCGAGCGTGGCAATGGCCGGGTCGGACAAGATCCGGTCCAATTCCTCCGGGTCGGGAAAGATCGTCGAGAGGATGTCGCGTTGCTCCTGGAGCTGTGTTCCGAGAAGCGCCAACGCAGCCGTGCCGAGCGCCTCCAGGCGGTCGGCGAGTGCTACCCGAATCGCCTTGATGTCGGCGGCAATCTCTTCCTCGCGCGTCTCTGCATCGATGGCCGCCAGCTCGATCGAGTGCAGATCATCGAGGGCCGCCTGGCGGATCGCCGCGAACTCCGACGAGGCGAGCCCGAAGGTGTCGCCCGCAAGCGTCACCTGCTCTGCGAGCAGCCCTTGCAGGTCTTGCGCGGCGGTGGCCCGCTCCTCGTCCGTGCCGGCCCCGAAGAAACGCCCCCGCGCGTCGGCAATCTGTTCCGCCAACAGATCCAGCGACGAGCCCCCCGCGGACGACAGATCCTCCAGGTCGGCAATCTGCGCCCGAACCGTATCGCGGAGCCCGGCGAGGGCACTCACGCCAGACAACTCGGCTTGCAGGTTCTCGATCTGGGCCGCGGCCTTCTCCCGCTCCAGCGTCATCAACCGTTCCGTCGCCGCGAGTTTCCCCGTGGCAGAGACGGCCAGCGCCAGCCGCTCCGTTGCACTCGCTAACGCCGCGTCGAACCCGCCCAGCCCGATCTCGACGTCCCGCAGCGACGCTAGCTCCTGATCGAGCGCGATCCCGTAATCTTCGATCGCCACGATGCCATCGGCGACTTGCTGAATGAGTGCGAGGACCGCATCGCCCCACGCCTGGACCGCATCAATCGATTTCAGCGCCGCCTCTTCAGCCTGCTGCAACGCCTCCTCGCGCTTCTTCTTGCCCTTGGGCAGATCCGACGCGATGACCTCAAACCCGTGCGTCGATACTTCGATGGCGCGTTGCGCTGCCTCCAGATGCGCCACGGTGCCGTCGGTCACCGACTGGATGAACACCTCGATTAGCTGATCCGCGATGGCCGCCAGGGTCAGCTCATCCCGCAGCCGCCGTCGCGCCCGACCAGGTCGCTCCTCTTTCACGGCCTCCCCGATGTCGGCCGCCTGCTCCGTGGATAGTTGCGGCAACCCACGCTGGAACAACGCCTGCTGCACCCGCAGGGACTCACGGAGTACCCGGCCCGAGTGCTTGAGGTCGCGCGTGGCAATCGCCAAGGCGAGCCCGAGGAGATCGATGGCGGCGGGGAGGTCCCGGCTGATCTTCTTGATCGTCAGCAAGAAGACGTCCCCGAGCTTCCGCCCGAGCTTCTTCGTAATCTCCAGATCGCCTGCGATGGCGTCTTGGAGCACTTCGATCCGCAGATCGCGTCGCACGTCCTCGACGTTTATTCCCCCACCAGCCTTCGTGTTGCGATCGACAATCTCTTGGAGATCGACCGTGGGGACGAACGGCTGGAAGGCGCGCGTCACCAACGCCCCGATCCTCTTGGCCTGCGCAATATGCCGTGCCGCCCGCTCGGCATGCGCCCCCCCACGCTCCTGCGCCGATGCGAGTTGCTTTGCCGTGACGGCGAACAGCACATTGACGAGTCGGAGTCCCCCAGCCAAACTCCCGACCCCCTTGACGACGATCTTGTCGATGATCTTGCGTACCTCTTCGGCCGACTTCCGCGCCGTCGCCATCCCATTCGCGAAGATGTGGAAGAAGCGCCGCACGCGCTCCTCGTTGCGGGAGCCCGCACCGACGATGCCCGCGATCAGTGCCGCTATGTCCCGGGCATCCTGAAACGATTCCCCGGCGGCACCGCCAAACGGCGTCCCATTGACCTGTGCGACATTCTTAGGAGGACGACGGAACTGATCCAGGAACGGGCGCCCCGCGGGGCCAACGCCCTGCCCAAAGAAATCGTTTTGGTTCCGATTCAGCCGCTGCCCGGTAGTTTTCTGCACGAACTCGACGAAGAACTTATCGAGCAGACGCTCGATGTCTGGAGTCACCAGCGGCCCCAACACCTCCGCGATCTTGATGTTCATGCCGCCACTGAGAATGTTCAGGAGGAGATTCCCTTGCACGTTTTCGATAATGGCATCCTCCACTTCCGCCTGAACCAGTCCGTGGCGCACTCCACCCTTGGTGGCCTCGCTGATGCCTTTACTCACCCCCTTCGTGAGTGCCGCGTTCACCGCCGTGGCGACTGCCGCGCCAATGGCCGCGCCGACCACGGTGCCGACGATGGGGACGATGGAGCCGATCAGCGCCCCGCCCGCGATGAAGCCGGCGAGAATAGCCGCCTGAATCCCCGTCAACACATCGGCGGAGCTATCCCCACGCGTTTGTTCTGTCAGCGCCGCGTGGCTCTTCGCGAGCTGATGCGCGGCCGTCGCAACGGAGTAGACCAAGCCGGCGACTGCAACAACGTTCGCGATGAGGCTCACAATACTCGCGCCGGCTGGCGCGGCGGCGGCGGCGGCCTCGGCACCCGCTTCCGCTCCGGCCGCCGTGCCGACTTCCGCGCCGGTCTGCACGGCGACCCGGATCGCGTCGAGCACGCCCGGTCCCTGAATCCCCGCCCCGACCGCATTGGCCAGCGAGATGAGGAAGGGGTTGCCCGTCTGCGCCAACGCGCCCGCGATGGCGATCCCGATGTCGGTCGCCCCGAAGAAAAAGCTGCCGACCGTCTGAAGGCCACTCAGCGCGCCCAACGCGCCGATCCCCTTGTTCAGGGCTCCCTGCCCTTGCACCGCAGCGACGATGCCCCCAACGACGCTCGCCAGCCCGCCCAGGACACCCACTACTTCTCGCACCGTCGAAATGAGCGTCTTCACGCCGCTCCCGAGCGAGTTGGTGATGCTCGTTCCGATCATCTTCAGGCCATCGGTCAACGGCTTGAACACTTCCGCCACGCTGGCGAACAGCTCCCCACCGAACACCTTGGCCGCGCTGACGAACCCGCCGATGATGCTCCCAACCCCGGTACTGCTGGAGCTGCTCAGCCCGGCAGCACTGCTGCCACCGAACAAACTCCCGATCGCCCCAAACACCGACCCCACCGCGCCCAGGATGCCGCCGCCGGAGAACGAGCCGAGCAGCTGCCCGATCACGCTGGCAAGCCCCTGGAACAGCCCGACTACTTGCCCGATCACCGACTGCGCGAGTTGCAACAAGAACCCGAAGAACCCGCCCCACGACCCTTGCACCTGCGTCGCCGAATCGGCGATCACCTGCGTGGCGTCTGTCGAGGCGGTTCCCACAGTGTCAAACGCCGTGGTCGCGTCCTGCGCCACCGTCCCCATCGTTTTCGCATTCGCGGCGACGATAGCCGTGCCGCCGCGCTCGAACATCTTCGGCACGTCGCGGGTGATGTTGACGTTGATCTTCGCGTCGAAGTCCTTGAGTTTTGACTTGATGAACGTGTCGAACACGCGCTTGCCCAGCGCCAGGCCGAGCCCTTGTAGGGTGTCGCCGATCTTGCGCGTGCCGCTGACCAGCGAGTCGAACACCTGCCCGACGCTCTCGCGGAGTGTCTCGCCGAGATCCAGCGAACTCTCCGCCGTCGCTTGCTGCTGCTGCCGCAACCGCTCCAATTCTTCGGCATAGGCACGGGCTTGCGTCGCCAGCTCCGGGGTCGGTGCCCCCTTCGCCGCCGCATCCCCGGCCCGGATGATGGCTAGGGCATTCTCGTCGAGGCCACTATTGAGCAACGCGATTTCGCGTGTCGTCTCGCCAATCGTATCGCGCTGGAACTTCCGGGCGTCGGCGAGCCGCTTCTCGGCGTCCTCGGCCACCAGCGTTGCCCGCGCCATCGCTTCGAGCCCGACAGTCGACGCGCCGGCCGCCTGGGCCTTGGCGGTGAGATCGGCCGTCAACTTGACGACCTCGGCATCGAGCTTCAGCGCGTTGATCGCCGCCTCGCTCAGCCCTTGTCCATAGCCAGCGATGACTGCCTGGGCCGCCTCCTGCCGACGTGTCAGGTCCTCAACAGCTTCGGCCAAGGCCTTGATCTTCGATTCCTCCCCCTCCCCTGCTAGCTCCTCAACCACCGGTGGTTGAGGCGGCGTGATGCCAGGAGGTCCAGGACGGATGAGCTGCCGCAACCGTTCACTCGCCTCCCGGAGCACTTGCTCTTTCGCTTCGATCTCTCGCGCAAAGTCCGTGAAGGCCCCAGCCGCCGCACCGCTTGCGACGTCGGCCGCCTCACGTCGCAGCTGTCTCAACTCGTCGCCAAGTCGGAGTAGCGTCGTTTTAGCCGCCTCGATGGGAGCCTCACCAATCAAGCCGAGCGCGATGCCTAGATCACCCGCCAGCTTGACCAGCTTCTCGAATCCCTGAATGGCCGTGCGGACCAGGCCCTCGTTGGTCGAGCCGATCTTTAGCTTGAGTGCGTCCCAGGCGTTACCGAGCCGCGTGATGTCGCCCGCGAGGGTGTCGGTGCGAATAGCCGCCTGCTCGTAGGCGACATTGGTGCCGGTGAGCTGGGTCAGCAATGTCTTGATGGCGCCTTTCGCTCGCACTACCTGCACAGCCACTGTCGCGTTTTCCGTCCCGAATCGCTTGGCCGCTAGTGCCCCACTGTTCACGCCGATGCCCATCTCTTCGAGTGCCGCGGCAAGCCCTTGGCTACTCAGCGTAGCGCCGTGCCCTTCCTTGGCGACAATCAGGAAGAGATTGCGTAAACTCGTGCCGATCTTCGAGATCGGCGTCCCAAAGCCGGCCAGCGCCTGAATCGTCGCATTCAACTCTTCAAAAGAAAGACCCGCCCCGCTGGCCTCTGTCCCGGACTTCACGAGTGCCTGTGTCAACTCGGGGATCTCGGCCGCCGCGAACTTTGCCCCGGCCGCCATGACGTTGATGAACCGCCCCGCTTCCGACGCGGGCGCCTGGAACTGGTTGAGCGCCGACGTCAGCGCGGTCGCTGCGGCGGGCACATCGAGTCCTGCCGCTTCTGCAAGCGTGATCGCCTTCGCCGTGACATCGGCCAGCGCCGCACTACTCTCCAGCAGCTCCGGCTTCTTCGAGGCGATCAACGTGAAGGCGCGAGCGACGTCGGTCGCACTCTGCGTCGTCGTCTCGCTGAGCCGGATCGCCTCATGCCGGAGCACTTCGAGATCGTCTCCGGTCGCCCCCGTGATCGCGGACAGATCCGCGAGGGACTGGTTGAACGCAATCGAGGCACGGACCGCACCGATGTACGCGGGGATCAGCAGCCCGACGGCCCCGACCATGATGCCCAACCCAAGGGCCAGCGGCTTCAAGAGGCCGAACGCAACACCGGCGCGTGCGGCGAATACGCCGAGGAGTGGGCTGACGACGGACAGGCCACGGGCGAACGTGCCGACACTGGCGGCGGCGGCCGCCGTCGGCGCGGCGGTGGCGCCTACAGCGGTGCCCCACCCGGCAACGGCCGCGCGTGCCCCACCCAATACGCCGACGATCCGCGCGAAGATGACGCTGAAGATCGTCGACTTGGCGACGAACGCGAGCATCGACCCACCCGCCGCGACCATCCGCCCCGCGAAGGAGGTCACGACGGTCGTCGCATTGCGTGCATGGCCTGCCAACGCACCCAGGCCGACGCCGAGCGCGCCGGTCCCTCCAAGTAGCGTCGCGAGATGCGTGCCAGTCGCGCGGGCCTGCGTCGCCAGCGCCGCCATGGAGGCTACGCCTACGGCCCCGAATTGCCGGATCGCTTGCGCCGCGCGGCGCACTGCCGCATCGGCCGTCGCCGGCAAGGACCGGAAGACCTCGCCGATCGTCGCGCGGACCCGACGGATCTCGTCGAGCCCGCGCGCTTTCAGTTCGAGGATGACCTGGATTGTCTCGTCCATCTACGACTTCGGCTTCGGCTTGGGCCGTCGCTCCTGTGCCTCATGCAACGCACCCCCCGCCACCGTCATCGCCTCCAGGTACCAGTACCGCTGTGCCCCTAGCCCTCCTTCGTCCAGCAAGACGCCATTCTCGAAGTGCGAATGCAGCAGGAACACCTTGTTTGCGAACGGGGTGATGCGATCGAGCGGGCAGCCATCGAGCCGCTGGCGCTTGATCGACCCGTCTGGCTGCGGCTCGTCATAGGTGTAGAACGACCCGCCCGTCAGGCTGCGGCAATCGCAGGTCGCGGGGCGTCCGCAGCTGGCTCGGCGATTGACAAGAGCCCAGGCTGCGAAGGTGATTCCCCCTTCTGCTTCTCCGTCAGCTTCGCGCTGCGCAGAATCACGCTGGACAACTCCGTCCGCTGCGTCGCCGTCATCATCGAGAGCACTAGCTTCTTCTGCGTCTGGTCGGCGTTCTCGACGTCTGGCAACCGCACGCCGTCTTCGTCGTAGACGTTCCGGTAGCCAACGAGCCCCTTGAGGAGCGCCTTCCGCTCGTTGCGGCCATGGAACACGCTCGTCTTCACGTCGCTGTCGTCATCGGCCCCAGCACCGCGCGGGACGCTGTACTGCATCAGCTCGTCCTGCATGTCCCACATCGTCTCGGCGTCGAGATACCGATACAGGAACGTGGTCCGCTCGTCGGTAGAGGAGTCGCGCTCCTCCTTGAGCACGTACTCGCGCACGCGCTCGATATTCGTTCCTCGCATCCTCATGCCCTCCTGCGGGTCGGTGGCCCTTGCGTCCACCGCCCGGTCTATTCAGCGTGCTCGGCGCCTACAGTTACGTTCCGGTGAATCGTGCCCGCTTCACCTCGCAAGGCTTCACCAGGAATGATGAACTACGGACTTTGCAGGTGAGCGTAACCATTGGGAATCGTTTATGAATACGTAATGGCCAACTCATCATCGCCCGCAGACGCGAGTCGGTTCAGGCCGAACGGGATGCCGAAGACGAGGATGCCGTTGCGATCGCGGTAGACCATCTGGCCGATCTGCGACGCGGGGGCCTCGACGAGGATGCGGCCGTTGCCGGCTGCGGCAATCGTCGTCCCGATCGAGAAACTGACCATACCCTTGGTGCCGTTCGCCCACCGGCCCCACATGTCGAACGTGGCGCGGATGACGGCTTCCGGGTCGACGTCGCCCGTGGGGTTGCGCCCGGCGATGATGAAGCTGGCCACGCCGTTGGCGTTCTGCATGCAGACCCGCCGTTGAATGTCGTTCTGGAGGTCGATGCTGATGGCCGCCGCACAGCCGGTGTAGCCCAGCACGCTGAGTGCGGTGCCGAGCACCGGGTAGGGATCGATGGCGAATGCCTGATAGGTCGGCGTCGGGAACGCGGCGTCCCGGATGCCATCGCCGGCCCCGGGCGTGGGGAACGTGAGCGGCGCGAAGGTGCCGCGTATCGTCCAACTGTAGCGGCCGTACTGTCCCACCTCGGCGGCGAGGGACATATTGCCGCGGCAACCGATGCCCACGTGCAGCAAGCCGTCGATGAACGCGTAGAGCGTCACGGAGTTGTTCGCCGGCCAGGTAGTGCGAGGCCGGTAAACGCACGAGCTGGCAGCGTAGCTCGGCGACATGCCGCACGCCACGAAGAGGGGATTCTCCCGGAGCGGCGCCGCCGCAGTGGGGATGGCGCCGATCGGACGCATCTCCGTCCCGAACGTGAAGCTTTGCTCGCGGACGGTCACCACGTTGCCGAACGGCGAGAAGCTCGCGTCGACCACCTGCCGCGCCAGCACGTCGGAGTTGGGCGAGACTTCGGGTTCGATCACCAAGATCGAATCCGTCGCCGCGGTCGGGACGGAATCGACCCCTTCCGTCACCTCAGTCTTGGCCAGCAGAATCTTGTTCCGGGTCAGCATGATCTTCTCCTCCTTGCCCTACCCCTCATCCGCTCGTGATCTCGCCGACCGCCCGCAGTAACCGCCGCCCTGCCTCGCCCCACGTGTGCTGGCCGTGGACGCGCTTGGACGCGCGGAGCCCCAGCTCACGCGCCTTGATGGGATGTGCCATGACCCAGGCCATCTGTGCAACTAGGTCGGGAATGTCCGCCGAACACGTCCGCACGGTGACGATCGCGTCGCCAGCAACGGGACAGACCTGCACGTCTTCGTAGTGCCACGTCACGGGACGACACACCGACGCATCGGCAAACTGCGTCACGCCGGTTGTCAAGATCGACACACACGGCAGCGCCGTGGCCATCGCCTCGCTGAGGGTGCAGCCGTATCCCTCGCCCATGTGTGGCAAGACGAAGCCATCGGCCTGCGCGTACAGCTGGAACAGCTCGGCGTCGGATACCTTCCGCGTGTCCAGCACCACGTTGTTCTGGCGGCGCACCGAGCCCGCGGGGATTGAGTACCCTGCCGCCAACGCGGCGACGTACTCGGGATCGATCTCCGTCGTCTTCAAGTACAGCTCGCAGTCGGTCCGCCCGAGGAAACCGAGCTTCCACGCTTCGGTGACGTGCAGCCACCCTTTCCGATGATTGTGCGCGCCGACCCAGAGCCAGCGGAATGGCCGCTTCTGCGGCGGGTGGCGGACCACGCGCAGCCAGAGCTTCGGATCGATCCCGAGCGGCACGATCCAGACGCAGGGGACTTGCGCCGCGCGGCGCATCACGTCGGCGACCCAGCGCGAGGGCGCGATAATCGCATCGGCCCGCTGGAGGGCCGCGACAAATGGCGCCGGCACGGGCTCCGATTCCCACATTGTCATCAGAGCGTTGCGTCGGCCCGGGATCGGCTGGAAATGCGGCGCGTAGGTGACGTGCAACGCCAGCTCGGCGTCCTGATCGATCACGCCGCCGGCCTCGACAAACGCGGCTTGCAGCGCCCGACTCATGCGCGTGTAGCCCATGCCGTTGCCGGTCTCGGCGGTGGAGGCTGCCCACGCGACCCGGATAGCGTCAGCGGTGGGCGCGAGTGCCTGCGCCGCCGTCATGCCGCAATCACCGTCGGCGCGCCGACTGCATAGCGGAAATGCACATCGAAGAAGGCACTGCCGCCGCGCTCGATCACCCCGGTCTCGGCCTCGACCCGCACGATGTCTTGCAGCCGCGTGTCCCAGGCGAGCCCGCCACGCTTCACGTCGGCGAGCATCGCGACGACGAGGTCGGCTGCCATCCGTTCGTTCGCTTCGAGGAGCGATGGAAACCCCTTCTTGTTCAGCCACCAATCGATCTGCACCGTAAGGATACGTCCGGACTTCGCCGTGACCGTCGCCTCGGGGTCTGCCAGCTCGGGCCCGATGATCACCCCACACGCCGGCAGCACCTTCGACTGGAACGCATCGAACGCCTGGTCATGGAACGAGGCCGGCGTGAAATCGTGGTTGTAGCCGTTAGCGCGTGTGATCTTCCGAAGCGTCGTCTCGACCTGCGCCCGAAGCGACAGCGAGACCGGCGTGGCGCGACTCGGGCTAGCCACGGCGCACCATGAGCGTCCGGCGGTAGGCACCGCGGAGCGCCGTCACGGCACGCGGCCGGGCCCACCGCACGGTCGACCGCACCATGTGCCGGCCGGGAATGCGGACCGACTTCCGCAGCAAGTACCACGGCTCGATGCCCGCCCCGCGCCGCATGACGAGCAGGTGGTTGCCCCGTCGTGAGGTAATCGGGAACAGCCCCACTACCGTCCGTGCCCGGCGTGCCTCGGCCCGCGGATGCAGTGGGATGGTCAGGTTGCCGCCATGTTTGGCCCGGATGATCGCGCCACGCTCCAGCACCGGCCCGTAGACCGCCGGCCGTGCCCCCAGCCGCCCCCGCACGCTGCGGAGCTGAATGAAGGCCAGCTCTAGCGCCTGGTCCCGCTGGCGCACCCGGTAGCGATAGGAGCGGATCAGGGCCCCTGTCCGCCGCGAAACCGCTGTGCGCGTCGGGTGCGGCGCCGAGAGATGGGTGCGGATCAAGTGCCGCAGCGCCAGCGCTCCTTGCTGCTCCAACGTCCGGCGACCCACCCGCTTCAGCTGGTCGGGCAGCTGTGCCAGCCGGCGATCCAGCCGCGCCATCTGTTGACTCGGCACGATGACGGCCACGGTGAACATCGCTAGACGCGGCCCTCCCAGTCAGGGGCCGTCAGCGTCGCACGGGTCTGGCCGGTCCCGGCCCCCCCCACCGTTTTTTCGACCCGCATCCAGGCATAGCAGTTGTTCACGACCACCGGCTCCAGCACGTTTGCGGCCGTCACGGTTGCGAAGACGAACCCGTCGGCACCGACTGCTGGTTTCACGCTGTCGCTCGATACTTCGATCTGCACCGTCCCGGCACCGGCGAGGTTGGCCACTTGGATCGTCTTGTGCAGCCAGCGAGCGATTGGGAACCACGCGCCCTCGAAAGCGTTCTCATCGGTGGCCGCATGGAGCGTTTCCTGGTGCATTTCAGAACCCCATCGCCGCCGCGCCGCCGGTCGCCCGGCGCACGGTTGGCTGTACGTAGGAGGAGAGGATCGCCCGCGACCGCGGCGGCAAGATCGCGACGGCCGCCACCGTCTTCGAGCTGCTCCCAGCCGATTCCGTGGCGACGTTTGGATCGCGACGCGTCTCGTAGTACCCACCCGCCACCGCGATGTTGCAGGCCAGTTGCACACTCGACGGCACCGTCGTGTAGCCGCCGGTGTAGCTCGCGAGTACGTTCATGTCCCCCTCGGGGAACGCCCCTTCATCCCCGTAGCGTGGCCGATAGATTGCCGGGAGCCCGACGACCGACCGCAACACGAGCAGCCCAGTCTCGGCATTGACGACGAACGAGTCCGAGCCGAGTGCCGTCGTGAAGACGCCGTCGTAGATCGACACTGTGATCGCCTGCGCGAGATCGATCGGTGGCCGGCGCAGATAGATCGCGCGACTGCCGCCATCATGTGCCTCGTTGACGACCGCGCCGCGCTTGATCGTCCGCCGGCAATACCGCTCGATCTCGTCGCTCGCGCTGTTGATCAGCAGCCGCAACGTATCGTCGCGGGTCGTCTCCTCTTCGCCCAGATCGAACCAGTCCTTGAAGGCTTCGAGGGTGACGAGCGCATTGGCTTGCAGTTGGACCTGCACGTGCCCTTTCTCACTTCGGCGCGACGAGCAGCAGCAACGTCTGAGTCGCGGCGACGCCCGCTGTCGACACGACGAGATCGGTCCCCACTGCGTTGAAATCCACCGGATCGATTAACGTGCCTCCCGTGTGGTTCCAGATCCCCAGGATCGCATCCCCACGCACCACACCCGCCGCGCTCGTCGCGGCCTCGCCCGCCCCACTGGCAAGCACCGTCGGGCCGCCGTTCACGGGACGATCCTCGGCATTGACACTGGCCAGATCCGCCACGCGGATGTACTCGCTGGCGGGATCGCCGAAGAGTCCGGTGTTGACGACGTTGACGACGTAGCGGGCATGGGTGTTCAACATCGACACGCCCAGGAACCGCTCGACGATCGTCGCATCGTTGGGATAGTGCACCGTCAAATCGAAGACGGGATTGCCGTTGGCCGCAGTCGTGCGCAGGCGCGTCACGCGGATGTTGTTCCCGTGCTGCCCGCCGAGCCGGGCATCGACCCGCAAGGTGTTGCTGACCCCATCGGACAGCGTCAGTGTCCCGAGCACGCGCGCCGTGATGCCGGCGCCACTGGCAACCCGTACCAGCTTGATCCCACGCAGCTGATTGAGCACCCCGCGCAGACGCGGGAGCCCGCCCCCACCACTGAAATCCTCGGTCCGTAGCACCCGCAGTGGATCGCTCATCGTCCCCTCCTCCTACTCCGTTGCTTCCGGCGCCTGTGGCCTGGGCACCGCCGGAGCCAAATCCTCCGGCAGATCGTCTTGATCGTCTTCGGTCACGAGAGCGGTGGCCGTCGGCGCAG